>JGI12383J13903_1001155_pt1 | contig 13687 bp, 10 predicted proteins | sample Passage237B_FD_13903 | JGI IMG/M metagenome (IMG submission 13903)
CCCGCCACGATGCGGAACCACGTCGTGGCGTTGCGTTCGCGCTTGGCCGAAACCTTGTGGCCGCCTTCGGCCACGAGATCGGTGATCGACGCGTCGTGCCATTTCCATGGCATGGCGGGAAACAAGCGGATTGGTCCCCACGCACCGTTGCCCGGGCGTGCGGCCCAGGATTGCAGCACCATTTCATGCACCGTCGCGGCGGCGAGGAAGTTTCCTTCCAAGGTGAACGGGCGGTATTCAAGCGAGGTAAATCCGGTCTTGGTTTGATCGCCGTTGAGGTGAAAGCCGTTGCGCGAAATACATGCGCGCAGATACGCCTTCAGATACCACAACGCCGATTCCGGTTCACCGATGCGCGCACGCAGGGCGGACATCCACGTGTAACTGAAGCCGACCCATTCCAGCACGCCGAGGCGGTCGAGATCATGCACGGAGTTGAGCACGATTTCGCGTTCTTCCGGCGAGCCTTCGATGCTGAGCAGGTTGAATGGATAAATCGCCATGATCGTGGCGAAGTGCCGGTGACTAAAAACCAAGTCTTCGTTGGCAGAAATCTTGAGCATCTTCTGCGCGTTGACGTGATACGGTCCGAGCCCGTCGGACACCTTGCGCCATTCGACAGCCTGCGCGGTTTCGCCCAACGCGTCTGCCATCTCGGCGTTACCGAGAAATAGCATGCGCAAGCACATGATGTCGTAGTTCGAATTGGGTTTCACCCACGAGCGCTGATCGCGATTCCACGCTTCGGGCGAAGCCGAGACCGGCATCACCAGCACGCCATTGGCATCAGGCTTCAATAATGCACGCAACGCCTCGCCGATTTCCACGCACCACGGATAGGCAATGTCGTGCAAGAACGCCGTGTCGCGTGTGTGTCGCCAATGCAAATAATACAAGTGCCCCACCCATGCGCCGTGCACGGGCGAAAGACTGTATTGCGCCCAGCCGCCCAGCGCTTGCCCCGTAAACGACATCACCGCGGGAATCACGGCGCCGGAAACGGCACAGAAATTCCGCGCGAAATCGCGAAACACCGGCAGGCGTTCGTGCATGAATTCGAGGAACGAAAGTCCTTCGTCGAAATGCCCCGCAGCCTGATACGCCATGTAGGTCATCTGCGTATTCAAGTCGTGGTGATAATCGCCCTTCCACGGCGGCAGTTCGCCCGCGTCGGCCGTCCACACGCCTTGCAACGGCATCGGCGGCGCACCGCGACGCGATGCCGCGCCGTGAAAATACTGCACGAGATAATAATGCAACATCACCTCGTCATCCGGCACCGTGACCGACGACTTCGACCAAAATTTGCGCCACCACGCCGTGTGTTTCGCGTGGATCTTGGCGAAGCCCGCCTCAAGCGCTGCGCTCGTGCGCGCACGCGCCACGCCGACGACATCGTCACCATCCGCGCCAGACGAAGTCACCGTCGTAGCGATCAACGTGTCGTTGCCGACCGTGCGCGTCTTCACGAACAAGCAATGCTTCGCGCCTTCCGCCGTCGCTTGCACGAACCACTTCTCATTCGCCGCTTCACCGCGTTCGGGATCGGGATAGCCGAGCTTCTTGACCGATTCCGGCGCGAGCAAACGCAGCGCCGCCAACTTTCCCGGCACACGCAACAACGCGACCGGATCTTCCGCACTGAAAAACGCCATCACCGCGCCGCCACCGGCGAGGGTCGCTTCGGCCGTAGCGGTTGGTAGATCGAGCACGAATTCGGTCACGTTGCTGCCAGTCGCCAAATCGAGTTCCACGCGGCCCGCGGGAATTTTTGTCGGATGATCCGCAAAATACGCGCCGTCCGCGATTGCCGCGATTTCCTCGTTCTTCTGCGCATTCGCCAGCTCGGCCATGCGCGCAAAAGTGAAACCGGCGAGCGGATTGCCCGGCGCGGGACGCTCGTCCCACAGATCGCCGCGATCAAGCGAGAAGCGAAGCGTGTTGGCTTCGCCCCAATACAGGGCGCCTTGGAGGCCGTTGCCCAAAGGCAAAGCTTCATCCCACAGGGTAATCGGGGCAGCCAATCGTAATTTCATAATGACAAGCAGTAGGGGTAAAACTGTCGGACCGTGAAACGGCGGCCATCTCTTGAGACTTTTCTTCCTATTGAGAAGCCAAATGCGGCGTAATGACGGCATTGGCACCAGCAATGCTTGCCCGGCACCCACACCACCGCTTCCCTCTTTACAATGAATGGCCCTCTGACCACCGCACAATTGAGCCGCATCGGCCTCGCCTCCACCCCCACCGCCGAGGAAGAGCACCAACTTCTGCTCTACATCAACCTTCGCCTGCGTTATCTGGGCCTGCCGACTTTCCCACTTTCCTCGGGTCCCGCCGCGCTTGATCAGATGACGAGTGGGCTTATCGCGTTGAGTCGCGAAAAGGACCGCCTGCTTTCGCATCACCTCTGCCCGGTTGATCGCCGCATTCAGGATTATCTCGATTCCATCCTCGGTAAAAACGCGCCGCGTTTGCCGGCCATATCGTTCGTGCTCGATCGTTATGGGCTCGCGCGAAAACTCTCGCTTCCACCCGACCGCGACAAATTCGAATCGGACATCATCACCTCGTATCGCGTGCGCCAAGGTGTGTTGCACAACCCGCGCAGTGATCGCCGCACAACCAAGGGCATTTTTCACATTGCCGAAGACGGTCTGCCGATTCCGGACGACAAAAAAGCCGTGCCGGTCGAGGTGTTTGGTCGCCTGTTTGAAAAAGCGCTGCAACCGCCCGAAAGCCTCAAGCGCCTGCCATTCCTTTCCACGCAACCGGAACCCGCCGGATGTTTTGTCTCGTTGCTGCTACGGCCCGTCGTGTGTCCCGCCGTGCCGGGCGTGACGAAGGAGAAGCGTATGGAAGTGCGTTTCTTCGTGCCCGGCACTCTCGTCAGCAATCTCGATTTCGTAGAAAGCATTTTCGGCAATGCCGGCGATCCGCGCCTGCCGGAAAACGATGCCGCGCTCGATCCGGAAACTTGGAGCGGCCACACTGGCTGCGTCATCCTCGCGCCGCATCTCACCACCTTCACTAAGAAGGAACTCGGCCTGCCGCATTGGGACGACGCGACCGAGCGTCAGCGCCGCGACGGCATGTGCTGGAAAGATCCCAGCGAACTCTACAACGACGGCAGCGCGTTCAAGATCACCTCCCGCGATGCGCGCGGCGTCATCGTCACGCTGATTTCGGACAACTATTTCGGTTACTGCAAAAAAGAGGTGAAGACGCAGATCAGCTACGCCGCCAATCTCTTCGGCCTCGCCGAGGAAGAACACGCCGGCGGCGCCCTGCTCTTCACGCGTTACGATTTGGCGGAGGACTTCGACTCGACCCGCGTCACGCACAAATACCCGCACACCTTTGAAGATGCCATGGCCTTGCTCGGCGACGCGGCTCATCGCCAGCCCGATGGCAGCGCGATTGATCGCAACTATCCCGAGGTGCTCTACGTTCCGGCGGACGCGCATTTCAAACTCGCCGAATCAACCGTCAGTTGGGAACACCACGGCCAGACGATCACGCATCCCCTGCGCTTGAATCACACCTACATTTTGCCCTCGGGCTACAAGGTGCATCTCGAAAAACCGCGCGGCAGTCGCAGCTGGCGGCTCGTGGGCACGCATGCCGAGTGCACGCTCGCGCACAAGCCCTGCACCGTTTCCGGCGGCGGCAAATCGGAAATCTCCAAGAGCTTGTCCGACGCCATCATTGTCGGCCCGGTCTTCGTCGCCGATTTCGAAAGCGATTTCGCCACCGTCGAAAAACTCCTCGCCTACGATTTCAGTCAACGGTTCCGCGATCCCAGCCGGCGCGGCACCGATCATCGCTCCATTCTCAGCACGAAGCGCTCGCTCGGCTCCGTCATCAAACTGCTCACGCCGTCGCTTTCAGAGTATTCCGAAGAATACAACGCGTGGCTCGGCAGCATTCCCCCGCACATCAAGGAACTGGTTTTCGTGGTGAAGCGTTTTTATCGCTCCGAGTGGGGCGAGGACTGGCGCAGCCACTTTGGCGTGGACATCATCAACGGCACGCCGGCCAACGAGCTGCGCTTCGAAGGCAATCGCATCGACTCCAGTTTTCTCCGCGTCGGATTCGGCGCCGATGGTTCGTGGCGCACATTCGGCCTGCGCAAAGATTTCCATCCTTCGCTCAAGATTCAGATGGAGGACGATATCACCGCATCGGTTGTCGTCCCCAAAGAGCAAGTCTCCGGCCTCGGCGCATCCGCCGTCGAACCGTCGCTCAAGTTCGTGCACAATTGCGAATACCGGCTCTTCCAACGACCGGACGACGCGATCCATCGCGGCTACGATCACCAGACCGAGTCCGATTTCGCGCACGACGGAAACTTTTTCTCCAACTACGAACCGCTCACCGCCGATCAAGCGCGCAAGCTCGTCGAGGACGCCATCGGTTTCGACAAGTTCACGCCGCCGATGCAGAATCTCATCAAATCCGCGTGTGACGGTAAGCCCGAGTATTTCGTGTGCTCGGCGCAGCCGCGGATCGTGGACGGCAAGGTGACCAAGAATCCGCGTTACCTGCAAATTCGCTCCGACCTGCGCAATCCACGCGACAGTTACATCGGCGAAGTTGGTTTGCGCCTGATGCGGCAAGTGCCCGTCGCGAAGCCCGTGCTCACGCCGGTCAACGCCGTGCTCGCCGGTCGCCGCAACAATCCCGCCGATCTCAACGCGGGCATCCGTTCGCTCGCGGTTTATAATCCGCTGCACTACATGGAACTGCCGGAGCTGTTCATGGAGTTCATTTGCAGCCTCACCGGCAAATCGCCGTCCACCACCGGCGCGGGTTCCGAAGGCGCGCTGACCAAGGCGCCGTTCAACGCGCTGCCGCCAATCTACGATCTCAACGCGGCATTCGTTTCCTACGCCGTCACCGGTTACGCGGGCTTTGTTTCCGCCGCGGGTTGTGTCGGTCCGAAGGAACGCGTTGATCACGACATCAGCCTGTTGATTCCCGAGGTGTGGTGCCGCATGGGCGTCGAGGAACGCGATCCGAAGGCGCTCATCGCCGGCGGCTATCTCGAACGCTGCACGGATTTTGAACACAACGGCAAACCCGTGCTCGCCAGCCGTCTCGGCTATCGCATCACCCGCCGCTTTGTCGCGCATTTCTGCGGACGTGTGTTCAACCATCCGCACGTTGTGTTCTCCGACTCCATGCTCAAACCCGAGCTGCAGGATCTCACTGAGTTCGCCGACGGCATGGACAACATCGTCACCACACAGGCCAGCGTCGCACAGCACTACTTTAATGACGGCAGCATCGAGCAAGCCTGCCCGCCGTTGCGCGCCCTGCTCCATCTCATGCGCGACGGTTCTTACGAAGGCAAAACGCTCGCCGATCCGGAAATTCGCGCGCTCTTCGAACCCGCGGCCGTGCTGAAAAGCGATTGGTATCAAGCGCGCCTCGCGGCCAAGCAAGCCGTCGATGTCGCGCAATGGCAACGTCACTGCGATTACCTGCAGGACTTCCTCAACAAGCCCAACTACACCGGCGAAGCCGAGCGTCTTGGCATCACCCAGCGTTTGGAGACTGCGCGCGCCCGACTCACGCACGTCGAAAGCTCCGCGTATCTCAAGGAGTTGCACGGCACCATCGGCGCCGAACCCGCGGCTTATGTCGGTGCATAAAATTCATCTGCCAATCCGCTTGGCATAAACAGGACGAAACCGGCGGATTTTTCCCAACTCTGTCCGGAATCGGCTGGCTGATTCGTAGATTCATTGCACCGGCACTTCCGTCGGTTGCGTTTCAACCATTCAACCCCGTCCCCGCTATGTCGAAAATCACGCCCTGTCTCTGGTTCAACGGCGACGCCGAAGACGCCGCCAAATTCTATACCTCGCTGCTGCCCAACTCGCGCATTGATCGCGTTTATCGTTCACCGGCGGATTGGCCGAGTGGCACCGCCGGTTCAGTCTTGACCGTTGAATTCACGCTCGCCGGACAACCCTACCTCGGTCTCAACGGCGGCTCGCAATTCCCGTTCACCGAAGCGGTGTCTTTTCAGATTCATTGCGAAGATCAGGCCGAGGTGGATCGGTTGTGGGACGCGATTCTATCCAACGGCGGAACGGAAAGTGCCTGCAGTTGGATCAAAGATCGCTGGGGCCTGAGCTGGCAAATCGTGCCCGTTCGCCTGACAGAGTTGATGCACGATCCGGATCCCGTGCGCGCTCGCCGAGCCATGGAGGCCATGATGGGCATGGTGAAGATCGACATCGCCGCTCTCGAGCGCGCGGTGAATGGCGAATGATCGCAGGCCGCGCCGGGTGAAATTCCCGGCCGGCCCCGGGGCATTTTCGCATCGCGCCATCACTGGACGCGGCCTTTGCTAACGCATCATGGCGAAGGTTTATTTTTATTACTCGGCGATGAACGCAGGCAAATCGACCGTGCTGCTCCAATCGAGTTATAATTATCAAGAGCGCGGCATGCGCACGATGGTGTTCGCCCCGGCGGTCGATAATCGCTCCGGCATCGGCTGCGTAAAATCGCGCATCGGTCTCGAGGCGCCAGCGGAAGCGCTCGCGAGTGACGCCAATCTCTTCAAACGCGTCGAATCCGAACACGCCAAATCGCCAATCGCGTGTGTGCTGGTGGATGAAGCGCAATTTCTGACGCCTGGCCAAGTCGCACAAGCGACCGACATCGCCGACACGCTCGGCATCCCGGTGTTGTGCTACGGCCTGCGCACCGATTTTCAGGGCAAGCTGTTTCCCGGCAGCGCGGCGTTGCTCGCGGTGGCCGACGATTTGATCGAGCTCAAAACCATCTGCCACTGCGGTCGCAAAGCCACGATGAACCTGCGCACCGGTCCCGACGGCAAAGGCCTGCGCGAAGGCGCGCAGATCGAAATCGGCGGCAACGAGCGTTATGTCGCGATGTGCCGTCGTCATTACAAGGAAGCCCTTGCCTCCGACTGATTCACCGTGCGTCTTCTCCTCTTCCTGATCATGACTCTGACCGTTTCCGCTTCCGAACATCTTGTTTTTCTCGGCACCTACACCCGCTCAAGCAGCAAGGGCATTTACACGGTGCGCCTTGATCGTGAAACCGGCGCGATCTCCGCGCCCGAGCTCGTCGCCACCACGGCGAATCCGACTTGGATCGCGTTTTCGCACGACAAGAAACACCTCTACGCGGTGAGCGAACGCGACACCCTGGCCGTGCCGTTCTCGGTCCATCTTGATACGGGAAAACTCATTCCCGATCGCGTGCAGGACAGCGGCGGCAAAGCCCCGTGTTATCTCATGGCCGACGCGACCGGTCGTTGTTTGGTCGTAGCGCATTATCACACCGCAATCGTCGCCGCTCTCCCCATTCAGGCCGATGGTTCGCTCGGCGAGCCGACGACCATCATTCCGCACACCGGCAAAGGTGTGCATCCCACGCGCCAGGAAGCCGCGCATGTTCACTCCGCCAATATTGCACCGGATAATCGCCACGTCATCGTGTGTGATCTCGGACTCGATCGCGTTTACACCTACGTGCTCGACGCGGCCAAAGCAACGCTGACTCCCGCCGCTACGCCTTACGTGCAAACCGCGCCCGGCGCCGGTCCGCGTCACTCGGCATTCAGTGCCGACGGTCGTCACGTTTTCGTCATCAACGAACTCGACAATACACTCACCTGCTACGCTTACGACAGCGCCACCGGTTCGCTGACGCCGCGCGACACACAACCCACGCTGCCCGCTGATTTCACTGGCGAGAACACCACAGCGGAGGTGCGCGTGCATCCCAGCGGCAAATTCGTTTACGGCTCCAACCGCGGCCACGACAGCATCGCCGTTTTCGCGTTTGATGCGGCCGCAGGGAAACTCACACCCCTCGGCCATACGCCGACCGGCGGAAAATCGCCGCGCAATTTCGCTTTGTCGCCCGACGGTAAGTGGCTGCTTGCCGCGAATCAAAACTCCGACAACCTGCGCACGTTTCGCGTGGATGCCGACACCGGCTTGCTCACCGCTACGCCGCACGAAGCCAATGTTCCGCAGGCGGTCTGCGTGTTGTTCGCCAACTAAATCGTTTAGTTGGTCTCAGTCAGCGTGATGCCGCAACCGGCGACCGCTTTCAGCAATTGGTCGCGGTTGAACGGCTTCGCCAGCACGGCGGTCACGCCATACATCGAGGCGATTTGCAGATAGCTTTCGCGCGGGGCCAGACCACCGCCAGACATCGCCATGATGCGTTGATCGGGTTTGATCCGCCGGATGGAGTTAATCAGCTCTACTCCGTCCATCTCCGGCATGAGCATGTCGGTGATAAGCAGTTCAAAATCGATTTGCTCGAGCGTCTCCAAGGCTCGCGCCGCCTCCGTTGTGGACACGACATCGCAGCCGGCATTTTCCAACAACAGTTGGGCAATTCCGCAAATGTCCTGTTCATCATCTACTACCAATATTCTAGGCTTAGCCATGGAACGTCTAGAGAGTCCGTGGCAGCCCTGATTTCAGCAAGCAGCACTACAGCTAAAAAGTTGTAAAAACGAATATAGGCCATTCGACCTAAGTATCTTACATACCGCGGTGCTTACGGCGATAAGCGACAGGTGAAAGACCCGTGCGGCGCAAAAACTGACGGTTAAAATTGGCGAGATTGTTGTAGCCGTGGGCAAACGCAATTTCCGCCACCGTGCGCTCCGGTTCATCGATCAACGCCCGGCAAATGCGGCCCACGCGCACTTCATTCACAAAGTCTTCAAACGTGTGTCCGAGCTTTCTACGGAAATAGCGGCTGAATCCCGCGGGAGTCAGACCCGCGCGCCGCGCGGCTTCACGTTGCTCCACGCCTTCAGCGAGCGCGGCGTTGACGTAATCCAACACCCGCGCGAGCCGGCTTTGATCCTCGACGTTGAAAACCGGAGCATAGCCCGCGCTCGCCAACAAACGTGTGCCGCGCGCCGAAGACAGCAGGTGCAGCGTTTCCATCAGCAGCAAGAAACGCGGCACCGGCGCCAACTCCGTCATGCGGCGCATCCGCTCCGTCGCTTCGCGCACTGCGCGGCCCGTGAAATGAATGCCGCGGCCCGCGCGTTGCAGTAACGTTCGCACCGCCGAAAACTCGGGCGCACTGCCGATCACTTCGGGCAAAAATTGCACCACGATTGATTTGGCCTGCCCGCGCCAATCAGACGGATTGTTCCAGTAATGCGGCAAACCCGGGCCCAGCAGAACGAGGTCGCCCGGAGCGAATCGCTCGATGCTGTCTCCCACAAATCGCAAACCGTGGCTCGCCTCAATCAAAGTCAGCTCGCACTCCGGATGAAAATGAAACGGCGAAAAGAAACGAGCCGTCGCATATTCACGGCAGGCAAAGGACTCGCCGGGCTTGAGTGATACTCTTTCAAGCTGAGCCAACATAGTTTTACCATTTTAGGTTAATTAAATATCATAGGTGGTCAACTTCCGCGTAGCGCAACAAAACCGTGTGAGATAATATTTGCGCACCATGCTCTCAGTTTCCCCCACCCTCGACATCGACTCCCATTATCCGCTCACGGAAGACCAGATCGCGCAGTTTCGCCGGGATGGTTATATCAAGCTCAAGAACGTGCTTTCGGCCGAGGTGATCAACCACTACGGCCCGATCATCACGTCGGAAGTTTATCGCCTGAACACGATGCACCTGCCGATCGAGGAGCGTGACACCTATAACAAAGCGTTCCTTCAAGTGGGTAACATTTGGACGAAGAACGACACCGTTAAACAATTCTGCTGGGGCAAGCGTCTCGCTCGCATGGCCGCCGAGTTGCTCGGGGTGCGCGGCGTGCGCATGTATCATGACCAAGCGCTTTACAAAGAACCCGGTGGCGGCGTCACACCATGGCACGCCGACCAATATTATTGGCCGATGAGCAACGCGAATTCCGTCACCGCATGGATTCCGCTTCAGGCTACGCCGATGGAAATGGGCCCGCTCGCCTTCGCGCGTGGCAGCCACAAATTCGAAGCCGGTCGCGAACTCGGCATCAGCGACGAGAGCGAAAAGGAAATCGGTCGCTCCATGAAGGAGCACAATTATCCGTTGGACGATACGCCGTTCGATCTCGGCGAAGTCAGCTTCCACTACGGTTGGACCTTCCATCGCGCCGGTCGCAACATTTCAGACAAACCGCGCGCGGTCATGACCATCATTTACATGGATCAAGACATGCGCCTGATCGAACCCACGACCAAGGCCCGCGAGCAAGATCGCGCCTACATCGCGCCCGACATCAAAGTCGGCGAAATCATGGACGGTCCGATGACGCCCATTCTTTATTCGCGGGATTGATCCACAGCGCTCGCGAGCAGCTCTATTTGTTGCAGCATGAAAAGCCGGCTCCTGTTGTGGAGCCGGCTTTGTGCTTGGGTCAGGTTTAGGCGACCGATCAGACCGCCGCTTCACCGCGCTCTTCAGTGCGGATGCGAACGACTTCGTCAATCGGAGCCACAAAGACTTTGCCGTCGCCAATTTTGCCGGTCTTGGCGCCTTTGATGATGGCGTCCACGGCCTTGGCGACGAGGTCGTCAGGAAGAACGACTTCGAGTTTCACCTTGGGCAAAAAGTCCACGGTATATTCGGAACCGCGGTAGATTTCGGTGTGGCCTTTTTGGCGACCGAAACCCTTGACCTCGGTGACGGTCATACCGACGACACCGATCTCGGAGAGAGTGTCTTTCACTTCCTCCAGTTTGAACGGCTTGATGATTGCGATGATGAGTTTCATGGGATTGCTGGATTAAGGATTTAGCCGATGTAGCCTTCTTCACCGTGTTCGCTGACGTCCAAGCCGGCGCTCTCAACTTCAGGCGCAGCGCGGAGACCAACGAGGGCTTTGACGATAAAGGCGATGATGATGGTGGCGACCACGCTCCAGATCGCCGTCACTCCCACGGCCTTGAGCTGTTCGGCCACGAGATTGACGCCTTCGGCTTTCAAATCAGCCACCAGGCCGTTGACCTCGCCGTTGGCGAAAACACCCGTGAGGATGGCGCCGAGCAGACCGCCCACGCCGTGGACACCGAAGGTGTCGAGCGCGTCGTCATAACCAAGCGCCTTCTTCAAATAGGCAACCGCAAGGAACGGAATCAAACCGCCCAGCAAACCGAAGATTATCGAAGCGCCAACGGAGACGAAACCTGCGGCCGGCGTGATAGCGACAAGACCAGCAACGACACCGGAGCTAAAGCCGAGGACGCTGGGTTTGCCCTTGAGCAACCATTCCGCAAAGCCCCACGTGAGCCCCGCGATGGCCGCGGCGAATGTGGTCGTGGCAAACGCGTTGCCCGCGATGCCATCAGCAGCGCCCGCGGAACCGGCGTTAAAGCCATACCAACCCACCCAGAGCATGCCGGTGCCGATCGCGGTCAGCACCACGCTGTGCGGAGGCATCGGCTGCGTGCCGTAGCCCTTGCGCTTGCCGAGAATGATACAGAGCACCAAGGCGGAGAAACCGGAGGTCATGTGCACCACGGTGCCGCCCGCGAAGTCGATTGCTTGAATCGTGGTGGCAAGGAAACCGCCGCCCCAGACCATGTGCGCGAAGGGAAAATACACTGCGAAGAGCCAGATCGTGACGAACAGCAGCACGGCCGAAAACTTCATGCGCTCGGCAATCGCGCCGATCATGAGCGCGGGCGTAATGATGGCGAAGGTCAGCTGGAAGATCGCAAAGATGTTCTGCGAGACCGTGCCCAATGTGCCGGGATCGCCGCCCACGCCATTGAAGAAAGCGAAACCAGTGCCGCCGAAGAACGCGTTGCCTTCGTCAAAGGCCAAACTGAAGCCGATGGCCCACCACGCGATGGCCGCGATGCCTGCGATGGCGAAAATCTGCGCGAACACTGACAGCACGTTTTTCTTGCGGACGATACCGCCGTAGAACAACGCGAGACCGGGCAGCGACATGAACAAGACCAAGGCCGCGCTGGTCATCATCCAGGCATTGTCGCCGGAATCGAAGCCAGAAGCGTTAACCTTGGACTCAAGTTCAGCGATGCGCTGTTCGAGAGTCGGCGGGGTCTCCGCCGGAGTGTCGGCTCGACCGACAAGCGCCGATAGAAAGCAAAGCCCCATCAGTGCGAAAACACGTAAGTTAGGAATTAGGGGGAGGGTTTTCATGGACCTGCTTTTCAAGCAAAAGTAAGGCCATGCGTGTAAAAATTCTCACTCCACTCCCATGAGTTACTTATTTTATTAATCATAAAATAGTTAAGCTCAAAATTGATACATCCATAGGGTCAAAAATCGCCCGCATCCGGTCGGTTTTCGCGATCGTTGAGCTGCGTAGAAAATAAAAAAGGCGGCCATTAAAGGCCGCCTTTTGCTGGACAAAGCGAGTGCTTCAGATCGCCGCCGCACCGCGCTCTTCAGTGCGGATGCGGATGACTTCGTCGATCGGAGCAACAAAGACTTTGCCGTCGCCGATCTTGCCGGTCTTGGCGGCCTTGACGATGGCATCCACCGCCTTGGCAACCAGTTCATCCGAAAGCGCGATCTCGATCTTCACCTTGGGCAAGAAGTCCACGGTGTATTCCGATCCGCGATAAATTTCGGTGTGACCTTTCTGACGGCCGAAGCCTTTGACCTCGGTGACCGTCATGCCCTCGACGCCAATTTCAGAAAGAGCCTGTTTCACTTCCTCCAACTTGAACGGCTTGATGACTGCGATGATAAGTTTCATGCGGGTGTGTATTGTATTGAGGTTCTGAATAGAGAGTTAGCTCAGGGGTCGACTCAGGCGCAAGCGCTGAGTCGACCGACCATGATCATTTGTGAGCAGGCGTAAAGTCGGGATAGGCTTCGTTGCCGTGTTCACCGATATCGAGACCTTCGGTTTCTTCCTCGGCGCTGACGCGCAGACCGAAGATCGCTTTGATCACCAAGCTCAGGATGAACGAGGCCACAAAGGCTGTGACGCAGACGGCCACGCAACCGATGAGCTGCACGCCGAAGCTGTGTTCCTCATTGAGCGAGAAGATACCCACCGCGAGGGTGCCCCACACGCCGCACACGCCGTGCACGGAGATGGCGCCAACCGGATCGTCGATCTTGATCTTGTCGAAGAAGATGATGGAGAACACGACGATGATACCGGCGATGATGCCGATGATCAGCGAGGCGGCCATACTGACCGTGTCAGCACCGGCAGTGATACCGACGAGACCGGCGAGAATACCGTTCAGGCCCATCGAGAAATCAGGCTTCTTCAGCACGATCCAGGAAGTGAGCGTGGCAGCCACGGCACCGGCAGCAGCGGCCAAGGTGGTGGTCACGAAAACGTAGGACACACCGCGCGGATCAGCGCTGAGCACGGAACCGCCGTTAAAGCCATACCAGCCGAGCCAGAGGAGCATCACACCAGCCGTGGCGAGCGGCATCGAGTGACCGAGAATCGGGTGGAGCTTGCCGTTGACATATTTGCCCAAGCGGGGACCGAGAACCATCACCGCGGCGAGCGCGGCGAAACCGCCGAAGCCGTGCACCAAGGTGGAACCCGCGAAATCATAGAAGCCCTTCGCATCGAGCCAGCCACCGCCCCACTTCCACGAACCGGTCATCGGATAGACAAACATGACCAAGAGGACGCTGTAGATCAGGAAGCTGCCGAACTTGATGCGTTCCGCCACAGCACCCGACACGATCGTGGCGGCCGTCGCGGCGAACATGGCTT
>JGI12383J13903_1001157_pt1 | contig 13638 bp, 14 predicted proteins | sample Passage237B_FD_13903 | JGI IMG/M metagenome (IMG submission 13903)
GCCGATGCCGAGATTGGACACGAGGATCACCGGGCGGCGCCCGAACCGGTCGGAGAGTCCGCCCTGGATCGGCGAAAAGAAGAACTGGATCGCGGCGAACAGGGTGCCGAACACGCCGACCCACATCGCGGCCTTCGCGATGCCGCCACCGGCGAGCCGTTCGACCAGGTGCGGCAGCACCGGGATGATGATGCCGAACGACAGCACGTCGATCAGCACGGTCACGAAGATGAAGAAGACCGCGGCACGGCGGCGGCCATTGGCAAGCGGAGCGTTCAAGCGGATTCGCCGTCAGTGGGACGGCGCACGATACGGCCATGCGCCGTGCTTGGGAATGGGCCGGTCCCCGCCCGGCGTCGGTCCGCTCAGCGCGAAAGCGCGTCGATGTCGATGAAGCGCAGGAACTCCGCGCGCGTGCGCGCATCGTCGCGGAACACGCCGAGCATCTGGCTGGTGATCATCGACACGCCGCGCTTGTGCACGCCGCGTGTCGTCATGCACTGATGCGTGGCGTCGATGACGACGCCCACGCCGCCGGGCTTGAGCACGTCGTTGATCGTGTGCGCGATCTGCGCCGTGAGCTTCTCCTGCACCTGGAATCGGCGCGCGTAGGCATCGACCACGCGCGCGAGCTTGGAGATGCCGACGACCTTGTCGGTCGGCAGGTAGCCCACGTGTGCACGGCCGATGATCGGCGCCATGTGGTGTTCGCAGAACGACTCGAACGGGATGTCGCGCAGCACGATCATCTCGTCGTAGCCGGCCACCTCCTCGAACGTGCGCGCGAGATAGTCCGCCGGATCGATCGCGTAACCGGAGAACCAGTCGCGGTAGGCTTTCACCACCCGCTTCGGGGTATCGAGCAGGCCTTCGCGCGCCGGGTCATCGCCGGCCCAGCGCAGAAGCGTGCGCACGGCCTCCTCGGCCTGTTCCTGCGTGACCGTGGAGGGCTTGCTGGATTCGTTCATCGCCGGACTCCCGGTGGCGGGACCGCGAAGTCTACCAGCGCGCATTCCGCGACACCGGGCGGACTCATTCCACGCGGCAGAACGCCGCCTTGAGATAACGTGACTCCGGCACGTGTGCCTGCCACGGATGGTCGGCGCCCGCGCCGGTCACCTTGAGCACCTGCACCGTGCGACCCGCGTAATAGGCCGCGCGGCGCAGCATGTCGAGGAACTGTTCCTCGCTGACCAGCCCGGTGCAGGAGCAGGTGAGGAAGATCCCGCCGCGGCGCACCGCGCCGAGCGCGAGCTTGTTCATGTCGAGGTATTTCTTGAGCGCGGGAATGACCTGCTCGCGATCGCGCGTCATCTTCGCCGGATCGAGGATCACCACGTCGTACGGGTCGCGCTTGCCGTCGCGCAGCCAGTGGAAGATGTCGGCCTGCACGAAACGCAGCTTCGCCTTGTTCAGGCGCGCGTTCCTCTCGGCGATGGCGAGGATTTCCTCGTCCAGATCCACGCCGGTGACCTCGCTCGCCCCGCCGATCGCCTTGGCGTAGATGCCGAAGCCGCCGGAGTTGCAGCAAAGATCCAGCACGCGCGCGCCGTCGCAGAACGTGGACAGGTACTTGCGGTTGTCGCGCTGGTCGGCGAAGAAGCCGGTCTTGTGCCGGGTGCCGGGTGCGGCATGGAACTGCACGCCGTGCTCGTGGATGACGACGGGCTCGGGCGGCGCGGGAATGCCGCAGTCGAAGCTTTCCTGCTTCTGCACGTGCTCCTCGGCGAACCAGTACAGGCTCGCGCCCGGGAAGTGGTCCAGCAGGCAGCGGCGGATCAGGTCGCGCTGGCGGAACATGCCGGCGGAGAAGTACTCGATCACCAGCGTGTCGGCGAAGCGGTCGACGACCAGCCCGGACAGGCCATCGCCCTCGGAGTGGATCAGGCGATACGCATCGGTGACCGCATCGAGCTTGAGCACGTCGCGGCGCAAGCTCACGGCATCGGCGATGCGCCGCGCGAAGAACGCCTCGTCGATCGCTTCGTCCGGGTTCTCGGTGAGCACGCGCAGCGCGATGCGCGAATGGCCGTTGTAGAAGCCGCGCCCGGCGAAGGTCCCGTCGCGATCGTAGATCTCGACCACCGAGCCGGGCTTCGGCCGCACCGCCGGCTTCTCGACCATCTTCTGGAAGATCCACGGGTGGTGCGACCGGCGTTCGGTCTTGAGGCGGATCTGCGGCAGGGCTTCGGCGTGGGCTCGGGTCATCCGGCCATGATAGCGAACGCCGCCGCACTGCTGCGGCACCGCACCGGTCCCTTGCGGCATCCGGCAGCGCGGGCTAGGCTGGCGACGCAGAAGGGGAGTAGCTCCCGCTGTCGCGATCGTCAGCACGAGCCAGACGGCTCCGGTCCGGCAGGTGGAACGCGCGATGCGTTCCGCGAGCAAGACCTTCGCCGCCGGTACGGCGTGGTCCCGCGGATTCGCGGGCGCGCCGGCGCGCCGGTGGAGCGAAAGTCCTGCTTCGAGGAGATCGGCATGCACACCATGGCCACGCCCGGCATCTGGGCCGCCTTCTTCATCGTCCTGACGCTCGCGCTCGCGGTCGATTTCCTCGTCCTGCGCAGTGCGGGTGCGCACCGCGTCTCGTTCCGCGAGGCCGTGCTCTGGAGCCTCGCCTGGGTTGCCGTCGCGCTCGCGTTCAATGCGGGCCTGTGGTGGTGGTCGGATCTGCACGTGGGCCGCGAGATGGCCAACCAGATCGCGCTCGAGTTCCTGACCGGCTACCTGATCGAGAAGTCGCTCGCGGTCGACAACATCTTCGTGTTCCTGATGATCTTCAATTATTTCAGCGTGCCGGCCGAGCAGCGCCAGCGTGCGCTGATGCTGGGCGTGCTCGGCGCGATCGTGTTGCGCGCGATCCTGATCCTGATCGGTGCCGCTCTGGTCGCGCGCTTCCACTGGATCCTGTACCTGTTCGGCGCGTTCCTGCTGCTGACCGGCTTCAAGATGCTGTTCGCGGCGAACCAGGAGCCGGACATCGACCACAACCCGATGCTTGGCTGGATGCGCAGGCATCTGCGCGTCACGCGCGACTTCCGCGGCAGTGCGATCACGGTGATCGAGGACGGCAGGCGCTGGTTCACGCCGCTGTTCGTGGTGCTCGCGTTGATCGCGGTGACCGACGTGATCTTCGCCGTGGATTCGATTCCGGCGGTGTTCGCCGTCACGCTCGATCCGTTCATCGTGCTGACCTCGAACGTGTTTGCCGTGCTCGGCCTGCGCGCGATGTTCTTCCTGCTCGCCGGCATGGCCGACCGCTTCCACCTGCTCGGCCACGGCCTTGCTTTGGTGCTGCTGTTCATCGGCACCAAGATGCTGGTTTCCGGGTTCTACAAGATCCCGATCGGCATCGCGCTCGGCGTGGTGGCCGTCGTGCTGGTCGGCTCCGTCGTTGCGAGCCTCGTGTTTCCGCCGAAGGACGGTGGCGACGAGGCCGGCAAGCCCCCGGTCTGATCGCGCAGCGGGGGTTGTGCCCTCGTGGCGCGGCCCCACGTTCCTGCGATGGACATTGCGCCGCCACTGCCGGACCCCACGCCCGCCTCCGTCGCGAACGACCGCCAGCGCGTCCGCTACGCCGTGATCGGCTCCGTCACGCTGTTGGCGGGCATCTGGATCGTCTGGCTCGGCGCGTGGCTGTTCGGCTGGCCGATGGGCGATCTCGGCGTGCGCCCGCGCCATCCCGACGGACTGATCGGCATCCTCACCGCGCCGTTCGCGCATGCCTCGTTCGCGCACCTGATGTCCAACACCTTGCCGCTGGTCGTGCTGGCGGCGCTGACGTTGTACGCCTATCCGCTCGCGGCGCGCATCGCGATCCCGATGATCTGGCTGCTGTCCGGCCTCGGCGTGTGGCTGTTCGCGCGCGATTCCACGCACGTCGGTGCCAGCGGCATCACGCATGGATTGATGTTCTTCCTGTTCGTGATCGGCCTGCTGCGGCGCGACCGGCTCGCCGTGGTCACCTCGCTGGTGGTGTTCTTCCTCTACGGCGGAATGGTGATGTCGGTGTTGCCGGGCGAGGAGCGGATCAGTTTCGAATACCACCTCGCCGGTGCGGTGGCAGGCCTGCTTGCGGCGATCCTGCTGCGCCGGCTCGATCCGGCGCCGCCGCGCAAGCGCTACAGCTGGGAGGACGAGGAAGATGCGTCCGAGCCGGCCGGCGACGACGAACTGGACCTTCCGCGACCGGCCGACGTACCCGTGCTCTGGCATCGCACGCCGCCTCCGGCCGGCGCGCGCGTGGTCGAGCTGCGCCCGCGTGCCGACGCGGGGAACTCTCCGCCCCCGACGCTGCACTGAACGCGGGCGCCCGGCGTGGCCGGCATGCCGGCGTACCGTCCGGAACTGCGTTACGCTTCGCCCATGACGACCTCATCCGAACCCCGCCGCGTCGAACACCAGCAGACCGACAAGGGCTACGTGCCGGTCTACACGACGGCCGTCGTCGAGCAGCCCTGGAGCAGCTATTCGCGCACCGACCACGAAGTCTGGGCCGCGCTGTTCCGGCGCCAGCGCGAATTGCTGCGCGGCCGTGCCTGCCGCGAGTTCATCGACAACCAGGAGCGCTTCGGCATGGCGCCGGATGCGATCCCGCGTTTCGACGATCTGAACGAAGTGCTCGCCGGCGCCACCGGCTGGCGGATCATCGGCGTGGAAGGGCTGCTGCCGGAGCTGGATTTCTTCGATCATCTGGCCAACAAGCGATTCCCCGTCACCTGGTGGATCCGCAAGCCCGAGCAACTGGATTACCTCGCCGAGCCGGACCTGTTCCACGACCTGTTCGGCCACGTGCCGCTGCTGCTGAACCCGGTGTTCGCCGATTTCATGCAGGCCTACGGGCGCGGCGGCGTCAAGGCGCACGGCGTTGGCGCCGAGGCGCTGGTCAATCTGACGCGCCTGTACTGGTACACGGTCGAATTCGGCCTGATCCGGCAGGACGACGGGCTGCGCATCTATGGCGCCGGCATCGTCAGCTCCAAGGGCGAGTCGATCCACAGCCTCGAATCGCCCGCGCCCAACCGCATCGGTTTCGACATGCGCCGGATCATGCGCACGCGCTACCGCATCGACACGTACCAGAAGACGTACTTCGTGATCGACAGCTTCGAGCAGTTGATGGATGCGACGCGCCCGGATTTCCGGCCGATATACGCCGAGCTTGCCGCGCAGCCGTCGATTCCCGCGGGCGACGTGCTGGATGCCGATCGCGTCATCCAGCGCGGCACCGGCGAGGGCTGGTCGAGCGCCGGCGACGTCTGACGCCGACCACGGTCACGGGAGATTCCGATGCGAAGCGCCGTCGCCCTGCTGCTTGCCGTCGCGTGCGGCGCGTCGGGCCTTGCGCGCGCCGAAGTCGTCGAGGCCAGGCCCGATGGTTTTCTCGTCACGATTTCGATGCAGACGAAGGCATCGCCGTCTGCCGTGTACGAAATGCTGGTCAAGCCGCAGAAGTGGTGGAGCGGCGAATACACCTGGTCCGGCGATCCGGCCCGCCTCTCGCTGGTGCCGGAAGCCGGCGGCTGCTGGTGCGAACGCTGGGAGCAGGGAACGGCCGAACATGGCCGCGTGCGGATGGCATTGCCAGGACGCATGCTGCGGCTCGACATGGTGCCCGGTCCGCTGCAGGACCTGCCGTTGCGCGGCGTGCTGACCTGGTGGATCCGTGACGGCGAGGACGAGGCCGCGCCGACTGCGCTGGACCTGGAGTACCGCATCGGCGGTCCGGATTGGGCCGGGCTCGACGAGGCCGCGGCCGATGTCGACATGATGTTCTCGAAGCAGGTCGAGCGGCTGCACCGCCTGCTCGAAACCGGCAATCCCGAGCCGCCTGCCGACCCGAGGCCGGACGATGGCGAGACCTCGTACGAACGTGCCGCCGCGGCCGCCGAGCGCGCGGCCATCATCGAGCAGTGGCGCGCGGCGATGGAACAGGAGCTTTCCGGCAAGCCGAAGGCCGCTCCCGTGCCGGTACCGCCGCGGGAGTGATCGCGATCGCCCCTCCGAACGGGCCCTGCAAGCATTGTTGACGCTTGCGGTGCCCGGAAGGGCCGATCAAGGCACGAAGGTTGCTTCTTTCCCGGGACGTGCGCGCCGCCGGAGGGCGGGCGCCGGACCCTTCCATCAAGGAGATGCAACCGATGACTCGCAACATCCTCGCGCTGGGCGTCGCCCTGGCCCTTTCCGCCGCCACCACCGCGCAGGCCGCCGAAGCAGGCGACTGGGTCCTCCGTGTCGGCGCGCACCAGGTCGCGCCGAAGTCGAACAACGGCCATCTGGCCGCCGGAGCGTTCAAGACCGATGTCGGCAACAACGTGCGTCCGACCTTCGCGCTCGAGTACATGTTCACGCCGAACTGGGGCCTGGAGGTGCTGGCCGCGCTGCCGTTCGAGCACGAGGTCAGCCTGAACGGCGTGAAGTCCGCCGACGTCAAGCACCTGCCGCCGACCGTCAGCGTGCAGTACCACTTCCTGCCGGGCGCGAAGTTCTCGCCGTTCGTCGGCGTCGGCCTCAACTACACGCGCTTCTTCGGCATCGACGAGACCGGNCCGCTGGAAGGCACGCAGCTCAACCTGTCCGACTCGTGGGGCGCGGCGCTCCACCTCGGCTTCGATGTCGCGATCGACGACCGCTGGCTGTTCACCGCCGACGCACGCTGGATCGACATCGAGACCGACGCCAGGCTCGATGGCGCCGGCATCGGCAGCGTGAAGATCGACCCGATCGTCTGGGGCGTGGCCGTCGGCTACCGCTTCTGATCCGTCAGGGCGCCGCGGCGCGTGCCGTGGCGCCCGCTCCGGGGCGGGCGGCGTGCACCGACCGCTGCGCGCATCAACCCCGTTCCTGCCCGGCGATCCATGCGTCGACGTGACGCTCGAGTACCGGCAGCGGCACCGATCCGAGCGCCAGCACCGTATCGTGGAACGCACGCAGGTCGAACTTCGCGCCGAGTGCCTTTTCCGCCCGCGCGCGCAGCTGGACGATGCGGATCTCGCCGAGCTTGTAGGACAGCGCCTGTGCCGGCCACGAGATGTAGCGGTCGACCTCGGTCTCGACCTCGTGCCGCGACAGCGCGGTCCGCGAGGCGAGGTAGTCGATCGCCTGCTGCCGGGTCCATCCCTTGTGGTGCACGCCGGTGTCGATCACCAGCCGCGCGGCGCGCCACATTTCGTAGGTCTGGCGACCGAACCGTTCGTACGGCGTGCGGTAGATGCCCATTTCCTCGCCGAGCTTCTCGCAGTACAGCGCCCAGCCTTCGCCGTAGGCCGAAATGTAGTTGTGCGTGCGGAATGCGGGCTGCTCCTTCTGCTCCAGCGCCAGCGCACCCTGGAACGAATGCCCGGGCGCCGATTCGTGCAGCGTGAGTGCCGGCAGGTTGTACAGCGGGCGCGAGGGCAGGTCGTAGGTGTTGACCCAGTACGTGTCCACGCCGCCGCGGCCCGCGGTCCAGAACGGCGCGATGGCCGCCGGGACCGGCTCGATGCCGAAGCGTCCGCGCGGCAGCGTGCCGAAGAAAAGATGCAGCTTCGCGTCCACGCGCTTGGCGATCCACGCCGCGTTCATCAGCAACTCCTCCGGCGTCTTCGCGTAGAAGCGCGGGTCGGTGCGCAGGAACTCGAGGAATGCCGCGAAGTCGCCTTCGAAGCCGGTTTCGCGCATCGTCGCCTGCATCTCCGCCTCGATGCGAGCGACTTCCGCCAGGCCGATCTCGTGGATCTGCTGCGGCGAAAGATCCAGCGTCGTGTACTCGCGGATTTGCTGCCGGTACCAGCGCTCGCCGTCCGGCATCGCCTCGGCGGCCAGCGTCTTGCGCGCGTTCGGCACGTATTCTTCGCGGAAGAAGCGCAGCAGCTTCGCGTAGGCCGGGATCACCGCATTGCGGATGGCAGCCTCGCCGTCGGCTTGCAGGCGGGCGCGCTCCTGCGCCGGGATCGAATCGGGCAGCGACGCCAGCGGCTTGTGGAACTCGCTGTCGCGCGGCGACTTCACCTCGGCATGGCTCGCGATCGACACGTCGCGTCCGGCGAGCACCTCGCGCGGCACGCTGAAGCCGCGCGCGAGCCCGGCGCGCATGTTCTCGGTGTGCTCGTCGAAGTAGCGTGGCACGTCGCGCAGCCTGGCGATGTAGGCGCGTGCCGCAGCGGCGTCCGGCAGTTGCCGGCGCGTCATGAACGCGAGGTCGGACCAGAACTGCGAGTCGCTGTTGAACGGCATCTCGTAACTGCGCAGGCGGACCTCCGCCGCGAGGTTCTCGACCTGCGGCCGGTACACGGCGAGGTTCGCCCGGTTCTCCGCCGACAGCTCGGAAGCCGGGATCGCATCGAGTTCGCGCAGCACGCGTTCCCAGTACGCGAGTCGCGCGCGTTGCGATTTCGCGTCCACCGAAGGCAGTCGTGCGGCGCGCGCATCCGACGTGGTGTCCTCGTCGTCCTGCCCGCCGAACTGCTGCTGGCGCCACGCCCACTCCTTCGCGTAGATGGCTTCGAAGCGGGCATCCGCCGAGGGTGGCGTGGCACACGCCGAGCCCGCGACCAGCAGGGCCAGCACCAGAAAAACGCGCACCATGAGGCGATCCTCCGCAACGACGAAACGCCCATCATCGCATCGCTTCGTCGGCGCGTCAGCCGCGACGCAGGCGCCGCCCCGCGCAATGCATCCCGGCGCGTGCCGGTTCTCGCCGGATGCGCGCACGACGTTTCACGCGCCGATCCGCCATGGCGGATTCCGCCGGTTCTCGCCGCCATGGAACAGGCAGAGTTCGTTTCCCGAGGGGTCGCGCAGTCGCGCCTCCCTCCACAGCCAGCGTTCGTCGGTCGGCGGCCGGGTGAACGCGAACCCGCGGGCGGCGAGAGCCGCAACCCTGGCGTCGAGATCGGAGCATTCGAAATACACCACCACGCCCGTGCCGGCCGGCGGGTCGTCGACGAGGTGGAGCGAGAACGTGGCGTCGCCCTCCGGACACTCGAACCGGGCATAGCGGGGCGGGCTGAGGACGATGAGCGTGAAACCCATCGCGCGGTAGAACGCCACCGACCGGTCGAGGTCGCGCGCGGGAAGGGTGATCTGGTTGAGGTTCACGGGTGCTCCTTCGCGATGCCGCCTCCGCCGGATTGTGCGGGATGCGGCGGGCGCATGCGCCGGCGTCGTTCCGTGACCGCGGAATGCGGGTGCGCGCACGTGTCGCGGTCGCGACGCCGGTCCCCCTTGATCCGAGTCATCGCGCGTTGTGCGATGCAGCGTAGGGTTGCCGGCGATCGGATTCCGGGCGGGCGGCGTTCGACGCCTTGACGGGTCCGGATTGAATCGGACGAGCGGGTTCGGAGGTGGATGTGAAGCGAGCGAGTTTCCTTTCCGGTGCGATCGTCGCAATGGTCCTGGCCGCCAGCGGACTGGGCGATCCGCCGGGTGCGCGGGCGGCGGAGGCCGGGGCCGGGCCCTTGCGCGAGCGCCTGATGGAGAGACGGGCGGAACGTCGTGCCGAGCGGCGAGCCGACGTCGTGCGGGTGCCGGAGGGCGTGCGCGTACTGCGCGATCTCGCCTACGGCAGCGATCCGCGCCAGGTGGTCGATGTCTATCGGCCCGTGCGTCCGACGAAGGACGCGCCGGTGATCGTGATGGTGCACGGCGGCGGGTGGCGCACGGGCGACAAGGCGTCGGCCCGCGTCATCGAGAACAAGATCGAGCGCTGGGTGCCGCGCGGCATCGTGGTGGTTTCGGTCGATTACCGCCTTCTGCCCGTGCCGCTCGAGCAGCAGCGCGACGACGTGCGCGCGGCGATTGCGTTCGTGCAGCGGAAGGCGGCCGAGTGGGGCGCCTCCGGCGACAGGCTCGTGCTGATGGGACATTCGGCAGGCGCGCATCTGGTCGACCTGATCAATGCCTCGGCGGGCGTACCCGCGCAACGCTCGCTGCGCCCGTGGCTCGGAACGGTATCGCTCGACAGCGCGGCGCTCGACGTTCCGGCGCTGATGAAACGCCGCCATGCGAAGCTGTACGACGACGCGTTCGGCACCGATCCGCAGCGGTGGGCCGCCCTGTCGCCGATGCAGCAGCTCACCGCCGCCGCAACGCCGATGCTGCTGGCCTGTTCCACGAAGCGAAACGACGATCCGTGCGAGGAAAGCCGGCGCTTCGCCGGACATGCCGAGCGCCTCGGCGTGCGCGCGGAGGTGCTGCCGCGGTCGCTCTCGCATGCGGAGATGAATGCGCAGGTCGGCGCTCCCGGCGCCTACACGCGCCGCATCGAGGCGTTCCTTTCCTCGCTGGACCGCAGCCTCGCCGACGCGCTTGCGGCGCGGTGAGGCTCAATCGCCGGCGCGATCCGCGCCGACGGCGCGCAGGTAGGCATCGAAGCCGCGTTCGACGCTTTCGCCGAACACCTCGCCCGTCGGTTCGGGTCGATCCATCCGGTCCAGCCGGAAATTGCGGAAGTCGCGGCGCAGTCGGCACCAGCCGCCGAGCGTCCAGGCGCCGCGCCAGAAGGCGAGGCAAAGCGGCTCCACCTCGCGCGTCGTGTGCCGGCCGCGTTCGTCGCGGTACGCGAAGCGCAGGACTTCGCGCGCGGCGATCGTTCCGTGCAGGTGGTCCAGCAGACCGGAGCGCGACTCGTGCCAGCCGCCCGGGGCGAAGATCCGCGACTGCCGCGAACGTTGCCGTAGCTCGGACGGCAGCACGGCCTCGATCTTCAGCAACGCGGTCTGCGCGGCCCGGTTCATGCGTCGTCCGGCGAATGCCTTGACGAAGCGCGTGCCGACGACGAGTGCCTCCAGCTCGTCGGCATTGAACATCAGGGGCGGAATGTCCGAGCCCTTGCGCAGCACGTAGCCGACACCGGCCTCGCCTTCGATCGGGATGCCGGAGCGCTGCAGGTCGGCGACATCGCGATAGATCGTGCGCAGCGACACGCCCAGTGAATCCGCGAGGCTGCGCGCCGGCAACGCGGTGCGTCGACCGCGCAGCGAATGGATGACGAGGAACAGGCGGTCGGCGCGGCGCATGGGCCCATTGTGCCGCGCCGGGCCGCGCGGGCATCAGCGTTCCAGCCCCATTTCGCGCGCGAGCGCGGCATCGGCCTCCGCTGCACGCTGCTGCGCAGGTCGCGCGGCGATGCGCTGCACATAGGCGCCGATCGGCTCGTCGCCGGGAACCAGGCCGAACCCGACCGCCCAGCCCAGCGCGCGGCCCCACAGCACGTCGGCGGCGGAGAACCGTTCGCCGAGCAGGTACGGTCCCGCTCCGAGCGCATCGCGCACCGTCGCCAGCACCTCGTCGAAGCTGCCGTAGGGCGATTGCGCGTGCGGCCCCGGCTCGCGCTTCAGTGCACGATCCGTCAGGGCCGGCTCGAAGCACGCCGCGTAGAACACCAGCCAGCGCAGGTACGCGCCGCGATCCGGTTCGTCGATCGCCGGCGCGAGTCCCGCCTCGGGAACCCGGTCTGCAAGCCAGATGAAGATCGCGACGGTTTCGGTCACGATCGTCTCGCCGCAGCGGATCGCGGGCACCTTGCCCAGCGGATTGATCGCCAGATATTCGGGCGACCGCTGTTCCTCGCGGCGGAAATCGATCGGGCAGATCTCGTATGCAATGGCGAGTTCCTCGAGCAGCGCGCGGGTCACGGCGGATCGGCTGAACGGGTTGTGGAACAGGACGACGGGATGATCGGTCACTTGCGGTCTCCGGGTTCGGGGAGCCGGCAGCTTGCCGCCGTGCTGCTGACACGGTCCTGTCAGCAGCCTGCGGCGTCGCGGCGGCTGGCATCCGCGCGGCCGACCCCGGACAATGGCCGTTTCCTTCCGGAGGCGGGCGTGCGATGAAGTCGATCTCCCTCACCCAGTTCCTGCTCGAGCAGCAGCGCGAAGGGCGCATCAATCCCGACCTGCGGCTGCTGATCGAGGTCGTCGCGCGCGCGTGCAAGCGCATCTCCATCGCGGTCGGCAAGGGTGCGCTCGGCGGCGTGCTCGGCAGCGCGGGAACCGAGAACGTGCAGGGCGAGACGCAGAAGAAGCTCGACGTGCTGTCCAACGAGATCCTGCTGGAGGCAAACGCGTGGGGCGGGCATCTCGCCGCGCTCGCGTCCGAGGAAATGGAAGATCCGCATCCGATCCCGGACCGGTACCCGAAGGGCGAGTACCTGCTCGTGTTCGATCCGCTGGATGGCTCGTCCAACATCGACGTGAACATCTCGGTCGGCACGATCTTCTCGGTGCTGCGTTGCCCGGAAGGCGTGCGGAACCCGCAGGCGCAGGCGTTCCTGCAGCCCGGCTCGAAGCAGGTCGCGGCCGGTTACGCCGTGTACGGATCGAGCACGATCCTCGTACTGACCCTCGGCGACGGCGTGTACGGTTTCACCCTCGATCGCGAGCAGGGCAGCTTCGCGCTCACCCAGGAGCGGATGCGCATTCCGGAGGACACCGCCGAGTTCGCGATCAACATGTCCAACCTGCGGCATTGGGAGCCGCCGATGCGGCGCTACATCGAGGAACTGCTGGCCGGCAGGACGGGGCCGCGCGGACGTGACTTCAACATGCGCTGGGTGGCTTCGATGGTGGCCGACGTGCATCGCATCCTCACCCGCGGCGGCATCTTCATCTACCCGCGCGATCTCAAGGACCCAGGCAAGCCGGGCAAGCTCAGGCTGTTGTACGAAGCCAACCCGATGTCGATGATCGTCGAGCAGGCGGGGGGCGCGGCAACGACCGGGCTCGAGCGCATCCTCGACGTCCAGCCGACTTCGCTGCACCAGCGCGTGCCGGTGTTCCTCGGCTCGCGCAACGAGGTCGATCGCGCCACTCTCTACCATCGCGAGGCGGCAGGCGCATGAGCGGCGACTTCATCGAGGTGTACGAGAACGCGCTGGATCCGAACGTCTGCGCGGAGATGATCGCGGCCTACAACGCGAGCAGCGCCCGGGTCACGCGCGGCGAGACGGGAGGCGGCGTGAACATCCAGCTCAAGGACAGCTGGGATCTCTGCATCAGCCGGTTTCCGGAATGGCGCAACGGCGAGAACATCTTCAACAACGTCGTGATGCGCGGGCTGCTGGACTACGTTCGCAAGTACACGTACCTCGCGCTGGCGCCGGTCGCGCTCAGTCGCAGCGACCCTGCCACCGGCAGGCTCGACACGCTCGATGCGGACGATCTGCGCGCGATGGACGATGCGCAGTTGCAGCGCCTGCTGGCGCAGCTGTTCAGGCCGGGGCAGATCAACATCCAGCGCTACCTCGGCGGTGTCGGCGGCTATCCGTACTGGCACAGCGAGATCTCGCCCAAGCCCGGCACCGACGAACACCTGCATCGCGTCGTGCTGTGGACGCTGTACCTCAACGACGGGTTCGAGGAAGGCGAGACGGAGTTCCTCTACCAGTCGCGCAGGATCGTGCCGAAGACCGGATCGTTGCTGATCGCGCCGGCCGGCTTCACGCACACGCACCGCGGCAACCGACCGAAGGGCGGCGACAAGTACATCGCCACGTCCTGGATCCTGTTCCAGCGCGCCGAACAGCTCTACGCCGATCCGCGCCAGAAGGCCGCGCGCCAGGGCTGATCCCGCGGCCGGCGCATCGCGCGGGCCGCGGGATCGCCGGCTGGCTCAGCCTCCGCGCGGCGTCTTGACCGGATCGGCAGGCCGCGGCGGCAA
>JGI12383J13903_1001158_pt1 | contig 13608 bp, 19 predicted proteins | sample Passage237B_FD_13903 | JGI IMG/M metagenome (IMG submission 13903)
CGGATGGGTCTGTCGAGTTCGAAGAGTGGTATGTGGGCGACAAAACCCACCGCATCGATGGGCCAGCGTACGTCCAGTATCGCCCCGACGGGACTGTGGAGCGGGAAGCGTGGTATGTGGACGGCGGGAGAGTCGACGGCCCTGCCCCGGTGCTCGCTGCCTTCCTGCGTCCTCGTTTCCCTCACATCACCACCGACGCTGCGGGGTTCCTGTGCAAGGCTCACCCTTGGCAGGGATGGGCCGACATCTCTGACTCCGAGATCGAGTTGGCGATGACGCTATATCCCGACTTCGCTGAGGCCTAGAGGCCTAGCGGCCTACTCTCTCCGTATGACGCTCTCCTGCACTGCCCCAAAACAGGGCCACCGGCCAGGTTCGACTGCCGAACGAGCATGCCCCGTGCATGGGCGACAGGCCCGCCGCGAGGTCTTGCCTGTCGCTGCCGTGGCACCCGTCTCGGCGGATGAGCCGACGGTGGTGGAGCGCTATGGCGACGGGTCCATCGAGTCCGAAGTGTGGATGGTGGACGGCGAACGCCACCGTATCGATGGGCCAGCGGTCGTCTGGTATCGCCCGGATGGGACCGTGGAGTGGGAAGAGTGGTATGTGGACGGCGAACGCCACCGCATCGATGGGCCAGCGATTGTCCGGTATCGCCCGGATGGAACCGTCGAGTCCGAAGAGTGGTATGTGGGCGACGAACGCCACCGCATCGATGGGCCAGCGGTCGTTGAGTATCGCTCGGACGGGACTGTCATGTCCGAAGCGTGGCGAGTGGGCGACAAACGCCACCGTATCGATGGGCCAGCGTGTGTCTGGTATTACCCGGACGGAACCATCGGGGTCGAAGAGTGGGTTGTGGGCGGCCAATACCACCGCACCGATGGGCCAGCGTACGTCCGGTATCGCTCCGACGGGGCTGTCGAGTACGAAGAGTGGTTTGTGGACGGCACGGAGGTGGAGCCCTGGGAGGCGCTGGGCAGGCACCTGATGGCGCGGGGTGTGTCTGAGTTGAGTGCGGAGGCGCTCAAGCAGATCGCGAAGGATGTCCCGTGGCAGCGCTGGAGTGAACTGGGGCCTGACCACCCGCTCGTGAGGCTCTGGGCCGCGGTGCATCCGAGAGCGGACATCAGCGCCAACTGAGTCGCGGATACCGTCAGACCATGACTGCTATTCGGTGCACTGCCCCTACGCGGGGGCATGTGCCAGGCTCGCAGGCGCAGCGACAGTGTCCTGTGCATGGCGACCGCGCACGCACATCACCTCTCCCTGTTCCTGCCACGCCGATCGCGCCAGCGCCCGATCCCGCCAGCGAGCACAAGCGGACGGTGCGCCCGGATGGCACAGTCATCGAGGAGTGGCCGGACGGCACAGTCATCGAGCAGTGGCGCAAGGACGACGAACTCCACCGCGAGGACGGGCCAGCACAGGTCAAGCGCTACCCGGACGGCACAGTCGCCGAGTGGTGGTACAAGAACGGCAGACTCCACCGTGAGGACGACCCCGCATGGGTTGAGCGCAGCCCAGACGGGACCGTCTTCGAGTGGTGGTATAGGAACAACGAACGCCACCGCGAGGACGGACCAGCGTATGTCGAGCACTACTCGGACGGCTTCCTCGCAGAGGAGTGGTACAAGGACGGTGAACTCCACCGTGAGGATGGGCCAGCACGGGTCGAGCGCAGCCCAGACGGGACAGTGGAGTCTGAGGATTGGTGTCTGAACGACACGGAGGTGGAGCCGTGGGAGGTGCTGGGCCGGTACCTGCTGCGCCAGGGCATGCCTGAGTTGAGCGCGGAGGCGCTCAAGCAGATCGCGAAGGATGTCCCATGGCAGCGCTGGGACGAACTGGGATCTGATCACCCGCTCGTGGCGCTCTGGAGCGCTGTGCATCCGAGCGCCGAGATCAACGCTGGTTGAGTCGCGGATACCGTCCGACCATGACCGTGCCCCGATGCACCGCCCCTGCGCGTGGGCATGTGCCAGGCTCGCAGGCGCAGCAACAGTGTCCTGTGCATGGCAACCGCGCACGCACGTCATCTCTCCCTGCTCCTGCCGCACCGAGCACGCCAGCGCCCAAGCCCGCCAGCGAGCACGAGCAGACGGTGCTCTCGGATGGAACAGTCATCGAGGGGTGGTACAGGAACAGCAGACTCCACCGTGAGGACGGACCAGCATGGGTCGAGAGCCGCCCGGACGGGACCGTCTTCGAGGGGTGGTACAGGAACGGCAAACACCACCGTGAGGACGGACCAGCATGGGTCGAGCACCGCCCGGACGGGACAGTCGTCGAGGAGTGGCGCAAGAACGGTGAACTCCACCGTGAGGACGGACCAGCATGTGTCAAGCGTTTCCCGGAAGGGATCGTCTTCGAGGAGTGGTACGAGGACGGTGAACTCCACCGTGAGGACGGACCAGCATGGGTCCAGCGCCGACCGGACGGGACCGTCTTCGAGGAGTGGCACAGGAACGGCGTGCTCCACCGCATCGACGGGCCAGCACAGGTCGAGCGCCGACCGGACGGGACAGTGAAGCCTGAGGCTTGGTATCTGGACGACACGGAGGTGGGTGCCTGGCAGGTGTTGGGCCGGTACCTGATGACTCGGGGTGTGTCTGGGTTGAGCGTGGAGGCGCTCAAGCAGATCGCGAAGGATGTCCCATGGCAGCACTGGAGTGAACTGGGGCCTGACCACCCGCTCGTGGCGCTCTGGGGCACGGTGCATCCGAGCGCCGGCATTGGCCCTGAATGACGTTGCGGACACTGTCATGGATGAGGAAGTCGGCCCCGATCGCCACGAGGCATTCGTTGGTCAGTGGGCACAGGTGTTCCCGTGGGTGGCGCTCTGGGGCCCGCGGGGCACCGCCATGGATACTGTGGCGGCATGACGGGGCAGTGCACAGCGCCCATCCAGGGGCATGGAACGGTCTATGCCGCCCTACATTGTCCTCAGTGCGGGCCCAGCATGCGTCGAGCCGCTAGATTGCCGCCCACGGCTTTGCATCCGCCAACCCTGCAGAAGCCACCGAATGATGTGGCGCGAGACCCGTCGGCATCTCCGGAGGCGCTGCGCGAGATCGTCTCGACAAGGTTGTTCTCGTTGCGGTCCTCTGCGGGCTCCAATGTCTTGGAGAACGCGGCCAACCACCCGAACACCCCACCGGATGTCTTGGTGGAGTTGGCCACAGACGAATCGCTGGACGAGCACACGCGCGCGAGCGCCATCCGCAACCCGAATCTCCCTTCCGATGTGGCGAAGGGATTCCTGGCGGACGATGCACACCCATCGCTGCGCGCCGCCGCGCTGACGCGACCCGAGTTCGCTACGGGGAGCAGTGCCCTCGAGCGAGCCCAATCGCCTGATCTGTCTCTCGTCGAACAGAGGACGCTGACGCGCCGAGGCTCCGCCGAGATGTTGCGCGCTCTGTGGGGTAACCCCATTGCGCGCCAAACTTCCCGGGCCAACTTGGTGACGGCGATCTACGACAACGACGCGTGCCCTTCAGAGATCCGCGAGGAGATCATCGACTGGGCCGAGCGCATCTTTGCTGGGGGACCCGCGACGTCAGACGCCGAGCACGCAAAGGCGCGCAGAGACATCTTCGAATGGATGACGGGCTCGGGAAGGGCGGATAGTGGCGCTGCGCTGACCTCGGACCACGCTGGTCGACTGCTCGTGGCGGCCGCAGAGGGCGGCTACGACCCGGGTTACAGCCTGCGCCGCCTCCTAGAGGTCAACGACATCCCGGAGGGGTATCTCGTGCGCGCGGCGCGCGTTGGTTGGCACATGCTGTGGGCACACCCCGCGATGACTGCGACCGGGTTGGACGAGGGCGTAACAGCACTCGTTCGCAAAGCGCAAGGCACAAACCCAGACGATGCCCTCGGGGTGTGCCGTCGCCTCTGTCAGGACGACACTGTCCGCTCAATTCTGAGCCACCCTGCTGTAAGCCAACGATCGGTGGAGCGCCTGCTAGCGCACACGTGGGACGTCATGGCTGCACAGGCAACCTGGAGCGACCCAGACGTAACGAAGGAAATCAAGGAAATCAGCGAAGGCTTCGTCCTGGCACTGGCTCGGTGCAAGGCCGCTCCGGCAAAGATCCTTGAGACCATCGGCGCATCGCGGTCGTGGGCGTTCCGCAAGGCCGTTGCCGGCAATCCAGCAACGCCTCCCCATGTGCTGAAGGCTCTGGCGCGCACGAAGAATGCCGAGATAGCCAGAGCGTTGGTGATCAACCCGTCGGTGTCTCTCGACGACGCTCAGACCCTGCTTGCGAACATGAACAGCGCGGACCGTCACGACCCCACCATCATGGGGGTGCACTTCGGTCGCTTGGGGGTCGATCCGGACAACCGCGCCGCCATGGAGATGTTGGCGCAGAACAACCAGTGGTGGACCCTGCGCCCCGATTCGTCCGAGGTGCAGGTTGCCTTGCTGGTGCATCCGAATGTCGCCGAGGAAAGTGGCTCGTGAGCGCCCTGCAGCCTGACTCCAGGAGGGGTTGCGGTGCAGCAGACATGGCGAGAGCGGCCGAGCGAGGACGCCCCCTACCTTGGTCGCGGCGAAGACTTCCCTATGGCTGTCGCTGAAGACGGCTCGTTGAGTGTCGGTCGCGGTGATGCCCGAGTCGTCCTTAGTGCGGCCCATCTTGATGCTGTGGTAGGGCTGCTCGAGCGCACCGAGGTAAGCCATGCCCTGCTGCGGCTCGAGAGACTGGCACTTCGTCGCTCGAGGCTGCGGTGGCGGCCCGTGGGAGACGCGTGCTGGTGTTGGTGGTGTGGCTGCCGGTGTGGCGCTGCTGGTGCGGTCGGGGCAGGCGGTGGTGGTGCCGACGGCGTCGTGGTCGCGGTGAGTCGGCGCGGCTGGTCTGATTGTCGTGGCGTCTGGGGCCGGAGGTGTGTGCTTGGTGTTGTGGTCGATCGTGCTCTGGATACTCATCTCGGTCATGAGAGCAAGACGGTGCACCGCCCCGTTGCGGGGGCATTCGACGGAATCGGGGCGTCTGGCGTGCCCGGTGTGTGGGGCTGCGGCTCCCAGCCTGGGGGCGCAGGCTTCGGTGGTTCAGCGGCCGGTTGAGCCGGTTCGGGCGATGGGGCCGTCCGGCTTGGGGTCGACGACAGAGGGGCGGCGTGTGGACAGCGACGACGCGGAGGGTGCGGAGGCGTTGCGGGCGCACCTGCGGGATCGGTATGGGGTGGCGTTGTCGTCTGAGAAGGCGGCGGAGATCTTCGCTCGATGGGTGCCGGTCAGGAGGTCGCCGGAGCGGTAGCCGAGGGAGCCCTGGCTTCAGCCGTGGGGAGGAAGTCAACGTCTGGATGGTCCTGCACGCGCAGTGAGCGCCGACCGGACGGGGCCGTGACGTCAGCGGAATGACTCCTGGGCCACGAATCCGCGGAGCCCTCTCAGGTGCCGGGCCGGTGCCTGCCCGGGCAGGGTGTGCCTGGGTTGAGCACGGAGGCGCTCAAGCAGATTGTGAGGGATGTCCCGTGGCAGCGCTGGGACGAACTGGTGTCGGACCACCCGCTCGTGGCGCTCTGGGGCACGGTGCATCCGACTGCTGAGATCAGTGCTGGTTGAGGGGTCGTGGATACCTTCCGCCCATGGCTGCTATTCGATGCACCGCCCCCAAGCAGGGGCATGTGCCAGGCTCGCAGGCGCAGCGCGAGTGTCCGGTGCATGGCGACCGCGCACACGCGACACCTCTCCCTGTTCCTGCCGCACCGATCTCGCCAACGCCAGAACCCGCCAGCAAGCACAAGCAGACGGTGCGCCCGGATGGGACCGTCGTCGAGCGGTGGTACAAGGACGGCGAACTCCACCGTGAGGACGGACCAGCACGGGTCGAGCGCCGACCGGACGGGACCGTCTTCGAGGAGTGGCACAGGAACAACAAACTCCACCGCGAGGACGGGCCAGCACGGGTCAGGCGCTACCCGGATGGCACGGTCGTCGAGGGGTGGCACAAGGAGGGCGTGCTCCACCGTGAGGACGGGCCAGCATGGGTTGAGCGCCGACCGGATGGCACAGTCATCGAGGCGTGGCGCAAGGACGGCGAACTCCACCGTGAGGACGGCCCAGCATGGGTCGAGCGCCACCCGGATGGCACAGTCGTCGAGTGGTGGTACAGGAACGGCGTGCGCCACCGTGAGGGCGGGCCAGCACAGGTCAAGCGCCGACCGGATGGGACAGTGGAGCCTGAGGCTTGGTGTCTGGACGGCGCGAGGGTGGAGCCCTGGCAGGTGTTGGGCAGGCACCTGCTGCGCCAGGGCACGCCTGAGTTGAGCGCTGAGGCGCTCAAGCAGATCGCGAAGGATGTCCCGTGGCAGCGCTGGAGTGAACTGGTGCCTGACCACCCGCTCGTGGCGCTCTGGGCAGCGGTGTATCCGAGTGCTGAGATCAGCGCTGGTTGAGTCGCGGATACCATCCGGCCATGACTGCTATCCGATGCACCGCTCCGAGACAAGGCCACCGGCCAGGGTCTGCTGCCGAGCGGGCGTGTCCCGAGCATGGGCGACAGGCAAGACCTCGCGACTTGCCTGTCGCTGTCGTGGCCCCCGTCTCATCGGACGAGCCGACGGTAGTGGAGCGCTATAGCGACGGGTCCATCAAGTCCGAAGAGTGGCTGGTGGATGGCAAACGCCACCGTATCGATGGGCCAGCGGTCGTTCAGTATCGCTCCGACGGGACTGTCGAGTACGAAACGTGGGTTGCGGACGGCAAAACCCACCGCACCGATGGCCCAGCGCGTGTCTGGTATCACACGGATGGGACTGTCGAGTACGAAGAGTGGCTGGCGGATGACCAATTCCACCGCACCGATGGACCAGCGGCCGTTCGGTATCACTCGGACGGGACTGTCGAGACCGAAGAGTGGCTGGTGGGCGACAAAACCCACCGCACCGATGGGCCAGCGTACGTTCGGTATCACCCGGACGGGACCGTCGAGTACGAAGAGTGGCATCTGGACGGCACGAGGGTGGAGCCCTGGCAGGTGTTGGGCAGGCACCTGCTGCGCCAGGGTGTGCCTAAGTTGAGCACGGAGGCGCTCAGGCAGATCGCGAAGGATGTCCCGTGGCAGCGCTGGGACGAACTGGTGTCGGACCACCCACTCGTGAGGCTCTGGGGCACAGTGCATCCGAGCACTGATGCCCGCGCCGACTAAGTCGCGGATACCCTCCGACCATGACCGTGCCCCGATGCACCGCCCCCAAGCAGGGGCACGAGCCAGGCTCGCAGGCGCAGCGGCAGTGCCCGGTGCATGGCGACCGCGCACACGCGATACCTCTCCCTTCTCCTGCCGCACCGATCTCGCCAACGCCAGAACCCGCCAGCGAGCACAAGCAGACGGTGCACCCGGACGGCACAGTCGAAGAGTGGTGGTGTAGGGACGACATGCTCCACTGTGAGGGCGGGCCAGCACGGGTCGAGCGCCGCCCGGACGGGGCCGTCTTCGAGGAGTGGTACAAGAGCGGTGAACTCCACCGCATCGACGGGCCAGCACTGGTCGAGCGCCACCCGGACGGGACCGTCTTCGAGGAGTGGTACAGGAACGACAAACTCCACCGTGAGGACGGGCCAGCACGGGTCAGGCGCTACCCGGATGGCACAGTCGTCGAGGGATGGTACGGGAACGACAAACTCCACCGTGAGGACGGGCCCGCATGGGTCGAGCGCCGCCCGGACGGGACCGTCACAGAGGAGTGGCACAAGGAGGGCAAACTCCACTGTGAGGACGGACCAGCACTGGTCGAGCGCAGCCCAGACGGAACCATGGAGTCTGAGGCTTGGTATCTGGACGGCACGAGGGTGGAGCAGTGGGAGGTGTTGGGCCGGTACCTGACGACTCGGGGTCTGCCTGGGTTGAGCACGGAGGCGCTCAGGCAGATCGCGAAGGATGTCCCATGGCAGCGATGGAGCGAACTGGTGTCGGACCACCCGCTCGTGAGGCTCTGGGGCACGGTGCATCCGAGCGCTGAGATCAACGCTGACTGAGGGTCGCGGATACCGTCAGACCATGGCTGCTATTCGGTGCACCGCCCCTACGCGTGGGCATGTGCCAGGCTCTGCTGCCGAGCGGGCGTGTCCGGTGCATGGGCGACAGGCAAGTAACGAGGTCTTGCCTTTCGCTGTGGCAGCGCCCGTGCCCTCAGATGGGCCGACCTTAGTGGAGCGCTATGACGGCGGGACCATCAAGTCCGAAGAGTGGGATGTGGGTGAAGTGAGCCACCGCACCGACGGGCCAGCGGTCGTTGGGTATCACTCGGACGGGACTGTCGGGTTCGAAGTGTGGGCTGTGGGCGGCCAACTTCACCGTATCGATGGGCCAGCGGTCGTTGAGTATCGCCCCGACGGGACCATCAAGTTCGAAGAGTGGCTGGTGGACGACAAGCACCACCGCGCCGACGGGCCAGCGGTCGCTCGGTATCACTCGGACGGGACCATCGGGTTCGAAGTGTGGGCTGTGGGCGGCCAACTTCACCGTATCGATGGGCCAGCGGTCGCTCGGTATCACTCGGACGGGACCATCGGGTTCGAAGAGTGGCTGGTGGACGACAAACGCCACCGTATCGATGGGCCAGCGCGTGTCCGGTATCGCCCGGACGGGAGTGTGAAGTCGGAAGATTGGTATGTGGACGGCAAACGCCACCGCACCAATGGGCCAGCGCACGTTCGGTATCGTCCCGACGGTTCTGTCGAGTACGAATCGTGGTGGGTAGACGGCTGGAAAGTTGACGGGCCTGCTCCGGTACTCGCCGCCTTCTTGCGCTCTCGGGCCCCGAACCTCACCACCGGTGCTGCGGCGTTCCTGTGCAAAACTCACCCTTGGCAGAAATGGGGTGACATCTCGGACGCGGATATCGAATTGGCGATGAGGCTGTATCCCGACTACGCCGAGTCCTAGAAGCCTAGCGGGATACTCTCTCCACATGATGATCTTCTGTACTGCTCCGAGGCAAGGTCACCGTCCAGGCTCTGTTGCCGAGCGGATGTGTCCGGTGCATGGGCGACAGGCCCGCCGCAAGGTCGTGCCTGTCACTATCGCAGCACCCATGCCCTCAGTCGAGCCAGTGGTCGCCTGGCATCACCCAGATGGGTCTATCGGGTCCGAGGAGTGGCGGGTGGGAGACAAAACTCGCCCCACCGACGGGCCAGCGATTGTCCGGTATCGCTCCGACGGGACTGTCGATCACAAAGCGTGGCTTGTGGGCGGCAAACTCCACCGCGTCGATGGGCCAGCGCGCGTCTGGTATCACCCGGACGGGACTGTCGATTGGGAAGAGTGGCATCTGGATGGCAAGGAGGTGGACGGCCCTGCCCCGGTGCTCGCTGCCTTCCTGCGTCCTCGTTTCCCGAACCTCACCACCGGTGCTGCGGCGCTCCTGTGTGAGTCTCACCCTTGGCAGGAGTGGGGCGACATCCCTGACGCGGAGATCGAGTTGGCGATGACGTTGTATCCCGACCACGCCGAGGCCTAGCGGCCTACTCTCTCCACATGACGATCTCCTGCACCGCGCCGAGACAGGGCCACCGGCCAGGTTCGGCTGCCGAGCGGGCGTGTCCCAAGCATGGGCGACAGGTAAGACCTCGCGACTTGCCTGCGGCTGTGGCAACGCCCGCGCCCACAGATGGATCGACGGTAATGGAGCGCTATGGCGACGGGACTGTCAAGCGTGAAGTGTGGCGGGTAGGCGACAAACGCCACCGTATCGATGGGCCAGCGTACGTCCAGTATCACCCCGACGGAACTGTTGAGTACGAAGCGTGGCTTGTGGACGGCAAACCCCACCGTATCGATGGGCCAGCGCATGTCTGGTATCACTCGGACGGGACCGTCGAGCACGAAACGTGGGTTGTGGACGGCAAACTTCACCGCACCGATGGGCCAGCGGCCGTCTGGTATCACCCAGACGGGACTGTCGAGGACGAAGCGTGGTGGGTAGACGGCGAGGGAGTTGACGGCCCTGCACCGGTGCTCGGCCGGTACCTGAGGCGTCGGGGTGCGTCTGGGTTGAGCGCGGAGGCGCTCAGGCAGATCGCGAAGGATGTCCCGTGGCAGCGCTGGGACGAACTGGGGCCTGACCACCCGCTCGTGGCGCTCTGGAGCGCTGTGCATCCGACTGCTGACGCCAGCGCCGGTTGAGGGGGTCGTGGATACCATCCGGCCATGACTGCTATTCGGTGCACCGCCCCTGCGCGTGGGCATGTGCCCGGCTCGCAGGCGCAGCGGCAGTGTCCGGTGCATGGCGACCGTTCTGCATGGACGCCACCTCTCCCTGCACCGCCAGCACCCGATCCCGCCAGCAAGCACAGGCAGAAGGTGCTCTCGGACGGGACAGTCGTCGAGGAGTGGCACAAGGACGGCAGGCTCCACCGTGAGGGCGGACCAGCGTGTGTCGAGCGCAGCCCGGACGGCACAGTCATCGAGCAGTGGTGTAGGGACGGCAGGCTCCACCGTGAGGGCGGACCAGCATGGGTCAAGCGTCGCCCGGACGGCACAGTCATCGAGGAGTGGCGCAAGAACGGCGCACTCCACCGTGAGGACGCCCCAGCATGGGTCAAGCGTCGCCCGGACGGCACAGTCATCGAGGGGTGGTACAGGAACAACGTGCTCCACCGTGAGGACGCCCCAGCGTATGTCGAGCGCCACCCGGACGGCACCGTCATCGAGTGGTGGTACAGGAACGGCGAACGCCACCGTGAGGACGCCCCAGCGTATGTCGAGCGCCACCCGGACGGCACCGTCATTGAGGGGTGGCGCAAGGACGGCAAACTCCACCGTGATGACGGGCCAACATATGTCAAGCACCGCCCGGACGGGACCGTCACAGAGGCTTGGTATCTGGACGACACGGAGGTGGATGCCTGGCAGGTGCTGGGCAGGCACCTGATGACTCGGGGTGTGTCTGGGTTGAGCACGGAGGCGCTCAAGCAGATCACGAAGGATGTCCCGTGGCAGCGCTGGGACGAACTGGGATCTGACCACCCGCTCGTGACGCTCTGGGGCGCGGTGCATCCAAGCGTGGACATCAGCGCTGACTGAGTCGCGGATACCATCCGGCCATGGCTGCTGTCCGATGCACCGCCCCCAAGCAGGGGCACGAGCCAGGCTCGCAGGCGCAGCGGCAGTGCCCGGTGCATGGAGCCGCTGCAGCCCAACCCCGAGTCTCCCCGCCGCCGTCGTTGTCGCTAGTCCCTATGTCAACGAACCGCCCGAAGTACACCTCCAGGGCTGGCGGGATATCCACACTGGAATGGCTGGACGACGACGACCGCCGTCACCGGCTTGATGGCCCCGCGCTCCTCACGTACGGCCCCCTACGGAATGTGGAGTCGGAGATCTGGTACGTGGAGGGGCGTATTCATCGTCTGGATGGCCCGGCTCGCATACTGTATTGGCCCAACGGGACAGTCGATATGGAGACGTGGTATCTGGACGGCACGAGGGTGGAGCCATGGGAGGTGCTGGGCCGGTACCTGACGACTCAGGGTGTACCAGGGGTGAGCACGGAGGCGCTCAAGCAGATCGCGAAGGATGTCCCGTGGCAGCGCTGGAGCGAACTGGGGCCTGACCACCCGCTCGTGGCGCTTTGGGGCACGGTGCATCCGAGCGCGGACATCAGCGCTGGCTGAGTCGCGGATACCATCCGGCCATGACCGTGCCTCGATGCACCGCCCCTGCGCGGGGGCATGTGCCAGGCTCGCAGGCGCAACGGCAGTGTCCGGTGCATGGCGGCCGCACGGGCGCGTCATCTCTCCCTGCTCCTGCCGCGCCGAGCACGCCAGCGCCCGAACCCGCCAGCGAGCACAAGCAGAGGGTGCGCCCGGACGGGACAGTCGTTGAGGAGTGGTACAGGAACGACGAACTCCACCGTGAGGACGGGCCAGCATGGGTTGCGCGCAGCCCAGACGGGACCGTCATCGAGGAGTGGTGGTACAAGAACGGCAGACTCCACCGCGAGGACGGACCAGCGCATGTCGTGCGCAGCCCAGACGGGACCGTCATCGAGGGGTGGTACAGGAACGGCATCACCCACCGTGAAGACGGCCCCGCAGGGGTCGTGCGCAGCCCAGACGGGACAGTCGTCGAGGAGTGGTACAAGAACGACGAACTCCACCGTGAGGACGGACCAGCATGGGCTAAGCGCCGCCCGGATGGAACCGTCACAGAGGATTGGTATCTGGACGACACGGAGGTGGGTGCCTGGCAGGTGTTGGGCCGGTACCTGACGACTCGGGGCATGCCTGAGTTGAGCACAGAGGCGCTCAAGCAAATCGCGAAGGATGTCCCGTGGCAGCGCTGGGACGAACTGGGGCCTGACCACCCGCTCGTGAGACTCTGGGCCACGATGCATCCGAGCGCTGATGCCCGCGCTGGTTGAGTCGCGGATACCATCCGACTATGGCTGCTGTCCGATGCACCGCCCCCAAGCAGGGGCACGAGCCAGGCTCGCAGGCGCAGCGGCAGTGTCCTGTGCATGGCGACCGTTCTGCACGGACGTCACCTCTCCCTGTTCCCGCCGCGCCGAGCGCGCCATCGCCAGAGTCCGCCAGCGAGCACAAGCAGACGGTGCACCCGGATGGCACAGTCATCGAGCAGTGGCGCAAGAACGGCGAACTCCACCGTGAGGGCGGACCAGCATATGTCGTGCGCCGCCCGGACGGCACAATCGTCGAGCGGTGGCACAGGAACGGCATACACCACCGTGAGGACGGACCAGCGTATGTCGTGCGCCACCCGGATGGCGCAGTCGTCGAGGAGTGGTACAAGGACGGCAAACTCCGCCGCGAGGACGGGCCAGCATGGGTCAGGCACCACACGGATGGCACAGTCGTCGAACGGTGGTACAGGGACAGCAAACTCCACCGTGAGGACGGGCCCTCATGGGTCGAGCGCCACCCGGACGGCACAGTCGTCGAGTGGTGGTATAAGGACAGCAAACTCCACCGTGAGGACGGGCCCTCATGGGTCAGGCGTTACCCGGACGGCACAGTCATCGAGTACTGGCACAAGAACGACAAACTCCACCGTGAGGACGGGCCAGCATATGTCAGGCGCTACCCGAACGGCACCGTCACAGAGGAGTGGCGCAGGAACGGCACGGAGGTGGAGTCGTGGGAGGTGCTCGGCCGGTACCTGAGGCGTCGGGGTGTGCCAGGGTTGAGCACAGAGGCGCTCAAGCAGATCGCGAAGGATGTCCCGTGGCAGCGCTGGAGCGAACTGGGGCCTGACCACCCGCTCGTGGCGCTTTGGGGCACGGTGCACCCGAGCGCGGACATCAGCGCTGGCTGAGTCGCGGATACCGTCCGGCCATGACTGCTATCCGATGCACTGCCCCGAGGCAAGGCCACCGACCAGGCTCGGCTGCCGAGCAGGCGTGTCCGGTGCATGGCGACCGTTCTGCGCGGACGTCACCTCTCCCTGCGCCGCCAGCGCCCGATCCCGCCAGTAAGCACAGGCAGACGGTGAACCCGGATGGCACAGTCGTCGAGAGGTGGTACAAGGACGGCGTACTCCACCGTGAGGGCGGGCCAGCATATGTTGAGCGCCGCCGGGACGGCACAGCAGTCATCGAGTGGTGGTACAGGAACAACAAACTCCACCGTGA
>JGI12383J13903_1001159_pt1 | contig 13587 bp, 9 predicted proteins | sample Passage237B_FD_13903 | JGI IMG/M metagenome (IMG submission 13903)
ATACCCTGTTCCTACTCCTGTATTGGCATTTCTTATAATGAATGGTGCCTGCTTGTGGTTAGGGTCAGCGTAGAAGCCATCATCGTACTGCGCTCTTTCTGTACCTGTAAGTTCTTTAGCAAAAGCCCAGTGAACCGTTACATTGTTGTTTTTAGGGATGTACTGATACTGACGCAGGTTGAATGTAAACTCGTTTGATAACATGCCTTTTTCCCAGGCAGCGCCCCCAAAACCATCAGGTTGATCGTACCATTCCGGGTAAGTTGAATTTACACTATATGGACCCACACCTCCGGTTCTTGGTGCGGAAACCATCACCCAGGTTTTTCCATTTGGAGCTTCAAGACCACCAGTTAATGCTAATACAACCGGATCTGTCAGATCTGGGTTAGACATATCATCTTTGTCAACAGTTACAGTTTGTGTAATAGAGGAAGGACCTTTTGCTGTTGTTACATTTAAAGATATCTCATAAGTTCCTTTGAAAGGAAAATATACCGTTGAGGTTTCTGATTTAGTGCTGTCTCCATTAGCAAACTTAAAAGTGAGATCTAATGGATTGGGTACAGTTGAGCTAACTTTAAAATTAAAGTCGTCTACTTTTTCTATATTGAATGCAGCGGCATAAGGGCTGTTATCTTCAATTACCAGGTCTTTGGTAATGGTAGTGGTACCTCCGGCAGTGGTTGCCAATAAGGTAATTTTATAGGTGCCTTTATATCCAAAGAAAACAGTTTCACTCTCATTTCTGGATTTTGCTACTCCTCCAAAGTCCCATGAAGTGATAAATGCTCCAGGAGTGGTATTTCTGAAGGTATAGGTGTTCATGTCACTAGGATCGTTGGGGTCTATTTTTCTTTCAAATACAAAGTCTGCAGCAGAAGGAGCAGGGAGGTCCTTATCTTTACCTTTGTAAGGCTTGCAGGATGCTATTATGATTCCTGCAAGAAAGATATATAAAGAAAGATATTTAATATTCATGTTGTCGATAAGTTTTAAAAAGGTTATTTCAATCCAATCGTTTGACTAATTTTTCCTCTAGACATATCAATTTCTGCCTGAGGTATAGGGAATACTTCCTGAGCATCTGCGAACGTGTAGGTTTTGCTCATGATTTCTTTGGCTCTTCCCTGTCTGACAATGTCAAAGAAACGGTGACCTTCAAGTGCCAGCTCCACTCTTCTTTCGCGCCAGATAATTTCTCTTAATCTCTCTTTGTTTGTTTCTGTCACTTCCGGCATATTTACCCTGTCTCTAACATCTTTCAGGTAAGCAAGAGCTTTGTCTGTTAAACCAAGCTCATTTGCAGCTTCTGCAGCCATAAGTAATACATCGGCATATCTGATAAGTCTGTAATTGGATGGTCCATCGCTTTGGTTTAATCCAAGCTTAAATATATCCATTGGTTCCACATATTTTCTGCAATATGTTCCGGTATAAGGATAGACATTGATATCGGCTTTGTAAACTTCATTGAATACCGTATCTCCGTCCTGGATAATGGTTGCTTTTAGACGTGGGTCATCTTTCCCATCAACGGTTTTTTCTTTCTTGAATTCATCCAAAAGGTCAAGTGTTGGACAATTAAAGCCCCAGCCTCCATTGTCTCTACCTCTGAACATTACGTTAATAAGTGTTCCTTCATTACCGTTAGACCAGTCAGAGTTGTTGTCTCCACCGGAACCAGCTACTTTGGGAGTGCTTTGGATTTCGAATATGGATTCGATTCCATTTTCTTTCTCCACAGTATGAATGTCAGCGTAATTTTCTTCCAGATCGTAGACTTTTGAATTAATTACAAGTTCAGCATTGCTTAGAACTTCAGACCATTTGGCAGGGTTTGTTCTGGTTTGATACATTTGTACCCTTGCTAACAAAGCTAAAGCCGCACCTCTGGTAGCTCTTCCGATTTCAATAGACCCTTTTTCAGGAAGTGCTGAAGCATCTTTCAGGTCAGCTTCGATTTGTTTGTAAACATCTTCCTTGGGTGTTCTTCCTTGGTCGTAATCGTTTGCTCCAAGAACTTTGGTGATTAATGGAACATCTCCGTACATTTTCACCAGTTCAAAGTGGTAGTATGCTCTTAAAAACTTAGCTTCATTAATTACTCTGTTTTTAATTGCTTCATCGGCATTGGATAAAGGAGCTTTTTCGATAACAATATTAGCTCTGTAAATACCAGTGTAATTTCTTTGCCATGGTAATAAAAGAGCAGGTAAACCGGCGTTTCCGGTAAATGTTTCAAGTGCATGGAAGTCAGGAATATCACTTGTTCCACTTCCACCTTTGATAGCGTCATCAGAAACGACATCTCCAAACAGGAAAAGGTTGGCGTAGATCTGTCCCTTTTCTGTCGGTTTCCCAACCTATTGGATCGTATGCAGCATTTATTGCATTGATCAGATCCTGTGCCGACTTATAATAATTTTCATCTGTTACAGCCGCCTGAGGAACTTTTTCAAGGAAATCTTTTTTACAGCCTGGCAGTGTGCTGATCCAAAGTAAACCTATTAAAATATATCTCTTTTTAAACATTGTTAATTTAATTTTGAAGGTGATTAATTAAAATGATGCATTGATCCCGAAAAACCATGTTCTCGCCTGTGGATAAGTACCTCCTTTGTCAACTCCTATGTCAAGATAAGAATTGGTCACGTTAAAGTCTGGAGTGTAAATTCCGATCTCTGGATCAAGCCCTGAATATTTTGTAAATGTAAACAGGTTCTGAACCATGAAATATACTCTTACTTTCTGAAGCTTTACTAATTGAGGTAAGTGATCAGGTAAGGTATAGCCCAATTGTACAGATCTTACTCTTAGGAATGATCCGCTTTCTACATAGTAATTAGACGGCCTTCTATTGTTATTAACATCATTCGCAGAGACTCTTGGAATATCGTTGGATGTTCCTGGTCCTGTCCATCTGTCAAGCATAGCATCGGAGAAGTTTGAGTTAGGTACACCTCCTTCAAGGGTATATTTACTTCCATTAAACAGTTTGTTGCCATATGTTCCCTGTAACAATAATGAGAAGTCAAAACCTTTATAGGCAACATTTCCAGTGACACCATAAGTGAATTTAGGTAGTGGGCTGCCTAGGACGGTTCTGTCTTTATCGGTTATTATACCGTCGCCATCAAGATCTTTGAATTTGAAGTCACCTGGACGAACACCTGGCTGAGCTGTCTGAAGTGCAGCAGCTTCTTCAGCAGTTTGTACGATTCCGTCAGTTTGCCATCCGTAGAATTGAGCGATGGCACTTCCTTGCTGAGTAATGTTGGTGTAAACAGTTCTGAACTGACCTTGATAGATAGGATCATCCAGTTTGGTTACTTTGTTTTTGATAGTAGTGAAGTTCGCTCCTATTATATTGTAGTTTTCCTACCCAGTTGCTGTAATCCGCAGAAAGCTCAAGACCTTTGTTAAGCATTTCTCCACCATTTACATATGGAGGTTCTTCAGTTCCTGCATAATAAGGAACCTGCTTTCTGAAAATCATATCTGTAGTTCTTTTGGTAAAGTACTCAGCTGTGAAGGCTAATCTGTTGTTTAAAAACTTCAGATCTAAAGCGATATTAGAGGTTGTTACAGTTTCCCATTTGATATCCTTATTTCCGGATCCTAGAGGCGTGCTTCCATAGAAGGTACCATAGTTATATCCTGTGAAAATGTTGGTAGTATAAGGATATTCTCCATACCTGGTTGGCATGTCTTGGTTACCCAGTTTACCATAACTTCCTCTAAGTTTAATGTAGGATACATATGCTCTAAGAGGCTGCATGAATGTCTCTTCTGATAAAATCCATCCTGCTGCAATTGAAGGGAATGCTCCCCATCTGTTCTTCTTCAAAAATCTTGAAGTACCGTCAAGTCTTGTGTTTACCTGAAGCTGATATTTGTCTTTGTAGTCGTAGTTAATTCTCCACAAATAGGATATTAAGGAATATTCTGTCATTTGGGAGTTTGCACTTGCAGTTCCGGTTGCAGAATTCAGGTACCACTGGCTTGGATCGTTGTTGAATGTGTTATTTTTTGCTCCACGGAAATATGAAGCAGAGTTGTTCTGGGTTCCAAACATAAATAACCCTGTAAATTTATGATCTTGAGCAACTGTTTTCTCATACGTTACAGAGTTTTCCCATATGTAGCTTTTATTCTGGTTTTGCTGAATTACAACCTGTGATTCTTGCAGGTTTTCGTTAGGAGATACATAATACTTTCCGTTGAACTGTTGGTTGTCAACGTTGTTGTAAAGATATCCGAAAGAGGATTTGATCTTTAAGTTTTTAAGCAGTTCATATTCTCCAAACCAGTTTCCAAGGAAATTAAACCCTTTAAATCTGTTATTATAATAGGTTAATCTTGCAAGTGGGTTAGGTACATCTGTTCTGGAAGCACCTGAAGCAAAAAGAGAATCACCTCCTCTTCCGGAATATACCGGTGTAAGAGGATCCATGTTTAATGAGTTGGCGATGATTGAGTTGTATGGATCTCCGTCATATAACTGCTTACGATTGTAAGAGGCAATGTTCATAAACGTTCCAACTTTTAATCGTTTAGCCAGTTGATAATCAAGTTGGGTGTTGAAGGTATATCTCTCGTAATTGGAGTTTTTCATAATACCTTCCTGAGCTAAATAACCTCCACCTAGGTAATAATTTCCTTTTTCTGTTCCTCCAGAAGCATTTAAGGAGTAGCTTTTCATTATTGCTTTTCTGAAAACCTGATCCTGCCAGTCGGTACCCGCACCAATTGTATCAGGGTTGTAAAGGATAGTGCCATTATCTGCCATTGAGGCTTCGTTTCTTAACGTTGCCCATTCTTTGGCATCCAGTAGGTTATATCTTTTCCATTCTCTGGAAACCCCTGTTAGATAGTTGAAATCAAAAGTAGTTTTTTTAGGAGTTCCTGCTTTGGTTGTGATAAGCACGACACCATTAGCAGCTCTTGATCCATATATGGCAGCGGCAGCAGCATCCTTAAGGATGTTCATGGACTCAATATCATTTGTATTGATTGTACTGATATCCTGTACAGGAACTCCGTTTACCACATAGAAAGGATTTGAACCGTTGATCGTTCCGACCCCCCTTACTCTTACAGACAGAGGAGCTCCTGGTGCACCTGAGTTTTGGGTTACGGTAACCCCTGTCACTCTACCCTGAATAGACTGAGTAGCATCGATTACAACGTTTTTATTGAGGTCTGCTGATTTTACTGAAACCATGGAGCCGGTTACATCCGTCTTCTTCTGCGTTCCATAACCCACGACAACAACTTCGTCAAGTTTGTTGTCTGAAGGTAGCGTTATATTAAAGGTAGTCTGGCTTCCTACTCTTACTTCCTGTGTTACAAATCCTATGTAACTAATCACAAGTACTGCGTTGCTGTCCGGTACGGTAATGGAAAAATCTCCGTTCAGGTCAGTGATTGTTCCGGCTGAAGTTCCTTTAATTGAAATAGTAACTCCAGGTATACTTTCTCCATCATCGGATAAAATTCTTCCGCTGATAGGAATTGCATCCTGTGCCATGGTCTGCAAAAAACAGACAAAAATGGCTGCGAGGGTTAATGCAATCTTAAAAATCCTCGGAGATGTAATAAAATTACCTCTCCGGGAGATTTTCGGTGGTAGCTTTTTTCTCATGTTTAAGTGTGATTATTTGGTTAAATAGTTTGAATTTTTTTTTGACGAATCTGCGAGAATACAAATAAAATCGATTAGAGGCAAACAAAAGACCATTAAATTCGTTGTAAATCAAACGCGTGTTGCCACTTTTATCACTGGTTGATATTTTGGGGTGTGAAAATTTTTTAATACCAATAAATTTTAGTATTCTGCAATTTTAGTATTATTTGAATATTTAATTAAATTAATCTGGTAGTATCGCTGAGTCGAAGAATTTAATTTATGTGTAGTATTTTGGATGAATTTTGCAAGTTAAGACTTTCTCCTATTGGTGGAGTATTGGCTTTTACGGATAAAAAATATTAACGTTCTAAGAATTGTAAGGCAGTAAAAGAGAGGAAATTAAGAGGGGAGAATGCGAAAAATAAGGGATGCCGGAACAATTTGCTCCGGCATTTTTTATTGTACTTCCATCAAAAATCCTTTGATAAATTCGTCCAGATCTCCGTCCAGTACATTTTGCACATCTGTGCGCTCAATACCTGTTCTTAAATCTTTGACTAATTTATACGGATGTAATACATAGTTGCGTATCTGTGATCCGAAATCAATACGTTTTTTGGTGCTTTCCACCGCTGCTCTGGCCTCATTCCGTTTATCCAGCTCGATCTGGTAAAGTCGCGATTTTAAAAGTTTTAAAGCTTTTTCTTTATTCTGAAGCTGGGAACGTTCCTGCTGGCATTCTATGATAAGTCCTGATGGTTTGTGTTTTAAGCGTACAGCGGTTTCTACCTTATTAACGTTTTGTCCCCCTGCGCCGCCAGCTCTGAAAGTATCCCATTCTATATCAGCAGGGTTGATGTCGATCTCAATGGTATCGTCCACAACAGGGTAAGCAAAAACACTTGCAAAAGAAGTATGCCTTCTTCCTCCTGAATCAAATGGAGAAACCCTTACCAGTCTGTGTACTCCAATTTCAGATTTCAGGTATCCATAAGCAAAATCTCCGGTGATTTCAAGGGTGACCGATTTTACTCCTGCAACTTCACCTGCCTGATAGTTGACCTCTTTCACACCAAAATTATGAGCCTCAGCCCACATTATGTACATTCTCATGAGCATGCCTGCCCAGTCGTTGCTTTCTGTACCGCCAGCTCCGGGATTGATCTCTATAATGGCACTCAACTGATCTTCTTCTCCGCTAAGCATTTTTTTGAATTCAAGTCCTTCTACTTCTTTAGCGACCTTGGTGAATTCGTTGTCAATCTCAGCCTCATCCACTTCACCGGCTTCGTAAAATTCATACAACGTTTCAAAATCGTTGAAACTGTCTTCTATCTGCTTGTAGTAATCGGTCCATACCTTTAACGATTTGATGGATTTCAATGTCGCTTCTGCTTCTTTGGGATTGTCCCAAAAGCCGGCAGAGGTAGTTACTTTCTCAGATTCTGCTATCTGTTGTACTTTGTTGTCGTAGTCAAAGATACCTCCTCAAAGCAGCAACTCTGCTTTTTAGATCTTTGTATTGTTCGTTGGTCATACTTATTATAAGTGTGGTTTTATAGGTTAAACACAATTTTTAGCTGGCAGTTCAGACTTTTCTGCCTTTCCAGATATGTTCTTCCAGGCCAAGGTCCTGGGTCATTTTTCTTGCAAGAACAAACAGATAATCGGAAAGACGATTTAAATAAACAATGAGTAGAGTGTTAACTGGTTGTTGTTCATGCAACGCGATGACTATTCTTTCTGCTCTGCGGCATACACACCGGGCAATGTGTGCAAAGGAAACAGAAGGATGACCACCTGGCAGGATAAAGTTTTTTAAGGCTGGAAGGGTTTCTTCCATTGTATCAATCGCCTTTTCCAGTTTCTCCACATCTTCGCTGGTGATCTCAGGAAGGTGCATTTTCTCCGGATTTTTTCCGGCTGCAAGTAATGCTCCCATCGCAAATAGCTTTTCCTGAATTTCTTCAAGTAGTCCTATTCTCCCGATGTTCACTTCCTGATCTCTTACAAGGCCAAGGTAAGAATTAAGCTCATCTACTGTACCATAAGCTTCTATCCTTAAATCCGATTTGGAAACTCTTCCTCCGGATAATAGGCTTGTCTGTCCCTGGTCTCCTGTTTTGGTGTATATTTTCATGTTATTCAGCATCCTGATATTTTATAACTTCAGCCTGGAATATTTTAAGGAACTGGGAATACTCAGCCGGTGATACATACAGTTTTAAGTCTTCCAGAATGCTTTCGCCGTATGATACCAGGTTCATCCTTACCGATTGCAGCGCATAAGCTTTTATAAGAGGAACACTATATTTATTAATTTCCAGTCCTTTTAGCAAAATGTCATAAGCTTTTTCTGGCTGATCCTTTTTTTGAAAGAACAAGGCAGCGGCAATGCGCACGTCTTCCTGAAAAGGGTTTAGTCGCAATGCCTCGTTGAAATTCTGCATCGCTTTTTCGGAATTGTTGCGGGATTCGTCATACAAAGCAGTAAAGTAGGGCTTTAGCTTAGCATCTTCCTCATTGAGGTACACGGTTGCGAGTTGCTTGTTAAGCTCATTGTAATCACCCTTTCTGGCAAGGAATTGAAGATAGGTTTTATTCAACAGGCTTTGAGCATCATTATCTTCTTTCTTAATAATGCCCAGTGCACCAAAGAAATAATCGGCTTCCTGTAACATATTTTGAGAAAGGAAGAAATGCATCAGGTCTGCTGTCGCTTCAATCTTTGCATCTCCCTGAGACATGGAGTTGAATAACTCTTTCGTCTGGTCAAGGGAAAACAAGTGCTTTTTATAATGAATGAACTGAAGCTTTAATTCATCGCTCCAGGTTTTGACCTTTTCTATATCCGATGTGGTAATGAGTTGAAGGAGGTTGTCTGTGATCTCTTTAATGCTCTTATCCGGCAGGCTATTTAACTGCATCAAGATTAATTTACTACCCTCAAAGTCCCCTGTTTCCAGAAGAGAAATGGCATAGTAAAGAATATTAGAGTTGGTAAGCTCTGCTTTACTTTGAGCGAAATAGTCAATTGCTACGTGGTAAAGATCCTGTTGCATCATCCAAAGGCCAAGAATGGAATTGTATGTCGGGGCAAAGGAGGAATTGAGGCGGATATTGTCCAGCAGGTCTTTTCCTTTTAAAGGTTCATTGTTATAATAGTAATAAAGGGCAGTTAAATAGGTCAGTTGCTCCTTATAGTCTTCATTGCCCTGATAGTTGGCGAAGGTTTGCAGCAGATCAAGAAGTTCTTTGTTTCCCTCTTTCAGGTGGTTTAAGGTTAGGTTATTCAGGTAAGAAAAGCTTTCCAGTGATAATATACTGTCCTGGATAAAATCTTTTTTCAAACCGGAATCATAGTGTTTTTCATTAAAATTCAGGACGGAAAGTCTGTTGGTCTGATAGGCCATGGAATTAGGAAAAAGACCCTGATCGCTGACGGAATCTGCTTCTGCAGTCAGACCTTTTCGAATCAGGAAGTTTACTATGTTGCCTGCTGCTACAGATTTATGTTCTTTCAGGTTATCCTCACTATGAGTCAGATGGTAATAAGTAGAGTCAGACATGTTTTTATTCATGTACAGAAGCCCAAGGTTGTTTTGGATCATTCCGTTTTTAGGAAAATGCTGTAATCCTTCCTGTAAGGTAAACAGGGCGGGGAAGAACATATTCTCCTGCATATAGATTTTACTTAGATTAACATAGGCTTCTGCCATGGGACGTTTCACGCTCGCTGTGGCAAAGTGGTCTACGGCTTCTCTTCTTTTGTCTTCGGCTGCAGCAATCACGCCCATGGAATAATTGCTGCGATGGTTCTGAAAATCGTTGATGATACCTTCTGTATAATAATGTTTGGCCAGAAGAATGTTCTGTTCATGAAGGTATACATCTCCAATTCCGTTGTTGTATCCGGAGAGGCTCAGATAGTAGGCAAATCTGTTGGAGTGTAAGAAGAGTGCAAGAATCACTATAAATCCAATACCTCTCACCATAAAGAAAGGAAGTCGTTTCGGAAGATATACAACATCGTATACCTTGCTATTCTTCAGGAACAGGTCGTAGAAGTTGTACAGAACGTACAGGAAATAGGCGGATCCCAGTCCTAGATGAGAGTAGATAATGGCGTATTCAATGGCCTCTACCAGCGGGTCATTGGCTGAAATAAAAGCGTATGCGCAGACAGATAGTGAGATGGTAGCCAGGCCCATGTAAAAATAAGCGCCATACGGACGGAAGGGTATTATATCATAAAAAAGGAACGACCTTTTTTTGTATCCCCATAAGCCGACAACGGTAGAAATCAGAAAGATCCAGAAGGCGTTTAAAACGACACTGTCCCACTGAAGGATCATCATTTTTTTGAGTAGCAGCAACAGCAGGTTTCCAAGGTATAGTGCGCTAATGATGATGAAGTTAATAATCGAGTTTTTACCTGCTATATTTTTTGAACTGGCAGTGAGGAATACAAAGCTGTTGACGATTTCAAAGGAAATGATGAGTAAAAACAGGATGGTTAAAGCAATTGGAACAGAGATACCGAAGTTGGCTATAGTGTAAAAAGGTGAAGTGACTTCACTGAATAGTCCTATAATAATTCCGATAATAATCGTGATCAAGGCAAAAATGCCAAGTCTGGCAGAAAACGAGATTCCTTTATTAAAAGCCTGAAAATAGTAACTCGGTACCAGATAAAGTACCAGCATACCAGCCAGAAAATGATTTCCATACAGCTTAAACACTCCAAGCAGATCTGTTTTAAGGGAAGCTAAAAACAGGGTGAATACCAGCATTGCAGCTCCATACCAGCTAAGATCGAGAAAAGTAAAGGTGGTTAGCAATAATAAGATCGCTGTCACGCACAGACCGAAATAGATATAGGAGGTTACCGGGTAAAGGTGCAGGTTACTTCCTTTAAAGGATTGAGAAAGGAGGTAGCTGTCCGATTCAACAGTGTATTTAAGGAGGTGTTTAACGAAGGTGTCTACAGGGGTATTTATGGTTTCGGCATTCGACTCGACTTCCCAGCGGATTACCAGTTTTTCCTCCAGATACCATCCGGCAAGGAAGTACGTCATAGCCAGAAATGACAAAACGATTGCAGATTTGAAAATTATTTTTTGACTTTTTTTCCAGGAGTTCCAGAAATAAATACTATTCATCTTACCTTCCTTTATATAAAATTAGGAGACAAACTTAAATCTTTAATCGGGTAAATAAAAATGCCACCTCAGGCCCGAACCTTAAATTGTTAGCAGGGCTACGCAGAGAAGGTTAACCAGCATGGTTGAAGGGAAGGGGAACCTGTACACAGACATTTGTTGTTACTGGCTTTAGCCTCTTCTCTGTTCAATCAAAAGCAGCTTGGATAAGATAATTAGAAAGGATTTATACTTCATGTATTTTATAACCGTTTAAAACTTATTTGTATAATTTCTGTAAATGCCCCTATCGATGTTTTAAAAAAACAAAGATTTGAAAATCTTGATGATCCGAAAAAATATTGTTTTTTTGAGGAATAATTTGGAGTGATGGGGGTATTGTACAGATATTCAATAAGAACCGATGTTTCTGTAGGCTCAGCTCTCTGATGTATTGGTAATTTTCTAAAAATTTTAAACTCGACTATGGCCACATTCGGCAAAGACTCTAATCCTGTCCAAAGCCAGGAAAATGAACCGACCAGTTATGGTGTTCCCTTGGCATTAATGGTGTCACTGTTTTTTATGATTGGTTTTATAACCGTAATGAACGATGTGCTGATTCCCAGTTTAAAAGGGCTGTTCAATCTTCATTCCTGGAAAGTGATGTTGGTGCAGTCGTGTTTTTTTGGTGCTTATGCCATTATGTCTGTTCCTGCCGGAAATCTAATACAGAAAATAGGGTACAAAAAGGGACTGGCCATTTCCTTGGGTATTATGGCGTTAGGGCTGTTGTTGTTTGTTCCGGCAAGTGATCTGATCTTATATCCGTTTTTTCTGTTTGCCTTGTTTGTAGTGGGAGTGGGCCTGACGATTCTTCAGGTGGCAATTAATCCTTACATCGTTGCGTTGGGCCCGGAAGAAACCGGAGCTTCAAGATTAAATCTCGGAGGAGCGCTTAATTCAACAGCTACGTTTATTGGGCCCATCATTGGCGGGGCATTTATACTCGACAAAAATCTGACAGATCCCATACAAAAAGCCGCAGCCGTAAAAGGTCCTTATATCGCTCTGGCCTTTTTGACGCTTACCATTGCCATAATTCTGTACTTTTTAAAACTTCCGAAATTGAAAACAGAAGTTGAAGAAGGGGAAGTGCTGGAAGGAAGTATCTGGAAATTCAAACATCTGATAGCCGGTGCATTGTCCATATTTTTTTATGTCGGTGCAGAAGTAGCAATTGGTAGTATTTTGATTTTATACATGGTTGAAGATCAGTTGATAAAAGCATCTTCTGAAGTGCTTCAACAGTTCGGAGAGGAAAAACTGGCTTCTTCTTTACTGGCTTACTATTGGGGAAGCGCCATGATCGGCAGGCTGATAGGAAGTGCGATCGGGCAGAAGGTAAAAGCAGAAATCATGCTCAGGGCCGTTGCGTTTGGGGCAGTACTTTTCGTGGGGGTGAGCATGACAGGGTGGTTTGATGCGGCTTATCTTAACATAAAAATTATGATACTGGATTTTAATCTCAACTTTCCAATTGTCTTCAGAACAGTGGAAATTCCGGTGTCTATCCTGCTTCTGATTCTGGTTGGTTTGTTAAACTCCGTGATGTGGCCTTGCATTTTTCCTTTGTCGCTGGCAGGTTTGGGCAAATATACCAGTAAGGGTTCCGGCGTTCTTGTAACCATGGTGGCAGGAGGAGCTTTAATTCCTCCTTTGCAGGGAGAGCTGGCTCATCTAATTGGCTATGGTTACAGTTTTGTTTTAATACTCGTTTGTTATCTGTACATTTTTTATTTCTCAGTGAAAGGGTATAAAAACGACACCCTGCCTTCTGAAAATATGATAAAGCAGTAAATATATAGCGTAAGTAAATAATAAAAAGGTATAAAACTTTTATTCAGTTTATGGTTTATAAAATCAACAATCTGCAGGAATATCAAAGGGAATATGCAGCAAGCGTAGAAAACCCTGAGGCATTCTGGGCAAAACAGGCCGAAAGGTTTCAATGGAAAAAAAAGTGGGACTGCGTACTGGATTGGAATTTTTCAGAACCCGATGTGAAGTGGTTTTTCGGAGGTAAGCTTAATATCACAGAAAATTGTCTCGACAGGCATTTGCTGAACAAGGGCGATAAGATCGCATTTTACTGGGAACCTAATGATTCTGCAGAAGCAAGACGTTCCATAACCTACAGGGAGTTGCATACGGAAGTATGTAAATTTTCAAATGTACTGAAATCCCTGGGTGTTAAGAAAGGGGAAAGAATCTGCATCTATATGCCAATGATTCCGGAGGTAGTAGTGGCGGTATTGGCTTGCGCAAGAGTAGGAGCAATTCATTCGGTGGTATTTGCCGGGTTTAGTGCAAGCTCGCTTTCCGACAGAATCAATGATGCCAAAGCAGATTTGGTCATAACATCAGACGGATCGTTTAGGGGAAATAAAACCATCGCCATAAAAGACATTGTAGACGAAGCTCTGGAAAATAGTCCGGGGGTGAAAAATGTTGTGGTGTACAAACGTACCAGTCAACCTGTAACAATGAAACCTGGTCGTGATCTTTGGTGGAATGAGCTGATTGAAAAGGCAAGTCCTGAACACGAAGCAGAACCGGTGGAAAGTGAAGATCCGCTGTTCATCTTATATACTTCCGGCTCTACAGGTAAACCTAAAGGTGTAGTGCACACCACTGCCGGTTATATGGTGTTTGCGGAGTATTCTTTTACGAATGTATTTCAGTGTAATGAAGATAGTATCTACTGGAGCACAGCGGATATCGGATGGATTACCGGACATAGCTACATCGTAT
>JGI12383J13903_1001163_pt1 | contig 13553 bp, 15 predicted proteins | sample Passage237B_FD_13903 | JGI IMG/M metagenome (IMG submission 13903)
GGTGCTGGCGCTGATCGGCCTGTGGGTCGCGATTGCGCATCGCAAGACGCGCTCGAACCCGCTGTCTACGGCAACGGCGGTGAAAGTGGCGCAGGCTGGTACAGCCGGCAGGCCTCGCTGAGGACTAGCCCTCGACGAACACCGCGAGCGACTCGACGTGATGGGTCATGGGGAACAGATCCCACGCCTCCACGTGAGCCAGGGCGTAGCCGTGGCCCGCGAGCAGTGCGGTGTCCCTCGCGAGCGCCACAGGGTCGCAAGCCACATAGACGAGCTTGGGCGCATCGAGCGTGGCAAGCGCGTCGAGCGTCTCGCGACCCGCACCAGAGCGAGGCGGGTCAAGTACAACGACATCCGGCCGCCCGACGCTGTCGTCGCCGAATCCGCTGCGCAGCGTGCGGCGCACATCGCCTTCGATGACGGTCACGTGTGGGGCCTGCGCGAGGTTGCGGCGCGCGGCTCGCACGCCGTTCGCGTCTGACTCCACGCTGGTCACGGTGGAGAACTCCTGGGCCAGGGCAACGGTGAGCAGGCCCGCGCCCGCATAGAGGTCCACCGCTGTCTCGCCGCTGCCTGCCAGTTCAGAGACTCTGGTGGCGAGGAGCGACGGCGCCGCTTTGTGAACCTGCCAGAAGCCGTCGCCATCGACGACGAACTCGTGGGCGGCGGTGCCGATCTGAACCTGCTCACGCACCCTGCGCGGCGCGTTCGGCCTGGTATCGCGCTTACCGGCGTGCCAACGCACGCCATCGACCGTGACGAAGGCCTCCCCGTGGCTGGGGTCGGCGACCGTGATGCGGGCACCGGCAGAGAATCTCTGGCCGAGCAGCGCCTCCTGGGCGCGTTCAGTCGCAAGCGGCATCGCGTGGAGCGCGCGCAGCTCATGAGAGCGAAAGACACGCATTGCCGCGCGGCCCTCCGCGTCCGCGATGGCGCTCACGCGGGTGCGGTACCCAAGACCAGTGTCATCGCCTGGAGCGGCAGCGACATCCGCAGTGAACTCAGTCTTCGCGAAGCGCTCGAAGGCATCCTCGAGCACCGCACGCTTCCACGCACGTTGAGCAGGCAGCGACACGTGACCGAGTTCGGCACCGCCTACTCCCCCGGGACCTGCCTCTGGCCACGGGTGCTCGACCCGGTCTGGCGAAGGGTCAAGGATCTCGACGGCGTCGGCACGCCAGAACTTGGCGTCAGGGCGGTCAAGGATCTCGACGGCGTCGGCACGCCAGAACTTGGCGTCAGCGTCGGCCTCCGTGAGCCGGGCGATCACCGTCTCGCCAGGGATTGCGTGGCGCACGAACACCACCCGGCCATCAGCGCGAGCGACACAGTGCCCACCGTGGGCTGGCGCACCAACGGTCAGCGTGAGGTCACTCGACATGGCGTGCGGGTTCGAATGAGGTGACTTGGTCCGCCGCGGACTCAAGATGCCATGGCACGGCGGCCACGACCACGCCTGGGGTGCGCAGCAGCAGCGACCTCAGTCGCGACGAAGAGCGGTTGTGAAGGAACTGCTCCCACCACCGCCCCACGATGTATTCGGGCACGTACATGACGACCACGTCGCGAGGGCTCTCGCGGTGGATGGACTTCACGTACTCCATGACGGGTCCCACGATGTCGCGATACGGAGAGTCGAGGATGACGAGCGGCACCCCAATCTCCATGTCGAGCCACCGCTTCTGGAGCTCCCGTGCCGCATGCGACTCGATCTTGACGCCCACCGCGGTCAGGCTCGTGTGGCGGCTCGCCTTCGCGTACGCGATGGCACGCAGGGCCGGCCGGTGCAGCTGCGCGACCAAGACCACGCCGTGAGTCGCGCTCGGCAGGGCAGCCGCGGGGTCGTTGTCAGTGATCCGCAGCTCTTGGCGCACCTTCGCGTAGTGACCCTGCACGGCGCGCATGCCGATCACCAGGATCACCATCAGCCCGATCGCGATCCACGCCCCATTGAGGAAGTTGAAGACAGCGACGACCGCCCACACCGCCATCGCTGCCGCAGCGGCGACGATGTGCAGCAGTCGCAGCGCCTTGAGCCGCAGCTCCTCTCGCGGCTCGGTCTCCAGAGCGACCTTGGCGCTCATGAGGCGCACCATGGCGATCTGGCTCAGCACGATCGAGGTGAAGACGCCGATGACGTACATGTGGATGAGCTGCTGCAGGTTCACTCGCGACGCGACCACCACCACCGCTGACGCCAGCGCGATAGTGAGCACGCCGCCGCGGAACACGAGTCGGTCGTTGCGCATCGCGAGCTGACGCGGCAGGTAGCTGTCGGAGGCGAGCAGCGAGGACAGCCCGGCGAAGCGCTTGAACACCGACGCCGCCGCAGCATAGAGGATCGAGACACACGCGATGGCGATGAGCACTGTGGGCCACGTGCCGACGAACATCGCATCCGCGACCTTGAGCACCGCGGGACCCTCAGCCCAGCCGCTGATCGAGAAATGCCACACGAGCCAGCTCAGCGCGAAGAACGCGGCTGCCGCGATCGCGACAGTGATGAGCAGCGTGCGACCCGCCCTGACGCCTTGAGGTGCCTCGTGGGACGGGCCGGAGGCGGCGACGTGCTCGATTCCCGTCATCATGACCGAGCCCGACGCGATGGCCCCCGCGAAGGCGATCACCACGGACCATGTGGACGTCTCCTGCGCGGCGCTTGCCGCTGGGATCTCGGGTCCCGCGAACATCCCCACAAGCAGCAGCACGACGATTGCCGCGACGAACACCACGAGCACCGCGATCAGCACGCGCGCCCTGTCGTGCACGCCTCGCAGGTTCAGCAGGGTCATCACGACGATTGCGAGCAGGCCCACCATCGTCTTCTGGTTGTCCGAGATCGGCAGCACGTACGCGGCGAAGTGCGCCAGCGCGGAAACGGACACCGCGACCGTGAACAGATAGTCGACGAGCAGCGCAGCTCCCGTGACGAGTCCGGCGGAGGGCCCCAGCTTCTCTCGCACCAGGCCGTAGTCGGCTCTCTCATCCCGACGCTGGCGAACGTTGTTCCTGTACGCGGCGCCCAGGAGCAGCATCAGCGCCACGACGCCGGCTGCCATCCACGGCATGGCCGATGTCAGGTTGGCCCCGCGCAGCGCGTCGAGCACCGCATCAGGGGCGTAGGCGGCCGTCGAGATCATGCCTGTTCCGAACACGGCAATGGCGACGCGAGTGCGTATCGCGACGGGACGCGCAGCGTCGGTCGCAATGGGCGCTCCGAAGATCGCGGTCTTCAGGCGATGCGCAAAGGTCGGCACGTCGCACCATCCTAGGCGGCAGGGGTATAGCGTGGTGCCTTGTGCACATCGTGATCATGGGTTGCGGCCGCACCGGCGCCACCCTCGCAGGCCAATTCGAGGCACGTGGGCACAGCGTTGCGGTCATNGACCTCGTCGCCGATTCATTCCGCCGTCTGCCAGCGGGTTTCCAGGGTCAGCGCGTNACGGGCGTCGGTTTCGACAGGGACACCCTCCAGGCCGCGGGTGTCGAGGACGCTTACGCCTTCGCCGCCGTGTCCGATGGCGACAACTCCAACATCATCGCCGCCCGCGTGGTGCGCGAGACCTATGGCGTGGAGAACGTCGTGGCGCGCATCGCAGACCCTCGCCGTGCCGAGGTCTACCGCCGCCTTGGCATCCCGACGGTGGCGCCCGTGCCGTGGACCAGCCAGCAGATCTTCGCTCGCCTGCTGCCCGGTGACCTTGGCGCGGCCTACGAGGACACTGCCACCGGTGTGGCGCTGCGCCGAATGTCGTTCAACGACAGCTGGATCGGCAAGCCGCTCACCGAGTTCGAGGCGGCGACCGGAGTGCGCGTCGCGTACCTGGTGCGATTCAGCGAGGCCATGTTGCCGGCGCCAGACACTCTTCTGCAGGACGGCGACGATGTGTTCGCCATCGTGCCCATCGAAGCGACCGCCCAAGCAGAGCGCGTCGCATCCAAGCCACCGAAGGCGGCGTCATGAAGGTGATGATTGCCGGGGCGGGCTCCGTCGGCCGCTCGATTGCGCGTGACCTCCTGGAGCACGGGCACGAAGTGCTGCTCGTCGACATCTCCCCCGCGGCCATGCGCGTGTCTCAGGTCCCTGAGGCCGAGTGGATGCTCGCCGACGCGTGTGAGGTCGCCGCGCTGCAGGAGGCGGGGATCGACGAGATGGACGTCGTCGTGGCCGCTACCGGCGACGACAAGGCCAACCTCGTGGTCTCGTTCCTCGCCAAGACGGAGTTCGCGGTGCCGCGCACGGTCGCTCGCGTCAACAACCCTCGCAACGAGTGGCTCTATGACGCGCAGTGGGGAGTCGATGTTGCCGTGTCGACCCCGCGCATCATGACCGCCATGGTCGAGGAGGCGGTGGCGGTCGGCGACCTCGTCAAGGTGTTCACCTTCCACCAGTCCGGAGCGTCGATGGTCGAGGTGACCCTGCCTGCAGACTCACCCCGCGTGGGTTCGCTCCTGCGAGACATCGATTGGCCGCTCGACGTGGTGCTGACGTGCATCATCCGCGGCGACAGGACCATCGCTCCCACGCCAGAGGACACGCTTGAGGCTCACGACGAGCTGCTGTTCGTCATGTCTGCTGAGGCTGATCCCGAGGCTCTTGCTTCCGTCCTACGTTCCTGACGAGCAGCCACACCACCCACAGCGTCAGCGCGAACAACGGCGTGCCCATCGCGAGGTTCACCGTGCCCAGCACGGCAGTGTTGTCCGCGAGATACAGCGGCATCTGGAAAGCAAGGCGCAGGGCGAACATCGCCGCAAGCACCAGCGTTCCCCACTGAGCACGCTTCATCCATGCAGGATTGGAGCGCCAGGCGTTCCCCGTGCCATGCACCAGCCCCATGACGACCCCGGCGATGGGCCAGCGGACTGCCATAGAGATGAACATGCCCGCGAGAAACAGGCCGTTCGTCCACAGCTTGGGGGCGAAGTAACCAGTCGCACTGCCGGTGCGCCACGCCCAGATCGCGCCGATCACCACGCCAATGACGCCGGAGAATGCCTGCGTCAGCTGACCCTTCTGCACCAGTCGAATCGCCACCATGACCGCAACGACGCCAAGCGACGCGATCACAGGCGCCTGCCACGTCTTGGTGATGAGGAACACCGTCACGTACACGAGGCCCGGCACTACGGACTCAATGAATCCACGCCAGCCGCCAATCGCCTCGGCGAACGAGAAACTGTCCCCGCCCAGTAGCTTGCCTGCGCGAGAGTCGGGCGCGGTCATGCGGGAGTGAGGAGTTCGTAGCGGGGGTTGAAGATGCGCGGCAGCGACTGCGAAGCGCACACCGTGCCCTCCACGCTCACGTGAGCGCCAGGCTCGATGCCGGGAACCGCACGGCGACCCATGAACACGGCGTCGATGCGGCCCGTGCCGTCGTCGATCTGCGCGGTGAATTGGGGAGCGGCGTCCTTGGGCTCGATGCGCACGGCCACGACGCGTCCAGCGACCTTCGCGGCCTCGCGCGGACGCACCTCACCGATCGTGGCGAGCGTCACTTCTCGCCTTCTGCGCCGTCGGCAGCCTCAAACTGCTCTTCCTCGACCGCACGGTCCTCTGCGAGCTGCTCGGCCTCTTCTGCGGCTTCCGCCGCGAGCAGTGCGTCCGCTGCCTCAGCGTCGATCCCGCCGGGCGGGTCGCTGAGGGGCAGCACCGTGCCCGCGGGGGCCTCGGCGCCGCCCTCGACCGCGTCGCGGTCAACGGCGCACTGGCTGATGAAGGCGTCAATCTTCGCGACCACGTCGTCATGCGTCACCGACGGCCCGGAAGACACCGCGCGGATCATCCACGTGTCACCCTCGATGCCCTGAAAGCGCATTGTCGAGTCGACGAGCAGTCCATCGGTGGTGCGCCCCGTGAGCACGCCGATCACTTCGGTGCCGAAACGGCCCTCGACCACCTGCTGATGGCCCGGGCGCTGGCGCAGGTTCGCGAGGAGCGCTTGACGGGTATCCGTCCACTGGCTCACGCCACGCTGCTTGGCGATCACCTGCAGCTGCAGCGCGCAGTCCGCGATGCGCACCGTGACGGCGCCGATCTCGCGCACCGCAGGGTCGATCTCAAGGCGAGCCTTCATGCCAGGCAGAGCGGGCAGCTTGAGCACACCGAAGTCAAAGAATTCGCGGTCCTCGGGAGCTGCATCCGCATCCCACGGCCCACCCGCGAAGGTGAGGTCGCCAAGACCGTCGTCTACAGCGTCGGCCGTCTGCTCTGTCTCGCTCATGCTCCGCCGACTCCCGTCGATCCGAACCCACCCTCGCCCCGATGCGAGCCGGGCAATGCTTCAACACTAACGAAAGCGGCCCGCTCCACCCGCTGAATGACGAGCTGGGCGATGCGGTCGCCCTTGGACAGGCGCACTGTCTCGCGAGCATCCGTGTTGAGAAGCGTCACCGAGATCTCTCCGCGATAGCCGGCATCGACCGTGCCAGGGGCGTTGACGATCGTCACGCCGTGCTTTGCGGCAAGGCCAGATCGAGGGTGAACGAGCGCCACATATCCGGCGGGCAGCGCGATGCACACGCCCGTGGGAACCGTTGTGCGCTCCCCCGGCGCGAGCTCGACATCGACGCGAGTGGTGATGTCGGCACCGGCGTCGCCGGGGTGCGCGTACGAGGGGACGGGAACGTCCTCAGAGGTGGTGCTGATCAGCACCTCGACGTCGGCCATGACCGCCTAAGCGGCGCACTCCGAGCAGATCGGCTGGTCCTTGCGGAACGTCGCGAGCTGGCTGCGGTGGTGCACCAGGAAGCACGACATGCACGTGAACTCGTCCTGCTGCGGGGGAAGCACGCGCACGGAGAGCTCTTCACCAGACAGGTCTGCACCGGGCAGCTCAAAGCCCTCGGCAGCCTCAGTTTCGTCTTCGTCGACAACCCCAGAGGACTTGTCGGCGCGGCGCGCCTTGAGCTCCTCGATCGAGTCAGCCGAGATCTCGTCGTCAGTCTTGCGAGGAGCGTCGTAGTCCGTTGCCATGCGGCGTGAATCCCTTCACCTTGGTGTGTGAGTACTCAATGCGCTGAGCGCCAGGTTTGTTCCCTGGGGCCAACGCATTGTGCCCCACTTGTACCCATTCCGCCACCTCACTATCGGCGTGTCGAGTGTGATGTTCGCCCGACGCTGATTATTGGGCGTCAAACAGGTCCAGGGCGCCAGCGGCTGTGAGCAGTTTGTGAAGTTCGTCCCACACGTTGGGAGCGGCGGCGATGATGAGCCCTTCGGTCGCCGGTCCGCCGTGCTTTCCTGCGACCTTCATGCCTGCTTCGGAGGCGATGAGGGCACCCGCGGCGATGTCCCAGGCGTTGAGTCCGTGCTCGTAGTAGGCGTCGAGCTGACCGGCTGCGACCAGGCACAGGTCGACTGCGGCGGCGCCCAGGCGACGGATGTCGCGCACGTGCGGCAAGAGTTTCGCGACGACCTCGCCCTGGAGCGCTCGGCGCTCCGCGACATACTGGAAACCGGTTCCCACGAGTGATCGGCTCAGTGGCGCTCCGTCGCCGCGTTCGAGGCGCCTGCCATCGCAGTCGGCGCCCATTCCCATGCCTGCCGACCACAGCCGCCCGGAGCCGTCGAAGATCGCTCCCGCGAGCGTCGTCCATTGCGTGGTCGTGGCCGGACCCCAGACCGCGGCGACGGAGACCGCGAAGTGCGGAAGACCGTAGAGGTAGTTGACCGTGCCGTCGATGGGGTCGATCACCCAGGTGATGCCGGAAGTCCCCGCGACGTCGTTTCCCTCTTCGCCGAGGATGCCATCGTGGGGGCGCAGTTGAGCGATGCGCTCCCTGAGGAGCGACTCGGCCGCGAGATCCATCTGCGTGACGATGTCGACTGACGAGGACTTCGTGGCCGTGACCTCCGCGGCGGAGCGGCCCTCAATGATGAGCTGTCCGGCCTCGCGTGCAAGGCTCTTCGCGGTCTCCACGAGCTCCGCGATGAGGGCTGGGTCGTGCGTCATGCGTCCCATCCTCCCGCACGCGGCGCGCCGTACCGAGCGAAGTCGGCGGCTGCGTGGCACTCTGGCCACATGACGCGCGTGAACCTCGTAGGACCTGCAGAGGACGGGCTGCATCTTGTCGTCGAGACCGACGATGGTCAGCAGTATCAACTCGCGATCACCGACGAGTTGCGCCATGCAGTGCGCTATGCGCGCCCCAAGCCCACGTGGTCGGAGGGAGGCGACAGCGAGAGCCTCACTCCCAAGGAGATTCAGCAGCGGATTCGCGCGGGCCTGACCGCCGCAGAACTTGCCGAACTGACCGGAGAGCCGCTCGAGGCGCTTGAGAAGTTCGAGCCGCCTGTCATCGCCGAACGCGCCTACATTGCGGAGCTTGCGCGCACCACGCGCATCGGCCGCGACCCCAGCAGCCCTGTGCTTGGCGAACTCGTGGTCGACCGCCTCGCGGCTCGCGGCGTGTCACAGGACGACATCGTGTGGGACGCCTGGCGAGAGGTTGACGAGCCGTGGCAGGTCGCGGTCGACTTCCGGGCCGACAACCGCACCGTACGCGCGCAGTGGACCTTTGACCACACCTCGCGCACTCTGACAGCCGAGGACGAAGAGGCCCGCTGGCTCACCGAGACCGAGCTGCTCGATGTGCCGATCCCCCGTCGCCACCTCGCAGCGGTTCCCACCGACCTCGATGACTCAGCTCCCCTGCCGGAGACTCGCCCCGTTCTTCCCACTCCCTCACCTGCGCCCGAGCCGAGCCTCACCGAGTCGCTGCTGGAGGACCTCGAATCGCGCCGCGGCACCCGTGAGCCGGTGCTCGACGACGAAGAGGACGAGGACGACGAGGGCTTCGAGGGCTTTGGACCTGCAGCCTCTCGCACAGCCGAGACCGGCTTTGGCCAGTCGATGCCGCATCCTGCAGGGTCCGCGCAGCGCCAGAGCGCGCTCGGGCCCGATGCCGGAGCGAGCGAGGCAAAGGCAGAGGAAGAGTCCGGTCACCAAGGAGCAGGAGATCGTCGACAAGCCCACCCGCAAGGGTCGCGCGTCAGTGCCGAGCTGGGACGAGATCGTCTTCGGCGCCCGTCACGACCAGGGCTGACGCCAGCCGGTCGCTAGCTGATCGTCAGCAGCGGCACAAAGAGCTCATCAGGCGTGAGCGAGCCATGCATTCCAGCCAGCGACATCGACGCTGGCGTCTGCGTGCGAGAGTCCACCACGATCGAGCGGCCCGTCATCGCCACCACCACGTCGCCGATGCGATCGATGACATGCGGCGAGACCTCCCCGAACACGCCCGCCTGGATCCACTGCTCGCGCGTGCCGACGACCGCGTGCTCGCCAAGGAAATCCTCCCAGCGCGCGGCAACGACGCCGGCGTCCACTCCCGGTTCCGTGTGAACGTGCAGCGCCCGGGGCTCGCCGGCAATGAGCTCGACGCCCGACGCCAGGGTCGGCTCCTGCGCGACGTCCCACCGGGGCGCGCCCGCGACATCGACCATGCCGTGGTCGGCGGTGACGAGCACCGCGGCGCCTGGGGCCAGCGCGTTGGCAAGGCGAGCGATCTGCGCGTCCGCCTCTTCGAGTGCGGCGACCCAAGCGTCGGACTGCCAGCCATGCGCGTGACCCGCAGCGTCGATCTCGCTCCAATACAGGTAGGTCATGCCGGGGTTGCGCTCAGCCTCGATTGCGGCGTCCACACCGGCTGCGAGCGAATCGACGCCGATGAATGTGCCGCCCTCAAGCACGGCGCGAGTGAGTCCGGACCCGTGGAAGCGCTTCTTGCCGAGTGTCACCACGTTGACACCGGCTGCCGTCGCCGCTCCCATGAGCCGCGGCTCTCGCTGCCACTGATCGGGATCGCCAGCGTTGTCCCACGTGACGAGGTTGGCAAGCTCGCCCGTCTCCGGATTGCGCGCGGTGTAGCCGGTCATGCCGGTGCGTCCAGAGGCGCGTCCCGTGCCCAGCAGCGCGAGCGACGTCGCCGTGGTGGTGGGGAATGCCGCACTGAGAATCGCGGACTCCGCGCCGCGCAGGAACGGGGCGTGGCCCTTGCGCTCATCGAGCTGATAGTGGCCAAGGCCATCGAGCAGCACGACGACCACGTGACGGGCTTTGGGAAGGTCCAGCAGCTCGCGAGCGCGGACGCCGTCGAAGCCGGGGACTTCGATGCCCAGCGCGTCGAGTGCCGCAGGGATGAGCTGGCCGAGGTGGGCGCCGCCGAGGTCCGGGGCCACCAGCCCCGCGCCCGCGAGGTTCAGTGGCCCCGTCATCCGCGGGCTCCGATGACCTCCTGAAGCACTCCCGCGAAATCGACGAGAGCCCGGACGGTCTCCTCCCCATCTGCAATGGCGCTCACGCGAACGAGCGAGTCATCGCCCGTGATGGCGCCGGAATAGCCGTGATCCGCCTCGCAGTTCTCGTCGCCGCAGGTGGCGGGTTCAAGCTCAATGCGAGAGTGGATGCGCCATCCAACGGCGAGCACCAGCTCGCTCGGGAGGTCGCCCTGAAAAATGCTCCGGGTGGTGCACCACGTGGGTGAGCGCCATGTTCTGAATGGACGCGAGCGTTGCTGACTCCACCGTCGCCGAGGCCTCATGCTGGCCACGATCCCCGTGACCGAGGCCGTCATCGATGTGCACGCGCAGCAGTCGCCGGTTGGTGATGACCAGCACGGTCATGTGGCGACGTACCTCGTCGTGATCGAAAGTGGTCTCTGTGTGCACGAAGTGCGCGCGAACAGGCTCGGAACCGATCGCCGTTCGCAGGACTGACGCTGCGAGCGCCGGGTAATACCCGGCGGTGGCAACTGCCTGCTCGAGGGTGCGATTCATGCCCACCATTGTCCCACGCACGCGACCGGTTGCTACACAGACGAGACGTTGTTCACAGGACAGCGCGCCTGTACCACCGCGTCGGCCCGACGGGAGAGAATACGGGCAGTCACAATGCCAAGGAGTCCCATGTCCAACCACGGCCAGATCGTCGACATTGACGTCAGCGCCGAGATGGAGACGTCGTTCCTCGAGTACGCGTACTCCGTCATCTACGCCCGCGCCCTCCCCGACGCCCGCGATGGCCTCAAGCCCGTTCAGCGCCGCATCATCTACACGATGGGTGACATGGGTCTGCGCCCTGACCGTCCGTACGTGAAGTCCTCGCGAGTGGTCGGCGAGGTCATGGGAAAGCTGCACCCCCACGGCGACCAGGCGATCTACGACGCTCTCGTGCGCATGGCGCAGCCGTTCTCGCTGCGACTGCCGCTCGTTGACGGCCATGGAAACTTCGGCTCGCTCGACGACGGACCGGCGGCCTCGCGCTACACCGAGGCTCGGCTTGCTCCCGCCTCGCTCGCGATGATCGCGGACCTCGACGAAGACGTGGTCGACCTGGTCCCCAACTACGACAACAAGCTCACGCAGCCTTCCGTGCTGCCGTCGGCGATCCCCAACCTGCTCGTGAACGGTGCGACGGGCATCGCGGTGGGCATGGCGACGAACATGGCGCCGCATAACCTCGTCGAGGTCATCTCGGCGGCTCGCCACCTGCTGGCCAACCCCAAGGCCACTCTCGACGAACTCATGCGCTTCGTTCCCGGCCCCGACCTGCCGTCGGGCGGCAAGATCGTCGGACTCGAAGGAGTGCGCGAGGCGTACGAGACGGGTCGCGGCAAGTTCGTGACGCGCGCCACCGCCCGCATCGAGAAGGTCACGGCCAAGCGCCAGGGAATCGTGGTCACCGAGCTTCCCTTTGGTGTTGGACCGGAGCGCGTCATCGAGAAGATCAAGGAAGCGGTCTCCTCGAAGAAGCTCGAGGGCGTCAGCGCGGTCGTGGACCTCACCGATCGTCACCACGGCCTGCGGCTCGTGATCGAGGTCAAGAACGGGTTCAACCCCGACGCCGTGCTGGACAAGCTCTACCGCCTCACGCCGCTTGAGGAGTCGTTCTCGATCAACAACGTGGCGCTTGTCGATGGCGAGCCGCGCACCATGGGGCTGCGTGACCTGCTGCAGGTGTGGGTGGACCACCGCGTCGAGGTGGTGCGCCGCCGCTCGGTGCACCGCCTTGCCGCTCGCAAGGCGCGACTGCACCTCGTGGACGGACTGCTGGTCGCGATCCTCGACATCGACGACGTCATCCAGATCATCCGCTCATCTGAGGACGTCGCGGAGGCCAAGGCACGGCTCGAGACCGCGTTCGACCTGTCAGAGCTGCAGTCCGAGTACATCCTCGAGCTGCGCCTGCGTCGACTCACCAAGTTGTCGCGGCTCGAACTCGAGTCGGAGAAGGCTCAGCTGCTCGCGGACATCGCGGAGCTCGAGGAGATTCTGTCGTCTCGCGAGGCCCTGAACTTCGTCGTGGGACGCGAGATGGATGCTGTGGCTTCCGCGTATGGAACGCCCCGCCGCACCATTCTGCTCGCCGACGGCGGCGCCTCCGTGTCCGCAGCCGTTGCTGGGCGGTCCTCGGCCAAGGCCCCTGCGCTGTCGATGGAGATCGAGGACACGCCATGCTTCGCTCTGCTGTCCGTCACGGGTCTGGTGGCGCGCACCGCCGACGACACTCCCCCTGTGCGGGACGGTCGCCGCTCGGCACATGACGTACTGCGCTCGGTTGTGCCAGCGTCGGCACGAGCGGATGTGGGTGTCGTGACGTCCGCCGGTCGAATGCTGCGCCTGTCGCTGCTCGACACGCCCGCGCTTGCTCCCACCTCCGAACCCCCGTCGCTCGGCGGGGGCACTCCGCTCGCCGAGCTGGTGCAGCTCGAGCGAGGCGAGGAGGCGATCGCGATCGTGCCGCTCGACTCCCCTGACCCGATCGCGCTCGGCACCCAGCAGGGCGTGCTCAAGCGACTCACCCCTGGCGACGTGCCCAACAAGGACGCGTGGGACGTCATCTCGCTCAAAGGTGGCGACCGCGTGGTCGGTGCAGGCGTCGCGCCCGACGGCTCAGAGGTCGTGTTCATCTCCGACGACTCGAGCCTGCTGCACTTCGAGGCCACCCAGCTCCGCTCGTCCACAGGGCCGCTCCGGTGGCGGCATCGCGGGCATCAAGTTGGCTCCGGGGGCGAAGGTCGCGTTCTTCGGTGTCGTTCCGGCAGACAAGGTCGAGGCGGCCGTCGTTGCGACCGTTGCCGGCCCTGCCGACGCCCTTCCAGGCACGACGCCTGGGGCAGCCAAGTGGACGCCGTTCATCGAGTACCCCTCGAAGGGACGCGCCACCGGCGGCGTACGCTCTCAGCGCTTCCTGAAGGGTGAGGACCTGCTGCTTCACGCGTGGGTTGGTGAGCGTCCTGCTCGTGCGACGTCGAGCGCTGGCCAGGCGGTAGACCTGCCTGCGGAGCCCGGCCGACGCGACGGGTCCGGATCAGCGCTGTCCGCGCCCATTCTGGGTATCGGGTAACGCACTGGCTCGGCGCGGTTCTCGCCACTACTAGCCCGCTCCTCCCCACTACTAGCCCGCTCCTCCCCACTACTAGCCCGCTCCGCGCGCCGGCGCCAGCTGTAGCGTCGGCGCAAGCTGTAGCGTCGGCGCGAATCACGGCACGCTTGCGCGCGCCTCGGTCCCTTAGGCGAGGCGTGCGGAGCTGCCGGGTTGTCGTCGCCG
>JGI12383J13903_1001172_pt1 | contig 13407 bp, 10 predicted proteins | sample Passage237B_FD_13903 | JGI IMG/M metagenome (IMG submission 13903)
CTTTCGCCATCCGCCCTTGGCCAGCGTGTAGCCGCCATAGGACAGGGCTCCGGCGGCTGCCAGTCCGCCGAGGATCAGGAGGCCGGCACCGCTTCCCTGTGCGGCCGGGGTCTCGCCGTCGGCGACAACGGCGTCGGGTGAGGTCTCGTCAGACGCGTATTCCACGTCGCCAACCTCGGCGGGCGAAAAGCTCACGTCAGGGGTGGGCTCTACGGATGCGTCGATGCTGGGAGCCTCCGTCTCGTCAACCGTCGTCTCGCCGGCAGTCGGGCCCTCGGCCTTCGCGGAGTCGGTCTTGGTGCCGGACGTCGTCTTAGTCTCCGTCTTGGTGCCGGACGTGGTCTTGGTCTCGGTCTTGGTGCTCGTCTTGGAGCCCGACTTGGTGGAGGACTTCTTCTTGTCCGTCTTCTTGGTGCCGGACTTGGTTCCGCCGTCGGACTTGGTCTCCTTCTTCTTGGCGAGCCACTCCTTGTAGCCGGTAGCGCGCTCCCACTCGGTCCACGGGATCCAGGAGCCGTCCGCGTAGTACACGCGGTTCTTCTCGAAGTCGAACCATGCACCGGGGATGTAGGTGCAGTCGTAGTCGTCATAGCCGGGCAGGGTGTCCTGCCCGTCAATGTAGGTGTTTCCGTCGGAACCCTGGACGGTCACCTTTCGGGGGTTGTCAGCGGGATTCGTGACGGCATTCGCTGCCGGGGCGGCGAGGAGGGTCACTCCCGCGGCAACTGCTGTCACCGCGATGGCGGAAAGGAGGCGCTTCATGCTCGGGTCCTTACGGGCTTGGCCGCCTTGCTGGCGGGCTCTTCGTGGGTGGCAGGTTCCGCAGCGTCGGCCGACGCTGTGGTGACTTCAGCGAGCTCCGGCGCCACAGCGTCGGGCTCAAGGTCTTCGATGTACTCCTCGACTCCGTCGAAGATCTTGTCGTTCAGGAGTCCGGTCTGGCGGGCGACGATCGTTGCCGAGGTCGCGGCCGCGGTGACGTTGTTCAGCGTGCGGGCCATGTCAGCGATGATCGAGATCGGCAGTGTGACCGCGATGAACTCGAGGGGCAGGCCGGCCGCGGCGAGCACCGTCGCGGCGGCGACCGTCGCGGTGCCGGGAACGCCGGCGGTGCCGATCGAGACGAGCGTCGCGAGCACGCCGAGCACGATGTAGTCGGTGGTGCTGAACGGGATGTTGTAGGCGTTGATGCCCCACACCGCGATGAGCGTGGGCCAGATGCCTGCGCAGCCGGGCATGCCGATTGTGGTGCCGAGCGGCGCCACGAAGTGCGCAACCTGCGAGCCGACGCCGACGCGCTTGGTGAGCATCTCGGTGGTGACGGGCAGGGTGCCGACGCTCGACTGCGTGGTGAACGCGGTGATCTGCGCGGGAAGGATCTTGCGGAAGAACTTCACGGGCGAGACGTCGGCGACCGTGCGCAGCAGCACGCCGTTGATGAGGTACGCGTGCACAAAGCAGGTTCCCCAGGCCAGGCCCAGCAGGCCAAGCAGCGACCAGAACTTGGCACCGAGGTTGGCGCTGTTGGAGACCACCGAGGCGGTGAGCGCGACGATCGCGTAGGGGGTGAGCTTGATGACGTAGGTGACAGCCTTGAAGATGACCTTCTTGAGAGCCTCGGTGCCGTCGCGGAACGCCTTGACCGACTTGGGGTCCTTGCTCGCGATCGACAGGTACGCGACGGCAACCGTCACCGAGACCAGGATGATCGGGATGATCTTGTTGGAGGCGGCGTCCTGGAAGATGTTGGTGGGGAAGAAGCCCACGACCACATCGCCGAAGTTCTGCACCGAGTTCTCGAGGACGCTGAGCTCTTCGCCGCCGAGCTCCTCATTGACACCCTTGCCGGTGCCGAACGAGATCGCGACACCGAGCGCCAGGATCACGGCGAGGAAGTTGCTGAACAGCAGCCAGCCCACAGAGCGGATGCCGATGGTGCGCAGCTTCTCGACGGAACCGAGCGAGGCGATCGACGAGACGATCGACACGATGATGAGCGGCGCGACACAGGCGAGCAGCAGGCTGATGTAGATGCGACCGATGGGGTCGATGTAGTCAGCATGGCCGCGGCCAGCGAGGCCGATCGGGATGCCGACGCCAAGCGCGATCAGCGTGATGAGGCTGAAGTTGAGGCGCTTGCGGCGCAGCAAGTACAGGCCAACAAACGACGCGAGTACGAGTGCTAGCACTGTGAGGTCCTGCCAATTCACGGCTGGGGCTCCTTGGGTTTCGTGGGGCGGAAGGCGGGGCGAGCGGGGCCGCTGGTGCGGCCGGGAGCGCTCAGAGGGGGAGGGTGCCTTCGTCAGGCGCAGGGCATGACGCGACACATGCGCATTCGGCGCATGCAGAAGGAGCCGGCGGCGTGCGTGGTGGACGCGCTCATGCTCACTCCTGTCGACAGACGGCCTCGTGCCGTTCGCTGGCGTTACCCTATCGAATAGATAGGAAATAACGCAAGTACCTATTATGCAGGAGTTTTCTGAGGGCGCGAGACACTGTGAGCGGTCCAGATGCAACAACGCCCCGCCCTGCGTTCGACGGCTGTCCAGTCACCTAGCCAAGAGGATAGTGCTATTGAAAGTGAGCAAAGCGAAGATCGAGAAGTCGGCCCCTGCGTGGAGAGCCATCGCGCCCACTAGCCCGGTTCGGGTTCGCAGCCTCACGAGCGACGCGGCGACGCCAAACGCAAACGTGGCCGCGAACCCCAATGGCCCGCCTGGTACGCCTGCCGCAACGTGTGCCAGTGCGAATGCTGTTGCCGACACGCTGACCGAAGCCCAGATGGAGAACGTCGCTCGCACACACGCACGAATCAGGAACTCCCGAAACACCAGTTCCTCAACCATGGCATTCAACGCCGCAAGTGCCGCCAGGCACGTCACCAAGAGAGCAGTGGGGCCCACCTGTTCTTGCAACCAATCGAGCAGCTGCTCGACGCTCGTTCGGGTTGCAGACCAACCTGATCGCGTGCGCCAGGTGTCCAGACGTACAGCGACTACGCCGCAAGCGACTCCCCCGGCCAGCGCCCAAGCGACGCCAGGCCCCCACTCGTGCCGCCGTGGAAGGCCCAGCCTGCCGCGCGACGCCAAGAGTGCGAGGGTTGCGGCTACCCCTATTGGCCCCAGGAGGATTCCAGATGCGACCGCGAGCAATGATGAACACGCTTGGCTTCGCTCCCAGAGCCCAAGTGCGCCTGCCAAGCCAAGTACGGGCACCCACAATGGGGCCTGGATGCTGTATGCGAGGGCGATCAGCGCTGCTGCAACAAGGGCGTAGGCACCAGACTTGCTCACCAGTGCCATCGCAGTTTACTAGCAGCTAATCGTGACAGTCTGCGAGTAGTCATACGGCTTTTGGATGCTCGCGGCCTTCCCTGAGGTCAATACAATCTTGCGCAACTGCACTCTGGTTCGATAAGTGCCCTTGACGCAACTGGTAGTAGACGCTTGCAGTACATACTCCTTGCCCGAAACCGGATTCGAGTACGACTCCGGATTGTCAGCTATGACTCTCCAGGAGCCGTTGACGAGGCGCTCAACGTAGACCGCGAGCTCAAGGCGGCTGACACCCTCGCAGCCGAATCTGGTCTTCCCAACTACGACCTTCTGGCCGAACTGGGACAAGTATCCTTTGGAGACGTGAGGATTATCCGCTTCACCACCGCAACCCTCACCCCGCTGACCACCCTGCGCGCAACCAGCCAGCGCTAGAAGGCCTGCGAGGACGAGTGCAACCGACTCCATGCGATGCGCATACGACGCATCATTTCCCCCTTACCCGTGAATTGTCGATTACAGAGTTCTTCCAACTAGACACGTCGAAACTAGCGAGTAGTGCCGATCTCGGCGAGCGATGCCATCGAGAATTCTCGTACCAGCACTTCGAGTCCCACCGGGTCGAGAACATGTGTGCCCTCGCCAAGAGGCTCCCACGAAGCCTGGGCAATAGCGGCGCCATCAATGTGGATCCGGGCGCGATGCCGAACGACGTCGGTCACGAGTTTGACCGTGACCGCTGCCGGGCCGTGGTCAATGTACTCGACCCTTGCGCCGGTGACGGGAAAGGAAGCGGCAAGCGCGACAGGGGAGCCCACCCACGAGTATTCGCGACCGCAAATGAACTCGCCAGCCACAATCGAAGCAACACCCGCGAAGGCAAAGCCCATGGACTCGAGCACTGGGTCCATCACACGTCGCACATCACGCACGTCTCGATCGTCCACAGCTACACACTATCCATGAAGCCTGAGCGGTCGCGTACCGCTACTGCGAGGGAAGGCGCCCACCGTGGCTACCGGCGCAACACACAAAGGGAGCCCGGCCGATGGCCGGGCTCCCTTCCGTGACTGTCACCCCTGTCGCGACTCACCTGCCGCGCATGTCTCGACTCATCACGCGAGTGGAGCCTACGGGACTCGAACCCGTAACCCCCTGCTTGCAAAGCAGGTGCGCTACCAATTGCGCCAAGGCCCCTTGTTTACACCTCATCCAGGACTTGATCCCAGATGTCGCGGGTTGGGGTGTCAAGAAGGCGAACGACCACCACGGCAACCACCACCGCTGCTGCAGTGACGAGCAGTGCTTTCTTCATCGAGATCACCTCACCCCAGTGGGCCCAGGAGGACTTGAACCTCCGACCTCTTCGTTATCAGCGAAGCGCTCTAACCGCCTGAGCTATGGGCCCTTCGCGGCTCAGCCGCGGCGACCAACTGTACCCCACGCGAGCGGCGCGGCTCAAACCAGCGCCTGCCCAGCGTCGGGCGAGATCAGTCGTCAGTGAGGGTGACGTACACGCCGCCCACCACAGAGGAGACGGTGTTGTACAGGAATGCGGCGATGGTGCTCAGCGCGGTCAGCAGCACCACGTTCACCACCGAGACCAGCACGGCGGCGGACATCACCTTGTTGAGCTCGAAGATCGCGGCGATGTCGATGGGCTGTTCGCCGTCGAAGAGCTTGCCCACCCAGGTGTCGATCAGGGCGAACAGGCCGAACTCGTTCAGCGCATTCCACAGCACGAACACCGCGACAACCGTCATGATGCCGAGCGCCACGGAAAGCAGGAAGCCCATCTTCAGCACGGACCAGGGATCCACGCGGCTCACGAGCACGCGAGCCTTGCGCGGGCCGCCGCGGTTCTTCGACGCGGAGAGGTCGTCGCCCTCGGTGAGCGACTTCTTGGCGCGCACCGCGAAACCCTTGACCTTCTCCGCGCCAACGGTGAAGGCGCCTTCGCTCGCGTGACCGCCCGCAGGGGCCTCGGTCGGGGTGGCCGGGCGCGTGGGAGCCGCGGTCGTTGCGGCGGCACCGGTCGCGGCCGCACCGGCCGACGCTGGGGTCGCCGAAGCGGTCGACGTGGGGCTGAACGTGAAGGCACCGGAGCGAGGTGCGGACGCCGGGGTGGTGGGCGCCGTGCCTGCCGTGGGGGCCTGCGACTGCGTAATGGGACGGAACGCCGAGCGACGAGGGGTCTGTGCACTGGCGGCTTCCGCTTCCGCTCCGCGCGCCGGTGGGTTGTACAAACCGGTGGCGGGCGTAGCGCTGTCTTCAGCGTTCATGAAGTCTCCTTGCACCGCTCCTGGCATGCGGCAGTCAAGTACTCAGGGTACTTGAGGGTNGGGCGAGTCCCAAGCCCGGANGTCAGGACAGCCACTTCCCGCGCGCCANGAGNACGTCCTTGAGCAGGTCCGCGCGATCGCTGATAAGTCCGTCGACACCCAGATCAAGCAGGGCCTCCATGTCCGCGGTGTCATTGATGGTCCACACGTACACCGAGCGATCTTCGCGGTGCGCCCTGTCGATGTGTCGGCGGGTCAGCACTGTCGCGCGGCCCACCTTCCACGGCACCTGCAGCGCATCCACCTGGGAGATGGGGCGGCGACCCGCGAGACCCACTCCGGCCCCCGCCCAGAAGCGGCCGAACTCGCTCGTGCCCGCTGATGTCGCAACCGGGCGCGAGAGCAGCTTGACCGTTGCCCGGCGTCGGGCGGCAGAGAAAGAGGCGACGCACACGCGATCGTGGGAATTGGTGCGCTCGATAGCGGCCGCGATGGGTTCGATTCCACTCACTCCCTTGACGTCGACGTTGACACGCAGGTCCTTCCAGGTCCCGAGCAGATCTTCGAGCAGCGGCACCGGCTCGACGCCGCCGATCTTCGCCTCCTTCACCTGTGCCCACGGCAGGTCCGCAACATTGCCGCTCGAGTCCGTGGTGCGGTCGAGGCTCGCGTCGTGCAGCGCGACGGCGACGCCATCCCTGGTGCCATGGGCGTCCGTCTCGACGTAGCGGTAGCCCAGGTCAACGGCGGCGGCGAACGCGGCCATCGAGTTCTCGAGACCGTCGAGGCTGAAGCCGCGGTGCGCGAGGGCCGCCACGGCCCCGCCCGTGTCGAAGTAGGGGTGCCTCATGAGAGCACCTCGTCGAGGAAGGCCTCGACGCCGGCGAAGTACGCGGCGCGCGGCTCCGCACTCGACTGGGTGAGGTCGTGAATGCCGTTCGTGATGACGAGCTCGCGGGCGTTGGGGCCGAGCTTCGGGATCAGGCGGGCCGTCGCCTCGGTGTCGACGACGACGTCCTGCTCGCGAAGGCGCGGGTTGTCGTCCGTTTCCGGGCCGCAGGAGTCGCTGCGAGCCACGAGCGCGGGGACGGGAATGGTGAGCCCCGCCTCGATGCGCGCCCATGCTCGGATCACCGCATAGACCCAGGTGGTGCGAGCCGGCACACCGGCGGGGGTCTTCCAGGTGGTGTCGAAATCTGCGGGGCCGCCGCCGCTGACGTGCAGGTACTTCGCGTAGATCGCCGGGCGACGCGCAACGACCGCCGTGGGCGCCACGCGGCGCAGGAGCGGCAGCCCGCGGAGCTTGGCCCTGTCGAGCTTCGACATCTGCAGGCCGAACAGCGGCGAGTTGAGGATGACACCTTTGAGGTGAGCAGGCGCCCTGTCCGCCACCCAGATCGCCGCCGCGAGCGCGCCCGTCGAGTGGGCATGGACCACGAGCGGCAGGTCCGGATGGAGCTCGCGCATCGCGTCGACCGCCGCCTGGATGTCGTCGCCCTGCTCGGCGATGTCCGCCATGTCGTGCGGATGATCGCCCGACTTGAGGGAGCGACCCGACCGGCGCATGTCCACCGCGTAGAACTCGATCCCGCGCTCACGGAACCAGTCCGCGAGATCTGCTTGATAGAAGTAGTCGTTGTACCCGTGCACGTGCAGAACGGCGGCTCGGGGAGAGGTGAGCGGAGCGTCGGGCCTGATGAGGGTGATGTCGCCGATAGATGCCGCCTCGAACCCAGCGAGGATGTCCGGTGACCACTCCATATGCCGAATCTAGCCGCGTTGGTGCGGAGTGGTCGCACGGATGCGCAACACTGTGTTCATGAGCGACGCGTCAATGACGACGCACGCGGGCTCCGAGCAGCGCGTGCCACGCAAGCAAGTTCTGTCCTGGGCGTTGTGGGACTGGGCAACCCAACCGTTCAACACCGTCATCCTCACCTTTGTCTTCACCGCGCTGTACCTGACGTCTGATGACTTCATCAAGCCCGGCATGGACCATGACAAGGGCATTGCTGAGCTGACCTCTGGTCTGGGCCTCGCGATGACGATCGCCGGCATTGGAGTGGCGCTCGTGGCTCCTGTCCTTGGCCAGATCGCGGACCGCACGGGAAAGCGCAAGCAGTGGCTCGGGTGGATGACGGTGCTGCTCGTGGTGACCATGCTGTCGCTGTACTTCGTGGAGGCGGCACCCAAGTACTTCGTGCTCGGTGTTGGCATCATCGCCGTGGGCACGATCATCAACGAGATCGCTGGCGTGAATTACAACGCGATGCTGGTGCAGGTGTCTATGCCGCGCACCATGGGCCGCGTCTCCGGCCTGGGCTGGGGACTCGGATACATCGGCGGCATTTTGGCGCTCGTGCTTGTGGTGGTGCTCGATGCGATGGACTGGTTCGGCATGGACACGTCCAACGGCATGGCGTATCGCATGATCGCCATTGGATGCGCCGTGTGGACGCTGCTGTTCGCGTGGCCGCTGCTCGCCTACGTTCCGGAAGCGCCGGCGGCGCCACGCGGGGCCTCGGGCGGTTTTCTCCACGCGTACGTGCTGCTGTGGCGCAACGTCCGTCAGCTGTGGCGCGAGGCCCGGCCGACGCTGTGGTTCCTTCTCGCGTCCGCCGTCTATCGCGATGGCTTGGCGGGCGTGTTCGCGTTTGGCGCCGTGATCGCTGCGCGCGCGTACGACTTCGAAGACACCGAGGTCATCATCTTCGGCATCGCGGCGAACCTCGTTGCGGGCGTCTCCACGATCATCGCCGGTCGCATCGACGACTATGTGGGTCCCCGCGCGGTGATCATCACGGCGCTCGGGGGCATCGTTGTCGCTGGCCTCGCGGTCGCCTTCTTGCACGGGCTTGGCGCGATCACGTTCTGGATCTTCGGGCTGGTGCTGTCCGGAATGGTGGGACCTGCGCAGTCCGCGTCGCGATCGCTGCTCGCCCGCGTCTCCCCGCTGGGGCGCGAGGCCGAGATCTTCGGCCTCTACGCCACCACCGGCCGCGCGGCATCGTTCCTGTCGCCCGGAGCATGGACGGTTGTCATCGCCATCACCGGAGCGACGCTGTGGGGAACGCTCGGAATCATCGGCGTGGTGCTCGCGGGACTCGTCCTGCTGCTGTTCGTGCGGACGCCCGCCGACCGTGGTGCCGCCGCACGGCCGGTGCTGTCGGAGTAGTACCCGGCCACAGCGTCGGGCCGTGACTGGGGGTGCTCGCGGCCGGGGGCCGGACCTGATGTCCCATTAGGGGACCGAGATCCGGGACACCCGGACCTCATGTCCCATTACGGCGCAGGGTTAGTCGGTTGTGGGTTCCTCAGCGGGAGTGTCTGCCTCTTCTGCCTCGTCCTCGCCCAGATTGCGCTCGACGTTGCGGGCCACACCGATGATGCGGTCGCCCTCTGCCGGCTTGGCGAAGATGACGCCCATCGTGTCGCGGCCCTTCGCGGGGACCTCCGCCACGGGGGAGCGCATGACCTTGCCGGACTCCATGATGACGAGCACCTCGTCCGACTCCTCGACGAGCAGCGCACCCACCAGGTCGCCGCGCTGCTCCTGCAGCTTGGCCACCTTGATGCCGAGTCCGCCGCGGTTCTGGACGCGGTACTCCTCGATGTCGGAGCGCTTGGCGTAACCACCCTCGGTCACGATGAACGAGTACATGCCAGGGGCGACGACGTCTGCCGCGAGCAGCTCATCGTCATCGCGGAACGACATGCCCTTCACGCCAGAGGTCGCGCGGCCCATGGGACGCAGCGCCTCATCGGAAGCGGTGAAGCGGATCGACTGACCCTTGCGGCTCACGAGCAGCAGGTCGTCCTCGGGGCCAACGAGGCGAGCGGCGACAAGCTCGTCAGGACGCAGCTCCCCGTCCTCGCCCTCGACATCGCGCAGGTTGATCGCGATGAGACCGCCGGAGCGGTTCGAGTCGTACGCGGACAGCTCGGTCTTCTTGATGAGGCCGCGCTTGGTTGCGAGCACCAGGTACGGCTTATCGCTGTACGACTTGAGCGCGAGCACCTGCGCGATCTCCTCGCCCGGCTGGAACGCGAGCAGGTTCGCGACGTGCTGACCCTTGGAGTCACGGCCGCCCTCGGGCAGCTCGTAGGCCTTGGCGCGGTAGACGCGGCCAAGGTTCGTGAAGAACAGCAGCCAGTGGTGCGTTGTCGTGACGAAGAAGTGCTCCACGACATCGTCCGAGCGCAGGGTCGCGCCGCGCACGCCCTTGCCGCCGCGGCGCTGTGCCCGGTACTGGTCCGATCGCGTGCGCTTGGCATAGCCACCGCTCGTAATCGTGACGACGACCTCTTCCTCCGCGATGAGGTCCTCGAAGTCGACGGAGCCGTCGAAGGGGGAGATCTCGGTGCGGCGCTCGTCGCCGTACTTGCGGACGATCTCCGCAAGCTCCTCGGAGATGATCGTGCGCTGGCGCTGCTCGGAGGCGAGGATCGACTTGAGGTCCTCGATCTCCGCCATGAGCTTGGCGTAGTCCTCTTCGATCTTCTGCCGCTCGAGGGCCGCAAGGCGACGCAGCTGCAGGTTGAGGATCGCGGTCGCCTGGACCTCGTCCACGTCGAGCAGCTCCATGAGGCCAACGCGCGCCTCGTCGACGCTCGGGGAGCGGCGGATCAGCGCGATGACCTCGTCGAGCTGGTCGAGCGCCTTGACGTAGCCGCGCAGGATGTGGGCCTCGCGCTCGGCCTCACGCAGGCGGTATTCGGTCCGACGCTGGATCACCTCGATCTGATGCGTCACCCAGTGGCGCACGAACGCGTCGATCGACAGGGTGCGGGGCACCTCGTCGACGAGGGCGACCATGTTGGCGCCGAAGGTCTCCTGCAGCTGGGTGTGCTTGTAGAGGTTGTTGAGCACCACCTTGGCGACAGCGTCGCGCTTGAGCACGATGACGAGTCGCTGACCCGTGCGGCCGGAGGTTTCGTCGCGGATGTCCGCGATGCCGGTGATCTTGCCGTCCTTGACGAGCTCGGCGATCTTCAGCGCGAGGTTGTCGGGGTTGACCTGGTACGGCAGCTCGGTGACGACGAGGCACTGCCGACCCTGCAGCTCTTCGACGGTGACGACGGCGCGCATCGTGATGGAGCCGCGGCCCGTGCGGTACGCGTCCTCGATGCCGCGTCGGCCAAGAATCATGGCGCCCGTGGGGAAGTCCGGTCCCTGCACTCGCTCGAGCAGCGCCTCAAGCAGCTCTTCGCGCGTGGCATTGGGGTGCTCGAGGTACCACTGCACACCGTCGGCGATCTCGCGCAGATTGTGCGGCGGGATGTTCGTCGCCATGCCCACCGCGATGCCGGCGGAGCCGTTGACAAGCAGGTTGGGGAAGCGGGCAGGAAGAACGATCGGCTCTTGAGTGCGGCCGTCGTAGTTGTCCTTGAAGTCGACGGTGTCCTTGTCGATGTCGCGGACCATCTCCATGGCGATGGGCGACATGCGCGACTCGGTGTACCTGTGCGCGGCGGCGGGGTCGTTTCCGGGGGAGCCGAAGTTGCCCTGGCCGTCGGCGAGCGGGTAGCGCAGGGACCAGTCCTGCACCATGCGCACGAGGGTGTCGTAGACGGCACCGTCACCGTGCGGGTGGTAGTTACCCATGACCTCGCCGATGATGCGAGTGCACTTGGAGAACGCGCGATCGGGGCGGTAGCCGCCGTCGTACATCGCGTAAATGACGCGACGGTGAACCGGCTTGAGGCCGTCCCTTACGTCAGGAAGTGCGCGGCCAACGATGACCGACATCGCGTAGTCGAGATACGACTGCTGCATCTCAACATTGAGGTCGACCTGTTCGATCGCTCCGTGGTTATGCGGCTCAGATGTCAAGGAACCTCACGTCCTTCGCGTTCTGCTGGATGAAGCTGCGGCGGGATTCGACGTCGTCTCCCATGAGGATCGAGAACGTCTCGTCCGCGAGCGCGGCATCGTCCATGGTGATCTGCAGCAGCGTGCGGGTCTCCGGGTTCATCGTGGTCTCCCACAGCTCGGAGTAGTCCATCTCGCCAAGACCCTTGTAGCGCTGGATGCCGTTCTCCTTGGGCAGCTTCTTGCCGTGCTCCTGGCCGTCCGTGATGAGCGCGTCGCGCTCACGGTCGCTGAATGCGTACTCGTGATCGGCGTTCGACCACTTGATGCGGTACAGCGGGGGCTGGGCAAGGTACACATAGCCGGCCTCGATGAGCGGGCGCATGTAACGGAACAGCACCGTAAGGAGGAGCGTGCGGATGTGCTGGCCGTCGACGTCGGCATCGGCCATCAGCACGATCTTGTGATACCTGGCCTTCTCGATGTCGAATTCGTCGCCGATGCCCGAGCCGAAGGCGGTGAACAGCGCCTGGATCTCGGCGTTCGCGAGCGCCTTGTCGAGGCGAGCGCGCTCGACGTTCAGCACCTTGCCGCGCAGCGGCAGGATCGCCTGCGTCTCGGGGTTGCGGCCGCGGACGGCGGAGCCGCCTGCGGAGTCACCCTCGACGAGGAAGATCTCGGAAATCGACGGATCCTTCGACGAGCAGTCCCGCAGCTTTCCAGGCATGCCGCCGGACTCGAGCAGTCCCTTGCGGCGAGTCGCCTCGCGAGCCTTGCGGGCCGCGATGCGCGCCTGCGATGCCTGCATCGCCTTGCGGATGATCTCCTTGGCCTCATTGGGGTGGGAGTCGAACCAGTCGGTGAGCTGCTCGCCGACGACGCGCTGCACGAAGGTCTTCGCCTCGGTGTTGCCCAGCTTGGTCTTGGTCTGTCCCTCGAACTGCGGCTCGGAGAGCTTGATCGAGATGACCGCCGTGAGGCCCTCGCGGACGTCGTCACCCGTGAGGTTGTCGTCCTTGTCCTTGAGCAGGTTCTTGTCGCGCGCGTACTTGTTCACGAGAGTGGTGAGCGCGGCGCGGAAGCCCTCCTCATGAGTACCGCCCTCGGTGGTCGCGATGACGTTCGCGTAGGTGTAGACCGCCTCGGAGTATGCGGACGTCCACTGCATCGCGAGCTGCAGCGAGATCATCTTCTCCGTGTCCTCGGCCTCAAGCGCGATGACCTCGGGGTGCACNGGCTCCGCCTTCTTCGCGGTGTTGAGGTGCGTGACGTAGTCGACGAGTCCGCCGTCGTAGCGATAGGTGACGGAACGTACGGCAGGTGCGTCAGCGTCGGGCGTCTCATCCGACTCGACAACGTGCTCGGGGCGCTCGTCTGTGAACTTGATGGTGAGGCCGCGGTTGAGGAAGGCGGTCTGCTGGAAGCGGGCGCGCAGCGTCTCGAAGTCGTAGGCGGTGGTCTCGAAAATCTCGGGGTCCGCCCAGAACGTCTGGGTGGTGCCTGTCTCCTCGGTCTTCTCACCGCGCTCGAGGGTGCCGACGGGCTTGCCGCCGTCGGCGAAGCGTTGGCGCCACACATAGCCCTGGCGCTTGACCTCGGTCTCGACCTTGTAGCTCAGCGCGTTCACGACGGATATGCCGACGCCGTGGAGACCGCCGGACACCGCGTAGCCCCCGCCGCCGAACTTGCCGCCCGCGTGGAGGATCGTCATGACGACCTCGACGGTGGGCTTGCCCTCGGTGGGGTGGATATCGACCGGGATGCCTCGACCGTTGTCGCTCACGCGCACGCCGCCGTCCGCGAGCAGCGTCACCTCGATGGTGTCGCAGTAGCCGGCGAGGGCCTCGTCGACAGAGTTGTCGACGACCTCATAGACGAGGTGGTGCAGGCCCCGCTCGCCGGTGGAGCCGATGTACATTCCTGGACGCTTGCGGACCGCTTCGAGGCCCTCGAGAACCGTGATGTTCTCCGCGCCATAGGCAGGGGTCGTTTCCTTGCTGTCCTTCTGGGCCACAGAATCGCCTTCCAAGCGCGTGAC
>JGI12383J13903_1001180_pt1 | contig 13308 bp, 13 predicted proteins | sample Passage237B_FD_13903 | JGI IMG/M metagenome (IMG submission 13903)
GAAGCCCGCTCGTCAACCCCGAGCGCGTGTGGCTCGGCATGCTCTACCAGGCCCTCACCTACCTGCAGGAGTCGCTCGTGTCGTTCATGGCATCGGAGGAGTCGCGTGACTGACGTCCCCGCCGCCAATGCGCCCATCGGAGTCTTCGACTCCGGCGTGGGCGGGCTCACCGTGGCCCGCGCGATCATGGACATGCTCCCGCGCGAGTCCATCCACTACGTGGGCGACACCAGGTACGGCCCGTACGGCCCGCTGCCGCTCGCCGAGATCCGGCAGCACGCGATGGACATCATGGACGCGCTCGTCGAGGACGGCGTGAAGCTCCTGGTCATCGCGTGCAACACGGCCTCGTCCGCGGTCCTGCGCGATGCCCGCGAGCGCTTCTCGCGTGAGCGCGGCGTCCCCGTGGTCGAGGTCATCGTCCCGGCCGTGCGCCGCGCCGCCGCCCTGAGCCGCAACCGCCGCGTGGGAGTGATCGGCACCAAGGCGACCGTGACATCGGGCGCCTACGACGACGCCCTCGCCGCCGCGCCGGACATCACCGTGACGAGCCAGGCGTGCCCGCGCTTCGTGGAGTTCGTGGAGGCGGGGATCACGTCCGGGCCCGAGGTGCTCGAGGCGGCGCACGAGTACCTTGCGCCGCTCATCGAGGCCGACGTCGACACCGTGATCCTGGGCTGCACCCACTACCCGATGCTCGCCGGCGCCATCAGCTACGTCATGGGCCCGGACGTGACCCTGGTTGACTCCGCGACGGAGACGGCCATCGACGTGTACCGCGCGCTCGCGGCCGCGGGCCTGGAGCGCACGGACCCGAGCCCGCCGGAGCACCGCTTCTTCGCCACGGGCGAGAAGGACCGCTTCGAGGCCCTCGCCCAGCGCTTCCTGGGGCCGGTCGTCACGCGCGTGGACTCGTTGGGATCCTGAGGGGAGCGGCATGAGGCTGACGATCATCGGCTCTGCGGGCTCGGCGCCCGGTCCCGACAATCCCGCCTCGTGCTACCTGGTCGAGGCCGATGCCGACGGCCGCACCTGGCGGCTCGTGCTCGACCTGGGCGCTGGTGCCATCGGACCGCTGCAGCGCTACTGCGATCCCGTGAGGGTGGACGCGGTGCTCATCAGCCACGGTCACATCGACCACTGCGGAGACCTCGCCGCGCTGTCCGTCCTGCACCGCTACGGGCCGGGACGCGAGGAGGGCCTGGCCCGTGTGCCGCTGCTCGCCCCGCCAGGCATGGACCGCCGCTTGGTGCAGCTGTCCGGCGCCGACGACGACAACGACCTCGCCGCGATCGACTTCGCCTCGCTGCGCGGCGGCGCGCGCATCTCCATCGGCCCGTTCGATATCGCGACGGCCACGGCCGCGCACCCGGTCCCGGCGCTGGCCTTCCGGGTGGAAGGCCCGGCAGAGCAGCCGCAGCCCGGTCGCTCGCGCGCGATCCTGACGTACACCGGCGACACTGACTGGTCCGACGACGTGGTCGCCTTGGCGCGCGACGCGGACGTGCTGCTCGCCGAGGCCGGGTGGGCGCATCGGGAGGTCAACCCGTCCGGCGTGCACCTCAACGCTCGCGAGGCCGCCCGCATGGCGGCGGAGGCCGGTGCCAGCAGGCTCATCGTGACGCATGTGGCGTCGTGGGTGGACCCGCAGCTCTCGCTCGAGCAGGCGCGCGAGACGCGGCCCGATGCCGTGCTGGCCGTCCCCGGCGACGTGCACCGCATCTGACCCCGGCGCCGGCCGAGCGGCGCGCGGTGCGCGCGCGGGATGAGCCGGCAGCGGATCGGCAACGGCGAGCCCGGATAGGCTCGGAGCCATGAGTGTGACTCGCGCCGACGGCCGCGCCCCCGACCAGCTCCGTCCCATCTCCTTCGAGCGCGGATTCCAGCGCAACGCGGAGGGCTCGTGCCTCGTGAGCTTCGGCGGAACGCGCGTGCTGTGCTCGGCATCGTTTACGCAGGGCGTGCCGCGGTGGAAGACCGGCTCGGGCGAGGGCTGGGTCACCGCCGAGTACGCGATGCTCCCGCGCGCCACCAACACCCGCAACGACCGCGAGAGCGTGCGCGGCAAGATCGGCGGCCGCACCCACGAGATCTCGCGCCTCATCGGCCGGTCCCTGCGCGCGGTCATCGACGTCAAGGCGCTGGGCGAGAACACCATCATGATCGACTGCGACGTCATCGACGCGGACGGCGGCACGCGCACGGCCGCGATCACGGGCGCCTACGTCGCTCTCGCCGACGCCGTGGCGTGGGGCGTCGCGAACGGCGCCATCGCGGCATCGGCCACGCCGCTGCGCGGCTCCGTGTCCGCCGTGTCCGTGGGCATCATCGACGGCGTCCCGATGCTCGATCTGCCCTACGTGGAGGACGTGCGCGCCGAGACGGACATGAACGTCGTCATGACGGGCGACGGCGGCTTCGTCGAGGTGCAGGGCACGGCCGAGGGAGCGCCGTTCTCTCGTGACGAGCTCGACGCCCTGCTCGCGCTGGCGGCCGCCGGCAACGCCGAGCTCGCCCGACTGCAGGCCGCCGCCCTGGCCGAGGGCAGGTAGGAGCGCCCGTGCCCAGGCTCGCCTTCGCGACGCACAACGCCCACAAGGTGGGGGAGGTGTGGGCCATCCTTGCGCCCCTCGTCCCTGGCCTGAGCAGGGACGATGTCGCCAGTGCCGCGGATCTGGGCGCCCCGTCGCCCGTGGAGGACGGCACCAGCTTCGCCGCCAACGCGCTCATCAAGGCGCGGGCGCTCGCGGCCGCGACCGGCCTTCCGGCGATCGCCGACGACTCCGGCATCGCGGTGGACGTCATGGGCGGCGCGCCGGGCATCTTCTCCGCGCGATGGGCGGGAGCGAACGCGTCGGACGCCGCGAACCTGCGCCTCCTGCTGGAGCAGCTCTCCGACGTGAAGGACCCGCATCGCGGCGCCGCCTTCGTGTGCGCGGCGGTGCTCGTGACGCCGGACGGCCAGGAGACGGTCGAGGTGCGCGAGCTGCGCGGGCGGCTCACGACGGAGCCATCCGGCGTCAACGGCTTCGGCTACGACCCGATCTTCATCGCCGACGGCCAGGCCGTCACCAACGCGGAGCTCACGCCCGAGCAGAAGAACGAGATCTCGCACCGGGGCCTCGCCTTCCGTGCGCTCGCGCCGGCGGTCGCGGCCGCGCTCGCGTGAGCTGCGCGGCGATGGCCGTCCTTCCCGACCACCTCCGGCCCGGGCTGCGGGTCGTCTTCTGCGGCACGGCGCCGGGCCTCGTCTCGGCGGCGCGCGGCCACTACTACGCGGGACCCGGCAACGCCTTCTGGTCGCTGCTGCACGAGGCGGGCTTCATGCCCGTCCGGCTCGAGCCCGATGCAGACTCCTCGCTGCCGGACCTCGGCATCGGCCTCACGGACCTCGTGCGCGGCGAGACGCCTCAGGTGAGCAGGCCGCAGTAGGCGAGCGCCTGGCGGAGCAGCACGTGCTGGCCGCCGGACATCTCCGCGGCGACCTCGTCGGACGCGGCCTCCTCGGGGCTCAGCCACACGATGTCGAGCGCGTTCTGGGAGGGCTCGCAGTCGCCGTCGACCGGCACCACATAGGCGAGGGCCACCGCGTGCTGGCGGGCGTCGTGGAACGGCGTGACGCCCTTGGTGGGGAAGTACTCGGCGATGGCGAACGGCGTGGGGGAGGTGGGCACGCGCGGCAGCGCGACCGGCCCCAGGTCCTTCTCCAGGTTGCGGATCAGCGCGTCGCGGATGCGCTCGTGGTAGAGGACGCGACCGGCGACCAGGGCGCGAGAGATGACCCCCTCGTCGGCGCGCAGCAGGAGGCCGATCTCCGTGACCTCTCCCGCCGCGTTGATGCGCACCGGAACCGCGTTGACGTAGAGCAGCGGCAGCTCGGATCGCACGTGCTGCAGCTCGCGGTCCGACAGCCAGCCGCTGGGCTCCGCGGGCAGCTCCGCCATGTCCGTCATGCCCCCTAGTGTGCCAAGCGGGGCGCGCCCGTGGCACGCCACGCGCCGCGTCCGTGGCAATCTAGGCGCATGGCCTCGCCACGTGGGCGGAATACCGTTCGCGGCAACGGTGTTGGTCTGACCACCGGCCCCGTGCCCGACTGGAGGACTTGAGATGGCAACCGTAGACCTGACCGCAGAGACGTTCGAGGAGACCGTCAGCAAGGAAGGCATCGTGCTGGTGGACTTCTGGGCGGACTGGTGCGGCCCGTGCAAGCGGTTCGCCCCGATCTTCGAGCAGAGCTCGGAGGCCAAGCCCGAGATCGTCCACGCGAAGGTCGACACCGAGGCCGAGCCGGAGCTGCAGTCGATGTTCGGCATCACCGCGATCCCCACGCTCATGGCGTTCCGCGACGGCATCATGGTCTTCAACCAGGCCGGCGCCCTGCCGGGACCGGCACTCGCTCAGCTCGTCGAGGCCATCGAGGGCCTCGACATGGACGAGGTGCGCGCCAAGATCGCAGAGCAGCAGGGCTGAGGACGCAGCTCGCGCGTGGCCCGCTGAGCCGTGCGCGAGGGGGGACTTGAACCCCCACGTCCGAGGACACTGGAACCTAAATCCAGCGCGTCTGCCAATTTCGCCACTCGCGCGACGCGCGCTAGCGCGCGGTGCCAGGATACGCGGCGCCGTGCGAGCGCGGACCGGGAGTCAGTCGATCTCGAGCTCGCGGCGCAGGCGCGCCACGTGGCCGGTGGCTTTGACGTTGTACTGGGCGAGCTGGACGAAGCCCTCCTCGTCCACGACGACGGTGGAGCGGATGGAGCCGTTCACCAGGCGACCGTAGAGGCTCTTGTTCCCCCACGCGCCGTAGGCGTCCTGGATCGAGTGGTCCGGGTCGGACACGAGCGTGAAGTTCAGGCCCTCCTTGGCGCGGAACTCCGCGAGCTTCTCCGGGCTGTCGCTCGAGATGCCGACCACGGTGTACCCGGCGGACGTGAGCGAAAAAAAAGTGGTGCATCCGGGGGTCATGGCCGCCGGGTAGAAGTACAGGATGACCTTCTCGCCGCGGTGCTCGGACAGGGTGAAGGTGCCCTCGTCGGTGGTCGCGGTGAAGTCAGGGGCCTCGTCGCCGGGAATCAAGGTCGTCATGATGGAGCCAACCGTACCCGCCTGCAGGCTATTCCCCGTGACCGGATCGTGACCTGGCGTGCCGGAATCGTGATCGCGCCTGAGCCTACGCGCGTCCTCGCACCAGTAGGGTCTCCATGCAAAGGGGGTGCCCATGGACGCGACGGAGCGCGAGCGGTACACGTGCGTGGCATGCGACGAGCTCATCGACGCGCTCACGCCGGACGGGCGTTGCGCCGCGTGCGGGGTGAGCTACGCGTCGGCGGAGGCGAAAGGCGTGTCCGACGCCGACGTGGCGTTGGCGGCGCTGCGCGGCCAGGCGGCTCAGATCGCCGCCCGCATCGAGCAGTGGGAGGCATACCGCGAGGGCATGATCGTGCGCCTTCGCCTCACGGCTCCCGAGGACTGGGCGGCCCAGCGCGCCGCCGCGTCCGCCTTCCCCGCAGCCGATGCCACGGCCTCCGACGCCGTCGCCGCTCCGCCTGAGCTGACGCCCCTCGCCCCGGCCTCGGTCCCCGCCGACCCGTTCGCGGCGCCTGACGGCCCGGGCCTCGCCGCGGATCCCGCACCCGCGGCTGCAACCGTCGCCGCCGTTGCCGCGCCCGCCGCCGCATCGGCGCCGGTCCCCTCGTCGGTCTTCGCCCAGCCCAGGGCACCGCGCGAGCCCGGCCGCGCCGCCGAGGTCGCGCGCCGCGCCCTCACCGCCCCGGCGCTCCTGGGCATCGCGGGCGCCTCGCTCCTCATCGCGGCGTCGGTCGTCTTCGTCGCGCTCACCTGGACCGTCGTGTCGCCTCTCGTGCGCGGGCTCATCGTGTCCGGCGTCGCGCTGCTCGTGTCCGGCATCGCCGTCTGGCTGCGCCGCATGGAGCTGACCATCTCCAGCGGCGCGGTGGGCATCGTCGCCATGGGCTTCGCCGCGACGGCGTCGCTCGCGTTCTCGCGCGGAAGCGACGTCATGGGCGCCTACGAGACGCCGGCGGCGCTGCTCGTCGCCTGTGCCGCGGGCCTCGTCCTGTCGCGGCTCGCGATCGCGTGGACCGGCTCCGCATCCGGCCTCGCCTTCGCCGGCGCGGCGGTGACCTTCGCCATCGCGACCACGAGCGCCGTCAGCGCCGCGGACGGCCCGGGAGACCCGGGCGTCGTGCGCGGCATCTGGGTGTGGTCCGTCGTGGGCACGCTGGCAGCCGTGGCGCTCGCGGCGACCCACCGGCTGTGGCGCTTCACGGTGGCCAAGGTTGCCGTGCGGTGGGCGTCGGTGGCGTGGCTCAGCATCGTGGGCGCAGGCACGGCCGCGTGGATGTGGGTCAANGTGGGCTATGCCGTCCCTCTCGATGCCGCCTTCGCCCTGCTGTCCGTGGTGGCCCTGGGCGTGCTCGCTCGGTGGTGGACGACGCTCGCGACCGGCCCCGCGGTCCTCCTCGTGACGCTCATCGCTCCCGCAGGGGCCTCGGCGTGGGGAGCCACGGCATGGCAGCAGGCGACGACCGTCGCCGTGGTGGTCGCGATCGCGCTCGCCGTCGGACCGCGCTTCCCGGTCGCCTCCCGCCTGCCGATGTTCATCGCGCTCAGCCCGGGCTATCTCACCGTGGCCGTCGCGGCCGCGACGTACTCGATCGTCATCACGGTGGCGCGCATCCTCGCGGGCACATACACGCCGGACACGGAGCTGTGGGCGGGCGCCGCTGCGCTCATCGCGGGCCTGTCGATCGCCCAGCTGCGGCTGTGGCGGCTCGACAGCGCGCTCGTGCGCTCGGCCCAGGTGGTGGGCGCCGCCATGGTCGTCACGGGATCGGGCATCGTCGCGTTCGGCGCCGCCGAGTCCGTGGGGCGCGACTACCACACGTCGGTGGGCCTCGCGATGGCCGTGGCGGCCGCGCTGCTCCTGACGGCGGTGCGGGCGTGGACCGACGCGCGTGCCCGCTGGCTCAGCGCGAACTCTGCGGTCGCCTTCGCCCTCGTCTCCGCGTTCCACGGGGCCTGGGGCGTGGTCATCTCCGAGGTCGCGCTCGCGGGCGGCCTTGCGGTGCTCGCCGCCGCGTTCGCGGTGCTGGCGTGGCGAGCCGCGCAGTCGCCGTGGTGGGGCGGCTTCCCCGCCACGGTCGTGGTGCTCGGCGTCGTCTCCTCCCTCGTCGCGCGCTGCGAGAGCGATGCCGTGTGGGTGCTGGGCGCCGCCGTGCTCGCCGCGACGCTTGTCGTGTGGCTCGGTCGGGGGATCCCGCGGCGCTTCCACGTGCCTGTCCTCACGGGACTGGTGCCCGTGCTCGGCGTCGTCGCGTTCGGGGCTGGCGCTTCGCTCCTCGACGTCGTGGACCGCACGATCGCGGACGGCCGGGGCGTGACGCAGTCCGGCTGGCTCGCGGTGCTCGTGGCGGGCGCTGCCGGCCTCGCGGGCGTGCGTCGCTGGCCCGTCGCAACGAGGCTGGCCCCCGTGACGGCGCTCAGCGGTGCCGTCGTCAGCATCGTGACCGCTGCGGGCGTGACCATCACGGCCGCCCACGCCTGGCTTCCCGACGCCACGGCCGCCGCCGCGCTCCTGGCCGCCCCGGCCGCCTTGGCGCTCGCCGCCACGGGATGGGCGTGGCGCTCGCGCCCGGCCGCGTGGACTTCCGGCGTCAGCGCCGCCGTCATCCTCACCGTCGCGGGCCTCAACGCCGCGCTCGCGCTCGCACAGGAGCCCTGGATGCCGTGGCTCGCGTTCGCCGCGGCGCTCGTGGCCGTGGCGCTGCTCGCGACGTTCTCCGCGTGGTGGCCTCGCGTCACGCTCGCTCCGGCAAGCCTCGTCCTGACCGCCGGGGCGCTCGGACTGGGCTCTCGCGCTCAGAACGTGGACCTCGCCTTCGGCTCCATGGCGCTGGCCGCCGCTCTCGCCATCGTCGCGGCGCGGCGCCTGCGCCGCGAGCACGCCCGAGTCGCCGCGCTGGGCACGGTGCCCGCACTCGCTGCCGGAGCTGTCTACGTCCTCGTGCACGCGGTCGACGCGGTGCTCCAGGTCGCGCGGCTCTCGTGGGCGGCCGCGCCTCAGGCGAGCTGGTGGCTGCCCGTCGCGGCCGTCATCCTCATCACCGGACACCTGGGCGCGCTCTCCGCGACCGTCACGGGGATGCGGGCCCGAGGGCTGCGCGTCGCCGCCACGGTCACGGCGCTCATCGGCGCAGCGGTCCTCACGCAGGCCGCAGGGCGCGTCGCGGCCGGTGTCGCATGGGGCGACGCGACCGCGGGCCCGAGCACCGCGGACCTGGTGCACGATGCGTCCGTCGCGGCCGTGTCCGCCGCGGCCATCCTGGGCACGGCGGGGGTGGTCCTGTGGGCGCGATGGGCGCACCGGCGCGGCTGGCTGCCTCTGGCCGCGGTGCGTGTGGCCGATGTCGGGGCCCTGGCGTGGCTGACGGCCTCGGCGATCACGATCTCGGTGTCGCTCGTCCCTGCCGGCCGCTCGTGGGCTGTCGGCGGGCTCTGCGTCGCCGTCATCGGGCTTGTCGCGGCGCTCGTGCTGAGGTGGCCCGCGAGGCTCACCGCCGGTCCCGTCGCGTTCCTTGCGTCGCTCCTGCCCTTCACTCTGCTCGTCGAGCGGGTGAGCGCCCAGGCGGCGGTGTGCGCCGCGGCGGCCGTGGCCTCCGCGTCCGTCTGGCTCGTGAGGGGCCTCAAGCGCAGCATGGTGCCTCACGTCCTGGTGGGGCAGTCGCTCGCCCACGCCGCTGTGGTCTTCGTCGCGCTGCAGTCCGCCATGGTGACGATCGCGCGCGTGACGGGTCCCGGCGGGGACGTCGACCCCAGGGAGTTCGGACTCGAGCCCGCATGGTCTGTTCCCGCCCTCGCCGTCGCAGGCGTCGCGCTGCTCGCATGGGGTCGTGCGCGTCGGTGGGCGGGAGATGTCGTGCTGGTGATCGCACTCGTGAGCGTGTACCCGCTGACGCCCTTCGCGGCGGCGGCCCTCCTCGCCGCGCTGGGCCTCGCGGCCGCCGTGCTGGGACGCCGTGCGCGCCTCCACGACGAGCTGGCGATCTTCACAGGCCTCGTCGCCGTGCTGTGGGGATCCCAGAGCCGGCTCGTGATGGCCGGCGCCCTTGCCGCTGTCAGCATCGGCGCCGTCGCCGTCGCCCGGCGCCAGCGCGAGTCAGGGCCGCGCTGGGCCGTGCTCATCGCGCCCTTCGCTGCGGGCGGCGCCGCGGCCCTCGCCGCACTGCACGTCGGCGCCGCCGCGATCGTCGCCGCGCCGCTCGCGCTCACGGTCGTCGCCGCCGTGGCGGTCACCCTCGAGAAGACCGGCATCGATCCCGATGGGCGCCGCGTCCCGTGGATCGTGGGCGTCGCGACGGTGCTCGTGCCGCTCTCGTCCCTGGACCTCGGGGCCGCGGGCCTGTCGCTCATCGTGGCCGCCGTCGCCTGGTTCGTGCTCATCGCCGCCGGCCGCGCCTACGGCCGCTGGTGGTCGACAGTGACGGTCTCGCTCGGCGTCATCCTCCTCATGGCCGACAGGGGAGTGGGCGTCGTGGAGGCGTACACGATCGTGCCTGCGCTCGCCGCGCTCGTGCTGGGCATCCAGTGGATGCGACACCGACCCGAGGTGCGCTCGATCACCGCGCTGTGGCCTGCCCTTGTCATCGGGCTCGTTCCCAGCTGCATCGCGCTCGCGCGCAACCCGGACGGCCTTCCCCGCACCATCGCTCTCACGGCGTCGATCCTCGTGTTCGCGCTGCTGGGCGCGAGGCTGAGGTGGTTCGCGTTCGTCCTCGCGACCGCGACGACGGCGCTGGTCGTCTCCGCGCTGCAGATCATCGTGGGCTCGAACATGGTGCTGCGGCTGATCTCCTTCGCGGTGGTGGGGTCGCTGCTCCTGGCGATCGCCTCGTGGTTCGAGCGGATCAAGACGCTGCGCTGAGCCCGGATTTCGTCAGGGCCATGCGGGTTTGCTACGATTCCTCGTCGCGCCTTTCGGCGCGGCGAGCGCCTCTAGCTCAATTGGCAGAGCAGCTGACTCTTAATCAGCGGGTTCTGGGTTCGAGTCCCAGGGGGCGTACAGGCAGGGCCCTCCCATCAGGTCGGGCCCTTTTTCTGTGTCCGGGGGAGAGNCAGGAAGCGCATCTCGGCCGAGGCAGACGCCGCGCCGCTCGCTGTCGCGTGCGCGAGCGCTGGCGCTTCGATCGTTCACGTCGGCGCGTCGGTGGGGAAACCAATAACGGACGTGTGTCTGGTTTGTGCGGAGACTACAGGTGAACTACCGTTGGACACGCCGTCGACGGTGACAGTCCCGACGGCGGCGACTGCACGGAGATGCGGCGCCCGCGGGCGCCGGGCACGACGGAGGGGCGAGATGGCAGCTCACCATCGGGGCGCGGGCGAAACGCGCCGTGACACCACGGGACGCTTCACCGCGCGACACATCACCATGACGGGGGCCACCGCGACCGTTCCCCGCGGGCCGCGCTCCCTGGCGACTCTCGCGGCGGCGATGCTGGCGACGCTGCTCATCGCCGTGGTCGCGGCCCTGCCCGCCTCGGCTGTCCAGTGGGACGGCATGGCGACCATGAAGCACTATGCCTACGTCACCACAGACGAGGACCTGGTGGTCACTTCGGCAATCCGAGCGTGACGGTGAGAGATCCTCTGGGGAACGTGGTCTACGAGTGCCACTCCGGTGGGTCATTCTGCGAGTACCGGGGCAGTGCGACTGTGGACGGCGTCTGGGTCGTGGGGGCCTCGAACACCACGGACAACACGTGGGCCGTGCTCATCCAGGTGCGCAACTCCACGACGAACGACCTCGTCCCGGGCCGGGTGTGGGCCGAGAACATCGCAGTCTCCGACAGTCGCTTCAGAACGCGCAACTTCACGGTGTACTACGTCTCCGAGTTCGGCGTGCAATATCGGGCAGCGTTCTCCGGCCACATCGGCTGGGTCTTCAGGATCTCCGCGAGCAACCGTGGCGTGATGTTCAACGACGGCTCGTGTCTGCCCGCCTACCGCTCTGTGCCGGAGGCTGGCTACGTCGAGCCTGAGAACCCCCCGCTCGGCGAGATGTCCGGCGCCGACTACACGCTCGACGGCGGGTGCGAGACCATGGGTCTGGTCAAGTACCGCCTCTTCTTCGGCGAGGAGCCTGCTGCCGACCTTCCGGCGTCGGCTGAGCACTGGGGCGACGGGCGCACCGCCCAGACGTGGGTGCTCCCGGAGTATCAGGAGCCCGTGATCAGCGGTCTCGGCTTCACCCGCCCCGGGTCCGGCATCGGCGGCACGATCACCGGCGAGCTCACGGGTCAGCCGGGCGTTCTGCGCACGATCCTCGACTTCGACGGCGACGACATCATCGATCCCGAGGACCGCGTGTGGGAGACCGCCGCAGGCGTGGGTGCCTTCGCGATCGCGTGGGAGGGCCTGGACGGTCTGGGCAACGAGGTGCCGCGCACCCAGGGCTTCACCCTCACGGTCGAGCTCACCGGAGAGGCGGAGATCCACTTCGTGGACCAGGATGTGGAGGGGCGCACAGGAGGCATCGCGGTGACGCGCCTCAATGGACCGAACGCACCCGACACGCGCATCTCGTGGAACGACAGCCTCCTGCCGGGAACGCGCAACACGGTCACGGCGGCGCTGACCGGCTCGCTGGTGGACTCGACGGGCGGCGTTCACGGCTGGGCCTTCGACGGCAACGGCTGGGGCAATGCCCGCATCATCGACGACTGGATGTTCATCTACCCGTCGGCGGCAGGCACGATCATCGTGCCTGCCGGGGTCGACGACGACCCCGAGCTTGCGGACACCGGGGCTGACCTGCACGCTGGGACCGCGGCAACGGCGGCCGCCCTCGTCGTCCTGGGCGGCGCGGCCCTCGTCGCCGCGCGGCGCCGGGGCTGAGAAGAGCTCGTCTACGAACCCGTACGGAACTCACCTCCGGGCCTGATCGCCGCGCGTCGGCGGCCGGAGCGCAACGCGCATCGCCGCCTGGGATCTCAGGGTCTGCGCGCCGCCAGTGGGGGTGAGGCAGGCCGACGCCCCTCAGTCGGGGTGCGGCAGGTTGAGCGTCGTCGACTCGATGTGCTTGGCCTCGGCCTGGTCCACCGCGGCCTCGATCACGGCATCATCCGCCGGACCCGCCTCGGCGTCGGACGATCCCGTCAGCTTGTCCCTGAGCCGTCCGCGCCACCAGTTCGGCTTGCCTTCTGCCGCCGCCTCGCGCTCGCGCTTGTCCTGCTGGATGCTCGCCTCGCGGCTGCGACGGCGTCGCCGGCCGGTGGTGAGGATGAAGTACAGGACCACGCCCATGCCCAGGAAGACGAAGAACACGAGCACGGGGATGAAGATCGCGAGGAAGGACAGGCCCACGGACGTCGCGTCCTCGGCGAAGGAGGCCACGGGCGCCCCGGTGCCGCCTGTGGCGGCGTTCACGGCGGGGCGAGCGGCGGACTTGCCCATGTGGACGATGCCCGCGACGATCGCGCCGATGACGCCAGCGATGAGCGGGTTGTCGCTCCAGAACGCGGTGGCGTCGATCTCAGCGGCGGCGGACGTCGCGGCGAAGATCACGCCGCCCACGAGCGGGCGCACGGCCGACTGGATGAGGTCGTTGATGTGGTCGACACCGGGGATCTTGTCGAGCACGAGCTCGGCGAGCAGGAGCACCACGGAGATGATGATCGTGGGCCACGACTGCAGCCACATGAGGTTGTCCGGCAGGTCGATGAAGTCCGTGAACCGCGCCGCGAGGGCCACGATCACGAGCGGGATGAACGCGTTGAGACCTGCGGCGGCCGACAGGCCCGCACCAGTCAGACCGGCGAGCATGGCTCCTCCTCACATCGGGCGCCGCCTGGGCTCTCCCCGCGCGCGCCAACCCTTATAACGATAGCCTCCAAGTGTCGGACACCATCCGACGCACAACCCGAGAGGAGTCAATCGTGAGTCTCATCGTGGTTCTCATTGCAGGAGCAGTGGTCGCCATCATCGCCTCGCTGATCCAGCGCGGCGGGTCCGGAATGCCCTGGTGGGGCAACTGGATTGCCGGCATCGGCGGTGTGCTGATCGGCTACTGGATCGCAACGTTGCTCGGCGTTGCGGCAACGGACGGGGTCGACTGGATCCGCTGGATCATCTCTGTGGCCGTCGCGGTCGTTCTGCTGATCGTCGGCGGTGCGCTCTTCGGTCGCAAGCGCGTCTAGCCGACACGACGAAGCCCNCGGTCGCAACGATGCGGCCGGGGGCTTTCTCGTCGGCCTCGCGACCGCTCGCGCGACACTCAGCCTCCTCGGGGTG
>JGI12383J13903_1001183_pt1 | contig 13257 bp, 11 predicted proteins | sample Passage237B_FD_13903 | JGI IMG/M metagenome (IMG submission 13903)
GCCGCTGCCGCCCAAGCCGGTGACCACCACGTTGCGGTAGGGGCCGTCGGCGGGTCCCAATCGGGCTTGGCGGCCGATGGCCAAGGCTTCTTCAAGCTGCTGCGGAAAGGCATCGATGAGTGCGTACATGGTGCGGTAGGTAGGAAGGTCAAAAGTAGGCGCGTCATACGCGATCCGTGGACGGGAGGTTTGTTCAGGCACGGGGGTATCGTGCCTTCCGTGGGCCCCGCGTGAGCGATCGCAGCGGATACCCCGCAGCCGACGAAGGAGGCGAGGAGTATGAGCGGAGAGCGCGACCCGAGGGTACGAGGGGCACGCCCAAATTCCCCCCGGTATCTTCGCAGCCCATTTTCCGCCATTCCCATGTCCGCACACGCATTGTCCGAGCAGGAGCTGGTGCGCCGCGAGGCGCTGAACAAGCTCCGCGCCCTCGGCATCGAGCCCTATCCCGCCGCCCAGTTCCCCGTGACCCACACCGCCGCCGAGGTGAAGGAGATCTTCAAGGACGCCGGTCATGTGGAGGGGCCGCAGCCCGAGGCCAATGTGGTGCTGGCCGGCCGCCTGATGAGCGTGCGCGTGATGGGCAAGGCCAGCTTCGCCGTGCTGCGCGACAGCACCGCGGACCAGCAGATCTACATCAACCGCGATGAGATCTGCCCCGGCGAGGACAAGACGCTGTACAACGAGGTGTTCAAGAAGCTGCTGCACCTGGGCGACTTCATCGGTGTGCGCGGCTTCATGTTCCGCACCCAGACCGGCGAGCTCACGCTGCACGTGAAGGAGCTGACCGTGCTGGCCAAGAGCCTGCGCCCGCTGCCGGTGGTGAAGACCGACGACCAGGGCCATGTGCACGATGCCTTCACCGATCCCGAGCTGCGCTACCGCATGCGCTATGTGGACCTGATCGTGAACCCGCACGTGAAGGAGACCTTCCTGAAGCGCACGCGGATCTTCAATGCGATGCGTGAAGCGTTCCAGGAGGCCGGCTACCTGGAGGTGGACACCCCGGTGATGCAGCCGATCCCGGGCGGCGCCGCGGCGCGTCCGTTCGTGACGCACCACAACGCGCTGGATGTGCCCTTCTACCTGCGCATCGCCAACGAGCTTTACCTGAAGCGCCTGATCGTGGGTGGCTTCGACGGGGTGTTCGAGTTCAGCCGCAACTTCCGCAACGAGGGCATGGACCGCACGCACAACCCGGAGTTCACCGTGATGGAGCTCTATGTGGCGTACAAGGACTACCGCTGGATGATGGACTACATCGAGGGCGTGTTCCGCCGGGTGGCCACCGCCGCCAACGGTGCGCCCACGGCCACCTTCCAAGGGAGGACGATCGACTTCGGTCCACCGTTCAAGCGCATCACCATGTGCGGTGCGCTGCAGGAGAAGACCGGGGTGGACGTGCTCAACGCCGACGAGCGGGAGTTGGGCGAGCTGTGCAAGAAGCACGGCATCGAGGTGACCGCCGCCATGGGCAAGGGCAAATTGATCGATGAGCTCTTCAGCGCGCTGGTGCAACCGGAACTGGTCCAGCCCACCTTCGTGATGGACTTCCCGGTGGAGATGAGCCCGCTGTGCAAGCGCCACCGCGATGATGCGCGCCTGACCGAACGCTTCGAACTCTACGTGGCCGGCTTCGAGGTGGGCAACGCGTACAGCGAGCTGAACGACCCGATCGACCAGCGCGAGCGCTTCGAGGAGCAACTGAAGCTGATGGAGCGCGGCGACGATGAGGCGATGTACATCGACCAGGATTTCCTGCGGGCGCTGGAGTATGGCATGCCGCCCACCAGTGGCATCGGCATCGGCATGGACCGCCTGGTGATGCTGCTCACGGACAACCCCGCGATCCAGGAGGTGCTGCTCTTCCCGCAGATGCGGCCGGAGAAGTTCGAGTAGGGGGCGTTGCCGCCGAGCCGCGTCGCCACAGCGATGTGGATCGGCAGCGTTGACTTGATCGCTAGGACGGGTAGCACCTCACCATCGCAGGCACACCGCGGTGCACGGTATCCTTCTCGACGACCATGCCATTGCGACCGGCCACGGCCTGGCTGGCGAAGTTCTGGGGATCGATCAGCGAGATCACCGCAGGGGCCAAGCGACGCTGCCGCGCGAACTTCTTGCAGGAGAGCAGGCGCTGCGTGGTGACGCCGTGCATGGACGGGATGTGCCGTGCCATGCGACGAAGGTCGTGCGCGTTGCCGTAACAGTACCAATGACACCCCGTGGATCCTGTCGCGGAGCCCCCCGATGTCCTGTGGCGCACGGACCACCCCGGGGGCCACACTGGATCGGTGGACCCATACGCCGGATCGATCGAACCGATGGTATGCCCGCGACGGCAACGTGTACACGGCGATCACGATCGGCGATCAGTGCTGGATGGCCGAGAACCTGCGCTACCTGCCTGAAGTAACGCACAGCATCGTTGGCGGCAGTGGCACGCACTATTACGTGTTCGGTTACAACGGCTACGACACGGCCGCGGCCAAGGCCACGGAGAATTACCAGATCTATGGTGCGCTCTACAGTTGGGGGGCCGCGTCCGGCCAGCAGAACAGCACCACCAACCCGAGCGGGGTGCAGGGTGTGTGCCCCGATGGATGGCACCTGCCCAGCGATGCGGAGGTGAAGCAGTTGGAGGTGTTCCTGGGGATGACACAGGCCCAGGCCGATGGCAACAACTCGAGGGGAACGGACCAAGGCAGCCGCCTGGCCGGTACAACGGCACTGTGGTCGGCCGGGGCGCTCAGGAACGATCCCGCATTCGGCAGCAGCGGGTTCAACATGCTGCCCGGTTCGGTGCGCAACATCGGGGGGTGGGGCGCGGCGACGGGTCAACAGGCGAGCTTCTGGACCACCACGTACTCAGGGGGCGAAGCATGGTTCCGCACCTTGTACCACACCACGCCACAGATCTACCGCAGCAAGATCGCCACGCAATACGGCATGTCCGTTCGCTGCGTGTGCGATCAGTAGGAGCGACAGCTAAACCTCCGGCATCAGGGCCTGCACCCTACCACACGCCCTGAAGCTGGCGCGCCATTGCCGACGGTCGCGGCCCCTGCCACAGCTGATGCGGAAGGTGCGTGCAGAGAGCTGCTCGGCCCTCCACGTGGCGGTGGGGTCGGCGCCTTGCAGCACCGCGGTCCGCAGGAAGTTGTTCAGACGCTCTTCGCCCAGCAGCTTCACGGCCGGTTTCGGGGAGGACTTGTTGGTGGTGCCCATGCTCAGAACTCCGCGCTCTTAGGGGTCCGCGGGAATGGGATCACATCACGGATGTTGCCCATACCGGTAACGAACTGCACGAAGCGCTCCAAGCCCAGCCCGAAGCCCGCGTGGGGCACGGTGCCGAAGCGGCGGGTATCGAGGTACCACCAAAGTTCGTCCTTGGGCACGCCCATGGCGTCCATACGCTTCTCCAGCACCTCCAGTCGTTCCTCACGCTGGCTGCCACCGATGATCTCGCCGATGCCGGGGAAGAGCACGTCCATCGCGGCCACGGTCTCGCCCTTGTCGGTGTGGCCGAGATCACCAGGACCGTTCAGGCGCATGTAAAAAGCCTTCACCGCCGCAGGGTAGCCGGTCACGATCACCGGCTTCCTGAAGTGCTTCTCCACCAGGTAGCGCTCGTGCTCGCTCTGCAGATCCAGGCCCCATTCCACCGGGAACTGGAACTGCTTCTTCTGGTAGGGCTTGCTGCGCAGCAGGATCTCGATCGCGTCGGTGTAGGTGATCCGCTCGAAGGGCTGCTCCAGCACGAACTTCAGGCGGTCGATCAGGCCCATCTCGCTGCGCTGGGCCTGTGGCTTCTGCTTCTCCTCCTCGGCCAGGCGCTGGTCCAGGAAGGCGAGGTCGTCGGCGCTGTTCTTCAGCACACGGGCGATCAGGTGTTTGCAAAGGCCTTCGGCCAGGTCCATGTCGCCGTGCAGGTCCAGGAAGGCGGCCTCGGGCTCGATCATCCAGAACTCGGCCAGGTGGCGCGTGGTGTTGCTGTTCTCGGCGCGGAAGGTGGGTCCGAAGGTGTAGACCTTGCCCAGCGCGGTGGCGGCGAGCTCGGCCTGCAACTGGCCGCTCACGGTGAGGCGGCTCTCGGCGCCGAAGAAGTCCTCCTTCCAATCCACCTCACCGGCCTCGTTCAGGGGCGGGTTCTTTGCACCCAGGGTGCTCACCCGGAACATCTCCCCCGCCCCTTCGGCATCGCTGGCGGTGATGATCGGACTGTGGAAGTAGTTGTAGCCGAGCGAATCGAAGTACTCGTGTATGCCGAAGCTCACCTGGTGGCGGATACGGAACACCGCGCTGAAGGTGTTGGTGCGGAAGCGCAGGTGGGCGTTCTGGCGCAGGAACTCCAGACTGTGCTTCTTCGGCTGGATGGGGTACTTCTCGGCATCGCTGTCGCCGAGCACCTCCACGGCCGTCACCTGCATCTCCACGCGCTGGCCGCTGCCCCTGCTCTCCACGATCGTGCCGGTGCAGCGCACACTGGCGCTGGTGGTGAGGCGCGCACGCGTGGCGGCGTCCACCTCTTCCGGATCGATCACGCACTGCAGATTGCGAATGGTGCTGCCGTCGTTCAGCGCGATGAAGCGATCGTTGCGGAAGGTGCGTACCCAGCCGGCCACGGTCAGGGTGGTGCCGGTGAGGGCGGTGTCATCGAGAACATGCTTGATGCTCGTGAGTTTCATTGCTGCGCTGTCGGACCGTGTGCGGACCAGGCCGCAAAGGAACGAAGGCGTCGCGTGCGCGCCGTTCCTTTGCGCCATGTTCCTCCGCATGGTCCTACCGATGGCCCTGATGTGCTGCGCCCTGTTCAGCGCCTCCGCCCAGGTGCTTCCGGCCTACAACCTCTTCACGGCCAAGGGCAAGCCGCTCTCGCACAAGGCCATGATGAAGCAGCTGCAGCAGGCCGACATCATCCTGTTCGGCGAGCTGCACAACAACGCCATCGCCCACTGGCTGCAGCTGGAGGTGACGCGTGAGCTGGCGAACCAGGGCCCGCTGGTGCTGGCCGCCGAGATGATCGAGCGCGACGACCAGGCCACGCTGGACCGCTACCTGCGGGGTGAGATCGATCAGGCCGCCTTCGACACCCTGGCCCGCCTGTGGAAGAACCACGCCAGCGACTACAAGCCCCTGGTGGACCTGGCGAAGGACCGGGGTTTCCCCTTCGTGGCCGCCAACGTGCCGCGGCGCTACGCCCGTGCCGTGAACCGGGGCGGGTTCGAAGCCTTGGACACCGTGCCCGAGGCCGAGCGCGCCTGGATCGCACCGCTCCCCATCGCCTTCGACCCGGACCTGCCGCGCTACCGGCACATGCTTGGCATGATGGGCGACCACGGCACCCCGAACATGGTGAAGGCACAGGCCCTGAAGGATGCCACCATGGCGCACAGCATCGTGGAGCGCTACGTGCCGGGCAGCCGACTCATCCACTACAACGGCAGCTTCCACAGCGATTTTCACGAGGGCATCAACTGGTACCTGCAACGGCTGCGTCCGGATCTGAAGCGCGTGACCATCGCCACGGTGACCCAGGCTGAAGTGACCAAGCTCGACGCGGAATACCTGGGCCAGGCCGACATCATCATCGTGGTGGACGCCGACGTGCCGGGGACGTATTGAGCGCAATGGGAAGCCGCTCATGGAGCTTCCCAACCGCTCGTCACTCAGGAAACGAAAAACAGGTCGCGGAGTTTCCAGGTGCGCCTTCGGGGGTCTACTTTCGCGCCCCCCATGGAACAGGGAACCGCAGGAATGGAGCGCTCCATGGAGGAGCGCGTGTCCGAGGAGCGCTCCCTCCGCATCGTGGAGGAGGCCGCCAAGGTCTTCTGGTCGCGTGGGATCCGCAGCGTGACGATGGACGACATCGCGCGGGAGCTGGGGATCAGCAAGAAGACCCTGTATCTGCATGTGAGCGACAAGAACGACCTGGTGACCCGCGTGATGCGGCACATCAGTGCGGGCTTCCAGCAGCANGTGCGCGAGATCCGTGCGCAGGGCCTGAACGCCATCGATGAGATGTACGCCATCGCCCAGTACATCGCGGGCGTGGTCACCCGGTTGCATCCGTCCATCCACCACGATCTGGCCAAGTACCACCCCGAGGCCTGCCAGATCATGGAGCAGGGCAAGCAGGTGGAGGTGGTGGAGATGGTGGCCGACAACATGGAGAAGGGCATGCGTGAAGGGCTGTACCGCGAGGACCTGAACGTGCCGCTGATCGCCCGGCTGTACGCGGTGCGGTTCGACCGCGTGATGAGCGTGGAGATGGGCCGCCTCACCGAGCGCTACAGCATGGCCGAGATCAACTGGGAGCTCTTCCGCTACCACATCCGTGGGATCGCCAGCCGCAAGGGCATTGAATACCTGGAGAAGAAAGTGACCAAAGCACACCATCCATGAGAAGCATCATCACCAGCCTCGTTGGGCTGCTGGCCATTGCGCTCCACGCGCAGGGGCCGGTGAGCCTGAGCCTGCAGCAGGCGCTGGACATGGCCGCCAAACAGAGCTATGCCGTGCAGGCCAGCGCGCTGGAGGCGGAGAAGGCCGAAGCGCGGATCAAGGAGATCACCGGCATGGGCCTGCCGCAGATCAGCGGTACCGGCGCCATGCAGAACTACCTGAAGATCCCGAAGATGGTGGTGCCCAGCTTCTTCGGGGGCGATGACCTGATGGTGATCGAGTTCGCCCTGCCATGGACCATCACCGGCACCGTGCAGCTGCAGCAGCTCCTCTTCGATGGCAGCTACCTGGTGGGCCTGAGGGCCGCGCGCGAGCTGCGCACCAAGAGCACCAAGGACCTGGAGCAGGCGGCCCTGAACGCCCGGGTGCAGGCCGCCAAGGCCTACCTCGGTGTGCTGGCCGCCGAAGAGGGCATCCGACTGCTCGGCGAAAGTCTGCCCGTGCTGGAGAAAGCCGCGAACGATGCCGCCGCCATGGCGGAACAGGGCATGCTCGAAAGCACCGATGCCGACCGCCTCACCGTGCAGGTGGAAGAGACCCGCAACCAGCAGCGCAACTTGGAACAGCAGGCCAGGGTGGCCCGCGCCTACCTGAACCTGGTGCTCGGACTGCCCATCGGCACGCCTGTGACCCTCACCGACGCGCTGCAGCCCCTGCTCGACGACCCCAACGAAGCAGGCCTGGCCGACGCGCCTTTCGCCGTGGACCAGCACATCGACCACCAGGTGGCGCAGAGCATGCTGCGTCTGGGCGAGCTGGAGGTGCGCAACAAGAAAGCCGCCTACATGCCCTCGCTCGGCGGCTTCATCAACTACCAGCAGGCCTACAACTACATGGAGTTCGACATCGGCAACGGCGCGTGGTGGTTCCCCGGCAGCATGTGGGGCCTGCAGCTGAACGTGCCGATCTTCAGCGGTGGCATGCGCCAGCAGCAATTGAAGCAGGCGCGCCTCTCGCTGCAGCAGGCCGAGGTGAACGCGAAGGCCACCGAACAGCGCCTGCTGGCCGAGAAGGAGCAGCAGCAGGCCATCCTCCGTGCCGCACAGGACAGCTACGAAACGAGCCGGCGCAACCTGGAGCTGAGCCAGCGCATCTTCGACCGGACGAGCATCAAATTCACCGAGGGGGTGGCCAGCAGTTTCGAGCTGACCCAGGAGCACGGCAACCACCTCACCGCCCAACAGAACTACATCCAACGCATCATCGACCTGCTGCAGGCACGGGCCGATATGCGCAAGGCGCTTGATGCCTATTGATGACGACCCCCTGCATGAACGGCAACCCTTTCCGACCCATGAAACAGACGATCGCTCTGATCACCCTCATCACCCTGCTCGCCGCTTGCGGGGGAGCCGATACCAGCGAGATCGGGCAGAAGCGCGCCAAGCTCGAAGCGCTCAAGGTCACGTACAAGGCCTATGCCGACAGCATCAAGGCGATCGAGACCTGGCTGGCGGAGAACGACACCACCGTGCGCCGCAACCTACCCACGGTGACGGCCGGCCAGGTGCAGGCAGGCGCGTTCACGCACTACGTGGACGTGCACGGTCAGGTGCGCGCGGACAAGGCCGCGGCACTGTACAGCAACGGCGGACGCGTGCGCAAGATCCACGTGAGCCCCGGTGACCGCGTGAACGCCGGCCAGCTGATCATCAGCATCGACAACGACCTCTTCGCCGAGCAGATCCAGCAGGCCGAGGCCGGCTATGAACTCGCGAAGACCGCCTTCGAGAAGCAGGAACGGCTCTGGCAGCAGAAGATCGGCAGCGAGATGCAGTACCTGCAGGCCAGGACCCAGAAGGAGCAGGCCGAGGCCGCCCTCAAGGCCATGCGGGAGCAGCAGCGCCTCAGCAACATCACCGCGCCGTTCGCCGGTACGGTCGACGACATCATGGTGCGCGTGGGCGACATGACCACGCCCATGCAGCCCGCCGCCCGCGTGGTGGAACTGGGCGGCATGCAGCTGGAGGCCGATGTGCCCGAGAGCTACGTGAAGAGCATCCGCACCGGTGCGCCGGTGAAGGTGAGGTTCCCCAGCCTGAACGAAGGCTTCGACGCCACCCTGGAGCACGTGGGCCAGTACATCGATCCCGCCAACCGCACCTTCAAGGTCACCGTGCGCGTGCCCCGGAACGATGGTCTGCTGCGCCCCAATCTGCTCTGCGACATCAGCATCCAGGACATGCACAGCGACAGCGCCCTGGTGGTGCCCGCCCGCGCCGTGCTGCAGGACGTGCATGGCAACAACTACGTCTTTGTGCTGGAGCCCACGCGGAACAACGAGGCCGTGGCCCGCAAGGTGATGGTGCATCGCCTCAGCGAGTACAAGGGCCGCGTCAGCATCGCCCCGGTGGAGCCCGGTGCATTGCAGGGCGGTGAACACATCGTGGACGAAGGCGCCAAGAACGTGACCGACGGATTGACCGTGCGCGTGGCGAATTGAGCCGATTCACCACAGAGGCACAGAGGACACAGAGGAGGGATCCCCAGGGTAACAGGACCATGAGGTACAACGAACTATCGGGCAAGATCATTCAAGCGGCGATCGAAGTACACAAGGAACTTGGACCGGGTCTGCTTGAGAGCGTATATCAGACCTGTCTCCTCCATGAACTGAGGTCCATGGGGATCAATGCGGTACCCGAGGTTCCAGTACCCATCGTGTACAAAGGGAACCATATTGGTCATGACCTGCGGATCGACCTGCTTGTGGATGACCGGATCGTTGTCGAGGTAAAGTCCGTTGAGGAATTGCACCCCATCCACACGGCACAGGTGCTGACCTATTTGAAGCTGACAAGGAACCGGCTGGGGCTGCTCATCAACTTCAACGCGACGAAGCTGGTCAATGGAGTGGAGCGCATCATGAATGGATTCTTGGAGGAAGGCGAGTGAAGAGATATCTCACCACAGAGGCACAGAGGACACAGAGAGAATTGGACCGGATGGTAGGAATGCCGGCCACCACGGAGAGAAGTCAGAACAGTCAAGAGATGGAAAGGGTTCACAACATGGTTCTCAGGCTGAGGCATTGGCAGGTGTTCCTCGCCGTGTTGTGCATGATCGCCGTATTCGGATACCCTCTCTACATCCTCGGCCGGAATATGCTCGGATGGGAAATGCCCTTCAAGGATTCCCCTGCACCAGGTATCATTCTCTATGTATGCTCCGCGCTCTGGTTCGATGTCACCCTATCAACGAGTGCCAAGCTCAAGGACCTTCGGCTTCTCTCAGCGCTGTTCATGGCATTGTTCGCTGGTGCGGTCCTTTGGCTCAGGCAGGATCGACCGTCCCCGGCATTCGTCTACATCCTGCCACTGTACGTGCTTGGTGCGTTGTGGGTGATCAAAGTGGTCCTTCCTACAGCGCGAGCCATCAATGGCAGCAGGGTGAATGCACTCCCTTATTGGCTCGATGTGTTGCTCGTTGCTGTTTGGTTCCCATTCGGGTTGTGGGCCATTCAGCCGCGGCTGAACGCGTTGGACCCCGTCCAGCACAAATAAGGCATGCGGAACGAAGTGCTCATTGATGGCAGGCTCAAGTGCGTGAGCGGGCGCAGCGGCAGCCCGGCGCAGGCGCAGCCATGCGGACCTGCCTGTCCGGCAGGCAGGCGCGTGGAGCGAGGAGGCGACGAAGGAGCCCCCGCAGCCCCGCGAACGCTGGCTGTGGCAAGTCCGGCTACAGCGGAGCACGCGACCCGCGCATGGGCCATGGTGCGCTGGGAAAGGGGCACGCCCGAGAAAATGAAAGGATCAAAACCACAGGACGGCGAATGGGCATTCCTCCGTGCCCTCTGTGCCTCTGTGGTGAAAACGCATTGAAATGAACGCAAACCACGACATCGAAAAGGACCTGCACGGCCCCGAGCGGCAGTTCGCCGTCACGAGCTGGGCGGTGAAGAACCGCACCACCGTGATCGTGCTCACCATCCTGATCTGCCTCATGGGCATCCGGGCATACATCGTGATGCCCAAGGTGAGCTTCCCCGAGGTGGTGACCCCCGAGGTCTTCATCGCCACGCCCTACAACAGCAGCAGCGTGGTCGACATCGAGAAGCTGATCACCAAGCCGATCGAGAAGGAACTGAACACCATCACGGGCGTCGACGAGATCAAGAGCACCAGCGTGCCCAACTTCAGCTCCATCCACGTGAAGTTCAACTATGACGTGACGCCCACCGAGGCGCTGCGCAAGGTGAAGGACGCCGTGGACAAGGCCCGCGGAGACAGCAACTTCCCCACCGACCTGCCCACCGAGCCCAACATCTTCGAGCTCAACTTCTCGGAGCTCATGCCGGTGATGAACATCAACCTCAGCGGCGACTACCCGATGGAGCAGCTCCACGAGTACGCCAAGCACCTGGAGGACCGCATCGAGGACCTGGTGGAGGTGAACAAGGTGGAGATCCGCGGCGTGCCCGAGCGCGAGGTGAAGGTGAGCGTGGACCTGGCCAGCATGGAGGCCCTGCAGCTCAACTTCGACGATATCGCCAACGCGATCCGCATGGAGAACCTCACCATGAGCGGCGGCGAGATCCTCACCAAGGACCAGCGCCGCAGCGTGCGCGTGATCGGCGAGTTCGAGAACATGGAGCAGATCCGCAACATCGTGGTGAAGAACGAGGGACAGCGCGAGGTGCGGCTGCGCGACGTGGCCGAGGTGACCTTCGGCTTCAAGGAGCCCGTGAGCTTCGCCCGCGAGTTCGGCAAGAGCGTGGTGATGCTCGATGTGATCAAGCGCGCCGGGGAGAACCTGCTCGATGCCAGCGACAAGATCAACGCCATCATCGCCGAGGACCACGGCACCGTGCTGCCCAAGGACCTGGTGATCACCATCACCGGCGACCAGAGCGACCAGACCCGCGTGAGCGTGTCCGAGCTGGTGAACCACATCATCCTGGGCGTGATCCTGGTGATCGGCGTGCTCATGCTCTTCCTGGGCCTGCGCAATGCCGTGTTCGTGGGCCTGGCGATCCCCATGAGCATGTTCATCTCGTTCGCCCTCCTCAACGCTTTCGGGGTCACGCTCAACATGATGGTGCTCTTCGCGCTGATCCTCGCGCTGGGCCGCCTGGTGGACGATGGCATCGTGATCGTGGAGAACATCCACCGCCACATGACCAACGGCGAGCCCGCCCTCAAGGCCACACGCCTGGCCGTGGGCGAGGTGACCATGCCGATCATCGCCGCCACCACCGCCACCGTGATGGTGTTCGTGCCCCTGCTGTTCTGGCCGGGCATGATGGGCGAGTTCATGAAGTACCTGCCCATCACCTTCATGATCGCGCTGGCCAGCTCGCTCTTCGTGGCCATGGTGGTGAACCCCGCGCTCGCCTCCAAGTTCATGAAGGTGGAGGAGACGCCCATGCCGCCCAGGAAGATGTGGCGACTGGCGATCATCCTGGCCGTGATCGGTGCCGTGGTGGGCGCGCTCGGCGCCTCCATGCACAGCCCCACGGTGTTCGGGCTGGGCATGCTCACCATCTTCTTCGGGCTGATGGGCATCGCCAACGCCAAGCTCTTCACCCCCGCCGCGCACTGGTTCCAGCACAGCTGGCTGCCCCGACTGGAGGCCCGCTACGAGAAGTTCCTGCGCTACGCCCTGGCCAAGCACCACCCGCGCACCTTCCTGCTGGGCACGCTCGGCCTGCTGGTGGTGGTCACCGGCCTGCTCATCAGCTTCCCCCCAAAAACGCTGTTCTTCCCGGAGAACGAGCCGCAGTTCATCAACGTCTTCATCGAAGCGCCCATCGGCACCGACATCGTGAAGACCGACAGCGTGACCCGCATCGTGGAAAAGCAGGTGATGAAGGTGCTCGATGTGCCCGAGTACACGGACGTGGTGGAGGTGAAGGACGCGCAGGGCAACGTCATCCGCCGCGACACGGTGAACTTCCTCGTAAGCTCGGTGATCGCCCAGGTGGGCGAGGGCACCAGTGACCCCGGCAGTGGCGACGTGGAGCTGAGCAGCACCCCGCACAAGGCGCGGATCCAGGTGAGCTTCGTGAAATTCTCCGACCGTCGTGGGATCAACACCAACGATGTGCTGCAGCGGCTGCAGGACGGCGTATCGGGCTACCCCGGCGTGGTGACCACCGTGGTGAAGAACGCCGACGGTCCGCCTGTGGGCAAGCCGATCAACATCGAGATCCGCGGCAAGGAGATCGATGTGCTGCTCGACGAGGCCGAGAAAGTGAAGGCCTTCATCGAGGAGCGCAACATCCCCGGCGTGGAGGCGCTGCGCATTGACATCGACCGCGCCAAGCCCGAGATGCCGATCGTGATCGACCGCGAGAAGGCACGCCGCCTGAACGTGAGTACCTACCAGGTGGCCGACGCCATCCGCACGGCGCTCTTCGGCAAGGAGGTGAGCACCTTCCGCATCGAGGGCGATGACGACGACTACGAGATCAACATCCGCCTGAAGGACGACTACCGCTACGACACGCAGCGGCTGATGGACATGCGGATCACCTTCCGCGACATGCTCACCGGCCAGATCCGTCAGGTGCCCATCAGCGCGGTGGCCAAGGAGGAGTACACCACCACCTTCAGCGCGATCAAGCGCAAGGACCTGGACCGGGTGGTGACCATCAGCAGCAACGTGATCGCCGGCTACAACAACAACGAGGTGGTGCAACAGATCAAGGACGAGATGGCCAGCGGCCATACCGTGGACGATCGCGTGAACCTGCGCTTCACCGGCGAACAGGAGGACCAGGCCAAGGACATGGAGTTCCTCTTCACCGCCTTCATGGCGGCCATCTTCGTGGTGTTCCTGATCATCGTGGCG
>JGI12383J13903_1001184_pt1 | contig 13249 bp, 3 predicted proteins | sample Passage237B_FD_13903 | JGI IMG/M metagenome (IMG submission 13903)
TTNGTCTTCTGTTGACATGAGTGACACTTTTTATTAAGTTAAATTTATAAAATTTCTTAATATGTGTCAGATTAAATTTTAACTAGTACAATTAAAGCTATAGACTTCGGAAGACGATTAGTTCTAAAAGGAACAAAGCCTGAAAAACCAATAAATTATCAGAAATTCAAGCTTAATAGAGATTCAATCAAAAGTGATTCTCGGATTGAATATGAAATACAGCATAGAGGGAAAAATTATGCTTATGGTTTTACATTCAATAGTGAGGTAATTAAAGAAGAGTGGCTTTATGAAATAGGGGTAAATAAGGAAATTAAAATTTTTGAAAGAGACTTATTAAAAGAAGATATATTTGATTTAACCTACTTTAATAATAAACTTAGAAAAGAAGAGGAAAAGCAATTCCTTCGTTTTACCGCGAAAGGAACTCCCAATAACCAACTTTTCTTGACAGAAATAAGGACTAGGAAGGTTAAAGAAAATGTCTCAAAAATTGAAGATTTACTTAATGTTATAGACTGGTTCCAAAATTCTTTAAAAGTTATATTTCCTGATGATAAGTATAACGAGGGGTTGAAGTTCGAGTTAAAGCAAGATGAGGAATTACTTACAATTTTTAAAGAATTTTTGTCCTATTTTGACACAGGAATTGATGATGTTTGTCTTGAAAGGATTGATTCTGAAAATATTGATGTTCCCAAACCATTAATAGAAAAAATTAAAGAAGAATTGTTAAATAAAAATTCAGAAAATATAAGAGCAAGTATAATATCTAAGGGAAGAACTACTTACTTTTTATCTGTTAAAAATGATGATATTGTCATTGAAAAATTTATGACAATGCATAAGGTTAAGGATGGCCGTTTAGAAAAATTTGATACAAGTGAAGAATCAGACGGAACAAATAGGATAATGGATTTGATACCATTATTGATGGATCTATTAAAGGGAGATAATGTATTCATAATAGATGAAATGGAAAGAAGTCTGCACCCCAATTTGATTTATGATTTATTAGATTTGTTTTTGTCAAAATCAAGGAATATTAACAGTCAGTTAATATTAGCAAGCCATGAATCTTCTTTATTGACTCAGAAATTATTGAGAAAAGATGAAATATGGTTTGTTGTTAAAGATAATTTTGGCGCATCGAGATTACATTCTCTTGAAGAATACAACGTCCGGTTTGATAAAGAGATTCGTAAAGATTATCTTTTGGGAAGATTTAAGGCAATTCCACGAATTGGTAATAGAAACAAACTCACAGTAATTATTAACGAGTAATTGTTTATGCCAAGAGAAAGAGAAGAGTTTTTCAGAAAAAGTAATACTACCGAAAGAGAGAAAATATTTGTATTGGCGTTTGAAGGAAATGTAACTGAGGAACAATATTTTTCTGAATTTAAAAACTCAAATAAATTTAATGATGAGTTAATTTATTTGCATTTATTAAAAAGGCCAACTACTGACACGAATAGTGTTCCTATTCATGTTTTTACTAGATTGAAAAAAGAAGTGAAGGATGAATTCAATTTTAATGAGGGAGATGAACTTTGGATGATTATTGACCGAGATAGATGGCATAATATTCCAGAAATAATAGAAGCCTGCAAGGCCGTAGATAATATGTTTATTGCTGTGAGTAACCCATGTTTTGAATTTTGGTTATTATTGCATATCAAAGACATTAAAGAATATGAACCTTGTGAGTTAGATATGATATTAAAAAATGGAAAAGTTGGAAATAGAAATTATGTAGAGACTAAGATTGTAGAAGTTATAGGTTCGTATAATAAAAAAAAGCTTAAGACAGAAGAATTTATTCCATGTGTTGATACTGCTGTTCTTAGAGCGAAGACACTTGATGTGAATAAAGAGGAATATCCTACAAACTTGGGGTCTCACATATATAAATTAATAGAAAAAATTAGAAGGGTGGAAATATATAATTGATAAACGAGATTTTTGAAGAAACAACATTAACTTTTTCCAAGAAACCTTAACCTTATCAAACTACCACCAAAGAAGAGATGACAATATTTCTAATAGCAGAAGATCTCCGGAACAGAAAGCTGATACAACAACTGGAGAAGGAGGGAAGCTCTGCTAATGCCGGGGATTTGTGCAAGCTTGTCTTTGGGCTGATGGGGGGCGAAAACCGGACCGATGAGCTTTATACTTTTTACTTCAGACAACTGGAAGAACATACCATCTCGCTTGACTTGTCAGAGAATATTGACCTTCATGAAACGGCCTTCGCTATTTATAGGAAATTACTTTTATAGCACCATGCTGCCTGAATGGCAGGTCGTTGGGAACCTTTGTGTTGTCGAAGGGATTTTTAATTTCTTTCGTTTCGTCTAAGTTTTTATCAGGTTAATAGATTTGTTTTTTTATTGCCAGAAGGAGCTGAATTTGGTCGAAAGAAACCAATATAATTGGATTTTTTCAAGAAGATTTTAGAATGTCGTATCCTGTAAACAGGTAATTTTCTGTAAATCCGTCGAATTTTTGGCTTTTATAATTTCCCTATAGAAGGCTGCATTGGATTATTTTATAAATTCGTGTTCTTTTTAAGAATTTCTGATTTGTCAGATACTCACCATCGAACTATTCATTTACTATGAAAATTTTTACAAGATTAAAGGCTTTAAGTATTGCTTTGCTTGTTTGCGCGCTCAACGCAGTCGGTCAGACTATAACGCTGACGGCTCCCAACGGAGGGGAAACTGCGTATGTAGGAAAAACATTTACGGTCAAATGGACAAGTTCCGGTTTGTCATCGTCCTTTGTTAAACTGGAATACTCTGTGAACAACGGAACTCAATGGAATCTTATTGAGTCCGGGGTGAACAACACAGGGTCTTACAACTGGACGGTCCCGGCCAATTTATCCTCTCAGTGTCTGGTAAGGGTAAGTGATTATGGCGATCCGTCGGTAAACGACGTAAGCAATGAAGTTTTCTTTATCAGGCATCCTTTTATTACGATCACCTCGCCCAATGGAGGAGAAAGTCTGGCTGGATGTTCTACCAAGACCATTACCTGGGAACAGGGAGGTATTCGGGATTATGTAAGCCTCTATTATTCGGTTGATGGTGGATACAACTGGATCTATATCGGAGATGATTATATAGGGGATAACAGTAATACCTATAACTGGACAGTGCCTTCTGTGGCTTCCGACAAGTTCAGAATAAAAGTGAGTGGGTATTATGAGCCGCATTTAAAGGATTCCAGTGATGCGAACTTTACCGTCGTGCCTGGCTCCAATAAACTTGAAATAACTTCTCCTAACGGAGGAGAGTCCTTTTCCTCAAGTTCTTTCCAGCAGATCACCTGGGCTACTACCGGTACGGTGGGAAATGTATCGTTGAAGTATACTGTAAATAAAGGAGCTTCCTGGGATTGGGTAAGAAACAAAGATGGGGCTATTGCCAACAATATCCCCAATACAGGCTCCTTTACCTGGCTGGTTCCTTCGGTTGCACCGTCTGCAAATTGCATCGTTCAAATCTATGAAACTTCCAAAACCTGTAACACAGATTTCAGCGATGCTGCTTTCACAATAGATAATAATCCTTCCATATCGGTAACATATCCTTTCGGTGGTGAGAAGATATATGCTGGCCGGTCTTATGCTATTCGCTGGAGTGCCTCTAATTTACCAGGCTCTAATGTTAAAATAGAGTATTCCTTAAATAATGGAGGTACCTGGCAGACGATTACCAATTCTACAGGCAATGGAGGTAGTTATACCTGGGCTATTCCGATGGGATTGAGTTCAACCGAAGCATTGATAAAGGTAAGTTCTGTTAACAATACTTCGATCTACGATATTTCTGATCAGACCTTTACCATCGCGCCTCAGGTGATTACAGTTACTGCCCCGAATGGGGGTGAAACCATTGAAGGATGCAGTACCTACAGAATTACCTGGGAACAGGAAGGTGTTCAGGATTATGTGAGTTTGTATTACTCTATCAATGATGGAGAGTGGATATACATTGGAGATGATTATATTGCAGACAATTCCAATTTTTATAACTGGTCGGTTCCATCACTTCCTTCTTCGGTAATAAGAATTAAAGTAGGCGGGTATTATAACGCTGCTGTTAAAGATTCCAGCGATGCTGTATTTTCTGTGACACAGGCTCCGAATTATCTTACAATCATAGCGCCTAATTCCGGAGAGGAATTGTCGTCAAGTACGTTGTATACCATTAACTGGACTTCTACTGGTACAGTAGGAAATGTTTCTTTGAAGTATTCAACGACAGGCGGTGCCAGCTGGGATTGGGTAAGAAATGCCGCCGGAAACATTGCCAACAATATTGCCAATACGGGTACCTATGAGTGGCTGATTCCTTCCAATATTGAATCCTCCAGATGTTTAATACAGCTTTACGAAACCAATAAAGTTTGTAATATTGATTATCCGGATGATTTTTTCACCATCAGTAATAATCCAACCATTACAGTGACGGCGCCAAATGGAGGAGAAAAAGTATATACCGGCAGGAATTATACCATAAACTGGCGTTCTTCAAATCTGCCCGCAAATTCTGTCAGGATTTCTTATTCATTGGATAATGGTGCCAGTTGGCGCATTATCACTAATTCTGTTAATAATTCAGGAAGTTATACCTGGAATGTTCCTGATACATTAAATTCCACACAGGCCTTAATTAAGGTAAATTCTACCGGGGATACAACGATTTTTGATATCAGTAACCAGGTGTTTACGCTTGCACCTCAGGTAATTCAGATTACACAACCTAATGGGGGCGAACTTCTTTCAGGTTGTGGAACCTATACCATCCGCTGGAATCAGGAAGGTGTTCAGGATTATGTGAGTTTGTATTATTCTATCAATGACGGACAAGACTGGATCTATATAGGTGACGATTATATTGCAGACAATTCCAATTTCTATAACTGGTCCGTACCCTCTGTAGCCAATGCACCTATAAGGGTGAAAGTAAGAGGGTATTACAATTCTAATGTGAAGGACTCCAGTGATGCGGCTTTTTCGATTGATCTGGGGGCTAATTATCTTACCCTAACCTCTCCGAATTCCGGAGAGACCTGGTCGTCCAGTTCCATTCAAACCATCAACTGGACCTCGACAGGTACCGTTGGAAATGTGTCCCTGAAGTTTTCTACCGATGGTGGGGCCAACTGGGATTGGGTGAGAAATTCTGGCGGAAGTATTGCTAACAATATTCCCAATACTGGGTCTTTTGATTGGTTAGTGCCAGTTAACAGGCTTTCTTCCAGATGTCTGATCCAGATTTATGAATATAGTAAGCCTTGTGTCGTTGACTACACCGATACGTTGTTTTCCATAGACAACAGTCCGACACTTACTCTTTTAAGTCCCAATGGGGGTGAAAAGTTGTATACCCAAAGAAGTTACAACATTACCTGGAGTATATCCAACCTGCCTTCCAATAGTGTTAAACTGGAGTATTCTATTAACAATGGGGAATCCTGGCAGGTAATAAGCAACTCCGTCTCTGGTACTGCTTATGGCTGGGTAATTCCGGCTTTCCTGAGCTCGGATCAGGTGCTTGTCAGAGTTAGCTCTGTTGGAGATCCTTCTATCTTTGATGTAAGTAATGCTGTCTTTACCATTGCTCCGCAGGTAATTCAGATTACGCAGCCAAATGGAGGGGAAAGCATTCCCGGGTGTGGTACTTATACCATCAGATGGGAACAGCAGGGGATTCAAAGTTATGTAAGTCTGTATTACTCTATCAACGGAGGTAATGACTGGATTTATATTGGAGATGATTATGTTGATGATAACACGAATTTCTATAACTGGACCGTGCCGTCTATAGCTTCAAACGATATTAGGATTAAGGTTTCCGGTTATTATCATGCCAATGTGAAAGATTCCAGTGATGCCAACTTTACTATTACACAAAGTGGAACGAAGCTGACTCTTCTCTCTCCTTCAGGAGGTGAAAACTGGGGGGCTGGTTCTGTTCAGACCATTAACTGGTCAAGTGAAGGGACTATTGGTAATGTTTCGCTGAAATATTCTCCTGACGGTGGGGCAACCTGGGACTGGGTACGAAATTCAGCAAGTGCCATAGCTAATAATATTCCCAATACAGGTACGTATGAGTGGCTGATACCAACGAACAGAATTACTGAAAAAGGATTAATTCAGATTTATGAGTATAGTAAACCTTGTAACATCGCTTATAACAGTACTTATTTCACCGTTAATAACGATCCGGCCATTACTATAACGAAACCCAATGGTGGAGAGAAGCTATATGTTGGTCAGAACTATACCATAACCTGGACGTCTGTAAATCTTCCGTCCTCTTATGTAAGGCTTGAATATTCCATTGATAATGGCGCAGCCTGGGAGGTGATTGCTAACTACACTTTTAATAGTGGTAATTACAGCTGGAAACTACCGGAAACTATTACTTCCAATGCTCTGATCAGGGTAACCTCAATGCAAAGTGCTACAGTACCAAACACTATTTCGGATGTAAGCAACAATAATTTTACAATTTCTTATCCGGAAATAAGAGTACTGACGCCTAATACGGGATCAGAAATATGGAAGGTCGGAGAAAATAAGACCATATCATGGAGCGTGCAGGGGCTAGTTTCCAGTGCAGCTGTTAAAATAGATTATTCTATTGATAATGGTTCAACCTATTCGCCGATAGTGGAATCAACCCCTAACAGTGGTACCTATATCTGGACAATACCAAGCACGTTGGCGAATTCTGCACAGTGTTTTGTAAAAGTTTCTTCTGTTGATTACCCTGTCAGCTATGATACCAATGATGTGGCGTTCACAATTATTAAGCCTGTTGTTGGAATTACAGTGCCGAACGACGGACAGATCTGGTATGTGGGGGAATCTAAGTCGATACAGTGGAGCAGTCTGGGAGCTTCCGAAAGTGTTAAACTGGAGTATTCTTTAAATGGCGGTGAAACCTGGAACACTATTACAGCTTCTGCTCCGAATACCGGTTTCTACTATTGGACTATTCCATACTCCGTAACACCTTCAACCAACTGTTATATTAAAGTAAGTGATTTAACAGATCCTGATAACAAAGATTCCAGCGACGTAGCGTTTACAATTGCTAAGCCGGTAATTATTTTAAACGTGCCGAATGGAGGAGAACAGTGGTATGTTGGACAAACCAAAACAATCTCCTGGACCAACAGAGGATTTGCTTCTCCGAATGTTACGATTGAATATTCGGAAAACGGAGGGGCTACCTGGAATGTAATAGAAACTTCGGTAATCAATACCGGTTCTTACAACTGGACAATACCTTCTTCCATACAGACCTCATCAGGTTACCTGATCAGGGTTTCAGATGTGGAAGATGCAACTGTTCAGGATCAGACCAATGAAGGCTTTACCATCTTAAAGCCACAGATTACACTTATTGTTCCTGTAGGAGGAGAAACCTGGTATCAGGGACAAACAAGAAATATAAGCTGGAATAATGTTGGACTTGTTCAGGGGACAGTTAAGATAGAATATTATGATGGTGTGCAGTGGAATACGTTGGTGTCTTCAACGCCTAATACTGGGTTCTATACATGGAATATTCCTGCCGACATCACACCTTCTTCCAACTATCTGGTAAGGGTGAGCAGTAATGCGGATGCATCTATCAAAGATTCCAGCAAAACTACGTTCAAAATTGAAAAACCTACTATTTACATTACCTCTCCGGCAGGCGGAGAACAATGGTACCTTGGGCAAACCAAGCGAATTTCCTGGGTGTCTGCAGGTATTGTTTCCAATAATGTGAAGATTGAATATTCTCCGGATAATGGAACTACCTGGAACCTCATTGCAAGCAATGTCAATAATTCAGGTTCTTACAACTGGCCAATTCCTGTTTCTCTTACTCCGTCCGCTCAGTATCTGATAAAGGTGACGGATGGAACAAATCCTGCCGTAACAGCGGAAAGTGGAAATACCTTCTCTGTCAAAGAAAGCAGAAAAGGAGACCACTTTACCAACCCGATTGTTATTACGTCATTCCCGTATTCTGTAAAGGATACTACTGATCATTATTCCGATAGTTATGCCGGGGTAACCAATCAGCCGTCGAACGATGTGTTCTATAAATTCACAGTACCGGACTGTGTTGATTCAGTGAGCATCAGCACTGTGGGGTCGAACTTTGATACTTACCTGCATCTGCTTGACTCAGCTCAGGTAATGGTGGAGTTTAACAACAACTACAGCGGGATCTATGCAGGTATCAATACAAGGGCGTTAGTTCCGGGAAGAACGTATTATATAGTTGTGGAAGGTAATGCTTCTGCCTCTGGTATCTACAACCTGACCGTAAACACGTTTACCAATGCGCCGACAATTTCTGTGGCAGGAAGAATTACCACTGTTTGTATGGGCGACCTTGTAGAATTGGTGGCCAGCAAAGCAATCACGTATAACTGGTCTACAGGAGAAACTACTGCACGCATATCTGTAACACCTACAGATACAACTGTTTACAAACTTATAGCAACAACAGCAAGGGGGTGTACTTATTCCGACAGTGTGCGAATTAATATCATACCGGTTGTTCCTCCGGGACAGGTAAGCAGTATGTTGCCGGCAGATTCTACGTTGAATCTTAGTCAGCCATTACAGGTATCATGGGCACCTGCCAGTTATGCTTCTACTTATGATCTGTATTTCTGGAAAGCGGATCAGCCGGAACCTGCAACTCCAAGATATGCCAACTTAACACAAATCAATTATAGCGTTAACGGCCTGGAATACGGCGTGTTGTATAAATGGAAAGTGGTAAGCAAAAACTCCTGTTTCCGTACAGAAGGACCGGTTCAGACTTTCTCCTTAAGAAAGTTACCAGACCTTGTAGTAAACTCTGTTAAAACTCCTATGATGGTGTACAGCGGACAGCCGCTTACAATTACCTGGGAGGTGAAAAATGTCGGCGAAGGAAGTACAGAATCCAAGGTATGGAAAGATGCTGTTTATTTATCGGATGATACATTATTCAATGAAAATAATGATGTATTGCTCGGTACTGTTAACAACCTGAGCTATCTCGCTGAGGGTGGAAGCTATATTCAGACAGCCACCTTCAATATTCCTCTGACTACTGTGGGTGATTACTTTATATTTGTTATGGCAGACAGGTATAATGCCATTATTGAGTCGAATGAAGCGAATAACTCGAAGTTTGATACTACGTCAGGTGTGTTAAATGTATCCATTCCTCCTAAACCAGACCTGGTAATCACATCTTTGGGAACCCCTGTGGCTACTTTCTCCGGTAATAAAATAAATGTTACCTACAAAGTGACCAACGCAGCCGGAGCGCCTGCTATGGGTAACCAGTATCCTATCTATTTTCAATACTTTGATAATGTGTTAAAGAGGTATTGCACGTTCCAGGAACATATATGGAGAGATGCAATTTACATTTCGCCGGATTCCGTATTGAATGTGAGCAGGGCAAAACTTCTGACACAGGTAGATGTACGACTGAGATCACCATACTTCAACGGGTTGTTTAATTGTGATTATTTGGGAGACTGGTACACTATACCGGATTATCTGCCTGCTGACAGTTCGTATACAAAAACTGTTCAGGTTACCATACCTCACTCGTATTCCGGTGAGTACTATATCTATCTGCTTTCTGATGCACAAAACAATGTGGATGAGTTGTCGAATGTGAACAACTCTCAAAGAAGTAATAAAATCAATGTGACCCTTACCCCTCCGGCTAACCTTGCTGTAGAAAGGGTAACAGCGCCTTCTACAGGATTGTCCGGAAAACCATTGACGGTTAACTGGGAGGTGGTCAATAGTGGAGCGAATCCTCCAGTTGAAAATTCCTGGAGAGATAAAGTGTTCTTGTCTCAGCTGGATACCTTTAATATTAACCAGGCCAGAGAGGTGGGGACATTTAACAAAGCCAATGGAACGGCATTAAAAGTAGATTCAAGTTACAATGCATCATTGACGTTTAACCTTCCTGATGGTATATCCGGCCAGTATTATGTGTACGTTGTGACGGATTTTAATAATGATGTATTTGAATATATTTACGAAGAGGACAATATTAAGCGTTCAGCTCCGATAAATGTGGGATTATCTCCTTATCCGGATCTTAGTATCATTAATATTTCAATAAAAGACACCGTCAGAGCCAATACCAATGCAGAAGTAACCTGGACAGTTAAAAATAATGGTGAAGTAGCAGCAAGCCCGTCCTGGAGTGACAGAATTTATCTTTCTGCGTCTCCTTCGTGGACAGCAGGTAATGCTATTGCGTTAACTGCGGTTACCAGGGGAGTCGCTCTTGAAGCTGGAGCTACCTATACTGAAAAAGCATCTGTAAGGATTCCGAGAGAGCTTGCAGAAGGAACTTACTATTTGTACGTCTATACCGATGTTTTTGATAAGGTTTATGAATACAACAAGGAAAACAACAACGTAGCGAAAAGTGATTCATTCGGAACCAGAACTCCGTTGTATATTCTGCCTCAGTTAGTGGCGGATCTGAAAGTTACCAGTCTGAATGCTCCAGCTACTGCCCAGTCAGGAAAGAAAATTCCTGTAAACTGGAATGTTAAGAATATAGGAACAGCGGTGACGAATACTGATATCTGGAATGATAATTTATTCTTATCGAAAGATACCATACTGGATATATATGATCTGCAGCTTGCTTTCAGAAACCACAACGGAACATTGGCGGCCGGAGCTGAATATATGTTCAGTGAAATGGTAACGATTCCGAATGGATATTCAGGTAGCTATTACTTACTAATTTCTTCAGATCATTCTAAACGTATCACCAATGATACTATTAAAACAAATAATGTTGCAAGATTTGCAATTCAGATTACACTTACTCCTCCTCCAGATCTGATTGTCGGAACGATCAATGCTCCGACAACATTACTTGCGGGACAGGAGCTTGATATTACCTATAGAGTGGAGAATGTCGGTACTGGTGCTACCGCTGAAAATGCCTGGTCAGATCAGGTGTATCTGAGCAACACCAAAAATCTGGCTAACGGTTTTTATCCGGTAGGTACAAGAGTAAGAAGTGGAGTACTTGAAGCGGGAGGAAGTTATACAGGTACAGCCAGAATTAAGATACCAAATTACCTTTCAGGAAATTACTACCTGATAGTAAGGACAGATTATCAGAACAGGGTTTATGAGCACGACAAAGAGGATAATAACCTTTCAGATATTATTGTTACAGTAGTAGCTCCTCAACCTAGTGATCTGGTTCTTAACAGGCTGAGTATTCCATCATCTACGGAGCCGGGGCAGGAGGTTGAAGTTTCCTATTCGGTAAAAAATATCGGTAGCAATCCTGCAATCGGTAACTTGAGAGATTTGTTGTTCTTCTCTACAGACCAGACGCTGGATCAGTCCAGTGATCCGTTATTTGGAGTAAAAGACAGATATATTCAACTGAATCCTGGTGATTCTGTTGCCGGAACGATTTCTTCAAAAATGCCTGGTGTGTTGGAAGGAAGCTATTACGGTATTGGATTAACCAACGCTCAGAATACAATCTTAGAATCAAATCTGGAAAACAATACCAGAGTGTCGGCGGGCCAGCTGAATGTCTCCATAAGAGAACTTGTGCTGGATGTACCGCAGTCTGTAGCTCTTGACAGAGGAGATTTTCTGTATTACAAAGTAAATGTACCTGCAGATAAAGATCTGTTGGTTACACTTACCAGCAACAGAAGCAATGGCTCTAATGAAATTTATGCAGCGTACAACAGAGTACCAACGTTAAATGATTTTGATTATATTTTTGAACATCCGAACAGTGTAAATCAGCAGCTACTTGTTCCGACCACAAAAGCCGGAACCTACTACCTGCTGGTCAGAACACCAACGAATTTCAATAACCTTCAGACGGTAACAATACAGGCCAAGGCTTTACCTTTCAGTATTATAGATGTGAAATCCAATAAGGTAGGGCAGGGTGTTGTTACAACAAAGCTGAGCGGTGCAGGATTTAAGAGGGAAACACAGTTTATCCTTGTTAACAAGGCGAATATTCCTGTGGATACTGCTGAGATCAGAACTTATATAAGCAGTATGCAGGTAGATGTTCGCTGGGATCTGACAAATGTCCCTACTGGTGTTTACAACATCAGGGCCGTTAATCCTGCAGAAACCTTCAATCTTGTGAATGGTCTGACGGTTGAAGCATCTACAGGTTTCCTTGTTGATTTTAATGAAATAGCTCCTGATTTGGTAAGAGTGGGAGGAAAGGGGCAGTATACGTTCTACATGGAGAACATTGGTAATGTGGATATTCCTTTCGTGAATGCAGATCTTACTGTTCCTGCGGCTACCAATATTGTAAGTTTTACAGCAAGTAAGCAGTTAAGAAAGCGCAGCAGCTATACAAGTCAGAGCCAGGTGTTTGAAGATTATTACCTGGTCGATGCGTATAAGGTAATTCCTGTAATGGGTAAAGATGTTCGACCTGGAGAAGTTCTGGCAATGAACCTGATTGTAAGCAATTTCAGATCAGAGTTTTTCCCGGTACGATCAAGAGCACTTGGTTATAGTACTGAGCGCTACATTTCCCAGTTGGTTAACTCTGCTGAGACAACCAGAAGAGTGATTTTACAGAACCCTTCAGCTCCTTCAAACTGGAGGAACTTTGCAATCGATAGTACTGCATACATGGATTCTGTTCTGGCAGTATACTATAAAGAGGGAATCTTTACACCTGCTGAATTTGCCAAAGCAAATGTACAATGCAGCTCCTGTGGGTCTCAGCCTCCAGTAATAGCAGATGGAACCTATAGTTTCAATCCTGGTAATAGTCCTGGAACATTATTCGTTTCCAATGCAATTTTCGGAGCTGGTCAGGATTATCTGTGGGAAATAAACAAATATGCTGGAGTGGCAGGTGCAGATCCTGGATGGGATCTTATCAAGGCTTCGGGTACTATTCAGATTACGGCAACACCAGCCAATCCATTTGTGATCAGAGTGGCATCGCTCGATCTGTCTAACAACCCTGGGGTGCTTACCGGATGGTATCCTGCAGTAGATGCAAGCTGGCCGATTGCCATTGCGAATGGTGGTATTTCCGGCTTCGCTGCGAATAAGTTTTCAATAGATGTAAGTCGTTTCACCAGCCATAACAATCTGTATGGAGGAACATTCTTTGTCAGACTGGCAGGGACAGATACATTAAAGTTATGTTTTAAAGCC
>JGI12383J13903_1001187_pt1 | contig 13177 bp, 9 predicted proteins | sample Passage237B_FD_13903 | JGI IMG/M metagenome (IMG submission 13903)
GACTTATTCAGACCGTTAGCCGACAAGCCACTCCAGGTGCAAAGGATTTGGTGGCGCCGATAGTATATGATGAATTCGGAAGAGAATCGTTCAAGTATTTACCATACGTACAGTTCAGCGGCACTCAGTCCGCTGACGGTCGTTTTAAACCTGATGCTTTTACTGATCAGGCGGCATTTTATCAGAATAACACGCTCAATCCTGGTTTGTCGGGTGAGCAGATATATTTCAGTCAGTCTCAATTTGAAGCTTCACCGCTTAATCGGGTAGAAAAGGAATTTGCTCCTGGCAATGATATCTGAAGCACTGCGGGCCGGCCCTAATGAAATTACCGTAGAAGTAAGGGCGCATACTATCGGAGATATACTCGCAGCCTCTTCTCAATATGCTGGTCATACGGTGGGTGGCATTTTGCGTAAGGTGACTTTATTTGCCGTCTCACCATCTTACATCAACGATTGGCAGGTGAACACGGCTTTTGATACTGATTACAGGAATGGGCGACTTCAGGTTGCTGCCAGATTGCATCATGATTTTTCTACGGAGAAAAATATTTCGATACGGCACCAGTTAAGAGATAAAGATGGAAGAATAGTAATGGAAAAAACGTTACCTCTTTCTTCCAGCAACATCCGCTATCAAATAGAAGTGCCTTCACCCACTCAATGGAACCCCGAGCAGCCCTACCTGTATTCTCTTTTGACTGAACTTCTTGTCAGCAATCAGCCGGTTCAATCATTCAGCCAGCGCGTTGGATTTCGGGAAATAAAAATTAAGGGAACACAAGTCCTGCTGAACGGACAACCCATAAAACTCAGCGGCATCAACCGCCACGAATCACATCCCTATGAAGGGCGTAGCCTCACGGCATACTGGCACCGGAAAGATGCTGAATTGTTTCGTGATGCCAATTGCAATTTTGTTCGCAGCTCGCACTATCCTCCCTCGCAAGAATTCCTGGAGGCGGCCGATGAATTGGGTTTACTGGTTGAAAGCGGGGCCGCGCTATCCTGGATTAAACATCCTGCCGTACCCGTCTGGCAAAAATGGAACCGGGACGATAGCGCCTTCTACCCTCACCTGTTGCGCGCCAATATGGAGAACTGGCTAAATGGAAGAAATCATCCTTCGGTCATTTCCTGGAGCATGGCCAATGAATCGGGATGGAGCGCGGTTTGGGAAACAATTATGAAAGAGTTGAAGACTGCCGATTCATCCAGGCTGGTGCTGTTTCATGATCAATCCTGGGGCGATTTCAATAATGCAGGCAGCAAGGCAGACATGGCCAACTTTCACTATCCCGGCCACGAAGATTTACGAAAAGCTGCCGCCATTGCCAACCGGCCGGTAATATTTGGCGAGTACGCGCATGTGCCTGCCTATAATCGTCGCGAGTTGGTGAGTGATCCCGGTATTCGCAGTCTCTATGGCGCTGCCCTCTCGCAGTGGTATGATTCAATCTATTATCATCCTTCGATTGCCGGTGGTGCTGTGTGGGCGGGCGTTGACGATATATTTCACGTGTATGCGCGGTACCTCACCGGCAATGGCGCCTGGGGAATTGTGGATGGCTGGCGACGAAAGAAACCAGAGTATGAGGGGGTCAAAAAAGCCTACTCGCCGGTGGTGGTGAAGAACAAAGAGATTTCAGCAAACACAATTTCACTCACCATTGAAAACCGATACGATTTTACTAACCTCAGGCAGCTGCGCCTGCATTGCCGCGCCGATGATGAAGAAATACCTATAGCCACACCGGATATCGCGCCGCGAAATACCGGTAAGCTGACCATCACCTTTCCCTCAACTACCCGCGAGATATACCTTGCATTTGAAGACCCGCGCGGATTTATTTGTAATGAAGAAAAATTTGTGCTGAAACCCGCACCCGCTGAGCCGGACACGCTGGTGGCGATAAGCGCCGAATCGCGTGATGGATTTTACCTGGTAAAGCAAGGCGATTTTGAATATGTGCTCAACAAAGAAACCGGCCTTATTACTGCTGCCAGAATAAATGNCAAGCTGATTCTGGAGCGCGGGCCCATTTTCGGTATTGTACCGGAAAGCGCTGATGACGGCNGCAAGCCATCCATTGCCGGAGAAAATTTCCAGGCGGGCATTGCACCTTTGCAATATTATCCGTTCACCGTTTTATTTGCTGCGCTGGCAGAAGAGAAANAAACTGACACTTCCCTCTATTATCGTTNCGAACTCGAATGCAAAGAAGGGCGCGGCTGGCAGAGCTATGATTTTATGAACGATGGTCGCGTGCTGGTGAAATACGAAATGCAATATGGCGGCAGCGAAGTCGTTGCCCGGCAGTATGGACTTTTCCTGCAATTGCCGCAATCGTACAACACTTTGTTATGGAAAAGAAAGGGCGAACGCGGCTACTACAATGAAACTGAAATTGACCGCGACGAAGGCATTGCCAGGTTGAAGCTGAAAGATATGAACACCTTTGCCGAATATCGCAAGATTCAATCAAAGGATTGGAAGGACGAGGCAAACGAACAAGGCTCAAACGATTTCCGCTCTACAAAGCACCATATTTTCACCGCCCGCCTTATTGATGAAAGCGGCACGGGTATAAGCGTAAATTCAAATGGCACCCAATCATCACGCGCATGGGTACAAAATGCTGCCACGCAATTGCTGATTGCCGATTATAATGGTCCCGGCGCTGAGCCTTTTTACAGATGGCCATTTAGTGAAAAAAACCAGCGACCAGGAAAGGACAAGTGCTGAAAGGACAAATGAGTTTTTCACTTTTTCAATGGAGCGATAGCCTGCTGGAAAGAACAAAACCCGCATTATTTTATATCGGAGCGGCAAGAGACGGCGCTCTTCCGCTGCGCGGCGCTATCGCCTCCATTCGACTGTATAATCACGATGGCCGCAGTGATTCTACCGTATGGCTATTTTCAAAACATGGTGATTCCGCTTATCAAAGCCTCGATAAAAAGTATATCGCTTACTCGAAAAACTATTCGGTGCTGCCGCAACCAGGTACCAGCAACGACGAAGGTTTTTACCCGGAAAATGGTCCGCTGGTAGTTGATGCAGGTCGTCATCCCATCACGAGTAATCATTTTTCAGTACAGTGCCGCATAAAAATCAGCACGCCCAACTCGGGTATGTATATCGTGTATTGGAATGATCCTGTTCGAAACAGGAAGTTTTCGCTTGAAATTCGCGATGAACTGGTTGTGGCGGTCAACGGCAATAAAGACGCATCTGAATACTGGCAGTTCCGCCCCGGCGAATGGATGGATATTCGTGTAGTGTGCCAGGACAGCCTGCCACCTGAAATCTATATCAATGGCGAGCGTGGCGCTGCATACCGAAATACAGAACTGGTGAAATTTCCCTTACCCGATTCTTCCGCCCCCGCTCACCCGCTCACGCTTTGGTACACGCGTCCGGCACAGAGCTGGCAGGAAGGTTTGGTGCTGGGTAATGGACAGATGGGCGCCGTAGTTATGGGCGGTGCGGCCGATGAAATAATTTACCTGAACAATAATGAACTATGGTCGGGTTTTCCGCGACACTTACAGAATCCGCGTGCGCTCGCTTCGCTGCGCGAGTTAAGAAAAATGTTGCAATCGCGACTCTCTTTCGAAGCGGAACAGTATGCCAACGCCAATATGCTTATGCCCTATGCAGAAGGGTATTTGCCTATGGGCTTCGTGCATATGCGGTTGCCGATGCAAGGCGAAGTCACAGGCTACCGGCGTCAGCTTGAGTTGTCGCGCGCTGTTACCACTACTAAATTTGTACATAATGGCATTACCTATACCCGCGAGACATTTGCTTCACATCCCGGCCGCGCCCTTGTGATGCGTTTGCAGGCCGATAAGAAAAATGCCATTTCATTTACAGCTACTCTCAACAGCCTGCTCAGGCACCAGGTGCTGGCCGATAAGAATGTGCTGCGGCTCGTTGGCCGTGCGCCGCTGCATGCAGACGGACATTACCTGCTTACCAACAATGTTCAGTACGACGAAACCGGCAATGAAGGCATTGGTTTTGAAATTCAATTAAAGGCCATTGGGGAAGGTGGTAATGTTGTAATTACGGACCGTGGTATCGAGGTGAAAAACTGCACTTCCGTCACGCTTATTATTGTAAGCGCCACCAGTTACAATGGTTATAACAAATCGCCCTCGCGCGAAGGCAAAGACGCCCATGCGCTTTGCAATGAATATATGCGCCACGCCACCCGCACCTCTTACCAGCGGCTATTGCAGGCGCACGTGGATGACTTTCATTCACTTTTCGACCGCGTACAATTGACTCTTGAGGGTGACAGCAGTCACTTGCCCACTGATGTGCGCCTGGAAAAATATAAACCGGGCACGGATAATTTTCTCGCGGCATTGTATATGCAGTTTGCCCGTTACCTGCTCATATCTTCCTCCAGGCCTGGTGGACAGCCCATCAATTTGCAGGGATTATGGAATAAGAATGTAAATGCTCCATGGAGCTCGAACTATACCCTCAACGCCAACCTTGAAATTGCTTACTGGCCGGTTGAGAGCGCCAATCTCCCGGAGTGTCATTTACCCCTGATCAATCTCGTGAAAGAGCTGGTGGATGATGGCCGCAAGACCGCCAGCCTAATTTATGGCAGCAGCGGCTGGGTGGTGCATCATAATACGGATATCTGGAGAACTACCACGCCGGTGGATCAAAGTGTATCGTGGGCCTTGTTTCCGGCGGCCAGCGCCTGGCTTTGCCAGCATTTGTGGGAGCATTATGCGTTTACACAAGACCGTGAATATCTGAAAGAGGTATGGCCGGTGATGCGCGAAGCGGCTTTGTTTTACACCCAAAACCTGCAGCGCGATTCCGCAACCGGCTACCTGACCCTGGCGCCCGATATCAACTTTGAAAACCGTTACCTGCTGCCCGATGGTTCCACTGCATCGCTGAGCATGGGTACTGCAGGCACTACACAAATGATCAGGCAGTTGTTTGTTAATTGTATCAATGCTTCGCAATTACTCGGTCAGGGTGAAGATTTTGCCCGGCACCTGGCTGCGCTCTTGCCCAACCTTATGCCGATGCAAATTGATACACGCACCGGAGAATTGCAGGAATGGCTGGAAGGTCACCGCCACTCGGGGCCGCAACTGGTTGAATTGCTGAGTGCCTGGGGAGCTGTGTGCGCCAACCAGGTTTCGCCAGACAGCACGCCGGTGTTGGCTGCGGCGCTGCGGCAGGCTTTCGACAACCGCGCCTTATGGCGCAATGCCACTGCAGGCAGCTGGCAGGGCGCCTTGCAGGCCAATACCTACGCCCGGCTTCGCGATGGCGACACGGCATTGAGCATAATAAACAAGCATTTTCAAGATTGGGTAAATCCTAACCTCACGGCAGGTTTTGTACAGAGTGACTGGCAGATAGATGGTAACCTCGGCATAACATCAGCCATCATCGAAATGCTGCTGCAAAGCCAGCAGGGCGTTATTGAATTGCTGCCCGCGCTGCCAAAGGCCTGGCGCAACGGATCGGCGAAAGGCCTCAAGGCCCGCGGCAATTTTACCGTGGATATTGAATGGAAAGACGGTAAGGTGACCGACTATCGCGTTCGTTCACCCAAACCCCAGACCGTTCGCATCAAATTGAACGGCGAAATTAAGGAGATCACGAGCACAGCGCTGTAAGCGGATCATTGGGCCTTTTGCAAAGTTGCACGGAGTTTATTTGAATTAGAATTGTAGTACTGTTTCCTAAAATGTTCCTTTTGGATTTTTAGCGTTGGGGTCTGACTTTGCTTCAGTTCCGGGTGAAACTCGAACTGCTTGGTGGCATTTTCCAATGGTTGGCTCACGTTATATACCCGCCTGATGTTTTCAAGCATTTCTTCTGTTTCATAGGTTCTGTTTTTGCTTGCCGCACACATTTGTATTCGGATGCTCACGGTCTTAGAGAGCCATCGTGCCAAGGGAAAACGTAGTACAGTATCCACCTTTCCGTCTTCGCGATAAATAATGTCGTTTATCAGATCTTTCAGAATTTCAGGTTCCAGTTTTTTCTTGAGCCCGTCATTACTCAAGCTTGCCAGATCAGCGTTCACAATAACGTTAGGATTGAGTGTGACGGGTATAAACTCTACCGTGCTATCGATATAGGTCAGGAATCTTGCTTTCTCTTCAAAATACGAAGCGCTGCCTTCGAACGGTTGATTATACAATGCCGAGACAGGCTGCAGGAGCGGCAGGCTACTTTTAACCTGGTGATAGAGATTTTTTTGTCCCGAGCCATTTTTCAGATATAGAATATAGATCTTGTAAGACTTTTCTGGTCTGTTTTTTTCAAGTTCTGCCACCAGCTGCTGGTAGACCTCCAGGGTAGTTTTCAGGCCGGAATTTTCATGGTATCCTCCATCCACAAAACTTCCCAGTGAATCGATGTAGGCAGGAGCGCTGAAAATGGGAAACAGCTCGCTGGTGTTGCAGGCCTGTCCAAGCGATATGGGTTTCTTTCGACCATAGCAACGGCGCTGCCCCAGGTCTGTACACACTGAATCTTCATAAAGATAACCTGCCACGTCGATGGCATCGTTAAAGAAAGTCTCCGACAAACGTACAGATGAAAATATACCACGCCTGCCATCGTTGCTGCGGCAGGTATTGATAAAAGCGATCGGCGTTTTTTTGCGATATACCACCTTATCACCCACTTTTTCATAGAAAAAATACATCAGGTCTTTCCTGAGAAGCATGGCCGAGTCGGCCTTAATTGCCCAGGTTTTGTCTTTGTTGATGGCTTCAACGGCTTCGGCGGTTTTCTCCGCTTCTTCTTTTTGTAAAATGGTATTGCGGTCGTATTTCCATTTTTTAATCGTAGGTGGCACCAGCGATTTATAAAGGTCGGTGAGTAACAGTCCCCTTACGGAACTGCCCACGTAGTTGTTTTCAAAAACTTTTCCCGGAAGTTCCTGCCAGCATAGATCAATGGAATCTTTGTTGCGCGTAAGTTCCCAGTAAGTAAACACAGTGCCTAGTCCTACCGAACTGCCCGACACGGTTGATATGGAAAATACATGGTTCCTGAATTTTCCTTTGGTATCGTAATCAAAGTTGATGAGGTTTTGGCTGAACCACAACCCGGCTCTTGAGCCGCCGCCTTCTCCGGCGATGAGGATAATGGGATATGGCTCGCCGCTTTGATTGTCGTCGATAGCTTTTCTGAGATCTTTTACACGGTCTGCAAAATTATCTCTCGGACGATTCTGTAAAATGGTGGCGCTGTCGTACTCGTTTACATCCAGCGTATAATGCGTAAGATTGATCTGCCAGAATGGTGAGGTAGGACCCAAAATCAAAAGCATGGCGATTAATGATGCAGTAAGTTGCCTTCGCCGTGATACGTTCACAAAGTAGAAGAATAAATCGAGCCCGAAAACGTACACGGAGAACATATACAAAAGCATCGACTCGGGTGCGATGCCCAGGTCGAACGGCATGTAGTAGATCAGTAATAGCAGCACAATATGGAGGCCGAGATAGCTCAGGTAAATGATGCTGTTGAGCCTGTATTTCCTGAGAAGCGTTCTGCCTTCCGGTACCGGCTTATCGTGGTTTTGCAGTAGCCGGGAATCGACCAGGTAATATACCTGGTACACCAGCATAGATATCAGGTAGAGATTTACCGCCATCAGTACCTTCATGCTGGTGTATTGCTTTTGAAACTGGCTGAAAAAATAAATTGTAGTAAGAATGAGTATGCCGCCCAGCGCCGCTATGATGATGCGGCGCGGCCTGATAGTTTTGGTAAATGGCATTTTACTGAAATACCAGTCGAGCAGGATAATCAGCACAATCTCAGCACCCGCAGCAATAGCAAACACCGCCACTTGTCCATTGAAAAGCGCGCGGGCTAAAAGCCAGAACGGCACCAGTGGCAGGATGCGGTGCATGAAAAACAAGTGAGTCTTAAACGGGTTTTGCGGTTTGCTTGAATTCCGGGTTCTCAGTTCTCTTTGGTGAAATAAAAATGCTGGTATAATCCACATCGAAACCGAGAAGCTCACCACGGCGAGCGTGGTAAAAATGATGCGCGTTCTTCCGTACAGACCATCTGGCTCAAAAATGCTCACCACCAGGTCGCGCCCCTGCGACATTTGGACGAGCACCAGCCAGAATATGGTGAGGAAAACGATTTCGATGAAGGCATCTTTCAGTGTTCTCCAGATGATGATCGGCAGCACCCTGATCAATTTCCACAGGAAGTATTTATGATCTTTTTCCAGGGACTGCTTATAGAGGAAGTTCACGTAATCATGGAAGTTATGGGTGGGGTATTCCTGGAAGTATTCCATAAAACTTATTTTACCCCTAATTTATGCCATTGAAACTGCGAAAGTAACCGTAGAACCACCTGATTTTGTTGTGAAAAATGTTCTCGAACGTTAACGGGTAAGCGTTTGAGCTGAATGGGCAGGTGTCGGAATTACTGTAGCGTTTGGACCATGATTTTTTGTGCTTCGTCCTGGACTCGTTCTAATGTCTCAAGAAAACTCAAATCAGAATCTTCAATTTGCGCGGATTGCAATCGCTGCGGGTCTGGGTTTACACCAAAATTGCTTAATGATCTTCCGAGTACGCTCATAAGTCCTGGGCCTTTTTCATTGGCCAGGTCTGAAAAGACGGCGGAACCTGGCGTGGCGTTTTCCAGCTTAAGGTTAAACGACCTGAACATAAAGCTACCCGCGAGGCGGGCGCAGGAAGTGATGGCGGTGGCGGGGTGCACCTGGCGGTTTTCACCGATGGTAGGATAGCGTCAAATTTACATATTTGTGGAACTGCTCCACCGGTGGCGGCTGAGCAGCGCAGGCAGCTCTGCTACCGGCACGGAACTATTGGCCCTGAGCAGCTGCAGGACGCTCAGGTAGTATACCGTTACCTCCAGTTCGGCGGAACGCACGGTGGTTACCCACTCGGTATATAAATGACAAAGGTCACCCAGGGTGGCCAGGTGACCGGTATAATGTGGTGCAGGTGACAGCATCCGCTCGTAGCGGGCCAGGGTGGCATCGAAGTCGCCGGCCAGGATGTCTTTTTTAATCCTCCCGGCCACTTCAGCCGCCAGTTTTAAGTTCTCATGGGTGTATGCGTTGGCCGGCAGCTCGTAGCGTTTGCCGTTAAGCCGCCAGCGGAGTCGCAGTCTTGAGCCGCGATGGCGGTTGATGGAGATCTCTCCTTTTGGTGTTTTGTGAGCCATGTACCCCAATTGTACCCCAAAGGGGGGTTTTGTGGAGGTACAGCGGGAAATTTACAGGGGAAACTTAGTCGGGCAGACTGGATTCGAACTCCTGCCCTAACATATTCATTATCCACAACCTGTAATCTTGAAAAATATCTTCCTCATGGAAGTACTCGGAGCATTGTATTGCCAAGAGCTGATGTATCAAAAATAGCATAAAGAAAGCAATTGCATATCGCTGGCAGACTTAAATGTATTCAGTCAGTGATCTTAGGTATCTCCCGATTCTTTCAGGCAACCTCGCGGAAATATTGCGGAACCTGTCTANTATCCTTCTTCCAACAGGCGTTTGATGTCTTCTTTGTTGTAGTAGAGCGTGCCTCCTATTTTCTTAACTCTTATCTTTCCCGAGGTTCTTAGCGAAACCAGTTTGTTGACTGAACATCCAAGAATTTTTCGAACGTGGGTGGTCTTATATCCCCCGGGATCGTTCTCACTTGAAGCTTTTATATTGCGAAGCATTTCCTGGATATCTTTTAAGAGCTGCAATCGAAATGCCTGCAGATCTTCTTTTGTCACGATTTCTACTCCCATCCTGGCTAGATCTTCTTTTGGTCCCGTCGCTAAAAATACGCCAAGCTGATTTGACTATTGATTGAACTACTTAATAAAACCATTACACGTAAATAAGAAAGTGAGCTACAATTCCGTTCAGTAAATGTGACCAGAGTTAAATTGAACAATTAGCCCCATTTTGCCGGCTCATTCTAGTTGGGGCAAATCGTCCCGAACAATTGTCTGGGAGCCACCATTTTTTTTCAATACTAATTTCTTACACCTTGCCCTGCCTTTCAGCAATGTTTATAAATGAGCCGTCAGGTTGTAACATATCTCCTAAATATTTCTGTTCTTCCGTTGGTGCAGGACAAGGCAAAAAAAGCAAGTATTCCCGTTCGACCTGTTTCCATAATTCATCCATATATTCCTCAGTGACCCTTTTTATAAAGTGTGAATACAGCTAAAGATTCGTACACTAACTCAATCGTTCTTAAATAGGGCCGCTCTAATCCCTGGATAAACTTTCTTTGGTCCAATCATTGAACCCGGCGGCTACAATCTTCATAATTTTGCGCTACGTGGAAATTATTGGATAGGGTATCCAAAATGCAGTACCGCTCGCAAGTACTCCCAGCTTTATCACATATTATATTATTTTAAGCAAGTTTATGTAAAATTTATCTCGCGCACATCTGTACCGTATTCAACTACCCGTTCAATTTAAGTCGCAATGAAAATTTTCCTGCTACTCATCCTGCTGGCGCTTTCAACCAGCCTTCCTGCCCAGGACGGCATTCCTGGACGGTATCGAGACTACTTTGGAAGTCGCCTGTACCTCCATGCCGACAGTACTTTTGAATACACCAGGAATCTTCACCTTAGTTCAAGCTGGACAAAAGGTAGATGGAAGTTAACAAAGAAGGTAATCTGTCTTGAAATGATTCCGATCTGGGATACGCTAACCGTGGCCGAGCCTGGCAAGCTCCCGACTGACAGCCTGGTGCTTTCAGAAGATGATATGCCCGAGCGGATTTCACTTTCGGAACACACCGGAATGCTGCTTTCCTCAGGCGGACAAAACAGATTCCCATACCCCCGGAAACTGTTATGGAAGAAGGGGCGTCTGTACAAAATTGAAAACGGAAAAGTCATTTACCGGAAACAGAAAGGCTTTTCAACGAAGAAAAAATGGGCCACCTGGTACTTTAAATCCGACGATTAAATCTGAAAACCCGGGAAAAAGCCATCGCCCCAACTTAATTGGCCGATTTAAAATTTGGCAAGAATACTACGGAGATAACTAGCCCAATGAAGTTTGCGCCAATATATTGCTCCCTCCCATCGTACTGTCTCAGTTGGCACCTTATAAGCCCATGCTGACTTTCCCGCTAGAAACATCGGAAGGTCCTGGTATGTTCATTCCCAACTTGTCCATAGACTCTCCGAAAAACTGTCGTCCCTGGCCCGACCTGTTCGAGGAGATCAAGAAATATATCAAGGATAAAAGCGGTGAGGTTAGCCCTAAGACCCTCCAGGGTTATAAAAATATGAGCGATCATTTACGCCAATTTGAAAAGCACCGGAAAAAGCCATCGTTCTCCTCTAACGCTACTTCACCAAATAGAAAAGTCGATTTGGGTATGCAGCGATCATTCACATAAATATCATCTACCAATCTAAGTTTGACAATGGAGCCATTTACAGGTATATGCGAATAAGAGCCAAATCTTTACTTTGTAGGCCATGTAAGCGCTTCGTTTAGGAAAGGTACTTGCCAGGATGGAGCCACAATTTATCAATAAAGTCCAGACAAATTGCTGCATTTGAGATGAGATCAGGTGCTATAACCTATAGGGATAATGTATATTCGCATATGAGCAAAACCCTGGCTTTTCTCATTTCTATGGCTTGTTTCCCGTCGATTGCCTTCTGCCAGAAAAACAAGCTTAAGCAGTTGCCGACATTCGGGGTTCATTTTGTGTTGAATGATTTCAAAACAGCTGCTTCCATCAGGTCCAGTTCGCTTTCCGCGACTTTAAGAGAGGGAAAGTTTGGAAGGATCGGTGATATGTCACCCGGCATAGCTTTAAATTATATACAAGGTCTTTATGGCAAAATTGACCTTACATCTACCCTGGCTGGTTCTTTCCTTGATTATCCGAAGCATGACACATTATATTCGGGACAAAAAAAGCTACTGCTCGAAGGAGATGTCTCAATTAGAGCTAGATTGTTCGACAACACTTATTGGTTTTCTCCATATTTTTAAGTCGGCGCAGGAATATCTAAATATAAAAGCGATTGGGGAGCCTTTATTCCTTCCGGGGCCGGATTGCAAATTAACTTAACGGCCGAGATTTATATTTTGATTAATGCCCAATATCGCTTTCCTATAACCCAAAATACGGTTAGCCGTCACTTTTATTATAGCCTGGGTGTAGCAGGAATTTTTGGTAAGAAAACAGGTTCACGGCCACAGCAGTCAAGAGTAATCCAGGTGCCAACTATTAAGCCGTTAGATCGCGATGGCGATGGCATATTAGACGATACTGACGAGTGCCCTGACCAGCCCGGTATGGCAATCTTTCAGGGTTGCCCGGATACAGACAATGATAGTATTCCGGATAAAGAAGATAGTTGTCCAATGGTATTTGGCGTGATCAGGTATAATGGCTGCCCTGTACCAGACTCCGACAAGGATGGAATAAATGACGAAGAAGATAAATGCATAACTGTTCCGGGAGTTGCCAGCAATGCCGGGCGTCCGCCGCCGGATCGTGATGGCGATGGAATAGAAGATGCGTTTGATAAGTGTCCTGAATCGGCAGGCGTACCAGGCAATAACGGATGCCCGGAAAAGGAAAATGAAGAATTACGAGTAGCTGTGGCCGACGCTGCCAGGAGTATATTTTTTGCCACGGGTAGTCATCGATTATTGCCAACTTCATATGCCGCGCTTAACAAAATTGTGCAAGTACTTGCGGACAATCCTGATCTGAAAGCCTCCGTAGAGGGGCATACGGATAATACGGGGGATAAGGTTAAGAACGACTGGTTGAGCAAAGCCAGGGCAAGGGTAGTAAACGATTACCTGGTAAGAAAAGGGATTGAGCAATCGCGGTTACAATTCAAGGGTTTCGGCGAAAACAGGCCAGTGGCTGGTAATAATACAAAAAGTGGGAGGGCGAAGAATAGAAGGGTGGAGATCCGGTTAAGGTGACACTATAACAATAACTGTGTAAACATATAAAATCGGGGTTCTTAAGAACGCAGATTTTTTTATTTTTAAACTTTACACATTATGGTGCATGTGTGGACTCCCCCGAAATTCGCCCAGTTGGGGTTAGAGAAAAATCTCTAACTTAATGGGTCAAATATGAAAAAAGTCAGATTTACCGAAACACAG
>JGI12383J13903_1001190_pt1 | contig 13125 bp, 6 predicted proteins | sample Passage237B_FD_13903 | JGI IMG/M metagenome (IMG submission 13903)
CCTAAGATGCTTATACTGTCAGCCTTTAGTCCTGCTGGTTTGTTGATGTGTAAAAAGGTAGTATCTATGGATATTAGCGTTTCATCGGTAAATCCATAGGCCGTGACAAGGAATTGTCCCAGCTCTTCTTTGGGGACAGGGAATGTAAAGGTTGTCTGGTAGGTATCATTAGCCGCTTTATATTCACTGTAGGTGGATTTAGAATTAATACCTTCGTAAAACATCAGAATGTGTTTGATATTCTTTCCATAGCTTACAGTGTAGCTGATGGTGTCTTCCATATTTACCAGATTATTGGCAATCGAATCTATGAAAATATAGGATTCTTCAGGGATATTGTCGGTTGTTGCTTTCCTTGCAGTTACTCTTTGTCCTCCGCTTCTGTTACCGGTTCCATTGTCACCAGGTATCCCTGGTAAGAAGTTGTATCTCAGAGGGGTAAAACCATCCTTGTAAAATCCTTCTTTGGTAAAAAGAGATGTTTCCCCTGAAGTTTTATGACGGTAGGTGGTTGGCTCCTTTAAAAGCGTTAATGTTTTTTCAATAACGTACTTATCTTCCACCACGCTGGCACCAGCGCTATTACTATGCGCAATACTTCTTTCTGGATAAAGTGCTACCATATCGGTGTAATAGTTGTTGCTTAAGCCACCTCTCTGGCTGCTTACAGGAACTATTACATCGTTGTATTCTCCGTCAAACAGATGTCTCAGGAATTCATCAATCGCCTTACCAATACCGGTTGTTGCTGCAATATAAAAAGCAGGGTTTCTGATAAGCAGAGCAAGCCTCATTGCATTTAGTCTCTTATTGGAAGAAAGTCCTTCGTCGTTAATGTCTGGTAATGACCACTCGAAGCGATGGACAGTTTGAACGGCATGCTTGAATATTGTATCATTCAATCTGGTTGGCCCGTTTAGAATGTCAGAAAATAAAGGATCATTGACTCTAAGCTGCCATGCACCGGTGGAATCATCATTGTAGATTATAACATTTCCATTTTCATCCACATATTCAAGTCCTTCTAATCCCATTTTCTTTGCGATGGTGTTAATTTTAAAAGAAACTTCTATCGCTTGTGGATTGTATGGAGAATGAAAGTAATAGGTTTTGATTTCTCTCGGATCGCAAACCCAGTTGGCTTGTTGAGATCCTGCATGTGGAGTGTTAAAGGTTATGAGTTTGTTCACATCATCCCGGTATACAGCACCCTGATTCTGAATATACAATCTGGTCATGATTCCTCCACGACTGTGGCCCAGCACATCAACCTTGCCTGCTGACAGACCATTGGAGCTGCACTGGGAGAGTAATTGGGTAATTCCATCAGGTATTTTATGAACCTGTTCAGGGGCCCAGTAACGAGGTTCCGGATGTACCGGATTGGGATGGAATATTCTCAAAAGCTGAAAAGGCTTGTATTGATTGGATTTTGTCAGCTCAGCCTCCATTACTTTGAAAGAGTGAATACTGCTCCAGATTCCATGAACCATTAGTACAGGAGGTAGCACGATTCTTATATTGTGTCTGAAGTCAAAAGAAAGACTGGCTTTTTTGGCTATTACAAATAAGAAGTCTACTCCGTTTTTTTCTCCGGTTAAGAGATCACTTTTAATATAAGAAGGGTGGCGGTATATGAAGTCTACATAGTTCGGGTTCTCTTGTTCATAAAGGTGTTTAGGTTTGAGGTGAAAACTTCCATACTGATTGGTATCTTTTTTCTCAAAGTCACCATTTAAGGCATAAACGTATTTGTCGGAATAAAAACCTTCAAAGTCGGAAGTGTAGTATCTGAAAACAGTAGAGGTCGTTCCATCTGCTGCAATCATTGGAATGTCATTGTCGTTGAAGGAAATGCTGAAGTCTTTTTTATTGGTCAGGGTAGCAATGGTTTCATAATTGCCAGCTTCCACATGTGGAGTATTCTTTTCTTTTACATGAAAAAGAACAATGTCAGAAGGTAAAAAGATTTCGTTGATGCCATTGTCGGTGGCTACATAAATATATCTGTTGGAGGCTGTTGCAGCTTTTATGTTGTTGGAGGAAAGGCCATCTGCAGTAGTTAGTAATACATAAGAGGAGTCCTGTCTGGGGTCACCCTCACCTTTGTAAATCAAAAGGCCATCCTGTGTACCAATAAAAATTCGTTCTCCGGAACTGGAGATGGCATGGGGGGCATCAGTATTAATTCGTATTCCATTGGGAAGAAGACGACTGGTTTCATTTGTTTTGCTGATTGTATCATAGTAGGACAGTTGACTTACATATATCCAGGCTGCGTTGGTGTATTTGTAGTTTTTATATACCGCAAATCCTTTATTCTGATTAAATCCGATCCAGGGTTCTCCTTTTTTGGAAAAGTGAATAGCAATGGCCCTGGGACTTGATATTGTAGTGTTAAAGGGTAATTCAGGAGTGTTGGAGGCATCAATATACCCCTCAAATCCCCCTGCAAAATTAAACCTAGCTATACCTGTCAGCTGATATCCTCCGCCATATTCACTGTCTTTTTCATAAAACCCAAAACCCATCCATGTTTCGTCGCTGCTGCAAGCTACAGAAAGACACTGTCGGGTACCTGGATTTTTGTCCAGAGGAGGATTAATGGTATAGGCAGGGTATGGCATATGCCTCACGGAAAGGTTGTCAAATACATTTGTGTTAGGTGCTTTATAGCCCAATCCTCCGGGGGTAACGTAATAGCCCGGTTTGTCCGGAAAATATGGCTGGTGTGTTACAGGATCATAGATGACAATACCTGTACTTGTTACAGTTAAGTCATGGTACCCGTGTGCAGACCAGATGCCACCATATTTGTCAGTGGTTAGGGCAATGGGATTTCTTGTGGGGATTCCATCTGCTTTATATTCGGGTAGCAGCATGCCTTTTGCCAAAACTTTATTGCGTTCTGCCTTTAATACACTGGGATTGGTAGAGCCATCATTATAGACGTAAATACCTCCACCGGAAGAGGGAGTACCTGAACCTTTTACGCCTACCCAAACCCGTGTCTGCTCACCGTGTTGAGAGGTGGTGATGGTCTGAAAATTATAGGAACTGAAAGTTGAGGAATAATGGTACTGATAAATATCGCTTATTGAATCGCTATCAGATGGTCTTGAGGATCTCCATAGCCCCGCACCTCTTGTGCCTGCCCATAGGTTACCTTTTGCGTCCAGCGCAATTGACGTAAACATTTGCCCTTCTCTGAATGTTCTCACCTTTGCTTTATGTTCCTGTGCAAAACACAGCTGAACCAGTAAGGTAAACAAAAGTAGTGTACATGGTTTTTTCATGACATGTTTATATGGTTTAAGGGTTTATAGAAAGTATAAAATGTATAAAATGTATAAAATGTATAAAATGTATAAAATGTATAAAATGTATAAAATGTATAAAATGTATAAAATGTATTACCAAAAATTGTCAGGACAAGGGATCTGACGTTTTAACCTGTAATTGTATTTCACTATAATTTCATGGCTGCCAGAAGTGTAATGGTTTATTTTACTGATGGTATAATCATATGAATAACCTACCTCAAATATTCCATTGTTTTTGGAGTGAAACAGTACTCCTGCAAGAAAGGAAAAAGAATCTCTAACCCTGTAAGATCCCCCGGTCCAGAACTGATCTCTGTATCGAATCTTAACATTAAGATCTAAAGAAGGAGGGGTACCTGTACCTCCGTATTTTAACATGAAAGAAGGAATGAGGTAAAAATTGTAGTTTGAATTTCTGTCAATCTCATAGCCCAAAGGAATTTTATATCCTGAAGTAAGATAATAATGGTAAACCATATACCCAAAATCATTGTAGAAATTCAACCGGTTCATAAAGAGTTGGTTCACAGATACACCAAAGAAATATTTGGGATTATAAAACCATATTCCTGAGCTGGCATCGGGCATTGTTTTGTTGTTGAACTTAAGCACTTCTCCATCCTGGTCAAACTTCAGCTTGCTTTGGTCGAGATTGAGTTGTAGTACCCCCATAAACAGGCCCAGTGCAAGACGAAAATCTTTAAATACCGGAATGTTGTAGCTATAAGAGGCTAGTGCTGAGGTTTTACTGATCGGGCCGGTAACGTCTTTGTATATAAAAGTGCCTACTGAATGAAATGGGAACGACTTTGTTTTAATGGATGGTTTTTTCCTGAGTTTTATGGGCAGGTGTCCGCTAAAATAAAAGCTAAGCGGCCCTCCGTTAAAATTAACCCATTGTTTCCGGTATCCGACTGCCATTTCAAGATCTCCGCTAACTCCCCCTACAGCAGGATTTAGTACATAGGGATTAACCATGTACTGCGTGAAATGAAGTCTTTGCTGACCATAACAAACAACTGGCAATGTTATGATCAGCAATAGTATAAAATGATATTTAGCAATCCGGTTCAAGTACACTTCTGTTTTCTTTTACTATTCCATTACTACTACCCATCCGCTGGCTGAGTAGTCGCTTTTGTCTTCACTTCCAAGAAATTCGATTACATAGTAGTAGGTTCCGAAGGGTACCTTAGCGCCAGCAGAGGTACCATCCCATGGTTGTTGATAGCCATTATGATCTTCAAATAAAATATTTCCCCATCTGTTAAATACCTTTACAGAGGTTTTGGGGTATTTGGCCAGTCCTCTTAACACCCAGTAGTCATTGAGCCCGTCGCCATTCGGAGAAAAGATGTTGGGGATGTTTACAGGAATATAGTTGTTAATGCTGATTTCTGCTGTCGCATCACACCCTTTCCCTTTAGGTCCGTTCAATACGGTTACTTCGTAAGTGTTAACCATTTCTTCGTTTTGGGCCAGGTAATAGGGATTTTTTACCACGGTGTTATAGGTCAATGGGGTTAAAGAACCATTGTCGTAATAGTTCAGGAATTGAGCAGGAGTCCAGTTGATATAACTTATGGTGTCGTATTGAAGCTCCTTTATGACTAGAGGAAGCTGAACCGTTTTTTCCGGATGATAATCAACATTGATAAAGTTCTCCGTAAAATAAATTTCCGGTTGCTCATATATCTTAACAGCTACCGAATCATAAGCAGGAGGACAGTATGGATTGTATACCTTTAAAACATATGTCCCGGAAGCTTCCGGAGAATTTATATAGACCGTAGATCCGGATAGGTTTTCAGTGGTATTTACTGAATGCCATTCATAATATGTATCCTTTGTTGTGTTCTTTTTATAGTTAAGAATAACAGGAGCTTTGTTAACGCATATAGTATCATAGTTTTTAGCAATCTGAGCTACCGGATGCGCATAGGCTTTCTGATAAACAAGATTGGAGGTGTCGCTGTCTTCGTACAGGCAATGGTAATCGGACAGCATTTTGGCATATACCTTTATATCCCCAACGATTGGAAGGGTTAATGTATTAGTGGTGCTGGTACCACTCAATAGCTGATGCTGCTCATTATAGAAGCTGAATTGGGGATTGTCTCCAGATGCCTGTCCTGCATTGGCTTTGAATGTAACGGTAGTTCCTTCGCAAACCGGAGGCATAGGATCCAGCGTTACTTCCGGATAATAAGCCTGTATTGGTAGAACTGTTACAGAAGCTTCACTGACTGGACAAACACCGTTTGCAATTTGCCAGGTAGCAACCAGTGTGTCATTCATGGAATCAAAATCGGTAATCAAAGATTCCGGAAGGGAAGCATCTATGACGGCATTGTCCGTATTTTTAGTGATAATCCAGGTCCCTGTTCCAATAGCAGGAAGGTTTCCGTTAAGAATTTTATTGGTATGAACGATACAGTATTCCAATGTATCTTCCTGTAATCCGCCAACCGTAGCAGGGGTAGGTAACAAGTCCACCTGAATGGTGAAATGACCTGTGTCACTCTTACATCCTTTGTTGGAGATTTCCTGAATGGTCCCGGAAATCGTTTCTGTTCCCGCAACGATTAGAAGAGTATCGGCCGTCGAAGGGGTAAGAACAAGATCATTTCCTCCGGAAAGCTTCCAGTCATAAGTACTTTCGGGGAGTCCGTTAACCGTTAAGGTTCTTGAGAATCCCTGGCAAATAGGGTCCAGCAAGGAAACGGGCTGTATTACAGGCGTTGTATCTGCAATGACAGTGACCTTAGCTCTCGCACTTTCACAAAGGAAGTTTTTCTGACTTACAAAATAATGAATGATGGAAGCAGCTCTTCCTGCGACTGGTTGGGATATGCTATTAAATGTGGTAGAATCCTGATACCAGGTTAGAACATTGCCTTCCTTAGGTTGTGCTTCAATCAGAGGTAATACCTCTATGGTCTGACAATACTCAATGGTGTCTGTTACAATCGGTGGATCAGGTACTTCAATGACTGTGGCTGTTTTGGTAAGGGAGTCTGTGCAGCCATAGCTACTGGTGTATTTATACTGAATCGGGTAAACTCCTTCTTCATCAGTGGGGATAAACTTTCCCTCTGGTAGGGTATTGGTCCCGGTGAATATACCTCCTAACGGCGATATGCCGGTGATTTCTACAGTGTCCGAACCTTCACAGGAAAAAGGAATATCATCAAAGTAGACCTTTACAAACGGATAAACTTCCAGTTTAACCTTTGCCCTTCCGACTTCTGTTCCATCCAGACTGGTGATTTTAGCATAATAGGTACTGTCATTGATCAAAATGCTGTTCTCAGGAGACAGGGCAGGCCTTGTAAAGAGACTGTCTTCAAACCAGCTTACAATGGACGTTACAGGGCCGGTGACGACCGTATCGATTCCTGTAAGATCATAGGATGTATATTGATTAGGAGTACCTTCGATATTGGCACATATTTTAATAATGGTATCTGTAGGAGTAAGGGAGCATTTACTAATGAGGACAGTATCGGTGCTGGTACAATATTTTTGGATGACCGTAATAACATAAAGCCCTTCTTTATTAACCACAGGAACAGCGACAGAATCATGAGGATAAAATACCGCTCCATCCGGTCCTGTCCATTTAAATTTGGTGTCTGCAGTGGTGGTGCTTCCGTTTAACTCCGCTGTACCACTGATACAATCCAGTTTTTTGTCCTCTCCTGCAAAGGCAGTTGGAACAATTCCTGAAGTGGTTACTTCGGTGGTGTCTGTTACAGAACAAAGGTTGTCTTTTACTCTGAGGATATACTTCCCAGGAATATTGGCCTGGGTGATAAGGCTGGTGTTGTCGGGAAGAAACTGGGTGCCGGCCGGACCTTCCCAGTAATAGTTGCCTGAAATATTTAGAGCGGCGCTTCCCGTTAAAGTAGTGTGGGTATCGCCACATTCAATGTTGGCAACAGGCCCGGCATCAATGGCATCTACGTATACAGAATCTTCTGCCGAAAGTGTAATCTGGCAGCCTTCAGGACTTAACAGGATAACATTGGGAAGATATTTCCCGGGCGTTGTATACAGATGCCCTACAGAGTCTTTCTGAGATAAATCCGTAGTAGAGGAAAGATCTCCGAAATCCCAGAAATAATTTTGTATGTTTTTACCGGTAACTTTGGAGGTATAGGTTTCTCCCAGGCAAATGTAGTAGTCGTCTACATTTAAAGTGCCGTTAGGTCCTTTGATTTTTATCTGCTTGCTGGTAGTGTCTTTACATCCGTCCAATCCTGTTACAATAAGCTGTACAGTGTAGATATCTGCATTTTTATAAAAATGACTTACTTCAATTTTGTCGGTAGTGGATACTTCTCCGTCCCCGAAGTCCCACTGATATGTTTTTCCATAGGTAGATGTGCTGATAAAGGGCAGAGAGAAGGTACCTATACATTTTGCCGTGTCGCTTCCCACTGAAAAATCTGCAACCGGTTTTACCAGGTTTACATAATTGCTTTTGGTTACAGAATCGATACAGCCACCGTCGTCTTTTACAATCAGGGTGATGGTAAAGGCTCCTGTGTCGGTAAATACAGTACTACCGCTATATCCCGTGGATGTTTTGCCGTTTCCATACTTCCAGGTGTACTGATTATAATTGGATACGTAAGCGGAAGAGGTGTTAGTAAACGAAATATTAAACTTTCCGCAGCGCAGGGTGTCATTGGTATAAAAGCTGGCTCTGGGCACGTAGGAGGTAATCGAACGTTCATATTTATCGGTACATCCAAGTGTGTCGGTAATGGTAAGGCTTGCTTTGTAGTTTCTGTAGTAGCTTGTATTGTTGTATTGGTGACTTACAACGGTATCTTCGGTAGAGGTTAGGGAACTGCCATCTCCAAATTCCCATTTCCACTGGTGGATTGGTGTTAAGCCATTGGCCATGGAACTGTCAGAAAATGCTACTGTGAATTTACCTTTGCAAAAGCTTGCAGTATCAACGGTGAAATACGCTTTAGGACCTTTTACCACAACTGGCAGTGGATACTCAAGTGAATCTTTACAACCAAATTTATCTTCTATAATCAGCTTGGGATAAAAAACTCCGGTATCTTTATAACTATAACTCACATTACCGTTTAGATAAGTACCGTAGTTTTTAAAGTTCAGGTCGTTGTTAATTAATCTTCTGGTGCTGCCGTCTCCAAAGTCCCAGGTATATTTGCTGATATTGCTTGAATCAATGCCCACTGTTTTAAAGTTTACAGTTAGTCCTTTGCATATATCCAGAACATCCGGTATAAAATCTGCTTTTTCATCCACTACAGTAATTCTCTTTTTGTGTTCAATGAGATCTCCGGTGGCAGTATCCTGAAGGATTGCAGTGACCATAAATTTCTTTAGACCTGTATTGTCAGGAAAAGTATAGGTGATGGGATTGTTGGAATTGTTTATTACAGTTCCGTCAAAATCCCAGGATACAACAGTTGCCGTAGTAGTGGTATCATGAAAGGTAAAGGTGTACTTTTGATCGCAATCAGGACTGCGACCAACAGAGATCGGTCCGCCGCCACCGCCGCCTCCACCACCGCCGCCACCATCGTCGTCACAGAATTCACTTACGGATACTGGTTTTCCTGCTGATTCTGCTATACAACCCTGACTGGTAATGATTTTTGCCTTAACGGTAAAAGATCCCTGAACAGGATAGGTGCCGGAATGCTGATCGGAAGCCACTGTGTCTATAATTCCGTTGCCAAAGTCATAGACGTATTGTTGTACAGGATCATTGGTAGTAGCTTTGGCTTTAATGGTAACCGAATGGGGCATACAACCTTCTGCCGGTAGTACAGTAATATCAACAGTAGGCTTTTGTACTCTTACATAGTTGTAGGTCTTGGTGACGCTACAACCGGCTTCGTTGGTTACCTTTAAGCGTACGCTAAAGCTGGCGAAGGAATTAAAACTTTTCGTGACAGAAGACAGGTCAGTGGTGATAAGTGGCATAGAGCCATCTCCAAAGTTCCACTCGTAGGTACTGCCATTTTGACTAAGGTTGGTAAATGTGACAAGGTGCGGCACCTGGCAACCATTGGGCAGGTCAGGTATAAAATCAGCCGTGGGGGTAGGCAGCACTTCTACTTCTTTTACAGCAGTGTCGCTATAGCATCCGGAATAGGTGTTGAACGTGACATACTTGATTTTCCATATACCTTCTTTCTTAAAAGTGTGGTACCCTGTTTTGTTGTTATACACCGTATTATCGTCTTCAAAGAACCATTTACCTTCATTACTTATTCCTGTAGTGTCGGGTTTGGGATAAATATATGTTGAGGTTCCAAGACATATTTTGGGTGTGATTTCAAAATCTGCAAATGGTTTGCCTATATAAACATTTTTTGCTCCGCTGCTTTGAACAGTGGTACTGCAGTTTTCCGGAGCATTTTTCGCTGTAAGTTTAATGGTGTAGATACCCGGGTTGGTGTATTCGTGAGAAACGAATTCGTCGTTGGAGGTTATGGTTGTTCCATCTCCAAAGTCCCAGGTATAGTTAAACTTTCCATCCAGAGGGGATAGATTTTCAAACGTAGCTGTGTGGGGAGCACTGCAACTGAAGTTGTTGCTCGATAGAAAAGCGGGAGTTATTTTGTCATAGATGGTAATAAATTTCTCTTTAGGCAGAGAGTTGGTACATCCGAAACTGTTGGTGATAATTAATGTAGGGGTATAAACTCCTCCATCGATATATTCGTGAACAGGATTCGTGGGAGAAGTAAAGATATCTTTTTTACCATCGTTATAATTCCATTCCCATCTGGTAATTACTCCGTCTCCGGCACTACTATTATCTATGAACGTTATTTTCTGAGGAAGACAACCTTCCTGTACATCTGAAGTAAAATCAACCTGAGGTTGCTGGTACACCATTATCTCCATGGATTTGGAGGCTGTTCCTCCTGTACCGCTAACAGTAAGAATAGCTTCATAAGTACCGGGTGTTAAAAAGTTTTTGGTGATGTTTTTCCCGGTTCCAACACCTAAACTAGCCCCGGTTGTTTTGTTGATAAACTCCCATTGATAAGAAGATATGGTTCCTGTGGAAGCTGAGGCGTCAAATTGTACGGTTCTGCTTTTGCAGGAATCGCCAGGCGTAAAGGTGATAAAATCAGCCGTAACCTGGGAATAACAAATGTGACACCAAATGATAAATAGTACTGTTAAATGGTGCTTAAATCTAGGTTTTCTCAACATGGAAAAGATATAGATTTAGACTGATTGAAACTTAAGAAGTTTATAATTGAGATTAGTTAAGTACACAAGATACTAAAAAGTAAACTATAATACAATTGATTGATGAATAACTGGTTAGGGGGTAGTCTGTTGTGGTATTCCGCAGGTGGTGAGGGTTATAGTAATCTTTGAAAGATGTTTAAACTTTCCTTAAAGAAATAGAGGAAGAGGGAAAACCCTGATGTAATTATTCAGGGTTATAGCTTTTTCCATTGTGTGTGAAAATGTTTGTTGGGAACATCAATCCGCTGATAGGTATGTGCACCAAAGTAATCTCGCTGTGCCTGTATCAGGTTGGCTCCTGAGTTTTGTGTTTTAAGACCTAAATAATAATTAAGAGCGGAAGATAAAACAGGAAGAGCGATCTCATTGCTCAGGCCCTGTGTTACAACATAGATAAAATCCTTTTGTATGCTTTTTAATTCGTTGATAAAACAGGAAGAGAGTAGGATGGAATCTTCTTCCAGGAATACGGAAGCTATTTGTTCCATTAACTCAGATCGAATAATGCATCCATTGGTCCAGATACGTGCTATCTCTGCAAGGTTAAGATTCCAGTGGAATTGGGTGGATGCTCCTTTTAATAAGTGAAACCCGGTTGCATGATTGATAATTCTTGCAGCTTTATAGGCATGTTTAATTTTGTCTGCAATAGATTCATTTAATTCAATGGGAGCAGAAGAAGTGTTGTATTGTTTGCTTATCTGTTCCCGAAGAGCTTTGTGGGAAGATAACGCTCTGGCCATTACGGCCTCTGATACTGTAGGAAAGGGAATGCCCAGGTCCATGGCCGCGGTGGTAGACCAGCCTCCTGTTCCTTTTTGTGCGGCTTTATCCAGAATTTTATCCAGAAGTAATTCGCCGTCTTCTTTTTTTCTTAAGATGTCAATGGTGATTTCCAGAAGGTAGCTGTCAAGTTCTTCTGCTTGCCACTGCGTGAACAACTCTGCTATTTTTTCAGGAGGATAGAGCACATAATAGCGCAGCAAAAAATAAACCTCAGAGAGGATCTGCATTTCGGCGTATTCAATGCCATTGTGAACCATTTTTACAAAGTGGCCGGCCCCTTCTTTGCCAATATAGGTGGTGCAGGGCTTTCCATGTTTGTCTTTGGCTGCAATGAGTTCAAGGAAAGGACGTATTGCTTCATATGCCTCTTTGTTGCCTCCGGGCATTATTGACGGGCCTTTGCGAGCCCCTTCTTCTCCGCCGGATATACCGGTTCCTATAAAATGAATGCCGGCAGCCTCAAGTTTTTGAGTTCTTTTATTGGTGTCGATATAAAGCGAATTTCCCCCATCAATAACAATATCTCCTTTATCAAGCAGAGGTGCCAGGTGTTCTAATTGCTGATCTACTGCACTGCCTGCCTGTATCATTAATAAAATTTTTCTGGGTTTTTCAAGGGCTGTAACAAAAGCGGAAAGATCATCAAACCCGGACAATGTTCCATTGGTTGTATGAGTGTTAACAAAGTTTACAGCGATATTTTCTTCTGATCCGGGCACATGTCTGTTATAAACAGCAACCTTTATCCCTTTTTCAGCCAGATTAAGCGCAAGGCTTTTGCCCATCACCCCAAGTCCGACTATGCCAAATTGTGCGAATGCATTCATGCGTTCAATTTCTTTAAAATTTCCTGAACGATCAAATCGGGAGTAGAGGAGATATCCACGTGAATGCCATAGGATGGCCGTTCCAGCACATTATACTGCGACTCTAACAATGTCGGGGGCATATAATGTCCCTTCCGGAGTGCCAGTCGCTGTTTGATAACTTCCATTTTTCCATCAAGAAAAATCCAGGTGACGGGTACCCTGGCTGCTGCCAAAAGTTCTCTGTATCTTTCTCTTAAGGCTGAGCACGCCAATACAGCTCCTCCTGTTAAGTCCCATTTTGCAAGGTTTTCGGAAAGGGTATTTAGCCAGGGCAGTCGATCCTCATCGTTCAGGGGGATGCCACAGGACATTTTTTTAATATTGCTTTCCGGATGAAAATGATCTCCATCAAAAAAAGGTAACTGTAAGTGTGAGGCAAGTAATTCTCCAATAGTGGTTTTCCCACATCCGGAAACACCCATTAAAATGTAAATCATTCTTAAAGTTAGTGAAAATAACTCAACGAATAGTCTGGTTTTGAGATAAGGGGAGCTTACTGTAATGTAAAAAAGGAGTAGGGTAAATCTTTATTCTTAATTTATTGTTGATAGAGAAAGCATAACGCAGTAAATTTAGGTATGAGTAAAGAGCCAAAGAAGCCTGAAAAAATATTTTATGTCTGTACGGGCAGTAAATGCAAGAAAAAAGGGGGGAAGATCATTCAGAAGAGTTTAAAAGGTTTAATTAAAGAGCATAAACTCAGGAATGTCGCTGTGATTAAAACGGGCTGTACTGACAGGTGTAAACTGGGGCCGGTCGTGTGTGTGCAACCCGAAAATTCCTGGCACTTTTTTATGGATGTTCCAAAGGCAACGGAATTGTTAGGAGTCGTTTATGAAGAGGAAAAAAATAAGGAGTGATGTGGGGCACTCCTTATTTTTTTT
>JGI12383J13903_1001196_pt1 | contig 13018 bp, 13 predicted proteins | sample Passage237B_FD_13903 | JGI IMG/M metagenome (IMG submission 13903)
CCGACGCCGTGACCGTCATCGTGCCCGTCGTCGACGGCACGCTTCCCGAGTACCGCGACCTGTTCTAGGCCGCGCGCTCGCGCAGACTCACAGACGCCCCCTGGGGATCCCCCCGGGGGCGTCGTGTCTCTCCGCCCAGAGTCCTTCACCCGAAGCGACCGGAGATGTAGTCCTCCGTCGCCTTCTCGCGAGGCGTGGAGAACATCGTCGCGGTGTCGTTCATCTCCACGAGCCGGCCCGGCTCCCCCGTCCCCGCAATCGTGAAGAACGCGGTGCTGTCGGACACCCGCGCGGCCTGCTGCATGTTGTGGGTCACGATGACGATCGTGTAACTCTCCTTGAGCTCGTGGATGAGGTCCTCGATCGCGAGCGTGGAGATCGGGTCCAGCGCGGAGCATGGCTCGTCCATCAGCAGCACGTCGGGCTTGATGGCGATGGCGCGCGCGATGCACAGGCGTTGCTGCTGCCCGCCAGAGAGCGACGAACCCGGCTTGTCCAGGCGGTCCTTGACCTCCTTCCACAGGTTCGCGCCGCGCAGCGCTCGCTCCACGATGTCGTCGGCATCGGGCTTCGGCAGGCGCTTGCCGTTGAGCCTCACGCCGGCCAAGACGTTCTCGGCGATGGACATCGTGGGGAAGGGGTTGGGCCGTTGGAAGACCATGCCGATGTGGCGGCGCACAGCCACGGGATCCACCTGAGGCGCATAGAGATTCACGCCGTCCATGAGCACCTCACCGTCAACTCGGGCGCCGGGGACGACCTCATGCATGCGGTTGAGCGTGCGCAGCAGGGTGGACTTGCCGCAGCCGGACGGGCCGATGAATGCCGTCACTGAGCCGGGCTCGATGGCGAGCGACACGTCCTCGACCGCGAGGAACGAGCCGTAGTGGACGTTGAGGCCCTTCACGTCGATGCGCTTGGCCATGGGTCACCTGCCTGTCTTGGGTGAGAAGTGCTTGGAGATGAGGCGCGCACCGAGGTTGAGCGCCATGACGATGAGGATGAGCACGAGCGCCGCGGCCCACGCACGCAGCTCGGTGATCTCGGGAAGGCACACCGCGGACGGGTCGCCGCACACCGCCGGCCCCTTGCGCCACTCGGACACGATGTAGACCGGGAGCGTCATCATGCGGCCGTCGAGAATGTTGGTGTTGAGCGAGTCCGCGACTCCCACCGCGATGAGCAGCGGAGCCGTCTCGCCGATGACACGGGCGATCGCGAGCGTCACTCCCGTCGCGAGGCCCGCCACCGACGTGCGCAGCACCACCTTCACGATGACGCGCCACTTGGGCACGCCGAGCGCGTACGCGGCCTCCCGCAGCTCGTGCGGGACGAGCTTGAGCATTTCCTCCGATGCCCGCACCACCACGGGCACCATGAGCACCGCGAGCGCCCCCGCGCCTACGAGGCCGGTCTTGGTGCCCGGCCCCACGATCACCGCGGCGAGCGCATAGGCGAAGAGGCCAGCCACGATGGACGGGATGCCCGTCATAACGTCCACAAAGAACGTGATGGCCCGCTTGAGCGGCCCGCGCGCGTACTCCACGAGATACACCGCGGTGAGGATGCCGATCGGCACGGAGATGACCGCGGCCGTGAGCGTGATGAGGACCGTGCCCACTACGGCGTGATAGATCCCGCCTTCGGGCGCACCGCCAGAGACCCCGCGCATCGACTGCTCGAGGAAGTTGAAGTTCAGGTTGCGCTCGCCGCTGGCATCCACCAGGAAGCGGCCGATGCCCCGGCTAGCCACGGTCGTCATGAGCCATACGAGCGGCACGATCGCGGCGGCGAAGGCGGCGCCGATCAGGGCTGTCATGGCGCGGTCGACGAATCGCCGGCGACGGCTCACGGCGGTGAGCGGCGACGACGCGGACTCCTTCAGCTCCGTGCCCGCCGCCGCAGCATCGGACGTCGTCACCGTCGCGCTCATCCGTTCGCTCCCGAGAACGCGGCGCGACGCGAGACGATCCATCGCGCGAGCATGTTGACCGCCAAGGTGATGATGAAGAGAGCCAGGCCCATGGCGATGAGCGCGCTCACGCCCATCGCGTTCGCCTCGGGAAACTGCGAGGCGATGTAGGACGCGATGGTGTTGTGGCTGCCCGCCTGCAGCACGCTCCAGGACAGGGTGAGACCGCCAGAGATGATCATGTAGACCGCCATGGTCTCGCCGAGGGCGCGCCCCAGGCCCAGCATCGTCGCGCCGACGACGCCGGAGCGGCCGAAGGGCAGCACCGCCATGCGGATCATCTCCCATCGGGTCGCGCCCAGGGCGAGCGCGGCCTCGATGTGGAGCGTCGGCGTCTGGAGGAAGACCTCGCGCGACACGGCCGTGATGATCGGGATGACCATGATGGCAAGCACGATCGCCGCGGACAGCGCCACTCGGCCGGTGGGCGAGACGGTGCCCGTCGCCGGGTCGGGCGCGAAGAGCGGGATCCACCCGAGGTGCTCCGCCAACCACGCATACACAGGAGCGAGGCGCGGAAGCACTGCCATCGCCCCCCACAGTCCGTACACCACCGAGGGGATCGCGGCAAGCAGGTCCACGAGGTACCCCAACCCGGCCGCGAGGCGGCGCGGAGCGAAGTGCGAGATGAACAGCGCGATGCCCACGGACAGCGGCGTCGCGATGAGCAGCGCCATCGCGGACACGAGGACCGTGCCGAACACGAGGTAGCCGATGATCTGGAACAGCGCCTCGCCCGCCTCGGGCTTGATCCACGCGACGGCGCGCGCGAGCTCGTCCGGGGACGCCGTGAGCGCGGGCCATGCCTCCGTCAGCAGGAATGCGGCGACCGCGGCAAGTGTGACGAGGATGAGCAGGGCCGAGCCCAGCGACGCGCCGTGGAAGGCGCGGCTGGGCACGTCGCGGCGGGCCCTCAGATCCGAGGGCCCGCCGCTTGCCGTGACCACGGCGGCGTCAGCGTGCCGCGATCCGCTCAAGGATTCCCTCGATTCGCGCCGAGAGCTCAGCGGGCAGCGGCGCCGAGCCCGCGGCGAGCGCGGCATCGGCCTGGCCTTGAGGAGAGGCGACATAGGACAGGAAGCCCGTCACGTTCGCTCGCACCTGGGCGTCCTCATAGCGCTGGCACACGATGACGTAGGAGACGAGCATGAGCGGATATGCGCCCGAGGCCGTGGTGGTCCGGTCGAGCTCGTAGGCGAGGTCGTCCTCGCCGTTGACCGACGTGAGCTGCGACGAGGCGAGCGCGATGCCGGCGCCCGTGCCGGACGGCGCGACGAAGCCGTCACCGACCTGGATCGAGACCACGCCGAGCGAGCCGACCTTCGACGCATCGGCGTAGCCGATGGCGCCCTCGGTGTCCGTGACGATCTGCACCAGGCCGGAGGTGCCCTGGCCCGACTCGCCCGTCGAGGTCGGCCAGTCGCCGGATGCCTTGTGCGGCCATGACTCGGGCGCGGCCTGGGCGAGGTAGTCGGTGAAGTTCTTCGTGGTGCCCGATTCGTCGCCCCGGTGGACCGGGGTGATCGCGATGTCAGGCAGCTCCACGCCTGGGTTGAGCTCCGCGATGGCCGCGTCGTTCCAGCGGGTCACCTGGCCGTCGAAGATGCGCGCGATCGTGTCCGCGTCGAGGTTGAGCGAGTCGATCCCCGACAGGTTGAACACCACCGCAATGGGCGAGATGTAGATCGGGAGGTTGATCGCGCCCTCCGGGCCGCAGACGTCGAGCGCCGCGGCGTACTCCTCCTCGGCGAGGGCAGAGTCAGAGCCCGCCCAGGCGACAGCGCCCTCGAGGAACTGGGTGCGACCGCCGCCGGAGCCGACGGGGTCGTAGTTGATCGTGAGGCCGGGGTTGGCGTCCTGGAACGCCGCGCGCCACACCTCCATCGCAGACTCCTGGGAGGAGGCGCCAGCACCGTTGAGCGTGCCGGTGAGGGCGGTGACGGCAGGATCGCCGGTGCCGCCGGCGGACTGGACGGGGCTCGTGGCCTCGTTGGACGGGGTGCACGCGGCGAGGGCGAGCACGAAGACGGCGGCCATCGCGGCCGCGGCGGATGCAGTGTGATTCTTCTTCACGACCCCGACGCTAAGTCTGGGTGAACGTTCGGTGAATGCGCGCCCAGACGCTCCTTCGCATCGGGCCTAGGGCGATGCGAAGCGAGCCTCACGGCTCGAAGGTGTAGCCCACGCCGCGCACGGTGCGGATGTGCACCGGGTTCGCAGGGTCCTGCTCCACTCGCGCGCGGATTCGCTTGATGTGCACATCGAGCGTCTTGGTGTCGCCGAAGTAATCTGCGCCCCACACGCGCTCGATGATCACCTGGCGCGGCAGCACCCGCCCCGCGTTGCGCGCGAGCAGGTGCAGCAGCTGGAACTCCTTGGGCGGGAGGTGCTGGACCTCGTCACCCCGGGCGAGCGACAGCCTCTCGGGATCGAGCACGAGACCCGCGACGCTCAGCCTCAGCGACTCTGCGGCATCGGCCGCCGGCCCCGCCCCGGCTCCTGACGCCCGCTTGAGGACGTTGCGGATCCTCGCCACGAGTTCGCGACCGCTGTAGGGCTTGGTCACGTAGTCGTCGGCGCCCAGCTCGAGCCCGATGATCCTGTCCACCTCGTCGCCGCGCGCGGTGACCATGATGACCGGCACGTCGCTGTGCTCGCGAAGCCGGCGAAACACCTCGGTGCCAGGCATCTCGGGAAGCATGAGGTCGAGCAGCACGATGTCCGCACCGTCGCGGGCGTACGCGTCCAGGCCCGCACGGCCGTCGGCTGCGGTCGTGACGCGGAAGCCCTCGCGACCGAGCAGGAACACGAGGGAGTCGCGGTACGACTCCTCGTCTTCGATGACCAGGACATGCGCCTCGCTCATGCGCCCTCCTCGTGCAGCGGCAGACGGATGGTGAAGGTCGAGCCCACGCCGGGTTTGGACCACAGGTCCACGGAGCCGCCGTGCTGAGCGGCGACGTGCTTGACGATGCTGAGGCCCAGCCCTGTTCCGCCGGTCTCGCGCGAGCGGGCGGCGTCCACGCGGTAGAAGCGCTCGAAGACGCGCTCCGCCTCCTTGGGGTCGATGCCGATGCCGTGGTCGAGCACGGCCACGGCGGCCAGGCCGTCCTTCACGTCGATCGTGATCGTCACCTTCTGCGCCCCCTCCGAGTACGCGATCGCGTTGTCCACCAGGTTGCGGATCGCCATCACGAGCAGCTCGCGGTCTCCGTGCACCACGGGCGACGCCTTGGCCACAGCGTCGACTCGGATGCCCTTCGCCTCGGCCGCGATCCGCTCATCGTCGATCGCCTGGGCCACGACCTCCTCGAGCGGGACCGCGACAGGGGCGGCCACGGCATCGGCGCCTTGGAGGCGAGAGATCTGGATGATCTCGTGCACCAGACGCGAGAGCCGCTCGGCCTCGCCACGGATCTTCGCCGCGAACGCGCGAACCATGGCCGGGTCGTCCGCTCCGACCTCGACGGACTCGGCGAGGAGGGCGAGCGCGCCCACGGGCGTCTTGAGCTCGTGGGAGACGTTCACGGCGAAGTCGCGCCGGGCCGCCTCTGCCGCGCGGGTCTCGCTCGCGTCGGTCGCGATCGCCAGCGCCAGGCGCGCGTCCAAGGGGGTGACGCGCACGCGCACATGCCCGGTCTCGCCCTGGATGCCGCGCTCAATCTCGAGCTCCGCCTCGACGGAATCCCGCACGTGCCATGCGGCCTCGGCCAGGTCCGCGACCGCCGGGTGGAGCCGCCCGCCCAGCTGGGCGATGCCGAGTTCCGACGCGGCCGAGTTGGAGAACACCGAGCGGCGCTCGCGCCCGATGACGACGGCGCCCTCGGGAAGGGCGCGGATGACCTGTCGGGTGCGGTGCGGGACGCGTCCAGGGCCCGTGGCCAGGCGGCGCGAGACGAGCCAGAAGCCCCCCGCGCCGGCCACGGCTCCCACAGCCAGTGCGAGCGCGGCCCACAGCCACGCCAAGGCGGTCATGTCCTCACAGTAGCGAGCGAGCGCCCTCGTAACCGAATGTTCACCGACGTCACCGAAAGTTCACCGCGCTCGGCCCTTCCGCCTCCGCTGGCCGATGCCAGACTGAAGACGGCCACCTCAGGAGGGACCCATGCGCACGCTGTTCACCGCCGAGATGTCGGAGCTCGCCGACGACCTCAGCGCCATGGCACGCCACGTCGCCACGGCGATCGACCGCGCCACCGAGGCGCTGCTCACCGAGGACGTCGAGCTCGCCCAGCAGGTCATCGCCGACGACGCCAGGCTCGACGACGTCGAAGAGACCGTGGACGAGCGCTGCGTCCTGCTCATCGCGCAGCAGCAGCCCGTCGGACTCGACCTGCGCACCATCATCGCGTCGCTGAGGATCTCTGCCTCGCTCGAGCGCATGGGCGACCTGGCCCGGCACATCGCCGAGGCGACGCGCCGCGCCTACCCGGAGTCGGCCGTGCCCGCATCGCACCGAGAGACCTTCGAGGGCATGGCCGCCGCCGCCCGCCGTGCCGCGTCCGAGGTCGCCGAACTCATCGAGACGCGGGACCTCAACGTGGCCGCGCGCATCGTCGAGGACGACGACACCCTGGACGACCTGCACGAGGCGGCCTACGCGAGCCTGCTCGAGCCCGGCTTCGAGGCGACGCCGCAGCAGATCCTCGACATCTCCCTGCTGGCGCGCTACTTCGAGCGCTTCGGCGACCACGCGGTGGGCGTCTCCCGTCGCATCGTCTACCTCGTCACGGGAGACCACACCGGCACGCATGCCGCGATCTGAGCGGAGCCGGGAACGCACAGACGCCCTCGGGGGATCCCCGGGGGCGTCACGCGCGTCTGGGCTACTTCTTGCCCTGGTTGGCGACCGCCGCGATGGCGGCCTCGGCGGCCTCGGGGTCGAGGTAGCGGCCGCCCGGGGTGATCGGCTTGAGATCCTCATCCAGCTCGTACAGGAGCGGGATGCCCGTGGGGATGTTGAGGCCCACGATCTCGTCGTCGCCGATGGAGTCGAGGTACTTCACGATCGCGCGCAGCGAGTTGCCGTGCGCCGCGACCAGCACCGTCTTGCCGGCCTTGAGGTCGGGAACGATCTCGGCGTCCCAGTACGGCAGGGCGCGCTCGAGCACGTCCTTGAGGCACTCGGTCTTGGGCACCGGCTCGCCCGCGTAGCGCGGGTCGTTCGCCTGGCTGAACTCGCTGTCGTCGGCGATGGGCGGCGGCGGCACGTCGTAGGAGCGGCGCCAGATCATGAACTGCTCCTCGCCGAACTTCTCCAGCGTCTCCGCCTTGTTCTTGCCCTGCAGGTCGCCGTAGTGGCGCTCGTTGAGGCGCCAGCTGCGCTTCACCGGGATCCAGTGGCGGTCGGCCGCGTCGAGGGCGAGGTTCGCGGTCATGATCGCGCGGCGCAGCAGCGAGGTGTGCACCACGTCGGGCAGCAGGCCCTCGGCCTTGAGCAGCTCGCCGCCGCGCTTGGCCTCGCCCCAGCCCTTCTCGTTGAGGGGCACGTCCACCCAGCCGGTGAAGAGGTTCTTCTGGTTCCACTCGCTCTCGCCGTGGCGAAGCAGGATCAGCGTGTACGTCATGGTCCTATCCTTGCGCACCCGGGAGCGGCCCGCGAACGACCAAGGGCCCGATGCGCTTCCGTGCCGGCCGATGCCCGCCCTGCCTGGGGCGACGGTCCCCGGTCCCTGCGTCAGACTGGGCAGATGCAGGCCGGGCTCACGACGTGCGCGGCATGGAACGGCAGCTCGGCGATGTCGCCGTTGGCCTGCTCGGGGGCGAGCACGAGCACGTCCGCGAGGGCGAAGCTGCGGATCTCGTGAGCGCGCGCCGCGCCCACGACCAGGCGCGCCGTGCCCCCGGCATCGGCCGTGACGGTGAAGTGACGCGGCCACTCGCCGCAGTCGAAGGCGGCGCGATAGCGCAGCTCGCCCTCGGGGAAGACGTCGAAGACGGAGACGACGTTCGGGCCGCGCGTGGAGGCGAGGAGCACGTCTCCCGTCGCTCCCGCCACGAGCTCGACGTGAGCGTCGAAGACCCCCTCGCCCGTGCGCTGGTCCACGAGGGTCGTGGGCGTCGTCGCGATGACCTCGCCGGTCGCGCTGGCGCGGTCCCACCGCACCGTGGCGATCTCGTGGCCCAGCTCGCAGATGACGTAGAGCAGGTCGCCGCGGGCGACGAGGTGGCGCGGCCCGGCTCCGGGCGCGAGCGTCACGGCCGGGTGCGGATCGCCCGGCAGCCCCTCCGCGTCGAGCGGAAGCGCCCACACGGTGTCCGAGCCCAGGTCGACCACGAGCAGCTCGCTCCCGGCGGGCGAGAGGGCGGCGAAGTGCGCGTGCGCCGCCTCCTGGCGGTCCTCGCGCGGTCCCGACCCCTGGAACGCGTGGCGGCGCCTGCTCTCGGCCACGGGCAGTCCGTCCGCGTCGAGCGCGAACGACACGAGCTCGCCGCTCGAGTACAGCGCGACGTGGAGGGCGCGGGCATCGGGCGCCACGAGGACGTGGCAGGCGTCCCGCCCGCCGAGGTCGTGCGTCGCCACGGGCGCGCCCGGGGCGTCGGCGCGATAGACCGCGAGGGCTGACGGCGCGTCCTCGGAGACGGCGTAGACGAGCGGCAGGCGCGGGTGCGCGGCGAGGAAGGACGGCGCGGGGATGACCGAGACCTGCTCGGCCGTGAGGGAGCCGTCGGCGGCGAGCTGGGCACGCCACACGCCCTCTCCCTGGCCCACCGGGGTGCCCAGTCCGGCCGGCGGGTGCGTTCCGATCCACAGCGTCGTCATGGGCACAAGGGTGGCATGCGAAGGGGCCGCCGGATGAATCCGACGGCCCCTGGTGTCGCTGCGACGCGACGCGCGATCAGTGGGCGGCGTTGTAGGCGTCCCGGACGTTGGCGGGGATGCGCCCACGCTCGGAGATCTGGTAGCCGTGGGACTTCGCCCACGCCCGGATCTTGCTGACGTCGCCGCCCGAGCGCCCGCGCGCGGCGGAGCGGCCCGAGACCTTGCGGCCCGCGCTGATCCACGGGGCAAGTGCCGCGCGCAGCTCGGCGGCGTGCTCAGCGTTCAGATCGATCTCGTACTTGGCACCGTCGAGAGCGAGCATGACTTGGACCTTCTGCGCCATAGGGGGATGTCCTTTCAGGGGTGGTGACAAAAGCGTGTCACGCGATCCCGTAACCCGTCAAAACGCCGCGAGAACTCTGTGATTTCTTTCATAGCGGCGCGTTGGCGCTATGCGCGGATCGCTAAGACGCTTTGTCGTCACCCTCAATGGACGGCGAATCATCGTGCACGATATCGCCCGCCTCCGCCGCACGAGCCGCCGCCTCCGCCTCTTCACGCGCGATCGCCGCACGCTCATTGCGGTCGGCGCGAATGACGCCGCGCACGGCGAAGAAGAAGATCGCGAGCGCGCCGATCGAGGGCAGCACGCCCATGAGGAAGGTCGAGACGCTCATCAGTCCTCCGTCGGCTTGACCAGGGGGAACAGGATGGTCTCGCGGATGCCCAGGCCCGTGAGCGCGATGAGCAGGCGGTCGATGCCCATGCCCATGCCGCCCGTGGGCGGCAGCGCGTACTCCATGGCAGCGAGGAAGTCCTCGTCGAGCCTCATCGCCTCGTCGTCGCCCTGAGCGGCCATGCGCGCCTGCTGGGCGAAGCGCTCGCGCTGGATGACGGGGTCGACCAGCTCGGAGTAGGCCGTGGCGAGCTCGAAGCCGCGCACGTACAGGTCCCACTTCTCCACCACGCCCGGGATCGAGCGGTGGTCCCGCGTGAGCGGAGAGGTCTCCACGGGGAAGTCGCGCACGAACGTGGGGGCCACGAGCGTGTCGCCCACGTAGTGCTCCCACAGCTCCTCGACGAGCTTGCCGTGGTTGACGCGCTTGGGGTCGATGCTGATCTCGGCGGCGTCGGCGAGCTTCTGCAGGTGATCCACGGACGTCTCGGGCGTGATCTCCTGGCCGAGCGCCTCCGACAGCGAGCCGTACATGGTGATCTGCGCCCACTCGCCGCCCAGGTCGTACTCCGTGCCGTCGGCGAGGGTCACGACGTGGCCGCCGAACACGTCTTGCGCCGCGCCCTGGACGAGGTCCTTGGTGAGCGCGGCCATCGTGTCGTAGTCGCCGTAGGCCTCGTAGGCCTCGAGCATCGAGAACTCCGGCGAATGCGAGGAGTCCGCGCCCTCATTGCGGAAATTGCGGTTGATCTCGAAAACCTTCTCGAGGCCTCCCACCGCCGCGCGCTTGAGGAACAGCTCCGGCGCAATGCGCAGGTAGAGGTCGATATCGAATGCGTTCATGTGTGTCACGAAAGGACGCGCGGCGGCGCCCCCCGCCTGCGTCTGCAGCATGGGCGTCTCGACCTCGATGAATCCGCGCGCATGCAAACTCTCGCGCAAACTCCGCACGACATGTGCGCGCCGACGCGCGGTGTCGCGCGCCAGCGGACGTGCGATGAGGTCCACATAGCGCTGGCGGACGCGCGACTCCTCGCTGAGCTCCTTGTGCAGGACGGGCAGCGGGCGCAGGGCCTTCGCGGCCAGCTGCCACTCGTCCGCGAAGACGCTCACCTCGCCGCGGCGCGACTTGCCGACGCGCCCCGCGGCGAACAGGTGGTCGCCCAGGTCCACATCGGACTTGAAGGAGGCGAGCGCCTCCTCGCCCACGCGGTCGAGCGAGAGCATCACCTGCAGACGCGCCCCCGCGCCGTCCTGGATCGTCGCGAAGCACAGCTTGCCGGTGTTGCGGATGAACACCACGCGGCCCGCGACGCCCACGCGATCCTCGGTCTCCTCGCCGTCGGCCAGGCCCTCGTAGGCGGCGCGGACATCGGTGATCTCGTGCGTGCGGGGCACGGACACGGGGTAGGCCTCACGGCCCGACGCGATGATGCGGTCGCGCTTCTCGCGGCGCACGCGCATCTGCTCGGGAAGGTCGAGTTCGATCTCAGCGGGGGTGTCGGACACGCCCTCAAGGGTAGCGCCGCGCGGGCGAAGGCCCGTGTGCGAGGCGGGATCGCGGCCTCCCGGGCGCGAGCGGCAGGCCCGGCGACGGCCGCTCAGTGCAGGTCGAGAGCGACGTCGAGGATGGGCGAGGAGTGCGTCAGCGCGCCCACGGACACGAAGTCGACGCCGGTGAGGGCCACGTCGCGGGCGTTGGCCAGCGTCAGCCCGCCGGTGGCCTCGAGCCGCACGCGGCCCACCTCGGGCTCGAGCGCGCGCACCTCCTCCACGAGGGCCCGCATCGCGTCGAGCGGCATGTTGTCGAGCATGAGGAAGCGCACCCCCGCCTCGATGGCCTCCCTGGCCTGCGAGGCGCGCTCCACCTCGACCTGGATCGGCACGCCGGGGTAGGCCTCCTGGATGGCGCGGATCGCCCCCGCCACGGAGCCGGCGGCGACGATGTGGTTGTCCTTGACCATCGCGCAGTCGAACAGGCCCATGCGCTTGTTGGTGCCGCCGCCGCAGCGCACGGCGTACTTCTCCAGCTCGCGCAGGCCCGGGGTGGTCTTGCGGGTGTCCAGCACGCGGGTCTGCGTGCCCTCCAGCGCGTCGACCCACGTGCGGGTGTGCGTCGCGATGCCGCACGCGCGCGACATGAAGTTGAGGATGGTGCGCTCGGCGATGAGCACCACGTGGCCCGGACCGGCTATCTGCGCCACGGTGGTGCCTGCGGGCACCAGGTCGCCGTCGTGGGCGAGCAGCGTCACGCGCGGCTCGGGAAGGCCCAGGCGGGTCGCGACCTGGCCCAGCGTGTGCCCGATGACGGTGAGGCCCGCGACGACGCCCTCCTCCCGCACGACGACGTCGCCCGTCACCTGGGCATCGGGGGAGATGGTGGCCTGCGTCGTGACGTCACGCCCCGGCTCGCCGCCGAGGTCCTCGTCCAGGGCGAGGGCGATGGCACGCGTCAGCCACGCGGAGTCGAGGGGCCTGTCCTGAGGCAGGTCCTCTGGCATGGTCACCCCGCCATTGTCGGCGTGCTGCGCGTCCGTCACAAGAGGCTCCGGGGAATCCGTGTGACGGCTCAGCCGAGCTCGACGGGTGTCTTGCGCAGCACGAGCTGGCCGTCGGGATCGAGCGTGGCCGCGAGGCGCACCTGCCAGTCGAGGTCGTTCGTGTCCGGGAAGTCGGTGCGCTGATGCCCGCCGCGAGACTCCTCGCGGGCGAGCGCAGCGATCGCCAGCACGGAGGCGCTGGCGAGAACGTTGCTCGTCTCCCACTCCGCGACCTGCGGCTCCACCGTGGCGGGCTGGTCGGTCTGGAAGCGGGTGCGGATCTTGGCGAGCTCGTCCACGGCCTCCGTGAGGCCCGCCGCGTCGCGGAACGGGCCCGCACCCTGGTGGGCGATCGCCTGGACCCGCGCTCGAGCCGTGGCGGGCACGAGCGACGTGGGGCCGGGACGGTCCACCGGCTCGAGCTGCTTGAGGTGACCCGAGGAGACGACCTCGGACGCATCGGCCGCGGCGCGATACGCGAACACGAGGCCCTCGAGGAGGGAGTTGGACGCGAGGCGGTTGGCGCCGTGGACGCCGGAGCACGCCGCCTCGCCCACCGCGTAGAGACCCGGCTGGGTGGAGCGGCCGCGCACGTCGGTGAGGATGCCGCCGGAGTGGAAGTGCTGCGCGGGCGCGACCGGGATGAGGTCGAGCGCCATGTCGATGCCGCGCTCCTCGAGGCGCTCCCAGATGGTCGGGAAGCGCTGCTTGAGGAAGTCGGCGCCCAGGTGGCGGCAGTCGAGGAAGACGTTCTCCGAGCCCTCCTCCTGCATGACCTGGACGATGTTGCGCGAGACCACGTCGCGTGGCGCGAGCTCGGCGAGCTCGTGACGGCCGACCATGAAGCGCTCGCCCTGCGCGTTGAGCAGGTAGGCGCCCTCGCCGCGCACCGCCTCGGAGATGAGCGGCTGCTGGCCGCGAGCGCCCGCGCCCTGCCACAGCACCGTCGGGTGGAACTGGACGAACTCGACGTCGGCGATCGCGGCGCCCGCGCGCAGGCCCGCCGCCATGCCGTCGCCCGTCGCAGAGGCGGGGTTGGTCGACGAGCGGAAGACCTGGCCGATGCC
>JGI12383J13903_1001197_pt1 | contig 12983 bp, 8 predicted proteins | sample Passage237B_FD_13903 | JGI IMG/M metagenome (IMG submission 13903)
GCACCGCGCGCAACTGGATGCGCTGGCCAACGCATTGCTCGATCGCGAGACGCTGGACGAGCAGCAGATCAAGGAGGTGACCGGGCTGGGCTGATAGGCGTGCTACGACTCCTTCACCCACGTGGCGCTGGTAACCCGTGCGTGCGCATCCCGCACATGCACACGATACACGCCCGCAGGCAGCGCATCCGTGGCGATCACCGGTCGCGCGTCGGTGGTGTGGTGTCGCTGCACCATGCGTCCTGTTGCATCGAAGATCGTGATGGTGTGCACGCCGTGCGGAAGCTCCAGGATAAGGTGCTCCCTCCCGGGGTTCGGCATCAGCTTCAACGTGGGCGCCCCTTCGATCGCCAGGCCGGTGATCAACGGTGCGGTAACCACGCTCGTGTTCGTGCGGATCGGCGGGTTGAAGTCGAAGTGGATGTCGGCGAAATTCTCCACGCTGCTGCCCGGCGACATGGCCGTGGGCCGGATGCTGAACTGCGCGAAGCCATGGCTGCCCGCCTCGTTGGCACCGCTGTCGGGCAGCATGATGTGATCGAAGGTGAAGGAGAGCACCCGGTCGTTCAAGGTCGCACTGAACACGTGCGACGCCCCCAGGATCCGCAATGAGGAAAGATCGAGAGTGGGCTGCAGCGTATCCACCAGCACCACGTTCACGGCCGGTGCCGTGCCGGTATTTTGGAAACGGATGGTGTAGGTGATGAGGCTGTCGTTCTCCAAGGACCATTCACTGGAACTGCCGCTGTTGGTGCGGGCCAGCATGTCGTTGGGGTCGTACGAGCCAACGATGGTGGTGGTGTGTGTGCAGGTGTTGTTGCCAAGGTCGTAATCGTTCAGTGCGGTGGCCGCGCTCACGTCAAAGTTGAGCTGCGTGCCGAGCAACCCTACATCGGCCGGTACGCAGAGTTGAACGGAGAGCTGGCGCGTGGCTCCCGGACCAAGGCCACCATCGAGCTCCCAAATGACCTGGCCTGGAGCGTAGGACGTGGGATAAGGCAGTACGACAGGTGGACTGTACGGAGGTGCGATGCAATTCCAGAAATAGCAGTAGAGAAGAACGGGATCATGGTCCAGTGTAACGGTGATGGGCCCACTGGGCACGCCGCTGTTGTTGGTCACGGTGATCCATACTTGTTGCTGGAAGCCCACCACGGCATCCCCGAAGGCGCAGCTCACGGCCACGTCGGGGTCGGCGCCGGGGGTGAAGGCGATGTCGATCACCGCAGGTGTCATCTCGTCCACGGTGAAGTTCACCGGAGAGGCCGTTGGGCAATCCTGCGTGTACGCGGGGTCGGAAACGCTCAAGTCGTAGGTGCCATCGGGGAGCTGGCGCTGGTACTGGCCGTTCGCGTTGGTCAGGGTGGCGTATCCGGGTGCGATCTCCACCAGGCGGTTGGCCAGACCGAAGTCCGTTCCATTGCGCAGGCAGTCGCCATCTATGTCCACGAAGAGGTCGCCGCTCACCGTGGCGCAGTCGGTGATGATGGCGGGGTAGGTGATGTGCCAGATGCCGCCCGCACACGGAGGCAGCGCCATGCCGGAGATCGCGAACACGCCTGGGATCGCACCGGAGATAGCCACACCACCATTGGTGATGGTATAGGGCCATACGGCCCCGTCCGGCCCGTGTATCTGAATGAAGTTCGGCAGCACATCGAAATGGGCCACCACGCTGGTGGGCGCAGCACCACAAGGGCCGATCACTTCGGTGTAGAGCAGGTGCGGCACCTGCTGCTCGGGCACCACGGTGGTGATGGTCCCCGAACAACCGTTGGCGTCCGTGATGGTGAGGTCGAAAGGCGTGTTGCCGCAAAGCGCGTTGAGCGGCATGGCGGGTGCGGTGATGAACGTGTACGGGGCCGTACCACCCAGCAGGTCGTCGTTCATGGTGAGCGTTCCGTTGCACTGGCCCGGGCATGCCGCGGTGACCATGGAAGACGCCAACGCACCGGTCATGTTCAGGCCGGGAAGCGCGGGTACCTCGATGGCCACACCCACATGATCGCCCATGGAGTCCCAGACTTCGATGGTATAAGTGCCGGGGCAAAGCCCAATTGCCTGCGGGACGCCTTGTCCCGACGCAGGCTCCGGAGTCCAGAAGTAGGTGTAGCCACCGGTGCCGCCCGCAGGTGCGACCAGGATGCTTCCGTTGCATTCGCCGCAGGTGGCTGGCGACAGGGTGTAGTTCAGTTGGATCGCGTGCGCATGGAACGCCAGGACAAGAACGATGCAGGATAAGAGTGAACGCATGGTAGGGAATATTGACATGAAGATAGATCGCACCCCGTTCCGTCCACCCCCACATAGACGCAGGATATCAACAGGATATCAATCGGACCGTGGGCAGTGGTTGGTGAAAGATGTGGGCACGGGAAGCGGCAAGTACTGATGACCTTGACACCGATTGCCGGATAGCCGACCCGGGCGGCTTCCGTGTTCCGTTTCAGGGGTGCTTCTTGATGACCTTGAATCGCCACGTGAGCCCGGGGATGCCATCGTTCTTCCATCGAACTTCATCGCGTCGGATGAAGAAGTCGGCGTGGTCGGCGTTCCGGTAGGGTGTGTAAAGCCAAGGCGTGTAGGTGGTGTCGAGTTGGGCTGGCGGAAGAAAGCCGAGTCGAGCCAGTTCATTGGTGAGCGAGTCCGCATACGCCGTATCACTCGTGGCTATGGAGTAGTGGCTTCCGCCGTCGCCGTGGCGCCAGAATCCGATCGTGGCGCGATCGGCATTCTTCCAGTTCGAGGTACGCGCATCCATGCATGGAAGCCACAGATACCCATCTTTCTCGATGCCTCCCATGGGGCAGTAGTCCAGCGCTCGTCCGTGCGCGCTGATGCAGGCGGTATCCACGCAATTGCGCATGGATAGGATGTGAGCAATGGTCGGACGCTGGGCATGCGCGATCCAAAGAACCGATCCGAGCAACAGGGTGAGCGGAAGTCTCATGGAACGGTACCGAAAATTCTTTTCTCGCAGTGTGTCCCCATGGTCAGGCGGCGTCCATGGCTCTCGAAGATAGGATCTCACGGACCGTGTGGGTGGTCCCGGGGCTGGTTCTTTTGTCATGCACAAGGTTGAAAAAGACCGTGATCGTGTTCGAAGGCCGCGATCCCCGCGTGACGGATCGCAACGGAAACCCCGCAAGCGAGGAGCCCCGGCTGAAGGCCGGGGTGACCGAGTGCGGAGTTGAAGTGAAGAGCCGGACCCGGAGCATCCCGAGCGTAGCCCGGCGGAGCGAAGGGATGCGATGGGGCACGCCCAACCCTTCCCCGATCGGAACTGGACCGGTACCTTCGCGGCAAGCCGCGTCCAGAACTGCGGCGCCCGTACATGTCCACGATCGTGCAAGTCGCCCCATACGTCCCCAAGCACAAGATCCGTGTCGTCACCGCCGCCAGTTTGTTCGATGGCCACGATGCTGCCATCAACATCATGCGGCGCATCATCCAGGCCACCGGCGCCGAGGTGATCCACCTGGGCCATGACCGCAGTGTGGAGGATGTGGTGAACACCGCCATCCAGGAGGACGCCCACGCGATCGCCATGACCAGCTACCAGGGCGGGCACGTGGAGTACTTCAAGTACATGTACGACCTGCTGCAGGAGAAGGGCGCAGGCCACATCAAGATCTTCGGCGGGGGCGGCGGCACCATCCTGCCCAGCGAGATCGAGGAGTTGCACGCCTACGGGATCACGCGCCTGTACCACCCGGACGACGGTCGTGCGATGGGGCTGCAGGGCATGATCAACGACATGCTCCAAAAGGCCTGACTTCGACCTGAGCGACCGGGTGAACGACGAGGCGAAGCAGCTGACGCCGCAGAACTGGCCGGCCATCGCCAGGTTGATCAGCGCGGCCGAGAACCACCCCGAGGTGTTCGGCAGGATCGCCAACGAGGTGCACAAGCGGGCCGATGCGAACAAGGCGCCCGTGCTGGGCATCACCGGCACCGGCGGCGCGGGCAAGAGCAGCATGGTGGACGAGCTCATCCGCCGCTTCCTGCTCGACCAGCCGGGCAAGACCATCGGCGTGATCAGCGTGGACCCGAGCAAGCGCAAGACCGGCGGCGCGCTGCTGGGCGACCGCATCCGCATGAACAGCATCCGCGGCGAGCGCGTGTACATGCGCAGCCTCGCCACCCGCCAGAGCAACCTCGCGCTGAGCAAGCACGTGAAGGAGGCCGTGAGCATCCTGAAGGCCGCGGGTTTCGACCTGATCGTGCTGGAGACGAGCGGCATCGGCCAGAGCGACACCGAGATCCTGGACCACAGCGATGTGAGCCTCTACGTGATGACGCCCGAGTTCGGCGCCGCCACCCAGCTGGAGAAGATCGACATGCTCGACTTCGCCGACGTGGTGGCGATCAACAAGTTCGACAAGCGCGGCGCCCTCGATGCCCTGCGCGACGTGAAGAAGCAGTACAAGCGCAACCACCAGCTGTGGGACGTGAGCGATGACGAGCTGCCCGTGGTGGGCACCATCGCCAGCCAGTTCAACGACCCCGGCACCAACAGCCTCTATGTGCGGCTGATGAAGAAGATCGCCGAGAAGACCGGCGTCGACTTCCACAGCACCTTCCACGCCCACGACGAGATGAGCGAGAAGGTGTGGATCATCCCGCCCGCCAGGAGCCGCTACCTGAGCGAGATCAGCGAGAACAACCGCCGCTACGACGCCCGCGTGCGCCAGCAGGCCGAGATCGCCGACAAGCTGTACGGCCTGTACTCGGCCATCCGCACCTTCGGTGGGCCCGACCTGCTCGATGGCGACGTTGCGTCCGCCCACGCGCAAAGCCCCGAGGTGGCCGTGCTCGTGAGCAAGTTCAACGAGCTGAGGAAGGACCTGGACCCGCACCTGTGGTCCATGCTCACCAACTGGAAGGCCGAGGAGGCGAAGTATGGAGGTGAGTTCTACACCTACATGGTGCGCGGCCGGGAGGTGAAGGTGCCCAACCACACCGAGAGCCTCAGCCACCTGAAGATCCCCAAGGTGGCGCTGCCGAAGTTCCGCAGCTGGGGCGACAAGGTGCGCTGGGCCATGCAGGAGAACACGCCCGGCTTCTTCCCCTACACCGCCGGCATCTATCCGTTCAAGCGCACCGGCGAGGACCCCGCGCGGATGTTCGCCGGCGAGGGCGGCCCCGAGCGCACCAACAAGCGCTTCCACTACGTGAGCCAGGGCATGCCCGCCAAGCGCCTCAGCACCGCCTTCGACAGCGTGACCCTCTACGGCCACGACCCCGGCCGTCGGCCCGACATCTACGGCAAGGTGGGCAACAGCGGCGTGAGCATCTGCTGCCTCGACGACGCCAAGAAGCTCTACAGCGGCTTCGACCTGAGCGATCCCAAGACCAGCGTGAGCATGACCATCAACGGTCCGGCGCCCATGCTGCTCGGCTTCTTCATGAACGCCGCCATCGACCAGAACTGCGAGAAGTGGATCCGCCAGAACGGCCAGACGGAAGTGGTGGCGCAGCAGGTGAAAGCGATCTGGGACGCCAAAGGGCTGCCCGCACCGAAGTACAACGCCCCGCTGCCCGAGGGCAACGATGGCCTGGGCCTGCTGCTGCTGGGCGTGACCGGCGACCAGGTGCTGCCCGCCGATGTCTACGCCCAGATCAAGGCCGACACCCTGCAGCAGGTGCGCGGCACCGTGCAGGCCGACATCCTCAAGGAGGACCAGGCGCAGAACACCTGCATCTTCAGCACCGAGTTCGCCCTGCGCCTCATGGGCGACGTGCAGCAGTACTTCATCGACCACAAGGTCCGCAACTTCTACAGCGTCAGCATCAGCGGCTACCACATCGCCGAGGCGGGGGCCAACCCCATCAGCCAGCTGGCCTTCACCCTGGCCAACGGCTTCACCTACGTGGAGTACTACCTGAGCCGGGGCATGGACATCAACGCCTTCGCGCCCAACCTCAGCTTCTTCTTCAGCAACGGCATGGACCCCGAGTACGCGGTGATGGGCCGCGTGGCGCGCCGCCTCTGGGCCAAGGCCCTCAAGCACCGCTACGGCGCCGACGAGCGCAGCCAGATGCTGAAGTACCACATCCAGACCAGCGGCCGCAGCCTCCACGCGCAGGAGATCGACTTCAACGACATCCGCACCACCCTGCAGGCGCTCTACGCCATCTACGACAACTGCAACAGCCTGCACACGAACGCTTACGACGAAGCGATCACAACGCCGACCGAAGAGAGCGTTCGCAGGGCGATGGCGATCCAGTTGATAATCAACAAGGAGTTGGGGTTGGCGAAGAATGAGAACCCGTTGCAGGGCTCATTCATCATTGAGGAATTGACGGACCTCGTGGAGGAAGCGGTGTTGTCGGAGTTCGATCGGATCACGGAACGGGGCGGTGTGCTGGGTGCGATGGAAACGATGTACCAACGGAGCAGGATACAGGAGGAGAGCTTGTACTACGAGACCCTCAAGCATACGGGAGAGTATCCCATCATCGGGGTGAACACGTTCCTGTCGAGCAAGGGTTCACCAACGATCCTCCCGAAAGAAGTCATCCGGGCGACGGAGGAAGAGAAGGAAGCACAGATAGCGACCGTAGAGAACTTGAAGATGGCCTATGCGGAGGAAGCAGCGAAGGCGATCAAAGATCTTCAGCAAGCTGCGATCAAGAACGAGAACATGTTCGAGGTGCTGATGGAGGCTACCAAGTATTGTTCGCTGGGGCAACTCACTGCGGCGATGTTCGAGGTTGGCGGGCAGTACAGGAGGAATATGTGAACGGCCTTCGTCACCGTTTCGCCATCAGGTCCATCATCTTGACCTGTTGCTCAGCAAGGCGCTCGACCGAAGCCGCGATCGCGGTGAGCGCATCCACGAATTTCTTCATGGTTTCCTCACTGACGCCATGCTGATACTGATTGTGGACGCTGGTGCCGTTGGACGAATGGTCGTGCATGTGCAGCACATACTTGTCGTTATGCAGCAGTTCATCAAGGCTCTTCTCGAAGAACTCGCTCAGCTTGTCCAATTCCACGGCGGTGAAGGCGGTGTGGCCATTCTCCTTGTCGGAGTACGCAGGTTGGCTGATGCCGAGCACGGCGGCCACTTCCTTCTGGTGAATGTGGCGGCGTGTCCGAAGGTCTTGGATGCGGTCGGCGATCTCTTTCTTGTTCATGGCGGAGGGCTTGGGAGCGAAAGATATAAGCAGCGGTTATTTCGTTATAGGGAACGCTTATATCTTCGCCCAAGACAGGGTGTCGGGTCAAGATCACGGATAGCTTCGGGCCAAACTCAACACCAGTTGAACCCATGAAGCACTCGAAAACCCTTTGGAACGGGCGTGTTCTCGCAGTTTGCTGCTTGGTCGCACCGATGTGGGCACTTGCCCAAACTTACGTGAACAAGGAATGGGTGGAAACCACCGGCATGCCGGACAGCATCCCATGGTCCGCATCCGCGTTCGACCCTCTCGGCAACATCATCGTGGTGGGGAACACGCTTATCGCACCGGGAAACCCGGACGTGCTGTTGAGCAAGTACGACCGCGAGGGGAGCCTGCTTTGGCAGCAGACATACGGCGGAGATGCCGATGCTCAGGACTATGGTGCAGCCGTTACCACCGATGTGAACGGCAACATCTTCGTCGCGGCACTGGTCACCAGTTCATCGGGCGGCAAGGACATCGCCGTGCTGAAGTACAATTCTTCGGGTACGTTGGTATGGAGCACCCTGTGGAACGGGAACGCGGGGCTGATCGACATCCCCAGCAGCCTTGCGATAGATGCCTCGGGGAACATCTACGTAGCCGGAACAACGTACAGCTCGTTGGTGAACCCGGACTACGCCCTTGTGAAACTGAACGCGAGCGGCACCGTGCTTTGGTCCTCCAGCTACGACTACGCAGGCTTCCCCGACGTGGCCACCAGCATCACGTTCGATGTGTTGCAGGACCCGGTGATCACGGGCGGCTCCGCGTCAGCGATCAACGCATGGGATTACGCCACCGTGCGCTACAACAAGGTGACGGGAGCGCAGAACGGCGTTGACCGGGTGACGGTGCCGGGCGTGGGCTTGGACAATGCCCTTGCGTTCACGCGCGACAATGCCGGAAACCTCTACATCACGGGGTACCGGGAGGTGAATGGGAACAAGGACATCCAGACGGTAAAGCTCAACAGCAACTTCACGCTGGCGTGGGTGATGAACTTCGATGGCGAGGGCTTGGAGGACATGGGCAAGGGCATTGGCGCGGACGGGACGGGAAATGTGTACGTGACGGGCCATACACGGAAGACGAATGGAGGCAGCGACTTCATCACCATCAAGTACGACGTGAACGGCGGAGTGCTATGGCAGCAGCGGTTCAAGGCGCGCGATGATGCATGGATCGCGGAGGCCAACAAACTGGCCGTGACTTCGGATGGCGGCGTGATCGTGACAGGCACCATTTTCGATGGCACCTCCACGAACTTCATGACCGTGAAGTACAGTACCGATGGCAAACTCGAGTGGGAGAAGGAATACGATGGGCTGGGCGGCGATGACAAGTCGCTGGACCTGCTGGCCGATGGCTGGGGCAACGTGTACGTGAGCGGGACCAAGACCACCGGTAGCGGCACGGAGTACGCCACCGTGAAGTACAGCTACCTGAAAAAGGACAACGGCATCGTGTACGACAACGGCGGGCCGTATTGCATAGCCAACGAGCTGATCGTGAAGTTCCGGCCGAACGTGGTGAACACACAGGTGGTGGATGACAGGGGCTGGGAGTATGGCGAACTGCAAAAGGTGGTCGGTGATTCGCTCGCCATCGTGATCGGGAAAAAGCTCGGAGTGGACAATGGAGGTACGCGGTTGAAAACCTTCAAGATCTTCATGCGGTTGACGACCGCCGAGCAGTTCTCCACTACACGCTTGGGTGAGCAGGAGCCGATGTACGAGCATTGGAGCACGTTCCTCTTGGGCTTGCCTGATTCGCTCGACCTTGTTGTAGCGAGGGACAGCCTCAGCACCTTGCCCGATGTGATCGAGTATGCGGAGCCGAACCACCTTTACCAACTGCACAGTCTTCCGAACGACCCGCTGCTGAGCCAGCAGTACAGCTTGGTGCCTGACTTCGGATACCCCAACGCCAGCATCAACTGCGAACCGGCGTGGGACATACAGAAGGGACAGCCGTACGTCAAGGTCGGGGTGGTGGACCATGCGATCTATTGGGCCCACGAGGATCTTGGCGACGGCACGTACAGCGGCAGCAAGGTCGGGGGTGGTTGGGACTTCGCGAACAACGCTCATATCTCGAATGTCACAGCACCGTTCAACAGCCATGGTACCGCTTGTGCGGGGATCATCGGCGGGCTCAGCAACAACCAGACAGGTGGTGCGGGTATCGCCGGCGGGGACGTGGACGGTTCGGGGAATACGGGCGTGGACCTGATCTCCTTGGGCATTTTCGGGAACAACGGCTCGGTAGCGTCCACGACCATAGCAGGTGCAGTGGTTGAGGCCTCCACCGACTTCAACGGGTCGTACGGATACGGATGTGACGTACTCAGCAACAGTTACGGCGGCGCTCCCTTCAACATCACGTTCAACAACGCAGTGCGTACCAGTTGGCGCAACAAATGCGTGTTCGTGGCATCGCGGGGCAATGACGGCAACGATGCGGTGCAATACCCTGCCGGTTATGGCGGCGATCCTTGGGTACTGAGCGTGGGCGCAAGTGGAACGAACGGGGCATACCACAACGGCCAGTTCGGTGACAACTGGTGGAGTTCCTCGTATGGCGGCAATGTGGACGTGGTCGCTCCGGGTGTGACGCAAATAGTCGTTACGACGGAAGCGGCCAGTGCCCCGCTTGCCTGCGGTTCGTTCCCAACGGGGTACGGCTGCTTCAACGGCACATCGGCGGCGGCCCCGCATGTGGCAGGGGCGGCGGCGCTGATGATGAGTGAGCACCACGTGAACAACGGTGCCCCCAACAACCTTGCCTGCGAGGATGTGGAGAACCTGATCCAACGGACGGCAACGGACATCGCTCCTCCCCTTCACCCAGCCTATCCTGTCGGATATGATGCCCATAATGGCTGGGGCCGCCTGAACGCGGGTGCCGCCGTACAGGCCGTGGAGCGGCCGTACTACACGGTCTTCCATAGTGGTGCCCCGAACAGCAGCCAGCAGAGCACCTTCGCCAATCAGAACGTGATCGTCCAGAACAACGCGGGCGGGCTGGCGAACGGCTGGTACAACGCCGACCGCGTACAGGTGATCCACACCTACGTGAACATCTTCAGCCCGACCACCCAGATCCTCGATCGCTGGGAGCGTCCAAGTTCCGCAGTCGGGTATTCGGCCGCGAATCCGATCGACGGAAGCACATGGGGCAACTATTCGTTCTCCATTGTGGGAAACGTGGCCACAGTGGTCGTGATCACGAACTGCTGGCATGTGAACTACTCGGTCGGTGGTTCCACGATCAACCAATGGATCCCGGCCCCTCCCAGCGCGCTCACCACGGCCTACTCCCTTTACCTGTATGATCAGGACGCCGTTGGCATAGAGGAAGAGGTCGCGCTGACGGATGGGGTTCTCGTTTTCCCGGTCCCGGCGGACGATGTGCTGAACGTGCTGCTCGACTTGGAGGGTCGAGGTCCGGTACAGTTGGAGGTGGTGGACGTTGCTGGCCGGATCGTCCACAACGAACGGTTGGGCGTCGCGGCCAAGGGTCCGGTCCGGATCCCGGTCGCTTCACTCAGCCAAGGCACCTATGCGCTGCGGGTGCTCAACGGCGACCAGCACATCGTGCGGCGCTTCATCAAACGATAGGGAAGGTGAAGGCACGCCACCTCGCCATAGCAACGTTGGTCCTGAGCGGGATCCTTCCGGCTTGCCGGAAGGATCCCGTGACGGGACCTCCCGTATCCGGCGGGAATTGTATCCCTACGCCCCCCACACCGATGCTGGGATGGAACTTTGGGGTGCCGCAGCACGTCGTGAACGGTCCTCGTTTCAACCCGAACGATGGGGATGAGATCATCTTTATGGACCGGCCATACGGGAGCCAGTTCGAGTTCCGCCTATGGCGTTACCGGATCAGCTCGATCAGCATGGAACAAGTGCTTGCCGGCTCCAATCTCGTGAACACGCACTTCTCCGCGGACTGGGGAAGCAATGACTGGATCTTGTTGAATCTTCGATCGGCCGGTGGTGCGGAAAATATCTTCACAGTGAAAAGCAATGGAGACAGCCTCACCCAGTTGACTTTCACAAGCATGAATTTCAGCCCGCTGTGGTCGCCATCTTGCTCGGCTTATGGGTATCAGCGGTCAGCAGCCCCCGGAGGCACGGTCCGGGTTGATGTCGCAACTGGATATCATGATACGGTGCCCGGCTTTTTCGACCAATCAACATGCTGGTATTCCGATTCCCACGCGGCGACCGTCACCCCGTATGGGGTCTTTCATTGGGACATGACCACGGATCAAACCGACCAAGTGTGTGGCCTGCCCGCCGATCTGTATGATTTCAGCACACCAAGTGGTCTTGCCGTGCTGCCCGGCCACCATACGGCCGTGTGGACGCATGCCGGTGGGCTCTTCAGTACAGATATGGGAACTGGTGCTACAACACAAATGCTCCGCACGTGCAACTCGCGCTATTTCGTCGGGCTGGACTACTCTCCTCAAACGAACAAGCTGGTGACCACTCGGATCACGCGCACCCCGCTGAACGATCATGACCTATTGATCGATACTGACATCGTGCTGATGAACCCCGACGGCACCGGGCAGCAGGTGCTGGAAATCCCCTTCCCGGAATGATACGATACGCGATCCTTTTGCATTGCCTTTGGGCATGTACCACGGCCTTCTGCCAGCAAAGCGAGTTGGGGCTTTCTGGGGGCATGAGCCTGACACGGCTTCGCGGCAACTTGTTCTTCAAACAGGTTGATCCCATGCAAGGGCACCAATTCTTCGCCTCGTATGCGCATTATGGTGCTCGTGGGCTGGGGTACCATGCGCAAGTGGTGCATGCGCGGATGGGCGCGGCCATGGGGATCATCTATTCCGATGAGCTTGGCAACGAGACCGGGCGCGACCACATCCGCTATCGTTTCGATCACCTCGGCTTGGCGATCGGGCCGTGCTACCGCTCGCCCGGCCGTGCGCACGTGGTGTTGCAGGCGGGCGTGATGCCCACGACCCTCGTCAAGGCTCAGGTGCGGCAGCCCGATCCGTTGTGGTCGAACGATGTAGTGGTCACGGACCTTACCGCAAAGGCCAAGAACCCGGTGATCTTCGGCTATGGTGCCTTTGGCGGCGCAGTGGACCTCAATGCACCGTTTACCGTCGGGCTTCTGGTCCGCTATGACCATGGCCTCACCACATTGAGCCGTTCCGACTTCTTCGATACCGAAAGCATCATCGAAACAAGTTGGACGGTATCGCTGTCCCTTACGTACCGATGGCCTCAATAGGCCGGACGGATCATCGGCCATGCGTCAGCGCGTGAGGGACATGAGCGGAAAGCCCGGAGCCGGTGATCCGGCGAGGACTTGAAGCGGTTGGCCCGACCCCGCCTGCTCCCGAGCGTAGCCCGGCGGAGCGAAGGGATCAGGCGGGGGCACGCCCAAAGAACCTCCAAGCCCAGAACAACGATCTTCAGCACCGAGCCTGCCTACCGGACAGGCAGGTTCGCGCTGCGTCTCATGGGCGACGTGCAGCAGTACTTCATCGACCGGAAGGTCCGCAACTTCTACAGCGTCAGCATCAGCGGCTACCACCCCGGCTCGGTGGCCGGGGCAGGCGCTGCCGAGGCCGGCGCCAACCCCATCAGCCAGCTCGCGTTCACGCTCGCCAACGGCTTCACCGGAGCCTGTCCCGGTCAACGAACCGGGATGGAGTACTACCTCAGCCGGGGCATGGACATCAACGCCTTCGCGCCCAACCTCAGCTTCTTCTTCAGCAACGGCATGGACCCCGAGTACGCCGTGATGGGCCGCGTGGCGCGCCG
>JGI12383J13903_1001198_pt1 | contig 12978 bp, 11 predicted proteins | sample Passage237B_FD_13903 | JGI IMG/M metagenome (IMG submission 13903)
AGGTGGCGAAACAGCGCGTAGTGCTGAAACACAAAACCGATGCCGCGCTGACCTGGTCCGAGCGCGCTCACATCTTCACCTTCCAAGCGCACTGCCCCGCTGCCGGGATCGGCAAATTCCAAGCCGGCGATGATTCGCAACAGCGTTGTCTTGCCCGAGCCCGAGGGTCCGAGCAGCGCGGTCAACTGGCCCGGCTTGACCGACAGGCTCACGTTGTCGAGCGCGGTGTAATTGCCGAACGTTTTGCGCAGGTTTGAGACTTCAATGCTCATGATAAAACGATTTCAGGTGTTGGATTGGGCGCGTTGATGGCGCCATTCGACGACGCTCTTCAAAATCAGCGAGAGCAGCGCCAGCAGGGTCAGGAGCGAGGCCACGGCGAACGCGGCCTGCATGTTGTATTCGTTGTAGAGAATCTCGACGTGCAGCGGCATGGTGTTGGTCTCGCCGCGGATGTGTCCTGAAACTACCGATACCGCGCCGAATTCGCCCATCGCGCGAGCGTTACAGAGAATGACGCCGTAAAGCAGGCCCCACTTGATGTTGGGCAGCGTCACGTGCCAGAAGGTCTGCCAACCGCTTGCGCCGAGCGTCAGCGCGGCGAGTTCCTCGTCGCTGCCTTGGGCCTGCATCAGCGGAATCAATTCGCGCGCGACAAAAGGAAACGTCACGAAAATCGTCGCGAGCACGATGCCGGGCACCGCAAAGATGATTTGCAAGTCGTGCTCCGCGAGCCACGGGCCAATCCAACCCTGCGAGCCAAACATGAGCACGTAGATGAGGCCCGAGATTACCGGCGACACCGCAAACGGCAGATCGATGAGCGTAATCAGCAGACTCTTCCCGCGGAACTCGAACTTCGTGATTGCCCACGATGCCGCGACGCCGAAGACGAGATTGAGCGGCACCGCGATCGCTGCCGCCGTCAGCGTCAACTTGATCGCCGCGATGGCGTCGGAATCTTGGAAGCTCGCAAAGTAAGCGCTCACGCCCTTGGACAAGGCTTCCTTAAAAACGACAATCAGCGGCAGCAAAAGGAAGAGGCTGATGAACAAAAGCGTCACCCCCAGCAGCGTCCAACGCAGCCATGGCGGATCATTCAACGCCGGCCGGGTCGGAGACGCGGTCGAGGTTCGGGAAAGTCGAGAGACGGAAGATGCGGCCATGAGAAAAGGGTTCCGATTTTTCAGCGGCCCTGCCGGCGCGACCACGCCTGCAGGAGATTGATAAGCAGAAGGAGACCGAACGACACGACCAGCATCGCCACCGCGAGCGCTGTCGCGCCGGCGTAATCGTATTGCTCGAGCTTGGTGATAATAAGCAGCGGCGTGATTTCGGTTTTCATCGGCATGTTGCCCGCGATGAAGACCACCGAGCCGTATTCGCCGACGGCACGTGCGAACGCCAAAGTAAAACCAGTGAGAATGGCCGGTCGCAGCGCCGGCAACACCACGCGCCACAACGTCTGCAGGCGCGTGGCGCCGAGACTGGCGGACGCTTCCTCCAACTCCGGCTCCAACTCTTCCAGCACCGGTTGCACCGTGCGAATCACGAACGGCAGCCCGATAAAGGTGAGCGCGATCCACACGCCCGTCGCCGTGTAGGCGATCTTGATGTCGTGCGCCGCAAAGAGTGAACCGAGCCAACCGTTGGGCGCATAAAGCGCGGTGAGCGCGATGCCCGCCACGGCCGTCGGCAGCGCAAAAGGCAGATCAACCAGCGCATCAACAATGCGTCGGCCGGGGAACGAATACCGCACCAGCACCCACGACGCGATCACGCCGAAAACCACATTGGCCAGCGCCGCGAAAAACGACGCACCAAACGTCAGCCGATAGGAAGCGACGACGCGCGGCGATGTAACCGTCGACCAAAAATCGCTCCAGCCCAGGCCCGCGGATTTCAGAAAAGTCGCGGAGAGCGGAATGAGCACAATGAGCCCGAGATACGCCAGGGAGAAACCAAGCGTGATATTAAAGCCGGGAATGATCCGGCGTGCGGAAACTGTGCTGCTCATAGGTCGCCTCCCAAAGAAATAAAGCCGCGATAACCGGCCAAAACGGACACCAGTGCAGAGACCGCGGATTCAATCTGCTGCTCTGCCGCGGCGCGGCCCGGCAATAAAAACCAAAGTTCAAACGGCCGCGGATGTTGCGTCGGCGGGCTCAGGGTGTCGCCACCGATTGAGAGCGGCGCGCTTTTCGGGCGCAGCTTGTCCGATTCACCGAGCGCAGGCGCCAGCAAGTGTTCTTTCACGACTTCGCTCCATGTGCGGCCTTCCAAGCGCTCCGCCTCGTCATTGATGCGCAACGTGATAATGCCGTCGTATCGTTCGTTTTCCAATTCGTCTTCCAGAATTCTGATTTCGGGTTCAACCGAACCGCGCCAGAATTCCTGTTCGATCCGGAAGCCCGCACGGTTATGAGCGGTGTCATCCTCATAACCGGTGGGATTGCAGACCGGATAGCACGTGATGTCGTAACCTTTCGCCAAGTCCGGGCACGACGCGAGCAACTCAAGCAAACGCAACAGCGCTTTGCTGCCGTTCACCTCGGTGCCATTCAGCAGCGCGAAGATGCCCAAGCGGGTTTGCGGCGAATCTTCGCGCGGGCCGAGAAACGTGAACTTCGGAATGGTGTAACGCCGTCCGCTTTCGCGGAACGTTCCCGCGACGCGTCCAACCACTTCACGGCACTCCTCTGCCAGCCCGAGAAAGGGCCAGTAGAGGCGGCGCAGCTTGTGCGGATAAACGTCGGCAGACGAGGCGGACGGCGTTTGCAACATGATCAAACGTGGCGGATTACTTTTGGTAGATTTGATCGAAGGTGCCGCCGTCGGAGAAGTGATCCTTCTTCGCCTTGGTCCAACCACCAAACGCCTCGTCGATCGTGAAGAGTTCAACCGCAGGGAAGAAATCAGCGTATTTCGCCTTCGCGGTCTCGCTCACCGCCGGACGGTAGAAGTTACGACCGGCGATGTCCTGGCCTTCTTCCGAATAGAGATATTCGAGATAGGCCTTCGCGACTTCGGCGGTCTTCTTGCGTTCGACGACCTTGTCGACCCAGGTCACAGTGGGCTCAGCGAGAATGCTGATCGAAGGCACGACGATCTCGAAGGTGTCTTTGCCGAATTCTTTCTGCGCGTAGAACGCCTCGTTTTCCCACGAGATGAACACGTCACCGATGCCGCGTTGCACGAAGGTCACGGTCGAGCCGCGAGCGCCGGAATCGAGCACGGGCACATTCTTGTAGATCTTGGTCACGAATTCCTTCGCTGCTTCATCGCTGCCGTATTTACGGCGCGCGTATTCCCAAGCGGCGAGGTAGTTCCACTGCGCACCGCCCGAGGTCTTCGGGTTAGGCGTGATCACCGAGACGCCGGGGCGGGCGAGATCATCCCAGTCCTTGATGTTCTGCGGGTTTCCTTTGCGCACGAGGAAAACGATCGTGCTGGTGTAAGGCGCAGAGTTGTGCGGCAGGCGATTTTGCCAATCCGCGGGAACCAACTTCGCGACCGAGTGCAACACATCGACGTCCGCCGCGAGCGCGAGCGTCACGACGTCGGCGCGCAGGCCGTCGATGACGGCGCGAGCTTGTTTGCCGGAACCGCCGTGCGATTGCTTGATCGTCACGTTGTCACCGGTCTTTTCTTTCCAATATTTGACGAAGGCCTTGTTGAAATCGACGTAGAGTTCGCGCGTCGGATCGTAGGAGACGTTGAGGAGTTCGATGTCCTTGGCCGCCACGGTGCCAGCGAGCAGGAGAGCCGAAAGGGCGAATGAGAGAAGACGAAAGGTTTTCATAACAGAAGCATTTATGGGTTGGGTTTTAGTATGTGTTAGAAGCTGAGATGAACGCGTGAGATGAACGCGGTTTCGTCGTCACGAGCGCCAACTTGCGCGGTGGGCGTCTTGCCGCCGTCGAAGTCGGTGTGCTCGAGATTCACGAGGAAGCGGAAATTGCGATTGAGATACCAGTTGAGGCCCACGCCGTAAGCGGTCGCGCTTTCCACGTTGTTGTTGCGGTTGAGACCCGCGCCGCCGTTGGCCACCGATTTGAACAGGTCGCTGTCGAGATCGAGGCCGCTGGCGCGGAACACGAGTTCGAAGGCGCCCCATTTGCCGTCGGCCGGCTTGAAGGGGTTTTGCGGCGTGACGCCATTCTTGGTGGCCGCTTCACCGGTGAGCACGTAGCCCGTGGTAACGCGCCATGCACTGTTGCTGAAGCTGCGCACGGGACCACCCGCCGCGACGGCGATGTCCTGCTTTTCTTGGGCGTATTCGGCGACGGCGCTGAACGGCGTGCCGGGATACCATTCGATGCTCGGACTGATGCGCGTGTGGGCACCATCGGCATAGAGCACGGAGCCGTAACTGAAGATCGACTGCTGTGCCTGGCTGCTGATGTTGGCGAGACCGTTCGCGAGATTCGTGCCTGCAGTGCCGCGTTCGTTACCGTGGCTGAAACCGAGACCCAGCGAGAGACTTTGCAGCGCGCTGTCTTTCTGGCTCTTGAACGGCGTGACCGTGATGCGACCAGCGAGGGTCTTGTCGCCGTCATTCCGGTCGGGGCTCGCGCCGCCAAAATTCGTGGTGTTGTTCGGCGCGCCGGTGAAAACACCGAGACGATAATCCACCACCCCGTCGGCAACTTTGCCGAAGAACTCGGCGCCGATGTCGCGGTTGGGCAGCAGGGAATTGACGAAGGGCGATTCGATGAAGTGCCGGTTGGAACCCGGCTCGAGTCCGACAGCCGACGCGAACTTGCCCACGCGCACACCGAAGGCCGGCGAGAAGCGCGCCGCGGCAAAGGCATCCCACAACGCGACCGTGGTCGAGGAATTGGTGCCGCCGCCGAGTTCGGGCGTGATGTTGAAGTCGTAGATGCCGGCGACCGTGCCGGTGAGCGGCGTGCGAATACGCCGCAGCAGGAATTGATCGCGATTCGGCGCGCCGTTATCGAAGAAGAAGCGGGCGTCGAACTGGAAGAGCGCGCGCAGCTTCAAATCGAAGGACTTGTCAGCCGAGGTAAGGGCGAAACCACCCGCGCCGGCCGTCACAGTCGGAGGCTTGGACGCCGCGGCGGCGGCTTCCTCTTTCAGCTCTTGTTTGCGCTCGAGAGTGCGAAGTTTCTGGTCGAGCAAACGGATTTGCTCGCGCAAGACCTCAATTTCAGAGGCCGATTGGGCCGCCACAGCCGGCACGCCGATAATCAGCGAGGCGGCCAGCAGGGCGGTTCGAATGGTGTATAAGTTCCTCATGGGAAGGAATGGTTTTCTTCTGGTGCATGGGAACTTCCCGTGGTCGGGTCAGTTTGCGGTTTATGGTGTGGTTTAGTGTCTAGCCTCCGGTGGTGACCGGTAGGAAAATCAGTCCTCGGCAGCGGCGGTGCGCTGCCCGGCAATGCGGGTTTTTTCGGTGCGCTCGATCTGGGTCACGCGCCCGTCGTGAACGACAAGTTGCACGACGCCGTAGCGCAGGTTCTCGACTTTCTCGCGCACGATTTGGAGCCAGTCGGGTTGTGAGTCGGTGGAGTCAGAAATCAGGGTGCTCATATTGAGTAATCTCCCAAAAGTTGATGCACCACGCCCTCGGTTGGGCTGAGCCGCGGTGTGTTGCGGGCCGAGCGCCGCGCCACGCGGGAAGCCGGTTGGCGCATGGGTTGGCTAAACGGAAGTTCGATGCCGTCGCGCTTCATTCTGCGCGTGGTCACGTCAACCACTTCAGCCAAAGTGTAACGGTCGAGGATGCCCGCGATGGCGTTGCGCACATCGAGCATCAGCATGCGCAGGCCGCAGTGATCTTCGTCCGGGCAGCTGCACGGCTCATAGGCCGATTGCGAAACGCAGCCGATCGGCGCCAGCGGACCGTCAATGCGACGCACGACCTGCCCGATCGGGATCTGCTTCATCGGCACCGCCAAGCGATAACCGCCAAATTTGCCGCGCTGGCTCTCCACCCATCCCGCCTCTTTCAGCTCTTGGAGAATCTGCTCCAGAAACTTGATCGGGAGCTGCTCATTCTCGGCCAGCTCAGAGACTTGCACGAGCTCTCGACCTACCTCTGACGCAATGCCGAGGTTGATGAGGGAGCGGAGCGCGTATTCGCCTTTTTTGGAGAGTTTCATTTAAGATAGTTTTAATCTAGATTAATTATATATAGATTAGACAAGTCTTTTTTTGCAAAGTCCTGCTTTCTCCTTCCCTCTCAACAATTTCCCGTGAAACTCATCCCATGACTTGGGAGATCACCCTTGTTTTTACTCTGCTAGTTTTGACGCTGGTGTGCTTCGTGTGGGAAAAATTTCCGCCCGATCTGACGGCATTGACGCTTTTCCTCGTCCTGATCGGCACCCACCTCCTCCCGACCGACAAGGCGTTTTCCGTGTTTTCCAATCCCGCGCCGCTGACCGTGGGGGCGATGTTCGTGCTTAGCGCGGCGCTCGTGAAATGCGGTGTGGTGGACCGGCTTTCCTCGCTGATCGAAAGTTCGTCCAAGTTGCCCTATCCATTTGTCATTTTGATCATGGTGGTCTTGGTCGCGACCGTCTCGGCGTTCATTAACAACACGCCCGTCGTCGTGGTCTTTCTGCCCGTCATCCTGAACCTCGCGCGCAAAATGGGAAGGGCGCCGTCGAAATTTCTAATCCCGCTCTCCTACGCCGCGGTGCTCGGCGGCACCTGCACGCTCGTCGGCACGAGCACCAACCTCGTCGTCAATGGCATCATCACCGACAAGGGCCAGGTTGGTTTCAGCATGTTTGAACTCGGTTGGCTCGGTCTGCCCGTCACCATTCTCGGCGGTCTCTATCTCGCGATTTTCGGCAACCGCCTGCTGCCCGTGCGCGAAATGCTGACTTCGATTCTTTCCGATGAGGAACGCCGCGAATACATCACCGAGGCCTTCGTCCAACCCGGCTCACCCGTGATTGGCAAAACCCTCGCCGAGACCGGCCTCACCCGCCAGCGCGGCGTGCGCGTGATCGAAATCGTGCGCGACGGCATCGCCCTCTACATTGATCCCCAAACCGTGCGATTCAAGGCCGGCGACCGGATCATCCTCGCCTGCCGCCCCAGCGGCATCGCCAACACCCGCCGTCTGCAGGGCGTCGATCTGGTCTCCGAACTCAATCTCGGCATCGAACAAATCGCCGCGCATGAGGGCTCCTTGGTCGAAGCCGTAGTGACGCCTCACTCGGGTCTGATCGGCCACACCGTCAGCGAGGTCAAATTCCGCCAACGTTACCGCATGGTCGTCCTTGCGCTGCACCGGAAGGGCAAAAACGTGCGCGAACAAATCGAAACGCTGCCCATCGAAGCCGGCGACGTGCTCCTCATGATGGGCACCGACCAAGCCATCGACGCCGTTGCCAACAACAGTGACTTCATGTTCTTCGACCGCGCGCGCGTGCCGGCCAAACCACGAACCGGTGCGATGCTTCTCGTCACCGGCATCATCGGCGCCGTCATCGCCACCGCGTCGCTGGATTTGATTCCCATCGAAATCGGCGCGCTCACGGCCTGTGTTGTGATCTGCATGTCGGGCTGCCTGAAAACGTCGGAAGCCTACAACTCGATCGAGTGGAACATCCTGTTTCTCATTTACGGCATGCTCGCAATGGGCCTCGCGATGGAACACACCGGCGCGGCCGCTTGGCTCGCAGGACACATCGTCACCGGCGTGCAACATCTCGTGCCCGAAGCACACAAGGGCATCGTCATGCTCGCCGCCATTTATATCGTGACTACGGTCCTGACCGAAATCCTGTCCAACAACGCCGTGGCCGCCCTCATGGCTCCGATCGCCATCGGCGTCGCGATACAGATGGGCATGGAGCCGCGCCCGTTCATCGTCGCGGTCGCTTTTGCCGCGTCGGCCGCTTTCGCCACGCCGATCGGTTATCAAACTAACACCTACGTCTACGGCGTCGGCGGCTACCGGTTCGGCGATTTCCTGAAAATCGGCATGCCGCTCAACGTGCTCTGCTTTGTCATCGCGATGGTTGTGATCCCGCGCGTCTGGCCGTTCTGAGCTCGTTTATAATTTGATCCGCAATCCGTCGTAAGCGAGCCGCACATCGGGGGGCAATTTCGCTTCCGTCGTGGCGTGATCGCTCACGTGAGTGAGATGAGTAAGCCACGTTTGGGCCGCGCCGATCTCCGCTGCCATGTCTAACGCTTCGGGGATGCTCATGTGCGTGGGATGCGGCTCGGGGCGCAGTCCATCCAGCACCACCGCATTCGCACCGCGCGCCAGCGCGATCGCTTCGCTCGGCAGGCGCTTGTTGTCGGTGTAATAGACAAACTTCGCGCCGCTGCTGCGCTCGGTAAAAATCAGCCCCAGCGTGTTCACGCCGCCATGCGGCAGCAAAGTCGCCTGAATGGTCCCCTGCGGCAATTCCATCAAGGGAGGCATTTCGAGTAGTTGAAACGCCGGATAACCACGCCGGAGCGAACGCTCCGCAATCGCGTAAGGGAAAACCGCCAGCACGCGCGACAGCCCTTCATCCGTCGAATAGACCGGCAACGCCTCGCCTTCGCGCTGATCGCAAAACCGCCGCAGATCATCCATCCCTGCGATGTGGTCGGCATGCCCATGTGTAAGAATGAACATGTCGAGCCGCTGAATCCGCCCGCGCACGCATTGCAGGCGGAATTCCGGCGCCGCATCCACTTGCACATGCAATCCGTCCATCACCACGTGAATGGAAGCCCGCGTGCGCCGGTTGCGCTCATCATCCGAGACACACACCGCACAATCGCACGCGATCATCGGCACGCCTTGCGAAGTCCCTGTGCCCAGAAAGATGATTTCCATGCCGCAAACAAACGCGATTCGGCGCAACGCGCCAAGCCTGCATCACGGCTCCGCGGCCAACAGCGCGCGCAGATCCGCTTCATCCAGCACGGGAATTCCGCGCAACTTCGCCTCGGTCAATTTCACTCCCGCGTTTTCGCCAGCCACAACAAAGTCAGTGGATTCGCTCAGCGCCGCACTGACCTCGCCACCCGCCGCCTGAATCAAATCGCGCGCCTCCCTGCGGGTCAGGCCCGGCAGTTTCCCGGTCAGCACAAAGCGCTTTCCCTGCAACAATCCGCCACGCGCCTGTTCAAGCGGCCGGCCGATGCCCAAGTCCGCCAAATCGCGCAGCGCTTCGCGGTTGGCTTCATCCGCCAGATACGCCCGCAAAGCCTCCGCCGCCGCAGGCCGCAATCCCGGCACTGCTTCAAGCTCCGACGATTCGATGTCGGCCAGATTTTCCAGCGATTGAAAATGCATCGCCAATGCTTTGGCGCCACTCGGACCTACACCGGGAATACCCAACCCCGCGATGACTTGCGACAACGACGCTTGGCGACTGCGCACGATAGACTCACTTAGTTTCGCCGCGGTTCTGGCTCCAACCACCGTTTCAAGCTGTTCCGGTTTCAGCCGATAGAAATCACCCGGTCGTCGTAACAGTCCTGCCTCAATCAACCGTTCGATCAACCGCGGACCCAATCCCTCGATCGCCACGCCTTGATTCGACGCGAAGTGCACCAAACCGAGTTTCAGTCGTGGCGGACACAGCGCATTGGCACAGCGCAACACCGCACCGCCTTCGGCTTGCCGTAATCCGTTGCCACATTCCGGACAATCGGAAGGAGCCACATACGGCGACAGGTCACCAGCGCGTCGCTCAACCAAAACGCGCGCCACTTGTGGAATAATCTCACCAGCCTTTTCGACTTCGATCCAATCGCCCACGCGCAAATCCAGTCGCTCGACGTGAGCATGATTGTGCAGCGAAGCGCGCGTAATCGTGGCGCCGCCCAACACCACCGGCTCGAACTCCGCCACCGGTGTCACCACGCCTGTGCGTCCCACTTGCCACGTGATCGCCGTAAGACGCGTCATCGCCGTGTCGGGCGGAAACTTGTAGGCCACCGACCAATTCGGTGCGGTTGCGCTTGCGCCCAATGCGTCGCGCAGAGCTGCGTCGTTGAGCTTTATCACTACGCCATCAGTCGGAAACGACCAACCACCGCGTTGCTCTTTCAACGTCTGCACGACCGACCATGCTTCATCAGCATGGTTCGCGCGCTCGAAGCGCTCGACCGTGCGCAAACCCCATGCGCGCAGTTGTTCATACAATTCGATTTGTGAGGACGGCCGCGTGTCGCTCGGTTCCCATTCACCCCAGCCGTAAAGCACGAGCGAGAGTCGGCGCTGCGCCATGCTTTCGCCGTCGGTTTGTTTCAAAGTGCCAACGGCGAGATTTCGCGGATGCGCATAGGGCTCTAGACCCGCTTGCTCGCGCTCCGCGTTGATGCGCTCAAACTCGGCATGCGTCAGATAAATTTCTCCGCGAAATTCCACGCGCTGCGGCGCAAGCGGCTTTAGCGTTTCTACAATTCCATCTATCCGCCGCACGTTCGCCGTCACATCGTCGCCGCGCCGACCATTGCCTCGCGTCACCGCGCGCACGAGGTTTCCGTTTTCGTAAACCAAGCTGATCGCCAGTCCGTCGTATTTGGGCTCCACCACCCACGTGGACGATGCCACGCCCAGACGCTTCATCGCATTGGTTAAATAGCGCCGCAGCTCCGTTTCATCGTAAGCCTTGTCGAGACTGAGCATCGGCACGGCATGGTCCGCTTGCACAAACGCACCCGTGCGATCATCGCCGACGCCAGCGGACTCTGCTGCGAATTGCGGATAACTTGCCTCCAGCTCACGCAGTTCGCGTTTTAGCCGGTCGTATGCGGCATCGCTAATTTCCGGCGCGGCTTGCTTGAAATACAATTCGTCGTGATACGCGATTTCCGCAAGCAGCACGCGAATCCGCTCTTCGACTTCCTCGGTCGGCCCGGCCCACAACACCGGCGCTAGCAACACGCAAAATCCCGCCACCCGAATCCATTGCAATATCGCGGCGCGTGCTTTCATGGGGACGAGCCGCCAGCCTGAAGGGGTATGGGGTAAGGCTGAAAAACTCGTCCAAGGCGTAGTCTCGCTCCATGACGCCGTCAACCAACCATCACGGCGGCGTTTTACGACCGTTCATCCTGAAACCATTGCGCTCACCCGCTGCGCGTCCCACGTTTTTCGCATGTCTAATCTCGCCGAATTTCCCCGCACTTGGGACCTGACCAGCTACTTTCCCAGCTTCAACGGGTCCGAATACCAAGCGTTCAAGACCGAGCTTAACCAAGCGCTCACGGACACGTTCGCGCGCGCCACCGCGCTCGCCGATCTGACCCAGCCCAACGCCGCCGATTGGGTCGCGCTGTTCGAAGCCTACGAAAATCTCGGCGCGCGGATCGGTCACCTTTCCTCTTATCTCGGCAACATCTGCTCGGCTGATGCCGCCAACGATCTGGCGAAACGCGAATCCGCCGCGCTCGCTTCGGCCTACGCCACGTTGAGCAAACTCCAAGGCGAACTCCTGCGCGCCGCCGGCACGACCGATGCCACCGCTTGGAACGCTTTGCTCAACTCGCCTGAACTCGACGGCGCCAGTCACACGCTCAAGCGCATGCGAGCCGAGGCGAAACATCGCATGTCGCGCGCCGAGGAATCACTCGCCGCCGATCTCGGCGTGGACGGCATCAGCGCGTGGGGCCGGCTCTACGACAATCTCACCGGCCAGTTGAACTTCGAGATGCACTGGCCCGACGGTCGCAAGGAAATCATCCCCATGTCGCAGCGTCGCTCGCTCATGGCGAATCCTGATCGCGCCGTGCGCGCCGCCGCCTTCAAGCAGGGTAATCTCATTTGGGCGCAGCATGGCGAAACCTTCGCCGCCGCGCTCAACGCCATCGCCGGCACGCGACACACGCTTTACGGCCGCCGCGGTTTTAAGGATTTTCTCGCCAAGCCCTACTTCGATGCGGCGGTTTCGGCGGAAACCATTGATGCGATGTTCCGCGCCATCGCGGCCAACTACGAACTGCCGCGCCAAGCACTGCGCAGCGGCGCCAAACTGGAAGGCACTTCTGCGCTGGCGTTTTACGATCTCGAAGCTCCGCGACCGCTCGATCCGGTGCCGCCGCTTGCGTGGAGCGAAGCGGTCAACCTCGTTGATCGCGCCTTCCAATCCGGTTATCCCGCGCTCGGCGCGTATTTTCGCGACTGCTTCGCCAAGCGCTGGATTGAATCCGAAAAACGCGCGAACAAACGCTCCGGCGCGTATTGCACGGGCTCCGCCGTCACCGGCGAGCAACGCGTGTTCATGACCTACGCCGACACGATGCACGACGCCAACACGCTCGCGCACGAAATCGGCCACGCCTGGCACAGCCACGTGCTCAAGGGCCTGCGGCCCTTCGCGCAGGACTATCCGATGACGCTGGCGGAAACCGCGTCCACGTTTGCGGAAAAACTTTTCATGCACGGCATGCTGCAGGATCCGAATCTTACCGAGTCGCAGCGCGCGTTTCTCCTCGACCAGGATTGCAGCAACGCCGGTTCCTACCTGCTCAACATCGCGATGCGCTACGAATTCGAAAAGGAATTCTACACGCGCCGCCGCGACGGCGAACTCTCCGCCAAGGAACTTTGCGATCTGATGGTGCAAACGCAGCGCAAGATCTACGGCGACACCATCGCCAAAGGCGACGAAGACCCGTGGTTCTGGGCTTCAAAACTGCACTTCTTCATCACCGAGGTTTCGTTCTACAACTTCCCTTACACCTTCGGCTATCTGCTCAGCCAAGCACTGTTCGCGGAATTCAAACGCAGCGGCGCAGCCTTCCTGCCGCGCTACGAAGCGTTTCTCCGCGCGACCGGCACGGCCACTTGCGAAGATGCCGTCAAATCGACGCTCGGCTGGGATCTCACCGACGAAAAGTTCTGGGCTGTCGCCGTCAGCGCTGCCGCGCCTGCCATCGAGGAATTTTCCAAGATCGTAGCCGCTCGCTGAGACGCCGCTGTGCTGCGCCGTGCGATATGGCGGGGTTCGGAAACCCCGCCCTACAGCTCACCACACGCGTGAGGCG
>JGI12383J13903_1001199_pt1 | contig 12973 bp, 12 predicted proteins | sample Passage237B_FD_13903 | JGI IMG/M metagenome (IMG submission 13903)
GCCTAGTATGGAGGATATTCTGGGCTAAATCCTTCCAGGGGGTATCTGTTCGAACCTACCGTTAGACCGTAGTAGGACATCTGGGACGAAAATCTGCGGTTAGCTACGTTATCAGAATAGCAGCCTACAGTTAGCGTTGACGATGTGAACGAAAAATTCTGATCTACTGTGCCGGCCAATACGCCGTTAGCATAGAATCCAACTGTAGTGCCAGTTCTCTGCATGGCAACATGAACCCAGGTGTTGAGGATATCCACCCGGTCCCCAATTACTACAACGCCCTGAATTCCCCCCGTAGCCCCTGTGTACAGGGAGACACTATCGGATCCTATGTAAGCCACCAGCATAAGGTTGGAAGCTGTAAACCCTGTTGATGAGGGCCCCGTACTGGATATAACCTTTATGTCGCCCGTGGCGCCTGTTAGGTACATCCAAGTTTCGATGGTATAATCCTGCAAGCCTATAGGTGTTATAGGGTACTGTAAGCAACCGCTTCCGAAATTCGAGCTGTACTGATTTCTATTTGAATTCGTTAGGGACACTGTGGGTCCAGAACCGACAACAACCAGGCTGCTACCATTTACTTTGTTAAGTTGTGGAGTAGCAAACAAACCTGCTTGCAAAATATTCGGCGGACTGTACAGCGGTGGCGTAACTATAGATACCCTTCCAACTTTTATGCTATCCGTCGGCTCCAATATAGCCTCACCTGTAGTTTGTGATGGGGCTAAAGTTGCTGGTGGATTATCATTTATTACTAGCCCCCAAACATCCAAATCGCCTGGACTAGATTGAGCGTATTCGACCAGCAGCGGCTTGTCTGTGTCCTCTGGTGCGACCGTAAATGTTTTTCCCTCGTAATAAACACTAGCACTGGGTTCCACTGTTGTAGTGTTAGTTTTGTCAAGAGACTCTATTAGGGTAGCTCCGTTGAACTCCCATTCGTTCGCTACCTCGGTTAGAACTTGATCCACTAAGGAAGCCGAAAACTTCTCCTCGGTGTCCGATTCTCCTACTACTAGGTCGGTAATGTAGTAGGATGGATATACAGCGCTACCGGAAGCCCCAGTTACAGTTATTGTTCCTTGAACCGTTCCATCCGAGACGTACCGCCCGTTCGCGTAGCAACGACTGGTTTGTGTCTGGGTATCCTGCAGGACCACCAACTTACGAACCACCTGGTCTTTCTTGTACTCCGCTGGCAGGGAGAAGCCAAACACGCTGATTAAGCTGTTTAATACAGCTGCCGCCGTGGACTGGGGAGTCCAGGAGACAGAGTAGCACCGATACCGAAGGCCGGTGAAGGACACGCCGGGGTCGAGAGTGTACTGGTTCCCATTAAGTATATTCGGCTGGAACCAATAGCCATTACCATCAACCTTTTGGCTAGCCCCTTGAGCAGGCCCCGTAACCACCATTCTCACAGGGCTGCCTGATGCAACCTGCTCGTTTTTGAACGAGGAAGCATAAACGATGTTCATGTGCCACTCTCTTATATAGTTACTTGGGCGTTGTCAGCTACATCTACTTCTTGAGTTACGTACTTGGGGGCAGTGACTTGCTGGGAATTCCCGTTAACGTCAACGTCAGCTGGTTCTGGGGTGTTAGCCTGAGCGGTCACACCAATCTGGGCGAACATCCCTTCATTGACATCGAATTCTACCGTGGTCAGCCCTTCCCCTGTAGCAAATTTTTCAACATCCGGTACCCCTCCGAAAACTTGGGGTAGCGGAAGGTCCGCGGTTAGTGAGGAGGTCACTTCGGTAATTCCTGCGGATGTGACAACTGGGCTGCCAAATCGCTTTCCACCATCAGTCATGTAGAAGTCAGTGACTCCGTACGCGAAATTCTGCGGCTGCATGTCGCCTTGGCTGAACTCTGCAAAGAACGGTGACCCGACAGTTTCCTGGTAAGGGAGCATGCCCGCAATCACGAATTCTAAGTCGCTACCTAAGTTGCAGAAAGCATTGTCGTAGAATACGGGGGAGTTGTTGAGGTTTACGATCAGGCTTGAGTACTCGTTGGCGTCCGAGACCTTGTCGAATACGAAGTCTATGTAAGCTTCGCGGTCCGTGGTCTGCACTGAAGTGGCGATCGTCTGAGCAACACCCGCCTGATCACGGTAGTTCATGACCAGGCTGTACAGATTCGCAGTCTGACTTGCAGTCCAACGGAAACCGAGCACTTCACCAAAACTCGTCGGTCCAGTTTTGGACACGATCCCGAGGGAGTTCGTTCCTTGCGAAGGATACTGCACATTGGTGAAGTCCAAGCGTATCCCGCAAACATACCTAGAATAGCCGGTCGGGATAGGCTTGGTTATGAGCCATGACGCTGCGTTGGTAGCACTGCGGGTAGGTGCATACAGAATATTCCGCCCGCCGAATGTCTGGACCCGTACGTCGGGGCTACCGTACACGTTATACCGGGCCTTCAACCACGTAAGATCCATCTGCCCCGATGTTTTAGGCGTGTCTAGCAGACTAAAGTTGTCCATGTACAGCATTACGTTCCCCCAGTAATACTAACCGTCACCTCCCCCGCCTGCCAGTCCACAGCGGGGGCGGCATCGGCAAATCTAGGCAACGAGGAGGTTGACCCTAGGAGTGACAAACTACGATTAGGCTGTTCCGACCAGCCCGCGGGGTACGCCTTCGANCCTAGTAGNNNTTCNGGCGCTACAGACGAGTACACTATGTCCGCTGGTTCTAGACAGTTAACATTGGGCTCTGCAAGCTTTGGATTCTGCTTGTCCACATCCTGCACGTACCCCTGATCCGAGAAAACCATACCCGTTGTACTTACGTACTGTAAGGGGCGGGGCGTGAACTGCAGGTTCTTAAAATCCAGCATTTGTCCGTCCGGAGTGTCCGTAGCGATCACCAATTTTTTCACGAAATTAGTTAAGTAAGAGCTCCCACTGACGCTAGAGATGTGCAAGGCCTTGTTGGCCCCTTCCGTATACATCTGCGCCCAGTTAGGGGGCATCCCCAACTTATTAAACACCAACTGCCCGTTCACAAATACCGTTAGGGTACGGNTTCCGAGATCAACATCGCAGTATAGATCNGTAATAGCCTTTAGGTTCGGCACCCCATAAGGCAACGGCANCGGTAGTGCTGTTCCGTTGGTTACCCCGTTAGTGGACANNTATAGATCAAGTGCAGTAGTGGTCCGNGGGTACAGCGCGAANCCGTACACCAGGANCCTCATTGCTGCCGTGGATAGCTGCCCGCTATCCTCTAACTCCATGTAGAACTCTGTCCTTTGGGCAGTGTTNTTAGGAAGTTCCGCGAACTGCGCAGTGCTAGACGACTTGGTAAGGGGGTACCCTCCGATGTCCACACCAATGACTTCCCTTGTGGTCCCGGGGTAGCGCTGAATCAGGGAATCTCCACTCTCATTGGAGAAGTCCTCAAAGAATATCATTACGACACCTTCAAGCCGAAATTGGCACTATTAGCCTCTAGGGCTGTCCAGGACAATCCTGTCACTGGATTTTTCTCTGCGATTGCTGTAGCGAAGCCTGGGGACAAATCAAGTGGAATACCCCCTATATCCTCCATCTGTCCACTCACCCGCAGCGTCGCCCCGAGTTCCAGTGCGTACGGGTTGTTCTTAGACCCCGCTACCTGTATCGCCATGCACAGTACCGCCTCACTCGATAGGTCTGGGAACGCGGGTGCGCCATACAGTTCCTCCATGGCCGCAGTAGCTGCTACCAGATACCGATTAGCGTCGGGCGGGGCAACTCCTACGAGTTCCGCGTGTGAAGGAGTGGACACATTGGGGCTCATACTATTCGGCCCCAAGTCTACGGTGCCAACACGATCTACAACCCTGACCAGACCGTTACGAGCCCCGTCATTAACAATGAGATCCGTTACGCCGCATATTGGGATAGCCACATTACCAGCAAGGTTGATGAAGCCTGTAGCCGTGGTACTGCCGGCAGGAGCTATGCCGACCCCGCCACAAATTCTTGCCGATAGGTTAGTAGAGCTCCCGATTTGGCAGAACGCGTCCTGCACATACGCTGCTTTGTTGTTAACCCACAGGATGAACGGCTTGTAGGAGTTTCGGTCATTAGCACTCTTCTCGAAACCCCATTCAATGACGTCCTGTACCCCCGTTAGAGAGGTGCTCATAATGAACACATCTTTACGGACCACCCCGTCCACTCCGGCGTAAGCAACGAACCCAGTTTTGTTGTCGATGAACCCAAAAGACAAGATATGATCGTCCTGCCCTGGGCCTACCAGCGACAGCCCCGCGATGGCTACTCCGTTTGGGACATAGTTCAATAGGCGCATTGTGATATTGACGTTCTTCCGCTGGGAAGTTATGTGGCTCCCCAGAGGGTAGTAAATACTCCGCGACCCGGTAGTAACCGTTACTGTACCAATGCCCTTACGGCCTGCAGGCCAATCTTGAACCCGCAGGTTATTAGGAGTAGACTGGTTAACCTGGTACTTACGAGCCAACCAGGTTGTGTCCATGTTGCCAGTAGTTCGTACCGTGTCGTAGATTAGGAAATCGTCAATGTGATAGAACATTCTCTACTCCACTTGAATTGGGCTTACGGGCGAGGGCGGATTACCGTACCGTAAGCTGTAGCAACAACAGTAGCGGGCGTCCAGTCGGCGTTCGCTGCGTCTGTTTCAAACACAGATTGGAAGTACGCTGGCTGGATGGGTACGCTTATGTCCGTACCGAGCTTTTCATCCACTCCGTTCTGGATCTGCAGGGCTACGTACTGATCGTCAATATCAGTCTTGGTGAGCAGCGAAGTTACGGCCACCCCGTTAACGATCTCCTCACTGTCAATTGGGGCGGAGCTCAAATACATGTCCTTGTCACCAGCAGTGTCCGCTTCGGTGTACTCTGCCGGAAGAGCGGGGATGTTGTTCATGATATCCACTCGGCTCTTGCTTGAAGGTTCCGGGGACCAGCCAGGATCAACGGCGGTAGTAGACAGACGTTGGCGAACTTTCTGCGGCCCAAGGAAGTCCGTGTGCTTACCGGCACTGCCGTCCATGAAGTACACGTAAGAAAAAACGAAATCCGCTGCTGGGGTTGCTGCCTCCGGGAACCCCCAGAAGCATTGGATAGTATCCGGCACGGTTTCCGTGAACGTACCCGACAGATACGGGTAGCCGTTAACCCTCAATTCGTAGGTCTTCGCGGTCTTGGCGAGTTTCAGCTCAACAAAGTACACCTTGTTCAACAGGATGGTAGCACTGCCGGTGTCAGCCCCTATCTTGAACTGGTTCGGCCACTCCAGATCAATGATCGGGGTAACATCATCTGCGCGGACGGAGAACGTAGTGGCCCCACGCTGGGTAGCACGGAAAGCGTACCCAATGATTACCGTGTCGTCGGTAGTTGTATATCTCCGCTCCACTTGAGCGAACGTAGACCCAGTACGGGGAAGGGTCAGGCTCTTGGCGTCTGCGTGGAACCCGTCGGTAATCAGAGCTGCCGAAGACCCGTGCGTGATCCACTGGGTGTTGAAGTTGGCATTCGCACTGGATAGGGTGGAACCCACAGTACCGTAGGGGAAGAAGTTCTCGATTAGATGGAGTGCCATGGTTAGGTCCTCTTGAAGGTAAGGGTAAACGCAAACTTTGTAGCCCCTTCGGGTACAGCATCTGGGGCGTTGACTTGCAGAATTTGATTGGCGGTAACTTCTACAATAGAAAGGTTGGCCGCACCAATGTTATTGGCGTAGGTAATGTTGCCTACAGGGAGGTTATCCAAGAATACCGGGAATACGATTGGTTCCACAACCTCCTCGCATACACCACTGCCGAACAGATAAGTTCCAGCGGGCAGGTGCTGATAGAACACAGGTTCAGATGGGGTAGGCGAAAACGGAATGCTAACGGCCATCTCATAAAGAGAAGCTAGTTGGATGTTGCCCGAGCTATCCGGCAGCACACCGTTGACGGAATTAACCGTACCGGCCGGGAGTAGATTCAACGTAGTCCAAACGTCCACTCCCGGCAGCAGGGTGGTAGTATCAATTTGCTGGCCGTTCCGAAATACCTTTGTCCCTTCTGGAACCTCTACCGGAGCGTCCAAGTCGATGTAGCACTGGAGGACGTAGCCTATGACTACCCCAGCAGATACCTCTTGCATCGGCAGGGCAAACCCCCATCGTCCCTTGTTGCAGACGTATAGACCCTGCGGGGCGCTTCCTTTCTGCAGGGAGAGGATTCGTACTGCCGTCTTATAAGGGTCCCCAAGACTCTCTACCAATGGGGCATCCACTTCGGTAACCACGTTTCCAGTATGGAGCTTCAGTGGGTAGTAGAATCTACTATTCAAAGTTTTTTCAATCATTGGATTACCCGTAAGCATCGTTCCAAATATTTCTTCCGGTCGGCCAGTCCGTTGGTACCTCCATTGATCGCACGTACCACTCGAACAAACCCCTGTTTTACTTTGTCGTCCAGGTTGTTGTTGTACCAGAAAGCAGCAGCGGCGGCAGTACCTATGTAGATATCGGTAAGGGCAAGCGGGTCTTCCAGTAGGTCCAATTCAAGAACGAATCCCATGATTACGTGGTTGGTCTTTCCAGTGATTTGAACAGGGCCGTGACCACTGAACTTTCGACCATCCCCCGGCTCGTCATTCCCGAGGGTGTAGGCTTTGAAGTTCCTGTCGCCTTGCCTCAACTGAGGGCCCCACGGCTTACTGAAATCCCGCTCGTAGGTTAACTGCTCACTCGTAGGGCCCCAAATTTCCTGCATCCACCGATACTCTCCGGATTCGTGGGCCAGGTTGGCAATGAACGCGGCTACCTCATCTCGAGTGTCAATACCAAACCGATTCATGGAGTCAGTAAGAGCTTCCGCGATATCCGCTTTGCGTTTTGCTGACGGCATGATGAAGGCTAACTGTTCTTCCGTAACCACAATCATGAGCCCTTCTCCAGGTTCTCTACGATCACCCGCGCAACTCCAACATCGAGAACAGCGTTCTTAATTGGATTCAGCTGATAGGTGATACTGGTCCGTACGTAGTATACGCCGTCCGGCAGAACGGGGAGCTTGAACGAAACCTTCTGCTTCGGGTTGTCCGTTATTACCTCTGGGTAGTTATAAACTACCTCCTCTTTCTCATTCTGTATGTAGGTAGCGAAAGCCGCCTTGCGAACGTCCTTACCCAAAGATACGGGCGACTCTAGGTAGACGGGTACGCTCTGGGAAACTACGACTGTCGGCCCCCCGCTTTCTTGCGAGACGCCGACAATGCTAGGCTGTTCGACCAACATGAACACGAAGGAAGCGGGGACCAGAATGGCAGCCACCATACTAGTGAGCCCCCATATGCCGTCTATAATGGAACAGGCGTTGCAGACTGCCTGCTCCCCAAACTTGCTTCCTAGATAATTCATAAGGGAGGCTTTCATGATCCCTCTCCTTGATCGTCTTTCTGCTTTCCTACCCGCCCGTAGGAACTATCATTACTAAACGGGCGCTTCGTAAACTCTCGACCTTGCCTTCCAGCTTCTGGAGGGTCCTCAAAATCTGGCATNCCCCCTGGACGTTCTGCTGGCAACCCGAGCCGCAGCCGAAAAATCTCCACAAACTCTCGCCACGCTCTGGCGCCCATCAGCCCGGAAACGCCTATCAGGAAGGCACTCAGTAGTTCTGAGATACCCGACCACTCGCACAACCAAAAGGTGAGGAGTCCGGAGAATCCACTGGATAGCCCGTCAATTAAGATTCGGGCAAGAGAGAAAGGGGAGGCGTGGCTAAGGCTGTTAAGCCGTCGAATCATACCGGCAAAAGCTGACAGCCCGATTACCCAAAAGTACGTAGTAATCGGGTAGCCAAATGGATCTTTGTCCATGCTACTAACCTCCATTGTTTTCATTAAATTTTAGGCCCAGCCTATCTGTACCCTATTGATATTGTGCACTGCAAGCACAGAATGCACGCTTGGGTCTGGGAAAACTTTAGAGATTAGAGTAGAACGAATGGCTCCGTAGTTATAAAGATCCGAAGCAAGGAAGAACGAAGGGTCAACCATCTCCTTTTCTACGGCTACCGACCTGCCTACTGCCCTCAGGGAATTAGGGGACAAGACTTGCTCGGGGTCCTTTTTAGACTGCTCAAAAAGGATATCCCGAGTAACCCCTCTGGCGGTGCTTGGGGACCTAACCGCCGACGGATCCTCCCCAGTTTCTCCTACCAATTTAGAGGTTACTACGGAGTAGGCCTTGTAGGTTGAGGCAGCAGCGTTTGGGTTCTCCTTAGAAGTAGCGGAAACAAGAGATCTGTAGGTTCCGTAGGACTTCTCCGGGCTGATAATCTCGTCAGGAGCGGGATGTACGGCCAGGGCAACACTGGACTTGGAGGTAGACCAAGAATACAAACCAGAGTCTATAGTAGAGGGGTCCTCCAGAGTTTCAGGGGACAGAGCGGAACGGGAAGTTCCGGAATTCGTGGTACTCGCCCGTACATCATTAGGGTCAGGCTTATTCTCGGCCTCAACAACCGATCGTCCAATCAAGTACAACTCGTGAGGTTCAGCAAGATCAAGCGGGTCTGCAAAAGCGGCGGAACTAATCTGCGTCCTGTAGGCCGAGGAAAGCTTGTAGGCGGCGGAAATCTCAAGAGGGTCTATGAGCTGTGTTTCAACCAGCGTCGTCTTCTTCAACCCTCGGTGACCATAGGTGGCCGCTACTTGTTCAGGGTCCAGTTTGTCCTGCTCCACTATTGTGGTCTTGGGTGTTCCGTACAAACGATAATTCGCTGCTACCGCATCTGGATCCGGGGGCTCTGCTGGCTGGATCGTAGACCGGCTACCCGTGTAGGCACGGTAATTATTAGAGATTTCCGAAGGATCTTGCAGGACCAAAGGCTGTACGGCCGACCGTGCTGCCAGCATAAGGGCTTGATTGCCGAGAACCGACGCAGGGTCGTCCATAACCCGGCCAACCAAGGAAGCACGGGACAGCAAGGAGGCAATGGCATCAGGAGATCCGGGGGGTTCTTGTACAGCCGCCAGTAGCTGGTAGGCCTGCACTGCCCGCACATCTCCAAAAGTAAAGGTGACGCGGGCCACCAGTTGCTGCATCGAATAAACAGACGACCCACTTGTTACCTGCTCCTCATAAGCCACAAGTTGGTAGGCGTTGCTGACTCGGGTAGGATCTGGGGCTACATAAGGAGCCCACACAACCTGCCCGGCCATCTGATAGATTTTGACCGCCATCACACATCTCCGGCGTTGTTAGGGAAGGACCGTCCTGCGCCCCAGATAATACGAATACCAGAAGCACTGTGACCTACTGCTGCTATCCCGCCCCCGTATGCTTGATGGTACGGGGCAGTAGGCGATTGCGAACCGTTAAATCCAAGACTCATGGAAGCTCCACCACTTGCCCCAATTCCGTGAAGGCAGGTTCCTCCCCCTACATTCGGAGAGAAATTGCTATTACTAGTGCGGGCAGCCCCGCCAGAAGCAGCTCCTCCCGTAGCTGCAACCGATGGGGTTGTCTTTACCTGGTTTCCCGGGGAATATACAGCGTCTAGACTGGCCCCGGCCCCTCCGTTTGCTGTATATCCAGCTGCTCCGCCTCCGCCCGCACACCCCCAGATGGTGGTATTGGAAGGGGCGTTAGAGCCAGCGGCCCCGCCAGTATACCCGGTTCCAACTATACACGCCCCAGGTACGTACTTATTCGCGTTGGAAACTTCTAGCAGCGCAACCTCCCCCCTATAGATACCTGTGTACCCCGCATCAGGAGACCCGAAGCGAAGAATTAGTGTTTCCCCGGGTGTCACTGCTATATCGTTTTCATATCCTAGGCCGCCTCCAGCACCACCCCGACCTGCTAGAGTTGCCCCGGTACCAGTAGCAGCTCTCCCTGACCCTCCGCGACTAACGGCTACCCCACTAATAGCGGTAACTCCAGGTGGCACTACAAAATTCTGGATTTCCCCGCCCGTAGAACTAAACTCTTGCTGCCCTGGGGGTACTGGGAACCCGGAAGCAACCAGTCCAATTCGCCAGGACGCAGGAGCAGGAAGTGGAGCTTGCAAGATCGAGGTTACTGTGGTCTTAGCCCCCGTTATAGACGCCCCCTCACTTTGGTCAGGCATCAGCATAGTGGCTACTTCCGAGCCTTCCGTTTCCGCCGTCATCGACATCTGAATAGCTTGGAAATCAGAGCCCAAGGGGGCTCCACCAGTTCCGTTAGACGTGTAGAGAGCGCTAGTATTTGTCGTAGCCTCAAGATATGAGCCGACAGACAAGTCAGCCTTGGTATACTCGGGGTTTTCTGCTACGGGCTCGCCGCCACTGTTTGTAAAATCACCACCTACTATTGTACCCACGGCAGTGAAGGGAGTCACACGGAGCGGCCCTACCTGTAGATTCGGGTCGTCTGTTGAAGCGGCGATAACAAGGTCCCCAATTGCTTCGACGGTATTTGATCCAGTGGTTGCTGCCTGTCCGTAGTAAAAAGCCCCTCGTATACTATTCCTTTCGTTAGTACCGACTTGTACTTCTGTGCCTTCAAAGTTAAGCTCCCCATTTAGGTAAACCTTAATTCTAAGGGTAAGAGGGGAAGTTACTACCCTTTCGCATACGATCTCAATGTGCCCCGGGCCAGAAGGGACAACGATATTGGTAGAGTTGATACTGGATAAAAGGGTAACGAGTATTGCCCCCGTGGAGGGGTGAGCAGAACTAATTCCAAAAACGGGGACTAGGGCAGAGTTACTCGGGTACAGGCCGTATAGACCAGGCCCAAAGTAGTTGCCATCCCGCCCCGCAACTAGGCTGGTGAACTGGAACGAAAGGCTAACGGCCACATTAGCAGCGAATAGGTCGGCGACAGAGTTAGCCAAGACGGGGGTGCAGAAGGCGGCAGAACGGGCGCCCAAGGACACCGAGGGCAGTTGAAAGGCCTTGCCAACAGGGTTATTCTGGGGCAGAGTGCTACCAGAAATTATAGCCCCGCTCGCTACTGTAGAGCCTGGGTAGCGTATGCCCAAAGAGGCAGCTGTTTCGTCCAGGCCGAATCCCTCAGCATAAAGAATTTCGTAACTCATGGTACCGCCGATTCACTAGTAAACCCAAATCTACTGTTGTTGGCCTCCGCAGCTGTCCAGCGGGAACTCGTAGCAGGGTTGAGCTCAAAGACCGTGTTGATATATGAAAGAGTACCACCGAGTACAGCAGGGTCGCCCGCTTCTTCCGTAGTACCGCTCTTCACTACAGCCTTGAGATCTGGGCCTTCCGGGTCTACCTTGCTAGCTAGGATGCGGGTCATCATGCCTACAACCTGTTCGCCCCCGAGCGCAGGGAACGCAGCTCCGCCGTACATTTCAGTTTGGGCTTCGGCTGCCGCAGACACGTACTTGCCAGACTGGGGAGGTGTAACCGCTAGAATGTCTGCGTGATCCTCCTCAGTAGCCCCAGAATAAGGAACCCAATCGTTAGGGCCAACGTCGCCACTAGGGGCCCTGCCCGTGACTCTGATACGCCCCAGCCTACCTGTATTGAGGCCCGGCTCTTCGTTCACAACGTAGAAGTCAGTGACCCCAAAAGGAATGCTCACAGTGGATAGAGTCAGACCAATCTGAACATAACTGCCAGTGGAGCCAGCGACTCGCCCGGCAAGGTTGCCCAGGGCAATCCAATGCAGTTCCTCTGTGAGTACATTGCCGGGAATGCACAGTTCGTCGAAGACCAGCCGGTTGTTCAGCCAGATAGCAAGCTGCCCAAGCTGTCCAGCTTCCCCCCGGACCAGTTTGAACTCCACGTAGTCGGAATTCCCAAAAATAGGCTGCACTAGAGTAGTCAGTTGCTCTACTACTATGCCACTGTCCATCCAGGAGACACTCAGGGTATTTCGATTGACAAACCCAATCTTGACCAGCACCCCACTGAACGCCCCACTTTGAACACGAGCAAGACCGAACTGCCCAACGTTGGAGTTGGAGTTGGCAGTGTTGGGGAAGTTGACCATGCGGGCGCCAAAGTAGATAGCACCTTCCTCGGGCCAATGATTCTGCAAGGGAAGGGTTACCGCCGCAGCGGCCGTGCCTCCTCTGTACAAGGTTACCCGATTCTCCGGCGTGGAAGCTAAGCTGGTGATCGACATAGAGGACGCTGACCACAGGTTGTACACTGTGCCCAGGTACGCGGGGGAACTAAGGGCTGTACCCGGGAGCACATACCCCTCAAAGTTATCTATATGCTTCAGCATCGTAAGTCCTTCTTCATGCTTCGTAGCTAGGGGTTACGGGCGCGGCTGGATGGTCACCCCAAAAGCGATAGAAGTAGCGGTCCCTGCGTTCCAATCCGTGTCGGTTTCGTCGGTCTCAAACACATGGGTGATATACTTGGGCTGCACCTCAACTTCGATCTCGGCGCTTTCTTTGCGCGAGCCGCTGGGGCCGATACCAACCTTCACTTTCTGGCTGTCAATGTCTGTTTTGCCAATGATCGTAGTAACCGCCACCGCAGTAACGTTGCCACTCACAGTCGCGGACGAGGTGTAGTAATCAGATTCTCCTACTACGTCACTCTTCGTATACTCCGACGGCAGCGGCGGGTTGTTCTGCATGATCTGCACATTGGTCTTACCAGACGGAACAGGATCCCACTCAACTGGAGTAACAGATGCCGTAGGGCGGTCGTCCTTGATGGTCTGCGGGCCGATGAAGTCCGTGTACTTGCCAACTGACCCGTCTACGATAACAATGTTCGACACCTTGAACGAGGCGCTGGAGCCAGTAGAAGGGAACCCCCATTGCAGATTGAGGGTGTCAGGAATAGGGGACCCAGTGGAAAGTGTCCCGTCAATGTAAGGGTAGCCATTGAGCTTCATCACGTAGGCCTTTGTGGACTTGGTGATCTTCAGCTCAACGTAATACCCGGTGTTGAGGATAGGGATAGCGGAACCCGAGTTACCCTCAATAGCCATAGCGGCAGGCCAGTCGATCTT
>JGI12383J13903_1001212_pt1 | contig 12856 bp, 8 predicted proteins | sample Passage237B_FD_13903 | JGI IMG/M metagenome (IMG submission 13903)
CACTTCCTTCGGGCAACAGATTCTCCGAGATATGCTGAGGTTCGGGTGGCACCGGCCCTGTAAAGGCTTAATGGGCAAGGGATAACGGAAATAAAAACGTCATGCCACGCTTTGACGAGATCGGTTGGGGTGTACATCTGAGTCGCACCTGTGGATGTGACCGGATAATCCGCTAAATTTATCAAGTTAAATCAGTATGTTAAGAAAATTGGTTGCGGGGGCAGGATTTGAACCTGCGGCCTTCAGGTTATGAGCGCAAACCATCCATCCCTAAGTATCTGATATTTCACCATGAAATACCCTGCTTTTCGTACTGGGCAAGTTTTGGGTAAGTCGGCAATAAGAGTAACCCAGTATACATTTTGTACTTTACGACAGCACAAAAACAAAGGCAATCCGCTATTATTCACCGCAGATTTTGCGGCGAATAATACGCTTAATCACCGCATGAAGATTGAAGTAATAAAACACTATAACTTATCAAAAACAGACCCCATACGAGGACTAAATAGGCGATCATAGACTTTCAAAACAGTGGCGTCTGTCATGCCAGCTATGTAATCGCAAATTACACGATAGCTCTCCTTTTCGTTCTTAAATGTTTCATAGATACTAGGAGGCAGAAACATTTTAGGTTCCGAGGCAAAAACCTCGAAAACTGAAATGACCGCTCTTTGGCCCTTGAACTCTAGATGCTGAACAGATGGGCTTAGAATAACCTTCTCTCTGACGATTGCCTGCAAAAAATCAATCAGCTTCTTCGCTTCCGGCTTAAACCCTACGCGATACTTGAGCAGAGGCTCTTTAAAATTAAGTTTTTTAACCTCTATATTCTCGGCTAAATAACCAATAATTCTGCTAATTTGTCCCTTACGCTCTCTCGGATCGAAAAGTTTTTTTAGAAACCCTCCTGGAACGTCATTTTTAAACTCCTCGGGATAATGTGATTTGATCCAGTCAAAAAATTCCCTCATTTGACTATCAAATTGCTTGTTACCGCCATTATCTTCCACGGAAAAATCTTCAAATTGGCGGCTTGTTATCAACCCCAAATAAATCGCATCTTCAAGGTCGTGTACGCCATAAGCTAGGTCGTCACACACGTCCATTATGCTGCAGTCAAAAGACTTGTGCTTAGTCTTGGCATGTTTACGGCCTTCTGAGGCAGCCTTTTCGAAAAACCTCTCTCTATCCGAGGCGTCCACATCTTCTAGCAGCCAATCCACGACATCTTTCTCTGAATCGAGATAACATTTCGGCGGCTTGCTCTCCTCGCGATCAACTAACCTTAATACAGAATTTTCATCTTGAAGCTTACTCTTAAGAAGTTGGGGCCTTAATTCTTTGCTTTTAGCATCGCTGTATTTAATTGGATATTTTAATACTCCCAGCATAGCACGTCGAGTAAGATTGGCTCCATAACCTGGTGATATCTCAGCAAGCCTACTTAATATACGAAGAGTTTGTCCATTTCCTTCAAACCCTCCATGGTCACGCATGCAAAAATTCAGCGCCACTTCACCTCCGTGTCCGAATGGAGGATGCCCTAGGTCGTGAGCAAAACAAATAGTTTGCAACAATGTAAGCGCAGGCAAAGGAAGATCATCGGGAAATTTTTCCCTATCCCCTAGCTGCCTGAGAATGCTTGTAGAGAGTTGAACGACCTCCAAAGAATGGGTTAGACGTGTTCTGTAGTAATCGCTATCCCCTAGGTTAAGGATCTGCGGCTTACCCTGTAAGCTTCTAAATGAAGCGGAATGTAAGACCCGAGCAAGATCACGATCCCATTCGCTGCGCTGGTCGGATTTTTTCTTTTTGGAACTCTCATCGCGCCTTTTTTCCCACAGGTTCATTTCTCACCTTGCACATTTCTTGATGGCATCTTGAATATCCTCAACCGCGTAATCCCTTCTTTTGTATTCTGATGGACTAAAGAAAAAGCCTTCCTCCTTAATACGATAAGGCTCCGCCCTCTCATGGGACACACGATAGCTGCGAATACAGTCACACACACCAGAAGAGCCTGAAGCATTACTTTTTGGAATTTGGCTTTAAAAGCCATTCCGCTCGAAACTTCCCCAAATAACCATTACCTATTGATTTTACTATATATTTTGTCAAAAAAAGTCAACATGTCAAATCTTAGCCCTATGAAACCGACCCTTTTGATCAACTGAGTCTGCTTAACCTCAAGCTTCAGCCCATCGCTTGCACACTATGTTATTACTAGTGGGATTTGTCACTTTCATAAATACGAGCCCAGCACTCACCAAACAGATAATAATTGCACCTCATCCCTTACTATAATAATATTACCGAACTTTATTAGGGTAGCTCCTAATATCCGTTGGCCATTTATCAAAAATTAGTCTTATTAGTTATCCATGAAGCTTCGTAATGCCTTAAAATGCCTTGGTTCCAGCAGTCTAGCCGAACTTGTTGGTCAACAAACCCTTGAAGCTGTAGATGCAATCCTCAATGAAAGCATCACAGAAGGTCGAATGGTCGACCTTCTATTGGAAAGAAATGGCAGCCAAATCTTAAAAATAGCCTCTATTCGTAGAGCTATATTAAGCGTTCTTGATAAACAAGATATAGCCTACATCCACTATGGAGATAGAGCGCATTCCATTAGTGACGATATTCGGGAAAAATCAATTTCTTGGAGTAGAAGTAATGCTAAGGCCGTTCGTTTAATAGAATGCCTAGAGTTAGATGAAAGCTATTTACCACCCGAGACAGAAAAAATAGAGCCCACTCATGTTGCATACCCATTACACCCCCTTCATGAATATCAAAAACGCATCAAAGATAGAGCGTCAGACCTTATAGGCCCTCCATCCTCTAGGCTTCTAATTCATATGCCCACGGGTGCAGGCAAAACAAAAACTTCTGCTGAATTATTAGTAGACTTTTGGCGAACAAAAGCCAAGGACATGGGATATATTATCTGGCTCGCACACTCCGAAGAACTATGCGCGCAAGCTGAAGAAACGCTCTCATTGGTTTGGTCAAGGAGGGGGGACTACCCATTACCAGTATACCGCCTTTGGGGTAGCATCGATTTGCCCGAAGAAATAGGACCTAACGGTATCGTAGTTGCTTCGCTACAACGTATGTATTCCCTTTGGACTAGCCAGGACAAAACTCGATATGAGACAATCTATAAGCTAAAGCATAATAGCAGGATTGTGGTAATTGATGAGGCGCATAAAGCCATCGCTCCAACATACAAAGATGCCATAGAAGCTCTAACGAATTTAACCGACACTAGAGTGCTCGGCCTCACTGCGACACCTGGGCGCGGACATGATCCGTTAGAAAATCAGCGCCTAGCTGCTTTTTTCAAAAACTCAAAAATTACTCTCCAAGACAATAATGGATGTGACTTACCAGATCCAATTAGTTACCTGCAAGAGCAAGACTTCCTAGCCAAAATCAATCGCCGCAAGATACCCACAAATATAGACATAGACCTCACTCCTCAAGAAAAAGAACACCTTGAGCGCTTTCTAGAACTTCCTCTTTCTGTAATTTCCAAACTAGGAGAAAGTCAGAAAAGAAACGCTCTTATAATCTCTGAAATTGCACGCCTGAATGATGAAGGATACACGGTTATTGTATTTGCGTGTTCAGTCGAACACGCAAGAATGCTTGCGGATTTGTGTAGGATACGAGGAATTATGTCGCGCTCGATAGATGGGCAAACAGCAGAACAGGATCGCCGCCTATGGCTAGAACAGTACAAAAGAGGGGATTTCAGAACCCTTATAAATTTTGGCGTCCTAACTACGGGTTTTGATGCCCCGAACACAAACGCAGTCCTGATAACAAGACCCACGAGTTCTCTCGTATTATACTCGCAAATGATAGGCAGGGGAATTCGAGGAAAAAAAATGGGCGGGAATGAAGAGTGTCTACTCGTAGATATCGAAGATAATCTACGAGACTTCCCCTCTGAGGCTCAAGCATTTACTCACTTTACATGGAGCTAAGCATGCAAAAAGCGAAAACGGCATCTGTGGACGATCCAAAGCACTTTATTTTCCCCGCTAAAACAGGTCTTATTTCTTTCCGAGATGCAGGCTATAAAGATACTTCGATGGCAATTGCAGAACTGATAGACAACTCTATTCAGGCAGATGCCACACATATAAGAGTCCTCGCTTTTGAAGAAACAGATTACAGCGGTGTCCGAAACAGTCGCCAAATCAAAAAGCTTGCTGTCTTTGACAATGGCTCTGGAATGCCCCCCGATGTACTGTCTTTTTGTTTAGGATTTGCGCAGGGTACCCGCCTGAACAAACGAGAAGGCATAGGCCGATTTGGCGTAGGCCTTCCCCTCGCCTCTATTAGCCAATGCAAAAGAACCACCGTATATTCTTGGCAAAACAAGGGGGAAATTTTTTCTACATACCTAGACATCAAAGAGGTTGAGGATAAAAACTTACAATACACGAATCCCGTAGTCCCCGCAGAACTCCCAGAAGATATCTCTAAAGCTGTCGAGCAGTTTCTGGGGGATTCAGGGACAATTGTTGTGTGGGAGAATTGCGATAGACTTGATTTAAAAAGACCTGAGACTTTACTTTCCCGCATGGAGAAAGGCTTCTGTAGAATATACAGGCACTTTCTGGACGATGATGAAACCTACGGACGTCGCGTAGATATTAAGCTCCTGTCTATATCTGGCAAAGAAGCGAAAGAGATGGCACTTCTGCCAAATGACCCCCTCTATCTCATGACCCCGAACAACTTACCAGGCTACGGAAAGGAAGCTACAAGTATCCGATTCGAAAAACCTATCGTAAAAGATATTGAATACGCGCCAGGACAATTTTCGAAGATAGAAATACACTCTAGCGTTATGCGCAGAGATATCGGGAGATGGCCTGGAGGAGATGCTTTTAAAGCGATACGGGAGCATTACCGTGCCAACGTAGGTATTTCTTTTGTTCGCGCTGCTCGCGAAATTGATTTCGGCGTTTTTAACTACTTTAATCCCAACGAACTAATAGAAAGATATTGGGGCATTGAGGTCAGGTTTGACCCCCATTTAGATGAACTATTTGGTGTAACAAATAACAAACAAAATGTTCGCGGCATTGAGTTGCTAGATGAAGAAGAAGCAGAGCATTACGATGAGGATTTGTTTAAATCTGATTACAAACTACGTCTTCGCAGAATCTTAAGCCAAGAAATTAAGGCCCTGCTTAACGGCCTAAAAAAAGAAATTAAAAATATGGCCCCCAAAGATGAAGGGGGAGCCAATAATAACTGGACAACCCCCGCGCTTAGCGCCGCGCAACAGGCTTCTGAAATTCTAGAGGGGAGTCCTGCGAAAACAAAAACAGGAATTGAAGCAGCCTCAAAATCCGATATTGAAAAAGACCAAGAACGAGAAACCATAATTAAAGAAAATGATCCTTCATTAACAGATGATGAGGTTAAAGCCGCCGCCGAGACCCTCAAACATTTGTCCGTCGCCATAGCTTTTGGTAATTGGCCTGGATCTGGATTTATGACCGTAAAAGGCGCAGGAGAAACGGCTGTTGTGCAATTGAATAGAAGTCACCCTTTCTATTCAGACCTATACCTTAAGATCGCTACAGATGAACATAGCCCAGAGGCTCAGGCCCTGAACCTTCTGCTGCTTGCCTATGTTCGAGCTGAAAACGAAATGTACAATGAAACAGATACATTAGAGGAGCTGAGAGAAAAATGGGGCGCTCAATTAAAAAAATTCCTCAATAAAAATAGACAAGTATAAAAAGTGCACGAAGATACTCAGGTAGAAGAAGGTTTGCTAGATGGGGAGAAGCTCCGAAAAAGAATGGAGCTTCTCCTGCCGCAGGCCAAGAACGAAGTGGTTGTTATTTCTGCCTATGTAACACAGCCAGCAGTAGAGTGGCTTGCTTCACACATACCAGATAGGGTTAATGTTGAGTTAGTGTGCAGACTACTACCCTCGGATATTATAAACGGATCAACACAACTCTCCGCCCTTCAAACCGCATTAGATAATGGTATGCATGTTCTATGCCTACATTCATTACATGCCAAAATCTATGCTATTGACTCAAAAACCATTTATGTAGGAAGTGCTAATCTTACCAATAATGGCCTCAAAATATACGGCACAGGAAATCTCGAGGTTTCCAGTCGGGCTCTTGCGAGCAAAGAGAACATAGACTTTCTTAAAAAAATTGTAGCTTCTGCAACCCCCATAAACAAAGAGGCTATACAAAGAATGGAAAGTTACATCAACACACAGAAGAACAACTTATTTTTTGATCAGTGGCCAGAAAGCATTCTAAAAGAACGTGAGGGAATATGGGTTCGAGATTTCTTCTGGTCACTGCCGGGCGCATCAGAAAACAGTATAGAAAAAATACATGACCTGGAATTACTCGGCTTCAATTCTACTATTGACATCAAAAACATCCAGGAAAAGCATCTTCTTCAGACCCGATGCGTAAAATGGATGGTTAAGAAACTTGATTCTGCACCCAACAAAGAACTCTACTTTGGCGCAATAACTAAATTATTACACGATGATCTAAAAGATGATCCTTCCCCCTATAGGAAGGACGTAAAATCCCTTGTGCAAAACCTGATCGCATATGCCCAATCCTATCTCTCAGAAACTATTGAAGTGACGACACCGCGCCACTCTCAAAGAGTAAGACTGATCCTAAATTAAAAAGAACGCGCTCCAATTTATTAGTACAGCGCGCTATTCAAATCCCCTCACACAACATCTCATTGGTTAGAGAACTTTGATAAAGCCCCCCCGAAGATACTAAGAAAATCTCCTTTCGCAATAATCCACGACCTCCTCTCCTACCAATTCTCTAGTTGAAGCATCTGTGCGAATATAAAAAAAATCTCCACCTTTAATCTTCAAGAAAACTCTTTTATCAGACTTAAAAACATCAACCCCGCAAACCGTCCTACCCTCAATGATTTCAAAGTAGATACGGAAATATTCATCAAGATGGTTAAAAACACTAGAGGGGAAGTAGTCCTTAATTAGGTCGACAATCATTCTTCTATACCCATCCACACAAGGATCTTTCAAAACTGGAAACTCCACATCTATGCCAACAATTTCATTGGCTGCACCATCCTTGTTTTCCTTTATCCCTATAATTAAAGTGCCGCCATTAGTATTCAGAAATCCCGCTAAAACTTTTGCAAGTATAATTTTGGAAGTGGCCTGTCCGTAAAGATGTAGCTCTTTCGTCTGAGGTTTATGATTCTTGATGTCCTCACTGGTGTAGTTCGTGCTCCATAAAGCACGATCCTTAAATTCAACTTTATTACTCTCTCCCTCTTGAATTAAAGAATACAAAGTGGACGGTTTGAAATCAGCAAGAACCTTCGTTACATCTTCCTGCCTCATTTTATTTTCTGTGGTATCTAGAATATCTTGGACTCGCCCCACTTCTCCAGACTCCAGTTGAACTAGAATACCATGAGGATGATAATCAGATTTAGTTAAAACCTGAGATATAACCCCACTAATTAAAGATTTCCCAGATCTATCCGAACGAAGGCTGATGTTTACCATCATTCCTTCTTTTAGGTTTCGAAGCTCTTTTCCTCCGCCCCCCATCTCATCCCCCATTACTTGTGGCAAGCTAGGCAAACTTTAGCATTGCCGTATAGATCATCTAGGTCGATCTCACAAGCGTCTGCTCTCAGCGGGTTCGCTACGCGACGCTGTTGAGCTTTAGCAAGGCGTTCTTCGTGGTCGCGCTTGATTTGAGCGACACGCTCTGGCTTGGTCAGATCATCTAAAGACTCCCCTTCTGTCCAGGTGAAAGTTGCTCCCTGATTTATAGAATCTTTCTCGTACCTGCGCGCTTCATCAAAAGCGTCTGGGTGAAGCTCTTTTAATCTGACCCATTCAATTTTCTGCTGGTAGAAACAAAATGTGCACCCGCTACGGGAGCGCCAGTCATAGTATTTTGGCATACCTAATCCGGAAGCATTTAGAATCTCAATAACACCCTGCTTGTCGATACCAGCCTCTTTAAACGGTAGGACGGTTTTCATGTTGGGATGGTTACCACGATACCCCTCCCGATATTCCTCGTCAGAACGGATAGCAACATAACTAAAAACTGAATTCCCAGCCTCCAATTCCGGCTTAATCCATTGCTCGAATGGTCGGAGCTTAAGCTGACGGGTGCACCATCGCGTTTGCGGAGATGGCAGAAAATTGTTGTATTGCTTCAGCCAGAAATCAAAGTCTCTATCCGGGTTAAGACGCAGAATAGGCTTTCCCAGAAACCCCTCCAAACGCCCAAGAAACTCATAAACCTCCGGCAACTCTTTACCTGTATCTGTAAAGAAGTATTCGATATCTAGCTCAGGTCTGTTTTGGCGCATATAGACCGCTAAGGCTGCACTATCCCGCCCCCCAGAGAGACCTAAAACGTGCTTGACCTTTCCTGTATTTGTACTCATGCTCTTACTTTCTTCGATTTCGGACCATCTTTTTCAAGGATACGAGCGCCCAAGTTGGCGAGAACCGCTAGCATCAGATCGTCATTTGATTTCACCGTACTGGTTAAGATTTCGTAGAGCTGCTCCTCGACTTTTTGAACAATCTCTTTCTGTGTCTGCTTTACCGTGAATTCCCTCACAAAAGTCTTTGGCTTCCCATTGAGACCAACCATAAAAGAAATAGCCTCACGATAATCTTCTCGGTTTTGAACCCGGCCATAGGCTTCAAGATGGTTGAACTGCTGACAAAGTTCTGCGATACGCAATTTTGCACGATTAACATCGAGATCTATCCAATCCCTTGTCGGCTTATCTGCCGCCAAGCTCATTAACCCCTCAAGGTCTGCCGCCGTATCATTAAAGGTCGACAGGCGCGCAGCAAAGGCTTCGAACTTAAAATCCCCAGACACTTGCGCTATATTTTTAGCGCGCTTCTTAACCTCGTCAAGCGCAGATTGCCCCTTCCCATCGATCTGTAACTCGTTAAAGAGCTGCTGGCGCAAGTCAGCTAACAACCTAGGATATCCAGCAACCATTTCGGCCAAGCTCTCTTCGAGAGCTTTGATAATAGGCTGGACATCTCCTTTGTTGAGATTTTCCTCATATTCCTTAAAAAGATTAGGAAGATCGTCAAACAAAACCTTATTCGGATCATTGGCTGTTTTGATCAACTCACGCAATGCCCTCGCGTGTTTTGAGAGATGGTGAGTTCTCAAAACCCAAGGGGGCAAGTCCATAACCGTCATTACTAGACGACGAGCAATTGCCAACGGCTCAGAAGTCTCCGATAGCGGCGGCATAGTCGGATGCAAACGATTTAGCGTTGCCGCCGTGCCTGCCAGGATTTTTTGTCCAATATCTGAGAAGTTCATTGCACGGAGCGCTATTTCTCCCGGTACTTTCATAAGATAGTCGATAAAGACACTATCGATACTAGGGCGGTAAAGATTAGCGTGGTAAATCGCGTAATCATGAGGCCGTGTCATAAGATACGATAGCAAGAGGAATGGTAACAGTCCCGCCTTAACTCCATAAGGAGGGGATGTCCAAACCTGGTACAGCTCTGTGATTGGGACTGATCGGTTATGATTCTTTTTAAAGAACTGATCTGCCGCCTTCCAGAGAGGCCCCAGTCTTGCGGCATCATGCCGAGCATCTGGAAGCCTAAAGATAAATCCTTCGTCCGTTTTTACGTACAAACCTGACGAGGCCAAAAGGGTTTCAAAAAGGCCCCCCTCAGCAGGATAACCTTCAATGCCCAAGCGAGGCTGTCCCTGTTTAGAGATCATCGCATTTAAGAGATCTTTGAGTGCGGCAACAGAGTTGCTAGAGGGTTTGATACGGTTGATCAATTCAGAGTTAATTTTGGGAGATTTCGGATAAAGCTCATCTGCTTTTTCTGATGCTTTCGCATGTAACTCTCTAAAAGAAAGAGTAACAGCGGCTTGGCCCTCCAAAAACCATTTCCCACCGGAAAGAGTGTTAGAGAGGTGTTCTTCCAAACTGTCCTTGATCTTCGCTAGCCGAGATTCCACCTCCCGACGAGCGACAGTATCCCCACCAAGGGCGGGGTTATTTTCACGAATCCATTCTAGCGATTGCAGCTCACGTGCATGACTACGGATCAGAGTTGAACTTTGGGCGACACTGACAAAAACAGGCCATTTAGAGTTTGCGCCAGAAGCGGTGCGGCAAATCTTGTCAAGATTCCGCGCCTCTTCAGTGCCAATAACGACCATAACTAGACCAATAGCTCCATCGGATGGCGTGTATGTCTCCGCAACCTTTTCTGCTTGCTCTGCGGGAACAAGGTCAACATCGAACCAACGAAGAGCACCAGTTTCATGATAATGCTTTTTAGCAACAACAGGCTGAAAGCGCGCAGCCTGGCGAATGCGATTAAAATCCAAAGCTGGTATCTGTTTGTAAGCCTCTTCCGTTGCGGCATCAATATCAAAGTCACTTCCTTGGTGCAGAGAATACGACTTCTTATGCTTTCTGTAGCAAATAATCGATTGATTAACGAGTTTCTCAAGGATTTGTTTAAGTTCTCTTTTGGAGATGTCCTGCATACATACCGAGAGAAGACTCGTTTCGGGAGAGAGACCGGAACGTTCCTGGAATAAATCCATCAAAGCAATACACTTAAGTACATTTAGTGTCTTTTGGTCATTAGTCGCCGCCTCGGCGCGGAAAAGGGCATCAATGGCAAGAGACCACTTGTGACCATCTGGAGAGGCCATGATCGACGGCTCAAGGTTAGCCTTAAGGTAGTCCCAAAGCGTTGATGGGGTATAAAGACGGTCATCAGCCAAGGGCGTTGTTTTCAAAAACTCTTGAAAGCCATTCGGCTCTGCAGAGTTCAAGAAGCCAAAGACGCTTCTTTGATTCTGACCAAAACGACGACGAGAGATCGGCCCCAAGAGGGCCGCCGTTACAGGATGAAGAGGCCAGCATTGAGAAAGCGATTTGATAAGACTCTGGACGTGTACACGCCGCCATGCGGAAATATGCTCTGCCGTGGCTTTGACAACATCTGAAGGCTTAGATGGCTTTTTGTCGCTCTTGATGGCGCGACCAACGAGATCAATCAGCTCTTCACCCGCAACGTTGAGAGGAAGGTCAACAAATCGACCTTGAATCTTTGTCCATTCATCGCGCACATCGCGCGTCAAGCGACGAGCATATTCAGCAAAAGCTTGGTGCAGAATCCCAAGTATGATGATCTTTCCATTGCTTCGTGCTGCAAGCTCCGCTAACTGCTGGAACAAATAGATATCACTATTCCCCTCGGAGGCCCCTTCGAGAAACTTACCCATTTCATCCAAGACAATGAAAAGCCCACATTCTTCTTTCTTTGCCAATTCCCCCAACACATGAACAAGAGTGTCGGCTGTAATCTTAACTTTTGTACCCGTACTAGCCTTAATAGCAGAGATCAAAGCATCCGATACGCTACCGCGACTTCCCACAACGGGCACAAACGTCCACCCCTTTCGGTTCGGGACGTTAAATGCCTTCAGAATCTGTGCAGCGTTTTTCTCACCAACAATCTTTTCTACCTTCGGGCGTAGACGCGTTTCTTTTCCTAACAGAGCGCTCAGAGCAACGACAAGGCTAGACTTGCCCGAACCAAACGGCCCCGTCCAAGTAAAGGCGGCCTCCCCAGCTTGAATGCGACCGCGCGCCATACTCAATAAAACTTCTACGGAAGACTGAGGACAAATAAAACTATTAATAACGCCTTCATCGCCGATATCTGTATCAATACGGATTGAACGCTGAAAACGCTCACTAACATGAACTTTTGAGGATAATGTTGCCATGATTAAGCCACCTTCTTGCGCAGTCTTGTCGCCGTGTAATCCAATTTAAGGAAGTCGAGAGGGTTCATTTTTTCTAAATCATACTTGGTCGTGACTTGACGCAGGCCTGCCGTTTCCGTCCACGCTATACGACCTCCCGAAATCTCTTCGATTGCATACAGTCTTTCGGCAACCGCATCCTCATCGAGGCACAAAACGCGCCCAGGGGAACAAGGCTCATAGGAAATTGCCTCCAAAGATAAGGTTTTTGCCGCTGTATATCTCTTCCAGAAATCAACGAGAGCATATAGAAACACACCATCTCCGAGAGAAGCATGGTGACCACGCCGGAGCTGGAAAGTATCGTTTTTATTGGTAGGTTGGACCAGGCCGAGTTCCGCGAGAGGACTTTCAATCTGCTCCTCGGTGAAAGCGTCTTGCTTTGACGGCTTGTTAACATAGGCACGAATAAGGCACTCTACATCGCGCCTAATAGTCGTCTCCGCCATATTTCTCCAATCATCGCGGCTGGCGCACACTTCCAACATCAATTTAACAAGAGTGTCTCTATCGAAGCTAGTATTGTTATAATGGCTAAAAAGCCAAATATATGTCGCTTTCGCAGAGTTAGAAGCGATGTTCCAATGAAACGCCCAAAGTGATGAGCTATTTTCCAACCAAGGATCGAGACCATCATCCGGTAACAGAAGCTGCGCAAGATCGGTAGTCACGATGTTTTTGTCTTCGTCTTCATCGATAACGTGGCAAGCCGTTGCCCAATGGCGCATTGACCCCACCATGTTTTTACCAACTCCGAATCGAGCAATGGCCTCTTCATTGAGGAAGAGCTCCTTTGTTTCAGACCGTCGCCCCCCCTGCTCAAGAGGATAAACAGCATCAAAAACTTTCTTCAACCATCCGTAACGCAAAGGAAAAGTTTCATGACCTGAAAATTGAGGCTTCTTAAACGCTTCTTCGTATAGCAATCCACGACGCATATGTTATTTTCCTTGCTGGGGAGATGTTCCAGTTTCTTT
>JGI12383J13903_1001214_pt1 | contig 12821 bp, 10 predicted proteins | sample Passage237B_FD_13903 | JGI IMG/M metagenome (IMG submission 13903)
TGATGCCGCAGCCCGCCAGGCCCGCCGTCATCAGGCAGATGGCCAGCGCCATGCAGAAAACCTGCAAGCCGCGACGCGGGCGATCCGAAAAAACTGTTAATCTCATGAAGCGCTCTCTATACTTCCGCAACGTTTGTTCTTTCAAAAAACAGGAAGAGGAAGGCAGCCATGCCGCTGACACCGAAAACCCGTATTTTGCTGATGCTTGGCGCCATGATCGGCGCGGCTTTGTTATCTTACACTATTTTAGCGAATATACAGCCTTCAGACATTAAAAATATGGAAACGGGCGCGAAAAAAGCGGCCGAACGGGCGGAGAAAGCGGCCGCCGCCGGCCACCCCGCCGCCGTGTCGCCGGAAACCGTCACGGAACTGGCTCCCGCGACCTTTTACGATGCGGCGGGCAAGGCGTATCGGCTGGCCGATTTTGCGGGGCAGGTGGTGCTGGTGAACCTCTGGGCCACATGGTGTCCGCCCTGTATTGCGGAACTGCCTTCGCTGGATTTGTTGCAGGCGCGGTTGCGCGCGGCGGGGCTGCATGTCCTGCCCGTTTCCATGGACCGCAAGCCGATGGCGGAGGTGCAGGCCTTTCTCGATGCCCGCAAGGTGGAGCAGATGACGCTTTACATGGACAGCGACCGCGATATCGCCCGCAACTGGGGCTATAACGCCCTGCCCGCGAGCTATCTGATCGGCCGCGACGGCAAGGTGATCGAGGTATTTATGGGGCCGCGCGAATGGACGCAGGGCGAGGTTTTTGAAAAAATCAAGGCGGCGCTGCAATCCCCGCCGCCGTCATCCACGCCGTAAGATTTCCCGACAGGGCGGCGCTGTCGCCCGCCAGCAAAACGGTTTTCAGGCGGCTGGTGTCGCCCGCCAGCAGGGTAAAGGATGATTTGGGCAAGCGCCATGTTTTGGCCAGCAGCGCAATGACGGCCTTGTTCGCCTTGCCGCCTTCCGCCACCGTTGTCACGCTGATTTTCAGCCGCAGCCTGCCGTCGGCATCGGGTTGCAGGCCCGTGACGGCCTCGCGCCCCGCGCCCGGCGTGACGCGCAAAAACAGGCGCAGGCCGTCCGCATGCGGTTCAAAGAACATGACGGATTTACTTGCGCGATTGTGCGGGCTGGGATTGTTTTTGCGGCTGTTTTTGCGCGGGCGACAGCGTGCTGACAGGCGCGTAGTTGATTTTCAGCGCGCCTTCCATTTTGCCCGTCGCGGTATTGATGTAGAAAATATATTCGCCCTTGGTCGTGCGCGTATGCAGGGCCACGCCGTTTTTATACGGCATCATCTGGCGGATGGTGCTGCGCGGGGGCAGGGTGACGTGTTTCAGCCCCTCCGGGGCGGGGGAAACTTCGACGCCGTTCAGGACCAGCGTCGGCGGGGTGTTTCTTTCCTGCTCCTGCAGGGCGCGCTGGCGGGCAAGATCCGCATCGGCCTGCGCCTGTCTTTCCTGTACCGATCCTGCGCTGCCGCCGAAACGCTTGTAAATGCCATAGCCGAGAAGGCCCAATGCCAGAACAATCAGAATGGACATTACGGCAACGGCGCTTTTCAAACCCTTCATGGCTTTACTCCTTTGTTTCGCGTATATTCATAGCATGGAAACGATAACGGTCAAAGCATTGGATCAGGACAGCGGCCAGCGGCTCGATAAAACGCTGGCGGGACATATCGCCGATATGTCCCGCGCGCGGTTGCAGGCGCTGATCGAGGCGGGTAACGTCCGCCAGGGCGGCGTGCCCGTGACCGACAGTTCGCGCAAAGTCCGTGCGGGCGAGGAATTTACCGTCACCATCCCTCCCGCCGTGGCGGCGGAACCTGTGGCGCAGGATATTGCACTGGATATCGTTTACGAAGACGACGACCTGATCGTGATTAACAAGGCCGCCGATATGGTCGTGCATCCCGCGGCCGGCAATCCCGACGGCACGCTGGTCAATGCGCTGCTGGCGCATTGCGGGGACAATCTGTCGGGAATCGGGGGCGTCAAGCGGCCGGGGATCGTCCACCGGCTGGACAAGGAAACATCGGGCCTGATGGTGGCGGCCAAAAACGACAGGGCGCATCAGGGGCTTTCCGCGCAATTGTCCACCCGCACGCTGAAACGGGTGTATCAGGCGCTGGTCTGGTCGCTGCCGTCACCGGCGCGCGGCGTGATCGAAACCCTGATCGGCCGCAGCCGCACCAACCGCAAGAAAATGGCGGTTCTGGAAAGCGGCGGCAAGGNGGCGATTACGGAATATCAAACGCTGGAAGCCTTCGGCGTGCTGGCGGGGCTGGTGGAATGCCGTCTGCAAACGGGCCGCACGCACCAGATCCGCGTGCATATGGCGCATATCGGCTATCCTTTGATCGGAGATCCCGTTTACGGGAAATCGTCACCGACGCGGTTTTTGAAGCAGCATAAAGCGGACGGGGAACTCGCACGCGCGATGCTGGATTTTCCGCGTCAGGCGCTGCATGCCGCGCAGCTTGAATTTATTCACCCGATCAGCGAAAATAGAATATCATTACGTGCCGAACTGCCGGCGGACATACAGGCGCTTATCCGCGCCCTGCGCGACGGTACAAAGGTTTGACGTGACAAAAGATTAACGGAAGGATCAGGCTATCCGATGACATCTGACACCGATCAAAATTTCCCGCCGCCGATACCGGACGCCGATGCGCCCGAGGATATGGCGCGGTCGACGCCTGAAGTGCCGCCCGCCGCCGAGCCGGCGCCGGAGAAGGATTTGAAAAAATCCTTCGGTCAGATTTCCATGATGCAAAAAGGCGACGAAGTCTCGCTCGACAGCCTCGACGCTTCCATGAAGCGCGTGCGTATCGGCGTGGGCTGGGATGCGCCGGCGGAAAAGGAAGGCTTTCCGGTGGATATCGACCTTTCCGCCTTTATCCTGAACATGAACGGCCGCGTGCGCCGCGATACGGATTTCATTTTCTACAACAACCTTGAAACCGACGAAGGCGCGATCCGTCATACCGGCGACAGCACGGAAGGCGAAGGCGAGGGCGATGACGAGGTTGTCGAAATCGATCTTGACGCCATGGGTTTCGATGTCGAGAAAATCGCTTTCTCCGTCACCATCCACAACGCGGAAGAACGCCAGCAGACTTTCGGTCTGGTGAAAAACGCCTATATCCGCCTGATCAACATGGACACAGGGGTGGAGGTCGCGCATTTCGACCTGACCGAGGATGCTTCCGAAGACAATGCGATCATTTTCGGAGAGCTGGAGCGGGACGGGGCGACGTGGAAGTTCCGCGCCCTTGGCACCAGCTCGCGCGGCGGGCTTTACCAGATTGCGCGGGAATTCGGCGTGAACGTGGCCGCGCCGTGAGGCGGACCCGCCCTCCGCTGCGATAAGCAATATTTATCGCACCATGCGCATTCATACATTGTTCTGATAAAGAAAGCGGCTAACCCCGCTTTTTTTATAGGTTTTCCGCCAAATCGCGCCTTTCGCGGCGCGCCGCCAATCTTGACAAAATTTCTTGAAACCCGCATCTTCGGGAGCATTCGCGATCCGTCGCAACGATTTTATGAACCTTTAAGAAAGAAAGGGTGCAAACCTATGCTTACCATCGGTCAAAAACTTCCCGAATTCAGCCTGACGGGCGTTGTTTCCTCCGACCCCAAAACCGCTTTTGAAACCATCACCAACACCTCCTACAAAGGCAAGTGGCTGGTGCTGTTCGCATGGCCGAAGGATTTCACCTTCGTCTGCCCGACGGAAATCGCCGCTTTCGGCAAGCTGACCCGTGATTTCGCCGACCGCGACGCACAGGTTCTGGGCCTCAGCACCGATTCCGACTACGTACATCTGGCATGGCGTCAAAACCATGCGGATCTGAAAGATCTGCCCTTCCCGATGCTGTCCGACATCAAGCGCGAACTGTCCACCGCGCTGGGCATCCTGAACGACGATGCCGGCGTATGCAACCGCGCGACCTTTATCGTCGATCCGCAAGGCGTGATCCGCCACGTTTCCGTGAACGACCTGAAAGTCGGCCGCAACGTGGACGAAGTCCTGCGTATTCTGGATGCGCTGCAAACGGACGAGCTGTGCCAGTGCAACTGGAACAAAGGCGACGACACGCTGAAAGCGGCATAATCGCCCGCCTGTTTTTACAGAAACGCCAAAAACGCCCGGAAGTCTTTCCGGGCGTTTTTTGTTGCACTGCTTCGGTGGCTTCCGTGGCAGGTTTAGGCTATGATCCGGGCGCGGAGTCTTCCGCGCTGTAGAATAAAAAACAAAGCAGGAAAGCCATGTCCAAAGCGCGTAAAAAAACAACAGAAAAAACAACCGTCACCGCAGGCACCCGCACGGTCAAACCTGTGCCGAAAAAGGCAGCGAACAAGGCCGCGGGCGGCGGCAGCTTCGCGGATGTTTTTCTGGCGCATCTGCCGTCCGACGACAAGGCGGGCTGGTCGCGCGCGGATCTGGCCGTTTTTGCAAAATCGATGCAGGACTTNGCAAAAACGCGNAAAGCCAATACGGCGGCGCTGCGCGTTTTCAANCCGGATAAAAAACGCGACGGGTTCCACACGGGCTGCACCGTGGTGCAGATCGTGAACGACGATATGCCCTTCATCATCGATTCCGTCACGGCGGAGCTGAACTGGCAGGGCATGACGGTCGATCTTTTGCTGCACCCGATTTTGAACATCAAGCGCGATGCCGCCGGCAAAATGCTCGCCGCAGCGCCCATCAAACAGGCGGCGGAGGGATACAATGCGGAATCCACCGTGCATTTGCATCTGGAACAGACGCTGACGGCGGAAGCCTGCGCGAAACTTGCGGAAACTCTGCGCGAGGTGCTGGTGGATGTGCGCCGCGCCACGGGCGACTGGCGCAAGATGCTGAAAAAGGTGGATGACATTCTCGCCGCGCCGGAAGGCTTTGGCCGCGGCCACGCGGCGCAGGATGTGGAAGAGGCGAAGGATTTTCTTGCCTATCTGCGCGAAAACAACTTCACCTTCCTTGGCTACCGCGAATACCGTTTCTCTTCGCGCAAGATGCATACGCATTCCGAATTTTTGCCGGAAAGCAACCTCGGCATCCTGAAGCGCGGGCAGTCGCTCGGCTTTGGCAGCGGCATCAGCAATGCCAAGGTGGAGGCGCTGTCGAAAACGCGCTGGCCCGTCATGGTCAGCAAGCTGATCGAGCAATATGCCGCCGTGCACCGCCGCGTGCCGATGGATGCCATCGGCATCAAGATCATCGGCAAGGACGGCACGCTGGAAGGCATGCATCTTTTTGTCGGTCTTTTCACCTCCAGCACCTATTCCTGCCGCACGGGCGAAGTGCCGATCGTGCGCCAGAAAGTGGCCGAAACCATCCGCGATGCGGGTTTCATCCGCGGATCGCACGACTACAAGGCGCTGGAACACATCCTGGAAAAAATGCCGCGCGACGAATTGTTCCAGGCGACCAGCGAGGATGTGCAAAAGCTCTCCATGGGCATCCTGCGCCTGCAAGCCAAGCAGCGTATCGCCCTGTTCACGCATATGGATCCGATGAAGCAGTATATGTCCTGCCTCGTCTATGTGCCGCGTGACCGTTACAACACGCGTTTCCGTCTGCAGGCGGCGCGCATTATCGAACACGGGTACAAGGGCCGCGTGGTGAACTATTTCACGACGCTGGACGACAGCCCGCTCGCGCGCGTGCTTTTCACCGTGCTTTTGGAAGAGGGGGCGACGGAAAATTACGACGAAGCCTATATCGAAGCGCAGCTGATCGAACTGGGGCGCGAATGGGATGAACGCCTGAAACAGGTACTGGTCTCCGCGCATGGCAAAACGCGCGGGGCGGAACTGGCCTTTATTTTCGGCCGTGCCTTCCCGACGGCGTATCATGAATCCATCCATATCGACAATGCGGTGCACGACATCCGCCATCTGGAAGAAATGATGCGCGACGGCAAGAGCATCAGCATCGATTTCTACCGTCTGCAGGATATGGAGCCCGGCGAATTCCGCCTGAAGGTGTATCACCGCGAAACCCCCGTGCCGCTGTCGGACATCCTGCCGGTATTGGGCAATATGGGGCTGCGCTCCTATTCCGAAATGCCCTACGAGGTCAGGCCGCACGGGTTTGACGGCGCGATCTGGATCCATGACTTCGAACTGAAAGGCCCGCCGCATACGGAGCTGGAGAAAGTAAAGCAGAATGTGGAGGAGACCTTCCTGAAAGTCTGGTCGCGGGAGGCGGAAAACGACGGGCTGAACGCGCTGTCGCTGAGCGCCAACCTGTCCTGGCGGGAGATTGTGATCCTGCGCGCCTTTACCTGCTATATGCGTCAGGCGCGCTTCCCGTTCAGCCGCCTGTATATGGAGCAGGTGCTGAACGCCTATCCCGCCATTGCCTGCGCGCTGGTCGATCTGTTCAAGGCCATGCATGACCCGAAAGCGGGCGCGCAGGCGGGGGCCAAACGCAAAAAGGCGGCGGAAACCATTCTGGAACTGTTGCAGGATGTGCAAAAACTGGATCAGGACCGCATCCTGCGCAGCTTCAAGATGCTGATCGAAAACACGCTGCGCACCAACTATTTCCAGACCGCGGCCGACGGCACGCCCAAACCGTGCCTTGCCGTGAAGCTGGACAGCGGCAAGATCGACGGCCTGCCGCTGCCGCGCCCCTATGTGGAAATCTACGTCTATTCCCGCCGTGTCGAAGCCGTGCATCTGCGCGGCGGCGAGATTGCGCGCGGCGGCATCCGCTGGTCGGACCGCCACGACGATTTCCGCACGGAAATTCTGGGCCTGCTGAAATCGCAGATGGTGAAAAACACCGTCATCGTGCCCGTGGGCGCAAAGGGCGGTTTCATCGTCAAGCAACCGCCGATGACGGGCGGGCGCGAGGCCTATCTGCAAGAGGGCATCGAATGCTACAAGCTTTTCGTGCAATCCATGCTCGACATCACCGACAACAACGTGAAGGGCAAGATCGTGCGTCCGAAGGATGTCGTTTGCCATGACGGCATCGATCCCTATCTCGTCGTGGCGGCGGACAAGGGCACGGCGACATTCTCCGACATCGCCAACGAATTGTCGGTCAAGGCCGGGTTCTGGTTGCAGGATGCTTTCGCTTCCGGCGGCTCTGCCGGCTATGACCACAAGAAAATGGGGATCACCGCCCGCGGCGGCTGGGAATCCGTGAAGCGCCATTTCCGCGAAATGGGCAAGGATATCCAAAAGGAACCCTTTACCGTGATCGGCGTCGGCGACATGGGCGGCGACGTTTTCGGCAACGCCATGTTGCTGTCGCGCCAGATCCGTCTGCAATTTGCCTTCAACCACCTGCATATCTTCTGCGATCCCGATCCGGATGCGGCAAAAAGCTATGCCGAACGCGCCCGCCTGTTCAAGGCGCGCGGCGGGTGGGATGCCTATGATACCTCGCTGCTGTCGGCAGGCGGGGCGGTATATGACCGCTCGGCCAAGTCCGTCAAGGTGTCGCCGCAGGTGAAAAAACTGCTGGGGCTGGACAGCGACACGCTGCCGCCGGACGAGCTGATCCGCGCGATTTTGCGCTACGAGGCCGAGCTGCTCTGGTTCGGCGGGATCGGCACCTTCCTCAAATCTTCCCGCCAGAGTCATGCGGATGCGGATGACAAGAACAACGACGCCCTGCGCATCGATGCCCGCGATGTCCGCGCCAAGGTGATCGGGGAGGGGGCGAACCTCGGCGTGACGCAGCTGGCGCGTATCGAATACGCCCAGAACGGCGGCCGCATCAATACCGACTTCATCGACAACTCCGCCGGCGTGGATTGCTCCGACCACGAGGTCAACATCAAGATCCTGCTCAGCGATGTCATGACCCGCCGCAAGATGTCGCTGGTTCAGCGCAACAAGCTGCTGGGGCAGATGACGGAAGATGTGGCGGCGCTGGTGTTGCGCGACAACTATCAGCAAAGCCAGTCGCTGAGCCTGCAGGAACTGCTCGCGCGCGAGCATATCAACCTGCATGCCGAACTGGTGCGCGATCTTGAAAAAACGGGTCTGATCAAGCGTCAGCTGGAAGGCCTGCCGGACGAGGAAGGCTTCAAGCGTTTGATGCGCGACGGGCAAGGCCTGACGCGCCCCGAGCTGTCGATCCTGACATCCTATGCCAAGATGACGCTGTACACGCAAATTCTGGCATCGGATATTCCCGATGTGCCGGAGATGGAAAAGTTCCTGTTCGACTATTTCCCGAAGGCTTTGCAGAAATACGATGTCGAGATCCGCGCGCACAAGCTGCGCCGCGAAATCATCGCCACGCAGATCGTCAACGAACTCGTCAACCGCATGGGGCCGGTCTTCGTCGCCTCCCGCATGGCCAAGACGGGAGAGAAGGCGGAGGAGGTCGTCAAGGCTTTCCTGATCGTTCTCGGTGCCTATGGGCTGCAGGATATCTGGAGTAAGATCGAGGCGCTGGACAACCGCGTCCCGGCCGGCGTCCAGCTTTCCGCGCTGCACGAGGTCTTCAAGGTCGTCAAACGCGCCGTGACGTGGTTCTTGCGCTTTGGCGGAGATAACCTCGATGTGGCGGCGGAGATCGACGCCTTCCGTCCCGGCATCGATACCTTGCGCAAATCCATTCGCAAGATGGTACCGGAGGATATCAGGGCCTCCATCGCGCTGACCGAAAGCAAGCTGACGGGCGCGGGCATGCCGGCCCCCATCGCGAATGACATCGCGGTGATCAAGCTGCTGTCCTCGGCCAGCGATATCGTCAACATCAGCCGCAAGTCGCAGGACGCCGTGGATGAAATCGCCCCCGCCTATTTCATGGTGGGCGAGGTTCTGGGACTCGACTGGCTGCGCAACCAGGTTTCCGGCATCGTGCCCGCCAATACGTGGCAGGCGCGTGTCATGGGCGGTTTGATGGATGATTTCTTTATCCATCAGGCGGCGGTGACGGCGGCCATTTTTGCCTCCGTCAGCCGGAAAACCGTGGTGGACCGCAAGGTCGTCAGCGCGTGGTTTGACAAACATGTGGAAATGGTCAGCAAGATCAACCAGCTGGTGGGCGAATTGCGCGACCAGCCCAAGGTGGAGCTGGAAATGCTGGTGCTGGTCAGCCAGCGCATCGGCCAGCTTGTGCATGTGGTCAACTAGGGGTATGATTTCCTGAAAATCCCGGCAAAGGGCGCGGCCGCGGGTCGCGCCCTTTCTTTTTCAAGGCATCTTTGGGGTTCAAGAACAATCAAGGCCGCAAAAGGCCGTTATGGAGGGCTTCTCATGAACATCGACAAAATCAGCAGCGGCCGCAACCCGCCCGATGAAATCAACGTCATCATCGAAATTCCGCAAGGCGGCCATCCCGTCAAATATGAAATCGACAAGGAATCGGGGGCGATGTTTGTGGATCGCTTCCTGCATACCTCCATGGTCTATCCCGCCAATTACGGTTTTATTCCGCATACCCTTTCGGGTGACGGCGATCCTTGCGATGTCCTGGTCATCGGCCAGTTGCCGGTGATTTCCGGCGCGGTCATCCGCTCCCGCCCCATCGGCATTTTGTGGATGGAGGACCAGAACGGCGCGGATGAAAAAATCATTGCCGTGCCAGTGGATGATTTGCACCCGTTTTATGCCAAGATCGTCTCCTATCAGGACCTGCCGGAAATTTTGTGCGAGCAGATCGCCCATTTCTTCCAGCATTACAAGGACCTTGAAAAAGGCAAATGGGTCAAGGACCTGAAATGGCAGGGCGTGGCAGAAGCCAAACAGGCCATTCTGGACGGTATCGCCCGTGCCAAAAACAAGGCTTNAGCGGCAAGCTTCGTCCGTTACCATTTTTGCTCCGGCAGGTCACGCGTATGGGCGGCGACCTGATTGCCCTCCGCATTAAACGCGATGCTGTCGAAACTGAGGCCCCGCGCGCGGGCAATGCCGCGGCCGTGGCTGTCGCCCGCCCGCGCGGGATCGACGGTAATCCACGATTTCCAGTCAAAACCGGGGCCGGGATCGGTGATGACGACAAAAACGCCTTCGCTGCGCCGCGCGATCACGACTTCCACATGTTTTTCGCGGTTTTGCGGCAGCGACTGGCGGCGGGCGATTTCCTTTTCCCAGCTGTCCAGCTCCAGCAGCCGCGTTTTCAGATCATGGCCGATTTCAAGGCAGCCGTGTTCGACCGCGTTCAGCAAAAGCTCGTAAAGCCCCGGCTCGATCCGCGCGGGGTCTTTGAACATGCCCGCGGCGAAATGCGCCAGCGTGCGCGCTTCCTCCACGGTGCGGATCTTGAATTTGCAGGTATCGACCAGCGCAAAGCCGCCGGATTGCAACGGCGCGCGCAAGGCGGTTTTTTGCATGTCGGCGGCGGTGGCTGTCGCGGTGGATGTCTGTGCGGTCATGGTTTCCCCCTCTGTGCGGTTATGGACTATCTCTCGGTAAAGGCGGTGGACAGGGTATTGCGGATCGGCTTCAGCAGGTAATCCAGCACCGTTTTCTCCCCCGTAATAATATCCGCCATGACGGTCATGCCGGGCATGACGGTATTGCGCGGGTCTTCTCCCACGTAATTGCGGGCGAGCTTCACGCGGCCCTGAAAATAACGTTCTCCGTTTTCGGCAGCGAAAGTGGCGGCGGAGATGAAATCCAGCTTGCCCTGCACGGCGCCATAGCGCGAAAAATCAAAACTGCTGCATTTCACCTGCACATCCTGCCCCGTGCGCAGATGGCCGATATAGCGCGGCGGAATTTTGATGGAAACAATCAGCGGCCTGTCGGTGGGGATGATTTCCATCAGAACCTGCCCCGGCTGCACGACGCTGCCGATGGTATTGACGTTCAGCCCCTTGACGATGCCGCGCACGGGGGCGCGTATCTCCAGCCTGTCCACGCGGGCGCGCAGTTTTTCGATCATCTCCTTGTTCTGCGCGGCATTGGCAAGAATGCCGTCCAGCTGGCGGTTGGCTTCATCCAGCGTGCCGGCATCCAGTGAGGACAGGCGGTTTTCATACTCGGCAATGGCGCTTTGCGCCGTGGCGATCTGGCTGTTGATGCTGCGGATCTGGCCCTGCAACTGGTTATAGGCCTGTTCCGTTTCCAGCAGCTTGACCTGCGACATGACGCCTTGCCGGTGCATTTCCTGCCGCTTTTCATAGATGTCGCGGGTGATCGCAAAGTTTTGCTTGGCCGTTTGCAATTCGGCGCCCAGCGTGCCGATGGACTGCTTTTTTTGCCGGATTTGCTGCGTGATGATGGCGCGTTCTTTCTCCCGTGCGGCGGCCATACCGGCGTAGAAAGCCTCCTGATCCTTCAAAAGATCGGCACGCGCCGCAACCTCGGGCGGGAAGTTCGGCGGGCGGTTCTCGATAAAGGCGCGCAGGCGTTCTTCCTGCAAGGCAAGCGTCATGCCTTGTTCTTTCGCGCGGGCAAGGTCGCGCTCCACGCCCGCGCCGTCCAGCCGCAGGAGAATCTGGTCTTTTTCCACCGTATCGCCTTCCTGCACCAGAATTTCTTTGACCATGCCGCCTTCCAGATGCTGTACGACCTGTTGGAAGCCGGAGGGCACAACCTCGCCGGGCGTGCGGGCGATTTCGTGGATATTGGCAAAGGCGGCCCAGACGATAAAACCGAGCACCGAAAGGCTGACCACCGCCATTGTCGCACGGACAAGCCGCGGGCTGGCCGCTTCCTTCAGGCGGATGGACTGGGCAAGATAGCGTAATTGCTGTTCCTTTTTGTCCTTGTTCATGGTCAGGCCACCTCCTTCAGGCGTTCCAGCATGGCATCGCGCCTGCCCGCCACGGGTTTTTGTCCGCGGCGCAAATGCACGATGGTATCGGCCAGTCGCATCAGATCCGTGCGGTGCGCGACGACCAGCACCGTGCGCAGGTTGCGCGATTGTTCGATATAGGTTTTCAGATTTTGCCCCGCCGCGCTGTTCATGACGGTATTGGGCAATTCGTCCACCAGCAAAATCTGCGCGTTTTGCAAATAGGCGCGGGCCAGCGACAGCCGCGCTGCCAGCGAAGGTGTCAGGCGGAGCTGGTCCATCGGCCCGTGCAGGCGGTGTTGCGTTTCGGGCCAGATATCGGCAAGCTTCAGCGCGTTTTCAACATCCTGCATCGTGGCAAAGGGATTGCCGATGATGATGTTCTCCAAAAGCGTGCCGGGGAAGAAATCCGGTTTCTGCGGCACATAGGCGATCTGGCGGCGCAGCTCCATTGCCTCCATCTGGCGGATGTCGTACCCGTCGATGCGGATATTGCCGCTTTCGGGGCGGTAAAGCCCTTTGATGAGTTTCAGCAGGCTGCTTTTGCCCGTGCCGTTGCGCCCCGTGACGGCGGCAATGGTGCCGGGCTTCAATTGCAGGCTGAGGCCGTCCAGTACGGGCGCATCGCCGTCGTGATAACGCAAGGTGACGTTATCGACGGTCACTTCGCCGCGCAGGCCCGCCAAGGCGGCATGGGTGGTGGCGGTTTCCACTTCGGTTTCCATGTCCATCAGGTTATTGACCTGCTCGATGCTGTTGCGCAATTGCTCCAGCCGCGGAATCATGGTGCACAGGCTGTAAAAGGGCAGCAAAATGCGCCACACAAGGATCATGCAGGCCACCAGCGCGCCCGTGGTCATGCTGCCCTGCCAGATGAAATGCACGCCGATGCCGACGGTCAGCACCGCCGCCATGACGGTCAGGGCATGGGCCAGCGTTTCCGCCACGGTGCCGAGATACACAAGGCGGAAATTGAGCAAAATCTCCTTTCCGGAAAGGGTGGAGAATTTTTCCTCCCAGGCCTTGCCAAGTCCGTTCAGGCGGATGCCGCGCAGTTTTTCAAAGGTTTCGATCACAAATTGCTGACGGGCGGAACT
>JGI12383J13903_1001215_pt1 | contig 12814 bp, 13 predicted proteins | sample Passage237B_FD_13903 | JGI IMG/M metagenome (IMG submission 13903)
TTCGGCCGGGGTTTCGGCTTCCGGAGTCCTTGCGGCCGGACTCGCCGTGGCAGCGGCTGCAGTGCGCGCCGCCGCGGCCGCCGCAGCCGCCTCCTGAAGTGCCTGTTCGCGTTCTTCGCGCTTGCGCCGAGCATCCAGCTTGCTGCGCAGGATGGTCAGCGTGTAGTTGCTGGAGTCGGCCTTCGCCAGCAGGTCGATGATGCGCGCTGCTTCGTTGTAGTCGCCCGTGTTGATCTGCTCCTCGGCGCTGCCGCTCGCGAACGGAAACAGCTCGCGGAGGGCATCGACGGCACCCGTGTCGTCAGGCTGCTTCTGCAGGATCGCCAGGTAGTACTCGAGCGCGTTCTTGCCCGGCGGCGACACCAGCCGGTTCTCGCTCATCGCCTTGCGGGCCTCGCGGTACAAGTCGTTGACGTCGAGTTCGCCCAGTGCCGCCGCATCCGGCTCCACCTCCGCGTCGGCGGCGGGACCGGACGCACCCGGCGTGGATGCCGCGGGCCGACCAGTCGCAGGTGCTGCCCCCGTCGTCGCGCCCTGCGGGCGGAAAAGGAACCACCATGCTGCCGCGGCCGCCAGTCCCAGGACCAGCAACAGGACCAGCAGCCCCTTCGGCGATGCGGCGCCGCGCACCCTGGCGCGTGGCCCGCCCGTCCCTGCCGCCCTGCTCCCGTTCCCCTTCGTACCCGGCATTTGTCCACCCTCCACTTCGTAGCCGCCATGCAGAACACGGACGGCATCCGGAATGCCGCCCCATGAACCATCACGGAACCGACATGCAGGATGCACGCCACTGCCATGCACGGAGGCACGTCCCGGGGTTCAGTTTGGCCGGATTATGCTGCAAATCCACGGTTCGCTGCCGTCATCGGCGCACGGACCATCCGGAAGACAACCCGAGGAGAACGAGCATGGCGAGTGTGCGCGAAGCAAAACGTGGCATCGGGGACGCGGCAGAAAAAGTGGAGGACGCGGCACGCGACACGGCCGGCGAGGCACGCGACGAAATGCACCGGCTTCGCGAGAAGCTGCAGGTGAACGGCGCGCGCCTGGAAGAGGAACTTCGGGACGCCGGGTCACGGCTCGGAGAGGGTGCGCGCACCCTTCGCGACGCATTGAGCGAACAGGTGCGCGAGCACCCGCTGGCTGCATTCGGCATCGCATTCGCCGCCGGCGTCGTGCTGTCCCGAGCACTGCGCAGCCGCTGACCGTGGGGTCGGCACGGGATACCGCCGAGCGCGAGGAGCCAGAGCCCGCGCCCGCAGCCGACGCGCCATCCGGAGTGGATGCGCTCCGCGGCGCGTTCGACCGGACCTTCGAAGTGGGTCGGGCCACCCTCGTGCTGCTGCGCGCCGAGCTCGGGCTCGCGCGCATCAGCGCGCAATCCCTGCTGTGGCTCGCGCTTCTTCTCGTCGTTCTGGCGCTGGGCGCCTGGTTCGCGATCGGCGCGGCTATCGCGGCGGGAATCTACGAGCTCACCGGCAACGTGTTCTACGGCATCGGTGCCGTGGCACTGGCCAATGTCGCCGGCGTCGTGATCGTGGTCGTGATGATGCGCACGCGCTGGCGCGACCTGTCTCTGCCGCGCACGCGCAGCGCGTTGGGGCGCTTGCGGGAGCCGCGATCGTGAGTCGCGCAACGCAACTGCGTGAAGTGGCCGAGGCGGAGCATCGGCTTTCCGGAACCCGCGCGCGCTGGCGCCACGCGATCGCCGACGTGCAGCGATCGTTCCGAAGTCATCCGATGCGATGGCTGCTCGGCGGCGGCCTTGCCGGCGGCCTGGCTGCGGGCTCGTTGCCGATTCGTCCCGTGCTCGGCTGGGTGCGAGCGGCCACGAGCGTCGCATCGCTCCTGTTGCAGCCTCCCCTCGCGTCCGTGTTCGGACTGGGGCGGCGCGCGAAGGGCGCGCCCCGAGCGGAGGATTGATCGTGCCGAGCAACGATGTCTCCACGTCAGCGGAATCGCCGGCGCCGTCCGCCGCAGCCGAGTCAGTGGTCGACTCGACCTCCGAGGAGCCGAGGTCACCGGCGTCGACCACCAACCGGCTCCTCGGCACGCTCGTCGCGCTGGCTTCGATTTGCATCTGCGTACTCGCCGAGCCCGTGATCATGCCGGTGCTCGTCGCGATCCTGATTGGACTCGTGCTCGCTCCCGCGGTCCGCATGCTCGAGCGCTGGCGGATACCACGCGCGATCGGCGCACTCCTCGCGATCCTTTTCGCCGTCGCAATCGTCGGTGCCGTCTTCGCGGCACTGGCGACACCGGCGCGGGAATGGATGGATCGCGCACCTCGGGCCATGCAGCGGATCGAGATGACGCTGAAGGAACTGCGCCGTCCATTGCAGGCTGCCACCAAGGCGACGCGCGGACTCGACAGTCTCGCCAGCATCGACGAGCCGGCACGCGCGCAGGTGCGCGTGGTGGACACGTCTCCGAGCCTGCTCGCCCATGCGGTGCGCGCGGCACCCGGTCTGGTCGTCGGCTTCATCGTGACCACCGTGCTCGCATTCGTCTTCCTGCTCCATGGCGACGACCTGCTGCGCAAATTCGTCACCCTGGCGCCGCATCTGCGCGCAAAGCGCGAAATCGTGCTGGCGACGCGACAGGCGCAGCATGATCTCTCCCTCTACATGATCACCATCACCTTGATCAACGCGGGGCTCGGGCTCGCCACGGCCCTGGCGCTGTACCTGCTCGGCATACCCGACCCGCTGCTGTGGGGGGGGCGCCGCGGCGCTGAACTACGCACCGTTCGTCGGCCCCCTCGTCACATCGCTCGTGCTCGCGGGTGCAGGCTTCGCGGAGTCCACTTCACCGCTTTACGCCCTCGCGCCAGCCGGCGCGTTCGTGTTGCTCCATCTCGTGGAAGGCCAGATCGTGACACCGCATCTCGTCGGCCGGCGCCTCGCGCTCGATCCGGTCATGGTGCTGCTGGCATTGCTCGCGCCTGGCTGGGCGTAGGGCGTGGCGGGACTGCTGATCGCGGTGCCGCTGATGAGTTGCGCGAAGCTGATCGCGGAGCGGATTCCGGAAGGTCGCGTGCTTGCCGCACTGCTGTCACGCTGACGCGCCGCGGCAGTCTGCCAAGACATGTGCCGCGATCGCGGACTTGCCGCACGGAGACCGGAAGCCGGAAGACGAGACGGAGGAGCCGCCGGAGGGAGAGTCCTCTCCCTGCGCTGGGCTGTCCGCAGGGAGAGTAATCGGATCAACGAGTGATGCTTGTCGGCATGTCTCTTCTGACCCACCCGCACCAAGTCGGGCGGGCGGTCAGCGATGGCCGGCATCGAGCCGGCCGCAAAAGGATTGCGTGATTACTTGGCCTTCTTCTTCGCGGCGGCCTTCTTCACCGTCTTCTTCGCGGCCTTCTTGGCCACCTTCTTCACGGCCTTCTTCGCAACGCCGGTCTTGCGGGCGGTCGCGGTCTTGGCCTTGGCGGTCGTCTTCTTGACGGCCTTCTTCACGGCCTTCTTCGCTACCTTCTTCGCGGCCTTCTTGGCGGCGGGTTTCTTCTTTGCAGCTGCTTTCTTCGTAGCCATATCGCGTCTTAGCTCCTCGTCAGTTGGCAGTGGTTGCCCAGTAAAAGCGTGAAGGAATGCTTCGCACAGCAGATCGCTGTTCGTGGCGTGGCGCATGTTGCCTACCTGGCGCCGAGTCCGCTCGTCGGACAGAAGCCTCAGTACATGAAGAGGGACCGACACCGTGATCTTCTTTACCGAGCCGGCCTTCGTACCATGCTCGATGTAGGGATCGATGAAACGGGTTGCCGTCATGATTCCTTTATCAATCCGTCACGCCGGCGCAGAAGCTAGTACTGTCTTTTGCATGTGTCAACAAATTTCTGAGAGGAAACAAGCAGTTTCGAGAGCCGCGCCGACACCCCGAAAATCCGCGAACCCACGCCGGACGCGCGGGAGAAAGGATTGGCAAAGATGGACGTCCGGACATCCAGACGTCCATGCCTTCGGAAATCGACAATTCGCGGCAATTGCCCGGAAAACCCGCACTTTGCGCACATGCGCCCCGCACGCGACAAGCGGACGCGCGCGCCGAGCAGGAGAACGCAAGCGGAAGCGCGGGACGCAAAAAGCCGGCCGCGACGGCAGCCGGCAATCGCACTCATTCCCCCCGAACCGATCGTGAACCGGCGATGCGCGATCCGCGTGTGCGGGCGGCATCGGCACGCAATGGCGGGATCAGTGATCCTCGCTCTCGATCAGATCCGCATACGCATCGGGATCGAGCAGCTCCCCCAACTCCTCGGCGAGANCGTCCGGCTTGATGACGAACAGCCACCCCTCGCCATAGGCATCCTCGTTGATCGTCTCGGGCTTGTCCGGAAGTGCATCGTTGATCGCGACGATCTCTCCGGAAACCGGCGCGTACACATCGGACGCCGCCTTCACGGACTCGACGACCGCGCAGGCGTTACCCGCCTTCACGGTGTCGCCCACGCTCGGCAGTTCGACGTACACCAGGTCGCCGAGCAGCCCTTGCGCATGATCGGAAATGCCGACCGTGACGGTTCCGTTGTCATCTACGCGCGCCCATTCGTGGGATTGCATGAACTTCAGATCACCGGGGATCTCTTGCATGACACGGTTCCTGTGGTGGTTTGCTGGCGGGATTCTACCGAAGCGCGATGCGCGAGCGAGACGCTCATGCGTCGATCTGGCTCGCGCCGTCGCGCACGAACGGAGGGCGCACGATGCGCACCGGCACCATGCGGCCGCGGATGTCCACTTCGACGCCGGCATCGACGCCGGGAGGGATGCGCGCGAACGCGATCGAGCGGCCCAGCGTGGGCGAAAAGCTGCCGGACAGGATCTCGCCCTCGCCCTTCGGCGTCACGACCCGTTGTCCATGACGGAGGACACCCTTCTCGTCCATGACCAGACCGACCATCACGCGATGGCCGCCTTCGGCCTTCTGGCGTTCCAGCGGGCCGCGGCCGATGAAGTCGCGCCCTTCGTCGAGCGAGACGGTCCAGCCGAGTCCGGCTTCCCAAGGCGTGACGCTTTCGTCCATGTCCTGGCCGTACAGGTTCATGCCGGCCTCGAGACGCAGCGTGTCACGCGCGCCGAGACCGCACGGAACGACGCCCGCGCCCCGCAAGCGATCCCACAACGCCACTGCATCCGCTTCGGGCACGATGATCTCGAAGCCATCCTCGCCGGTGTAGCCGGTGCGCGCAATGAAAAGGCCGTCGCCCTCGATCGCGGCAAAGCGTCCGACCGCTTCCGCCTTCGCGCGCGCGTCCGCCCCCAGCAAGCCGAATACCTTCACGCGCGCCTCGGGACCCTGCACGGCTATCATCGACAGATCCGTCCGCTCCGTGACGGACACGTCGAACGCTGCAGCCTGCTTCGTGATCCACTCGAGATCCTTTTCCCGCGTCGCGGCGTTGACGACGAGACGGAAGAAATCCTCGGCGAGGTAGTAGACGATCAGGTCGTCGATCACGCCGCCGTCCTCGGCGAGCATGCACGAATACAGCGCCTTGCCGGGCTTCCTGAGCTTGCCGATGTCGTTGGCCAGAAGCCTGCGCAGGAACGCGCGGCAGTGCGCACCGTGCAGGTCCACCACCGTCATGTGCGAAACGTCGAACATGCCGGCACCGCGGCGCACCGCATGATGCTCTTCGATCTGCGAGCCGTAATGGATCGGCATGTCCCAACCACCGAAATCGACCATCTTCGCACCGAGCGCGCGATGGGTCTCGTTGAGGACGGTTTTCTGCGTCATGGCCGGGCGCCTGCTGCAAACGGGCGCGCATTATCGCGGGAAGTCACCGCAAAGTCTCCGGGGCGGACGCCCCGATCAGGCCGGCACGTGCCGAACGAACGCGTCGATCGACCGCCATTCCTCCGGCGGGAAACAACGCTTCGGCAGCATCTGGAACAGAAGATCGGACTGATACAACATGAGAACGCGCGCGTTCTCCTTCCGCTTTATGTAGGCGTCCCACGGCGTCGTGCTCAGCAGGTGCTCGCCGCGCACCGTCAGTCCTGCATCGTCCCATTCGACTTCGTAGGACGCATGCAGCGACTTCTGCTGCCGGAACATCCGCCGCGATTTCCACGGCAGGTACACGAGCATCGCTGTCGCGTACCATGCGACGGCGCCGATCACGCCGCCCAGCACTCCGCCGGCCACCACGGCGGCACGATCCGGGAACAGCATCCAGATCGCCACGGCCGCACCGGCACCGATGCCAAGCACCACCAGCCAGCGCCGGATCGACCAGCGTGCGTGCAGGAGAGAGGCCGATACGTAGTCGTCCGCTTCGTAACGGACCGATACCGGCATCATGCCTCCTCCGCAGCCTCTCGCACGCGAAGCGTCGTGCCGTTGATCGCGATGACCTCGACCGTCGTGCCGGCGGCAACGTCCGGTCCTTCCGCCAGCCACTCGCCGTCGCCGACCTTCACCTTTCCTCGTCCGTTGACGAACGATTCCGATACCACGAGTCGACGTCCGATCATGCGGTCACCGCGGCGGTTGAGCAGTGGCTGGTCGTCGCGCAACTCGGCACGCGGACGGATCCACTTCCAGTACGCGAGACAGGTCGCGATCGACAGCACCGCGAACACGACGGCCTGCACGATCGCAGCCATACCCGGGAACAGCAGCACGAGAACGCCCATGATGGCGGCCGCGATGCCGATCCACAGCATGAAATATCCGGGCGCGATCATCTCCGCGCCGATCAGCACCAGCGCAAGCAGCCACCAGCCATAGTCCTCGACGAGGTTGCCCATGGCGTACCTCAGGCAGACGGGGACATGCGCGATCCCTTCGCGGCAGGCGCGCGTGCGGCCTGCTCGCTCAGGGCGTTCTTCGCGAGCTCGGCGATGCCGGCCAGCGAGCCGATCACTCCGGTCGCCTCCACCGGAAGGAGCAGCATCTTCTGGTTCGGCGAATCGGCCATGGCCTTGAGCGCCTCGACGTACTTGTTGGCGACGAAGTAGTTGAGCGCGTTCACGTCACCGCTGGCGATCGCGGAGGAAACCACCTCGGTCGCACGCGCTTCCGCCTCGGCCAGGCGCTCGCGGGCCTCCGCTTCGCGGAACGCGGCCTCGCGACTGCCTTCTGCCTCGAGGATCGCGGACTGCTTCTCGCCCTCGGCCTTCAGGATCGCCGCCTGCCGGAAGCCTTCCGCCTCCAGGATGTTCGCGCGTTTCTCGCGTTCGGCCTTCATCTGTCGTGCCATCGCCTCGACCAGGTCACGCGGTGGCTGAATGTCCTTCAATTCGATTCGCGTGACCTTGAGGCCCCATGGATGCGTGGCCTCGTCCACGACCTTCAGCAGTGCAGCATTGATCTGGTCGCGCTTGGACAGTGATTCGTCGAGGTCGAGACCACCGAGCACCGTGCGGATGTTGGTCATGACGAGGTTGATCACCGCGAGTTCCAGGTTAGCCACCTCGTAGGCCGCCTTGGCCGCATCGAGCACCTGGAAGAACACGACGCCGTCCACCTTGACCACGGCATTGTCCTTGGTGATCACGTCCTGCGATGGAACATCGAGCACCTGCTCCATCATGTTCATCTTGTGCCCGACGTTCTGCATGACCGGGATCAGCAGATGGAAGCCGGGTGTCAGGGTATGCGTGTACTTGCCCCAGCGCTCGACGGTCCACTCGTACCCCTGCGGAACGATGCGCACCAGCTTGAACAAGCCGATCGCGGCAACGCCGACGACGGCGACGATCAGAAGGCCCTCGATACCCATGTCGCTTCTCCCTGGATGATGCGGGCAGTATACGGGAGACTAGTCCACGCCCCCGCGCGCGCGAGGCAGGAACAGACTCACCACGAGGCCGCCGTCCACGCGATTGGCGAGCTGCACGCGGCCACCATGCGCCTCGGCGATTTCCCGCGCCAGCGCGAGCCCAAGACCGGACCCGGATCGCTTGGTCGAGTAGAACGGCAGCAGCGCATTGGACAGCACCGCCTCGCTCATGCCGCTGCCGCGATCGCGCACGTCGATGCGCACGTCGCCCGACGCGTCCGTGACGGACACCTCGACGTCGCGCGCGTCGCCGCCTGCCTCGTGCGCATTCTTGAGCAGGTTGATCAGGACCTGCTCGACCTGCGCGCGATCGAACCACCCGGATCCGGACGGCAGTTCGCCGGCGATCCGGAAGGGCCAATGCCGTGCCAATGCGTCGAGGAACACCATCCATTCCACGCGCTCGGCGCGCGGGATCGGCAGCTTCGCGAAGCGTGCATAGCCCTGGATGAACCCTTCCAGATGCCGCGACCGTTCCTCGATCGTGTCGAATACCGTCGCCAGCCGTGCGCCGTCACCGCGACGAGCCAGCTCGCGCCCCGAATGCGAGAGCGAGCGGATCGGCCCGAGCGAGTTGTTGATCTCGTGACTGATCACGCGGATCACCTTCTTCCAGGTCGCCACCTCTTGCCGCGCGAGCTCCCGCGTCAGCCGCTTGACCTGATGCAGGCGATGCGGCCGCCCCTGCAGCTTGAAACTGCGCGACGAGAGATGAAAAGTCTCCTCCTCGCCGTCCACCGACGCGACGAAAAGCCGATCGGTACCGCTCGCGAGTGCCTGGCGAAACGCCTCGGGCGCCGTGTTCACGATCCGGTCGAACCGCTCGCCCTGCAGGGAACGCCCGCCGTTGAGCAACTGGCGAGCCGCGAGGTTCGCGTAGACGACATGACCACCGGGCTCGACCAGCACCAATGCGGTCGGCGTGTTCTGCACGATCGTGTCGAGCAGCAGTTCGCGCTGGAACAGGTGCTGGCGCTGCTCGCGCAGCACGCGGCCGAGTTCGTTGTGGGCGGCGACGAGATCGCCGACCTCGTCGTGCCGGTCCGCCGCGATCGAGAAGCTGAAATCTCCGTCGCGAAACGCCGCGACGCTGCCGGACAGGGCGCGAATCAATGCGGCAACCGGCCGCGCCGACGCACGCGCGAAGACGATCGCGGGAACCACCAGTGCGAAGACGGCGCCGAGCGCGCCGACCCACCAGACGCCGGTCGCGACCGCAAGCCCGGACGCGACCACGGCCGCCAGCACGACCGCGACGCCGAGTGCCGCGGCGAGCTTGCCTTCGAGTGACAGCAGGCGCATTCGCGAAGGATAGCCGCAGGACCGGACCGTGGCGCTCACGCGGTGCGGATATCCATCTTCTCCATGCGCCGGTACAACGCCTGTCGCGAAAGGCCGAGGCTCGCGGCGGCCTGGCTGATCACGCCGCGCGCCTCGCGCAGCGCCGCCTCGATCGCATCGCGATCCGGCTCGGCATCGGCCGCGAGGCGCCCCGCACCGGCGCCTGCGGGCGGGATGCCGAGGTCGCGCACGCCGACGACGCCATCGCGACACAGCAGCGCCGCCCGCTGGATCGCATTCTTGAGCTCGCGCACGTTGCCGGGCCACGCATGCGCGACCAATGCGGCGCGCGCACCGTCGTCGAGCCGGACGCCCGCGGAAAGGAAATGCTCGGCCAACGGCAGGATGTCGTCGCGCCGTTCGGCCAGCGGCGGCACGCGCAACTCGATCACGTTGAGACGGTAGTAGAGATCCTCACGGAACTTTCCATCGCGGATCATCGCGGGCAGATCCGCATTGGTCGCGCTGATCACCCGCACGCTCACCTTGCGCGTGCGACCGGCGCCCAGACGCTCGAACTGGCCGCTCTCGAGCACGCGCAGCAGCTTGGCCTGTCCTGCCAGCGGCAGATTGCCGATCTCGTCGAGGAACAGCGTGCCGCCATCGGCCAGCTCGAAGCGGCCCTCGCGCGCACGGTTGGGCGCGCCGGTGTAGGCGCCCGGCTCCGCCCCGAAGAGTTCCGCCTCGATCAGCTCCGACGGCAATGCGCCGCAATTGACCGTCACGAACGGCCCTTCGCGCACCGACGAATTGGCCTGCACGATCTCCGCGATGCGCTCCTTGCCCGCCCCGTTCGGACCGGTGATCAGCACCGGCACGTCCGCGCGCGCGATCTGGCAGGCTACTTCGACGACGTTGCCGATCGCTGAAGACGCGAACACCAGCCCGCGCAGGTCGTAGCGATCGTCCAGCGCCTTGCGACGGCGGCGACGNTCGTCGCGCATGCGCGCGACCTCGCGCGTCGCCTCCGAAAGTTCCAGCAGGTTCTCCACGGTCGCGAGCAGTTTGTTGTCGTCCCACGGCTTGGCCATGTAGTCGGCCGCTCCGTCGCGCACGAGTTCCACCGCCGTCTCCAGATGCGTCCACGCGGTCAGCAGGACGATCGGCAGATCCGGGTGACGCTCGCGGATCGCGCGAAACAGCGCGACACCCTCTTCGCCGGACGTGGTGTCCGCGGTGAAGTTCATGTCCTGCACGACGACATCGACGTCCTCGCGCAGGAGCATCTCCAATCCCTGCTCGGGCCCCGGCGCGATCAGCGTGCGGATCTCGCGCAGGCCGAACAGGACGTCGAGTGCGGTGGCGACTGCCGGATTGTCGTCGATCACCAGGACCGTTCGCATGGCGTGCCTTGGCTTGGTCGGTCGGCGCATGAACGGCATGGATGCCGTTCGGCGCCGGAAGGTTGCAGGAGGCGACGGCCGTCGACGCCCGGCCCGGACCCGCGCGCGCCGTTCCGGGATGCGCCGATCATACCGTGCGCGTCGCCACCGCCGGCGGCACGCGCGAGGCGCGCAGCGCCGGGCCCAGCACCGCGAGCTGACCGAGCAGCCAAAGGCAGAGGCAGCCGACCGGCACGTAGTACCACGGCAGCCGTGGTGCCTGATACTGCTGCATCAGCCACAGGCTGAGCGCATGCGCCAGCACCGCGCCGAGGGCGAGCCCCAGCGTCGTGATCAGGAAGTTCTCGGTCTGGAAATACCGCAGGATGTCGAACTTCGTCGCGCCGAGCGCGCGCCGCGTGCCGATCTGGCGCGTGCGCTGGGCGACCCAGAAGCTCGCCATGCCGACGATGCCGAGCGCGGTGACTCCGAGCAACGCCACGATCACCGTCCCGAGAATGATCGCCATCGCGCGATCGCCCGCGTACGCCTCGGCGCGAATCGCTTCCATCGAGCGCATGCGCCCGATGATGCGCCCGGCATTTGCCTCGGTCAGCTTCTGCTCGACGGCCTTCATCACCTCGTCGCGCCGCCCCGGATCGGTCCGCACGACATAGCGCGACGCGTTGCCGTACGGCATGCGCACCGGAACCAGCGTCGTGTATTCGATCGAGTCGCTTTCGGCCCAGGGCTGCTGCATGCGCTCGACGATGCCGATGATCGTGCTCGGCTCCGTTTCGTGCAGATAGATGGACTTGCCGAGCGCGTCGCCATCCGGGAACACGGCGTCTGCGAGCGCCTTGGTCATGACGACGACCCGCGGCTTCAGCTGGTCGCCGAAGGCCACCTCCTCGATCTCCTCGGGACGGAATCCACGCCCTGCCACCAGCCGCGCGCCGAAGGCATCCAGGCCGTGGTCGTCCACCAGGTACAGCGCCGTCTGTGCGGTGGCGGTGGTCTGATTCGGCCGCAGGTTGACGCCGGTGCTCCAGCCGCCGCTGCTCAGCGGAAGGGAATTGGCGGTCGTCGCGTCCGCGACGCCGGGCATCGCGCGAAGGATCGCCAGATCCGCCGCCGTCGTCGCGTGCACGTCGAAGTCCGCGGTGAAGCCGTTGCTGCCAACGGTGAAGGTGTCGGCCTCGTTGATGCCGCTCGGGCGATGCATGTGATCCATGCGCTGGCCGATGATGAACAGCGCATTGCACGTGATCGCCAGCGTCAGCGCGACCTGCAGCCCGATCAGCACCAGCGAGGCCTTGTTGCGCATGAGCGCGGAAAGGATGGGGCGGATTTCCATTGCGCTCACCTCACATCTTCAACTGCGCGGCCGGCTGCACGCGGCAGGCGCGCCAGGTCGGATAGAAGCCGGCCAGCAACGCGGCCACCACGGAAAGAAGGATGGTGGTCGCCACCATCGTCCAGTCCAGTCCCGCGACCGTCCGGTAATCCGGATACAGCGCGCGCACCGCCAGCAGGCCGAAGCCGGTCAGCAGCAGGCCGAGCAGGCCGCCGGCCAGCCCCACCACGCCGGACTCGACGAGGAACTGCCGGAACACCTCGCCGCGACTCGCGCCGAGCGCGCGGCGCAACCCGACCTCGCTGGACTTGCGCGTGAACTTGGCGAGCAGCAGGCCGATCGTGTTCACGAGACACACGATCAGGAACGCGAACGCCAGCCCCGTCTGCACCTCGATGTCGCGCGAGACGACCTGCTGGTCCTGCATCCATTCGTTCACGTCGAGCAGGCGATTGTTGAGCGGACGCGGGAAGCGCCCCAGCTTCTTCTGCTCGTCGACGTAGCGGTCGAGGAACGCGTGGTACTCGGCCAGCCGTTCCGGCGTTTCGAGTTCCACCCACATCTGGATCCACACGCAATCGGAGGCGAGGTAGGAATCCCAGCCGTCACCGGGCGAGCGGAAGCAGCTGTTGTTTCCCGACGACCGCGCCTTGAGATCGATGCCCGTCGTGAACGGAATGAAGAACTCGTCCGGATCGACGAATGCGCCATTGGTCAGGTCGTAGTAGCGCGACCGGAGGTTCCACTTGCCGAGCACGCCGACGACCGTGTAGTCGATGCCGCCCATCCGCACGCTGCGCCCGGTGCTGTCCTGTCCGCCGAACAGTTTCTCGTTGAGCGCCTGGCCGAGCACGACCACGCGTGCGTGCTCGGCATCCTGTGCGCGATCCCATGGCCCGCCGTACGCGAACGGCGGTTCGAACATCGGAAAGAAGTCGGCGTAGGTGACGCGGCCGAGCGCCTGGAACGGCTTGACCTCGGCGTTCTCCGGCTGGATCGGCA
>JGI12383J13903_1001216_pt1 | contig 12812 bp, 15 predicted proteins | sample Passage237B_FD_13903 | JGI IMG/M metagenome (IMG submission 13903)
CACCGCGCCAGCGATGAACACGCTGCCTTCAAGCGCATATTCGGTGCGCGTGCCGAGCCGCCATGCGACGGTCGTGAGCAGGTTGTGTTTCGACGCGACCGCTTTCGTGCCGGTGTTCATCAGCAGAAAACAACCCGTGCCGTAGGTGTTCTTGGCCATGCCGGGGCGGAAACACGCTTGGCCAAAAAGGGCCGCGTGCTGATCGCCTGCCATCCCCGCGACAGGCACACCGCGCAACGCGGGCACGGTTGTCACTTCGCCAAACACTTCGCTGTTGCTCCGAATCTCGGGCAAAATTTCGCGCGGCACGCGCAGGAGTTTGAGCAACTCCGGATCCCAGTCGCCGGTGTGGAGATTGTAGAGCAGCGTGCGCGAGGCGTTGGTCGCATCAGTCGCGTGCGCCGCGCCGCCAGTGAGTTGCCACAACAACCACGTGTCCACCGTGCCGAACGCGAGTTCGCCGCGATTCGCGCGTCGTCGCGCGCCGGGAATGTGATCCAGCAGCCAGGCGATTTTCGTGCCGGAAAAATAAGGATCGAGCAGAAGGCCGGTTTTCCGGCGAATGAGCGATTCGCAACCGCGTTTGCGCAAACGTTCGCAAACCGCGGCGGTGCGACGATCCTGCCAGACGATGGCGCGATGTAACGGCCGTCCGGTGGCGCGTTCCCAGATCAACGTGGTTTCGCGCTGATTGGTTACGCCGATGGCCGCGATGTTGCGCCCGGCGAGATTAGCCTCGGCCAATGCGCCGAGTGCGGTGCGTCGCGTGCTGAGCCACAAATCGCGCGGGTCATGTTCCACCCAGCCAGACTGTGGATAGTGTTGCGCGAATTCTTGCTGCGCGCTGCCGCGAGCATGACCGTGCCGGTCGAAGACGATCGCGCGGGATGAAGTCGTGCCTTGGTCAAGGGCGAGGATGAAGGGGCCGCTCATCGGTCGGCATCGTGCCGGTGAGTTCACCGCGGCGCAAGCATCGCGAAAGGACTCGATTCGGCGGCGAGCGCAAAGCAGACTGCGGGCGATGAAGCGTTATCCCGCCCCGCGATTTTTGTTCCTGCCTGTCATCATGTTGGCCTTGGGATTGAGCGGTTGCACGACCACGGACACGAATCCGTTCAAGCCGGCCGCGGAGATGCGTGTCAATGTGCGCGGCGAAATTGCCGACACAGGTTTTGTGGCGATCGATCTGGTCGTGGCCTGCGACGAATTGCAGCGTGCGATCGGACTATTCCCTGACGCGATCTACTACGGCCGTCGCGTGAACATCGTTGTGGAACCGGTAAAAAACGACACGCGGTTCGCGCTGGATATGCCGACGTTCAACAACGCGTTGTTCGGCCAGCTCGTATATCGCGCGGGTGAAAGTTGGGTGTTTGTGCCAGAGAGCAGTCCGGCGGCAGAGCAAGCCGACTACTTTCTCGCAGGGCGTCTGCAAAATCTGCGTCCCGTCCATCCCGAGGCGCACGTCACGCTGCTCTACAGCTTTCAACTCATCGACTCACGCAACAGCGAGATCGTGCTCGAAGGCAGCGCCGAGTTGAAGAACTACGCGCTTTCACCCAACGGCTGAGCCACGCAGATATGAATAATTTCCCAGCCATCGGTTTGATTGTCACTTTGAGTCTGCTGTTCGCCGGCTGTGACACCGTGCCGAAAACAGAGTTGAATGAAACGCTCGCGAGCGAAACCGCGGCGGCGACAGAGGAAGCGTTTATCGCGCTGAATGAAGACGCGCAGGAGGCGGTCGAGTGTGCGGCGCTTTTCACGCGCACGCTGCCCGACGGGTGTTTGGAAGTGGTGGTGAATCTTCGCAATCCCGGCGACAAGCCCCTGCGGTTGAAAACCCACTGTGTGTTCAAGGACGCTGCGGGCCTTAGGCTCAACGATGAGCCGCCGGCGCGCATCATCGAGTTGGCGGCGGGCGCGATTGAAACCGTGCGTTTCACTGCGACGAACCCAGTCGCGCAGCGCTACACCGTCTGGGTGCAGGCGGTCCGTTGAGGCCGAGCCTTACGGGTTGGTGGCGTCTGTTTCTTTCGGCTTGGTCGGAGCGAACGTGATGTCGGCGGTGGCCTCGTCCATTTCGCGTTTCGCTTTTTCGATGGCGGCGCGATCCTCGGCTTCGTCGTGCACTTCGGCGCGGCCGCTGGAGAAATCGATGGTCCTGCCGTCCTGGATGGGCACATCTGTCGGCGGATTTTGATTTCGCCACCACGCCGCCAGCGCGACGCCGATGGCCACGGCGATGATCACAGCGAACCCACGGAGGCCGACCGATTTTGACGCTGGGGCTTTCATGAATGACGCGATGTTGCGCGATTAGGGCGCGCGGTTCAACCCAAGGCCAATGCAATGACGCCGGCCGCCATCGCGACCGCGGCCCAGAGGCGTTTGCGCCCGTCGGTTTCCTTGAGGAACTTGGCGCCGATAAACGCGCCGATGACGATGCTCACTTCGCGCGCCGGGGCGATGTAACTCACCGGCGTGAAACTGAGTGCCGTCAGCACAAGCACGTAGGCCACCGGTGAAAGCAACGCCACGCCGAAGGCGTAACGGCGTTGGTTCTTCCAGCACGACACGACTTCCGGCCAGCGTTTGAGGCCGAATGGTGTGAGTAACGCGAGTTGAGTAAACGCCGTGCCTGCGTCGTAGAGCAGGGGCGCCATCGCGAGTCCGGCGACGCCATGCCGATCCCACAACGTGTAGGCCGCGATGAATACGCCTGACATCATGCCGTAGCCGACGGCCGGGCGCATGTGGGCGAAATCTTGATGCAGCAGTTTCGCGCCGCCCGTCATCACGAAGATACTGACGATGATGATCGCACCGCCGACGAGTGCGAGCACGGTGGGGCGTTCGCCCAACACCGCGATGGCGGCGACGGTGGACAGAAATGGTCCGGTGCCGCGCGCGAGCGGATAGATTAACGAAAAATCGCCGACGCGGTAGCTGCGTTGCAAAAACAGCGAATACGACGTCTTGAGCACGCCGCTGCCGAGAATCCACAACACCGCGGCCCATTCGACGACCGGTTGTTTCCAACACCAATAAACCGCGATCACCGGCACGTAGAGCGAACAGATGATGAGCCCGACGAGATAGACGAACGGCAATCCGCCGCCGGCGCGTTTGGCGCACAAGTTCCACGTCGCGTGCAGCACAGCGGCAGCGAGGACGAGGAGCAACGCGAGCGGGGTCATGAACAGGCTTGATGGGAACGCCCTGTGGTTTGGGCTTCAAATCGAAACCCGGACCTGCGGAAATTTATTTTCATCTCAAATTGGTCATCGCACCAATTCACATTCGCTTCGACGTTTGCATCTCTCGTGACTCTTAAACCCGCTATAACTGAAGTTCGCCGCACGCTGGCGCTCGCGTTTCCCATTATCGTGGGGCAACTGGGCCAGATGTTGATGGGTGTCACCGACAGTGTGATGATCGGGCGCGTCGGTGCGGTGCCATTGGCGGCGTCTGCTTTCGCGAACGTGCTTTTCACGATGGCGTTCATCGTTGGCCTCGGCGTGCTTACTTCGGTGTCCGTGCTGGTGGCGCGCGTGCACGGCGCGAAGCTGTCTCGCGAATGCTCGGAGTATCTGCGCCATGGCGTTTGGATGGCGGTAGCGCTGTCGATCACGGGCATGCTGTTGATGTTCGTCGCCGCGCTGCGGCTGGATATTTTTGGACAACCGGCGGAAGTGGTCGCGGCGGTGGAGCCGTATTTGCAGATCGTCGCGGTGTCACTCGTGCCGGCGATGTTGTTTCAAGTTTTCCGGCAATACAGTGAAGCGATTGGTCATCCGTGGGGACCGATGATTATTTTGCTCAGCGCGGTCGCGCTCAACGTATTGCTCAACTGGGTTCTGATCTATGGCCACTGGGGCGCGCCGGCACTGGGTCTCGAAGGTGCGGGCTGGGCAACACTCATCGCGCGCATCGCTGCCGTGATTGTCCTGTGGTTGTGGTTGCGCACGCGACCTGAATTGCGAGCGGAGTGGCCGGCGAATCATGGTAATCCGCGTTGGTTCGCGCGCCTGTCGCGCCAGCACTTGGTTACGATGTGCAGTCTCGGCATTCCGGTGGCCGGGCAATTATTGTTCGAAGCGGGAGCCTTTAGCATGGCCGCGTTGATGATGGGTTGGATCGGCACGGTCGCACTCGCGGCGCACCAGATCGCGATCAACTGCGCGGCCTGCGTTTTCATGGTGCCGCTCGGGCTATCCATGGCGACTTCGGTGCGCATTGGCCGCGCGGTGGGTGAAAACAAGACGGCAACGCTGCGTCCCATCGGCTTCGGTTCGTTCGGCGCGGGCGTCGTGTTCGCTTTGCTGTTCACGCTATTCTTTGCGTTGGCGGGCAAATACATCGTCGCGGGATTCACGCACGAAATCGAGGTGGTGGAGCTGGCCGCGAAGCTGCTCGTGATTGCAGCGGTGTTTCAAATTTTTGACGGCGGACAAGTCATCGCCGCGGGCGCGTTGCGCGGCCTGACCGATGTAAAAATACCGACGGTGATCACGTTCGCCGCGTATTGGATTATCGCACTGCCGGTGGGGTATTTCTTCGGTGTGCGTATTGGCAGTCCGATGGGCGTTTGGTTCGGTCTCGCGGCCGGTCTGGCCTTCGCCGCCGTTTTTCTCGCGCACCGCTTCTACGTGAAGACGGCGTAAGCGGATTTGTGACGGATTAACTCGCGAGCGAATTGAGACGCAGACGCGTTTCTTCGCTAGTCAGCCCTTCGATGCGCACGCGTTTTTCGCGCGACGAACCGCCGGTCGCGAGCGCGACGGCGGATTTGGACAGGCCGAGAATTTCCGCCAGAAAACGACAGAGCTCCGTGTTGGCCTTACCATCAACGGGCGGAGCTTTGAGTCGAACCTTCAGCGTGTCACCCATCCAGCCGACGACCTCGCTGCGCGGGGCGTTGGGCACGGCCTTGATGGTGAGTAAGCAGGAATTCATGCCGAATGGATTGTCTCACGCCGAGACGCGGAGGCGCAAAGAAAACAATGGATGAACTCTGCGACTTTGCGTCTCGGCGTGAGAGACAAAAGGAGAAATTACGCGAGCGCTTCGGCGAGCGCGGCAATGATGTCCTGCGCGGGTTCGGCGCCGATCGAAAGGCGCAAGAGCTCGGGATCGAGCCCGCTCGCTGAGAGCTCGGCGCGGCCGGCTTCGCTGGTGACGAGATCGTAATGCGCGAGATAAATGAACGGACAGATGAGCGTGGTTTTCATGCCGAAGCTTGGGCCTTTCGGCAGGCGCAGCTTGTCGTAAAAATCTTCGAGCGGCTTGCGCACCGTGAACGAAATCATGCTGCCGACTGATTCCGGCGTGCGGGCGATCTTTTCGTAATTGGCGCGCGATTTGGGCGAGAGCGCCCACGCGACGCTTTTGACCATCGGATGCGCTTCCAACCACGCGACCACGAGCGGCACGGTGGTTTCGATGAAACGCATCACTTGGCGGGTGGAGCCGATTTGATACGCGAGACGTGCGAGATCGCGCGGGTAAACGGGCTCGAGCCGCGACTTGATGTCACGCCGCAGTTCGTTGGCGCCGGCGATGGTCGGATTGACGACGACGAGGCCGGCCATGATGTCGCCTTCGCTGGCGGAGTATTTGGTGAGGCTGGCCACCACCACGTCNGCGTAGGGCAGAACATCGACGGAGAAAACGGAGGANACTGACGGATCAACGAGGACNGCNGCNTCGTAGCTGTGCGCGAGCCGCGAGATGGCCGCGAGGTCCGGAGTTTGAATGAGCGGATTCGTGGGCGCCTCGATGATGAGACCGGCGATCTGCGAACCCTTTTGCGCAAACAGCAACTCGAGCGCAGGCAGATCGAAGACGTTGGCAAAGTAAACGTAGTCGTCGGGCTGCGGTGCGTAACGTTTGAGCAGCGCGATGGTGTCGAGATAGAGCCAGCCGACTTGCACCCAGATGGTGCGGCCGCGCGCGGCCTGCCGTTCGGCGAGCGCGCGAAACGCAGCGTAGAGGGCGTTGATGCCGCAAGTGGCGGGCAGGATGTCTTCGACTGTCGTTCCGGCGAACAGCGGTTGTAGATGGCGGCGCACTTCCGTGAGTGCGTTGTCGGGAAAATATTTTTCCGGATGCGCTGCGGCTTGGAGACCGAGTTTCACGAGCTGATCTTCGGCCGCGCGGGAGGAGAGAAAGCCGCCGGTGTTTTGCAGAAAAGTTTTGGCGTGCTTGTTGAGGTCCGCGGTATCGGCGTGCGAGACGCCGGCGATGCCGTCGAAATCATGCACGGTGGCGCTTGCGCCGTGGCGGGTCAGCACGGCTTGCAACTCCGCGGCCATGCGTTGGGAAGACGCGAGCCAGAGGGCAGGGAGCTGATGCGCGGCTTGGTAATGTGCAGTCAGCTTTTGCAGAAAAGGATGCACCACGAAGCGTGGATAGCCCGAGGTCATCTGCGACGTGATCGCCGGATCCTTCTGTTCGTAGCCATGCACCGCCCGCATCGTCGGCAGGCTGCAGGAGACAGCGTGCGGCGAATTGGGAATCGGTTGACCGAGCGGGATGGGCGAGAACGTTGGCATTGGTAGCGGGAGGAGGACTTTCCGCGCCGGTCCCTTGGGACGCAACCTCCCGTTTCGTCATGCGTGTCATCCTTTTGACAAAAACTTGTCGCCACCGCGCGCGGGCTGAGAACACTGGCGGCGCATGAAACTGCTTTCGTGGAATGTGAACGGCGTGCGCGCCGCGCTCGGCAAAGGCCTGCTCGACTGGATGGGCAGCTGCGATGCCGATGTGATTTGTCTGCAAGAAGTAAAGGCGCTGCCCGGCGATGTGCAGGGCGTGGCATGGCCAAAAGGTTATGACATGGTGTGGAACGCGGCGCAGAAAAAAGGCTACAGCGGCACCGCGCTATTCACCCGTCGCAAGCCGATCAGCGTCACGCTGGGTCTCGGTTCGGCCGAGCACGATGCCGAGGGGCGCGCGATCACGGCGGAGTTCGACGATTGCTACATCATCGGCGTTTATGTGCCCAACGCCCAACCCGAACTCGTGCGCATCGGCTTTCGCCAAGCGTGGGACAAGACCCTGCTCGATTACGCGAAGCGTCTCGAAAAGAAAAAGCCCGTCATCTTCTGCGGCGATCTCAACGTCGCGCACGAAGAGATCGATCTCGCGCGGCCGAAGGAGAATGTCGGCAATCCCGGATTTTCCGACGAAGAGCGCGCCGGATTTCGCGACTATGTTGGCGCGGGCTTTATCGACACGTTCCGTCATTTTGAAAAAGGTCCCGGCCACTACAGCTGGTGGACCTACCGGGCCAACGCGCGCGCGAACAACGTGGGCTGGCGCATCGATTACTGTATGGCCTCGTCCGCGCTCAAGCCGCGGCTCAAGCGCGCGTGGATCGAATCACATGTCATGGGCAGTGACCATTGCCCGGTCGGTTTGGAATTGAAGTAATGGCAAAGAAGGCAACCACCCAACCCGCCCCGACCACTTCCGAATGGGTCCGGCGCGGAAAATCCAAAATTCACGGCGGCGGTCTCTACGCCGCGAAGCCGATTCCCAAGGGCACGCGCGTGATCGAATACGTTGGCGAGCGCGTGACGAAGGCGGAGGCTTATCGGCGCGAGGAACGCCGCCTGGCCGAGCGCGCGAAAGGCGGTGACGGCTGCGTCTATATCTTCGAAGTCAACAAGCGCTACGACATCGACGGCGATGTGAGTTGGAACACTGCGCGGCTCGCCAATCACTCTTGTGACGGCAACTGCGAGACCGACATCATTCGCGGCAAAGTGTGGATCATTGCCGTGCGCGACATCGCTGAAGGCGAGGAGATCACTTACGATTACGGTTTCGATTTCGAGGATTGGAAACTGCACCCGTGTTTGTGCGGCTCGAAAAAATGCGTTGGCTACATCGTGCACAGCAAACACCGCTGGCGCGTGCGCAAGGCGCTCAAAGCCGAGAAGGTGAAAGCGAAAGCCGCGGCGAAAAAGAAGCCGGTGGCAAAAAAGAAATAAGCGTGAGCTTTGGGAGGGGCCGGCTTCGTCCGGTCCGGGTTGATTGGTCATATCTTCAAACCGGACGGCACAGAGGCCGTCCCTCCCTGTGCAGATCGGCGTCATTTCGGACGAGGAGGCGAAAAACTTTTCCATCGCCGTGACGGCGCCCCGATGTCAGTTTGCGGGGTCCCTTCCGCCATGAGTGAACTCAAGGAACTGTTACTGCGTGACCCCAAATTGACGCTGGCCGTGGCCGAGAGCCTGACGTGCGGCAACTTGCAGGCGCACATCGGGCGTATTTCCGGAGCGTCGAATTTTTTCCTCGGTGGCATTACGGCCTACACGATTGAGCAAAAGGTAAAACATCTTGGCGTGGATCGCTCTGCGGCTGCCGAGGTGAACTGTGTGTCTGCTCAGGTGGCTGAGCAAATGGCGCGCGGCGCGGCGGAGTTATTCGGAGCCGATATTGCGCTGTCCACGACCGGCTATGCCGAGCCTTCGCCGGAAAATGGCGTGGCGGTGCCGTTCGCGTGGTGGGCGCTGGCGCATCGGCGGAGCGATGGCTGGCATGTGCAAAGCGCGCGCCTCGAATGCAAGGACGCCGCGCGCGTGCAGGTGCAGGCGCAAGTCACCGTCGCGGCCATCACTGGTTTGCTGGATTATCTGCGCGAGACGCGCTGAACTCGCTGGCGGGTTCCAGAAATACGAAAGGCGGGATCAGCGATCCCGCCCTACAATTTGCGCAGGTGCGTTTAGAGCACGCGGTTCTGCAGTAGCTCGATGATTTCGCCGTTGGGGCCTTCGACGAAAAGAATGCGCACGGGAATGTTGCCGATACCGTTGGTGCTTTTGAGGGTCACGTCGGTTGGCTCGACCGTGAACTTGTAGCCCATCGCTTTGAGGTGCGCGGCGGCTTCGTCGAGCCGGGTGGTGCGCAACGCGAAGTGGATGATTGCGCCGTTGGGAGTGGACGACCATTCGAGGTCTTCAAACACCTCGATGTAATTGCCGTCGCCGCAGTCGAACATGCCGGCGCGTTTCGGCGGCTGCGCCCACGTGATTTTTTCGGTGCAGCCGAGCCCGTCGCGGTAAAACCGCATCGTCGCATCCCAATCGCGCGTTTTGACGGCGACGTGATGAAAACCGCCGTTGCCGAGAATGGCGTTGGCCATGGCTTCAGTTGGTCAACGAAGCGACGTAGTCCATGAGGGGCTTCACTTCCTCCGGCGGCGTCACCCAATCGCTGTAGAGAATCTCGGGCAGCGTGTAATTCGTGGCGTAGAGGCTGCGGTTCGCCTCGTCGTTGCGCGTGAGGTAGCCGGCCTTGATGCTGGCACCGGCGTAGAGACCTTTGTTCTTCGAATAGACCAGCACCGGCGTGGTGAGGATGTCGAGGTTAGTGTGTTCGTTTGCGGCGGCCTTGGGACCGGCGACAGCCTTGGCGTCCACGCCTACGTGAAACTTTTGGTTGAACAGCAGGCGCGGCGTCGCGTCGTCCATGAGAATGTAAATGGTTTCAATGGCGCTGGCGCCGAGCTGGAAACCGATGCTGCCTTCGCCGGCAGAGAGCAGGGCAGGCACGCTCCAAGTGTTGTCAGGGCGGCGCACCAAGATCACGCCCCAGCCGTCCTTGACGCCGATGACGAGACCAGCGCGGACCTGGTTGACGATGATGATGCCGCGGGCGCGCTTCAGCACATCGGCCGGAATTGCATGCTCCGGGCTCTCCATGAATTCTTGCAGGATGGCTTCGCAAGTTTCCACGCGTTCCACGTATTCGCTGCGCGGAGCAGCAGAGGCGACGACGGGCGCAAGGCAAAGCGCGGTCAGAAGTGAAAGGGAGAGAAACTTTTTCATAAACATGCGGCGAAAGGGATTTATCTGCTACCTAAGCAGGGCGTTGGGGCGTTGGAAAGCGCGGATTGCGCGGGGTTCCACGGATCAATCCAGCCCCCGGGCCACGAGATCATCTTCGTCCCATCCGAAATAGTGTCCCAGCTCATGCAGGTAGGTCAGCCGCACCTCCTCGACAAACGCGTCCGGATCGCCTTCCGTAAAATCCCAAATATTTTCCAAATAGAGCAAAATTTGGGGCGGCGCTGGATCGGAATGGCTGAACTCCGTGCCGTGGGGATTGCCGGTAAACAGCCCCAAAATGTCGGGCTCGAATCCCTCGGCCAGCACGCTTTCGGATGGCGTCGATTCGTAATGCACCGCCACGCCCTTAGCCAATGGCCGCAATTCGGGCGGCAGTTGGACCTGCAGACGCCCCACCACCTTTTCCGCGCGCTGGGCCAAATCCTCGAAAGTCATGCCGGGATGTAAGGGTTGGCCTCGCGCGGCGTCTAGAACGATATCGTGCCTGACGGGAAAGGAATGACGGCCTCTGTGCCGTCCGGTTTGACATGCAAGCTAACACGAACGCGGATCGGACAGAGCCGGTCCCTTCCTATGCCCGTCCTTGGGGCGAGGATCTTTACTGGATGATAAACCGGTTGCGCCGTTTTTCGCTTCGACGCCGCGCGGCGGCCTTTCCACGCTGCCCGAATGAATGCACCGCGCGTGATTATTGTGGGAGGAGGAGCCGCTGGCTTCTTCGCGGCCATCACCTGCGCGGAAGCCAACCCCGCGGCGAAGGTTACGATTTACGAAACGACCGCCCATCCGCTCGCGAAAGTGCGCATCTCCGGCGGCGGGCGTTGCAATGTCACGCATGCGTGCTTCGAGCCGCGCGAACTCGTGCAACGTTATCCGCGCGGCCATCGCGAATTGCTCGGCGCGTTTCATCGCTGGCAGCCGCGCGACACGATTGCGTGGTTCGCGGAGCGCGGTGTGGAGCTGAAAACCGAATCCGACGGCCGAATGTTTCCGGTGACGGATGATTCCGCCACGATCATCAATTGCCTGCGCGATGCCGCGGAAAAAGCCGGCGTGGAGCTGCGCACCGGCGTCGGTGTGCGCAAAGTCGAGGGCCGCGGCGCCGGCTCGGACGCGCCGCCGCTGTTTCAATTAACCCTGACCGACGACACCACGACGAATGCCGAGCGGGTGTTGATCGCGACGGGTGGTAATCGTGCCTCGGTCGGTCTAATCATCGCGGAAAGTTTCGGGCATACCATCGAGCCGCCCGTGCCGTCGCTCTTCACGTTTCACATCGACGATCGACGGATCGACCGCCTGTCGGGCATCAGCGTGGAGAACGTGACCGCGAGCGTGCCGGGCACGAAGCTCGCGAGCGAAGGACCGCTGCTGATCACGCACTGGGGATTGAGCGGTCCGGCGGTGCTCAAGCTTTCCGCTTGGGGCGCGCGCGAATTCGCCGCGTGCCATTACATTTTCCCGCTACGGATTAACTTCGTGCCGCCGCACACGCGCGAGTCCTTGCTGCGCGAATTGGCGGCGCTGCGCAGCACGCATCCGCGCAAACAAATCACGACGTGGAATCCGTTCGGCCTGCCTGCGCGATTGTGGGAGCGCATGGTTGAGATCGCGGGATTTCAACCCACCCAGACGTGGAACGGCACGACCAACGCGGCGTTGCAAACGCTCGCCGATTCGCTCGTCGCCGCCGATTTCAAAGTGGTGGGCAAAAGCATGAATAAAGAGGAATTCGTGACTTGCGGCGGCGTGCGGCTGCGCGAGGTCGATTTCAAGACGATGGAAAGCAAACTCTGCCCGGGCCTGCATTTCGCCGGCGAAGTGCTCGACATCGACGGCGTCACCGGCGGTTTCAATTTCCAAGCCGCCTGGACCACTGGCCGCATCGCCGGCCTCGCGATGGCCGGCTGAATTTTGAATCACTGATGTCTCCACATACACCACAATTCAGAATCTGTGACCATCCGTGTTCATCTGTGGTTAAGTTATAGCGTCCCATGCCCACCTACCTGCAACTGCTCGGGTTGATTCTGCCGGTCTTCGGCCTGATGGGCATCGGTGTGTTGTTGCGGCGGATCAACGTGCTCACGCATGTGGCGGACGAGAGCCTGCTGAAGATCGTGGTGAACGTGCTCTACCCGTGCATCATTTTTGAAAACGTGCACAACAACCCCGCGTTGCGCGATCCGGGCAATCTCGGTTGGGCGCCGCTGGTGGGCTTTGGCACGATGTCGCTCGGCATCGCGATCTGCTATTTTCTGGGAAAGGCGCTCGGTCTCACGATTAGCAGCGGCCTGCGCACCTTCGCCTTCATGGTGGGCATCTACAATTACGCCTACATTACCGTGCCGGTGGTGGAAAAACTCTTCGGCCGTGAAGCGCTCGGCGTGCTTTTTGTGCACAACGTCGGCTGTGAAATGGCGATCTGGGTCGTCGGCGTGCTCGTCCTTTCGGGTCAGTCGCTGCGCACCGGTTGGCGCAAGCTGCTCAGTGCGCCGGTTTGGGCGCTTGTAATTTCAATTGTGGTCAATCTCACCGGACTCGGCGCGCATGTGCCGCAGGTGATCGCGAGCATGGTTCACTCGCTCGCCGCCTGTGCGATTCCGTTCGGGTTGATTCTGAGCGGTGCGGTGCTGGCGGAGCATATCTTGCAAAAACCACGCGAACTTTTCGATCTGCGCATATCACTCGCCGCGGTCGCGCTGAGGCTCGGCGTGCTCACGGTGCTGATGCTGGCGCTCGCGCGCTTCGGTCCGTTTCCGAGCGATTTGAAACACGTGATCCTCGTGCAAGCGGTGATGCCCGCCGGCTTTCTGCCGCTCGTGGTCGTGAAACACTACGGCGGGGATAATCTCATGGCCGCGCGCGTAGTCGTGGCGACAGTCGTGGTCGGCATCTTGCTCATTCCCCTATGGCTGCGCGTCGGCTTGGCGTGGGTGGGTTGAGGCGGTG
>JGI12383J13903_1001219_pt1 | contig 12789 bp, 12 predicted proteins | sample Passage237B_FD_13903 | JGI IMG/M metagenome (IMG submission 13903)
TACAACGGCTTCAACGATGCCGATGAACTGATCATTGAATAGGAAGGAAGCCCCGCCACTTTACCACCACCAGCCATACCACCGACCATGAGCCTGCTACGCACCACCAACCTCACGAAAGTCTACCGCACCGACACCGTGGAGACCACCGCCCTCAGCGATGTGAACATCGATATCACCTTGGGAGAGTTCGTGGCGATCATGGGGCCCAGCGGTTGTGGCAAGTCGACGCTGCTCAATATCCTGGGCCTGCTCGATGCGCCCACCAGTGGCAGCTATTTCGTGAACGGCGAGGACGTGGGCCGCTACAACGAGCGCAAGCGTGCCGAGGTGCGCAAGAGCACGGTGGGCTTCGTGTTCCAAAGCTTCAACCTGATCGACGAGCTTACCGTGGCCGAGAACATCGAGCTACCGCTGATCTACACCCGCATGGGGAAGGGCGAACGCCGCGAGCGTGTGCAGGCCGCCATGGAGCGGATGAACATCGCGCACCGCGCCGGCCACTTCCCGCAGCAGCTCAGCGGTGGTCAGCAGCAGCGTGTGGCCATCGCACGCGCCGTGGTGAACAGCCCCAAGCTGATCCTCGCCGACGAACCCACCGGCAACCTTGACAGTGCACACGGCGAGGAGGTGATGAACCTGCTCACCGAGCTGAACAAGGCGGGCACCACGATCATCATCGTGACCCACAGCCTGCGCGACGCCGGTCATGCCCAGCGCACCATCAAACTGCTCGATGGCAGGGTGGTGGAGAGGGACGTGCCCGCGCAGGCCTTGCTGTAGGCGCATCACGCGGCCTACGCCGCGCGTTCGTGCTCGGGACAGTCGGCCCGCAATTCCGATATGGGCAGGTCACGACCCAATAGCATACAATGGTGGTGGCGATCCCGGTCGCCGCGGTAATGGCGACAGCTCCAGCACATGCGTTGCACGGGTACCTCGCCACGCTGCACCAACCCTTCCAACAGTTGCATGGCCGCGACCAGCAGTTGGTCCTTGCGTTCGGGAGGCAGACCCGCCACGGCGGGTGCCAGGGGGGCGGCCCCGTGTGCGTACCGGCGCCCGGCCGCGCGCAGGTGAAGGGTGTGGCTTCGGCCATCGGCGCTACCGGACCGTCGCTCCACGTAGCCCTGCTGCACCAAGATCTTCACGCTCTCGCTCACGGTGGGTTTGCCGAGTTGCAGCTCGTCGGCCAGCATGGCCACCCCCACGGCGTGCTGCGGGTGCGCGGCCAGGAACCCCAGGATCCGCAGTTGCAGTGGGCTCAACCCCGCCTCGGTGGCCTGTCGCCAACGCTGCGAGCGGGCCACCTCGCCAAGGCGCTCCAACAGCAGGGCCAATCGCTCGTCGGACGTGAATTCCATGTGGTACCGAAAAGCGGGACCCGCTTCCGGGTCCCGCTCCACGAAAGTAGGTGGTATCAGCCTTTCACGTCGGCCATGCTCGCACCGTAGTTGATGTGCAGCACGTCGCTGCCCAGCACCAGCGCGGGCACGCTCTTCACGCCGGCGGCCTCGGCCTCGGCGATGCGGCCGCGTTGCTCGCCCAGGTGGACGACCTCCAAGTCGTAACGGTTCCGGTCCACCAGTTCGGTGATGCGGTTCTCGGCGTTCACACAAACGGGACATCCGGCATGGTAGAAAACTGCTTTGCTCATTGTTGTTGGTTTTTGGGGTTGAATGTCATGATCCATGTGACCGGGCGGCTGTAGCGTCGACCCACCGGGTCGACCTGCACCGCGCCGGGTCAACGTACGCTGTACGGCAACGTCAGGTCCTTGCTGGCCACGGAATACACCTTGTACACGCCGAGCATGGGCTTGTCGCCGCTGCCGTGGCCGCCTTCGGCACCACCGGTGTTCACCTCCATGAAGCAGGCCACGCCATCGAACTTGAAATCGCGCTGGTTGTTGATACGGTAGTCGGGCACCACCACGCGGATCATGTTGCCCTCGGTGATCACCTGGTAGCCGGGCGAATCCATGTACATGGGCATGCCGGGGTTGGTGGGCGGCAGCTTCACGCTCTTGTCACCCTCGGCGAACTGTTTCACGGCCAGGCCACCGGCCACGCGCTTGTCCTCGGTGAGCACCACCCAGTGCGGGTGCCATACCACGCCATCGTTGCCGTAGTCGCCATCGGCGTTCTCATCCCACAGGGGGCTGTCATCGAAATCGGGGTGGGAGGTGAGGGCCAGCGCCACGATGCCTTCGGTGGCGCTGAAGCCCACGTCGGTCGCTTTGAGCGTGGTGGGGAACACGTAACCCAGCACGGGCGCACCGTTCAGCTGACCGGCCGGTGCCGGGGTGGTCTTGCCGGCGGTGCCTTCCACGGTTACCTCCCAGATGGTGGCGGCAATGCGGGCATCGTGCTGCACGGTGACCTGCTTGATCTTGAAGTCGGCATTGTCGTAGTTGCCGCATTTGTCGCAGCCGAAGGCGGTGGTGGTGGCCAATGCGGCCGTGAGGGCAAGGAAGTGTTTCATGGTCCGGTCGGGGTGTTGGTGATCCGGGGGCAAATATAGTTCGGATTCCGAACAAATCACATTCGCCGCATCCATTATTCGGATGAGTTCATCCGGCATTCTTGGGAAGCTACCTTTGTGCGGCCATGCCATGCAAGCTGAAACGGGTGCAGGAGCCGTTCTCCAAGAGCGACGGCCATCGCATGCTGGTGGACCGCCTGTGGCCGCGCGGTATCAGCAAGGAACGCGCGCAGCTCGACGAATGGAACAAGGTGCTGCCGCCATCCAATGAGTTGCGCAAGGCCTTTCATTCCGGGCAGATGGATTTCACGGCCTTCGCCGCCGCTTACCGGAAGGAACTGCACGGCCACGCCGAGGAACTGGACCGCGTGCGCGAACTGGCGGAGGGCCGCACGGTGACGCTCCTCTATGCTTCCGCGAACACGGAGCAGAACCATGCGCTGGTGTTGTTGGCGGTGTTGGAGGGGAAGCGGGGGTAGTTCGAGTTGTCGGTTGATAGTTGTTGGTGGACAGCAGCAGGGAGCCTGCGCCAGTTGGTCCGGCAGCGGCCTGACGACCGACAGCCACCTCCTGACCACCACCCCCTACCTTTGCCCCATGCGCCGCAGGCTGTCCTCCTTCATCATCGTGCTGGCCTACGGGCTGGTGCTGATGCCGGACGCGGTGCATCTACCGGCGCTGATCGGTCACTACCTCGACCACAAGGAGCGTTCGCCCGGGATCGGGGTCGTCGAGTTCCTCGTGCTGCATTATGTGGACAAGGAGCACACGGCGAACGGCGACAGCACGCACGACCAACTGCCGTTCCACCACCGCCATCCCGCAGGTGACAACCTGCCGATCATGGTGCTGGCGCTGGGCATGCCCGTGGTGGCCGCTCCTTCCGGCGCACCGCCCGTGCACATCGACCATGGTGGCGACCGACCGCTGGCCGGTCATGGCCATGGACTGATCCAACCGCCTCGTTGCTGATCCGTTCGTCGCGCGTGTCCCGCTGACCGCGCTATCGCCGGGCCTTCACTGGGCCCGCGGTCGTTCATGCGTCCCGCCCCGGGCAAGGGATGCGATCATCCACCATACAGCCGTCCCCATAGGCGGGGACCGATCCCATGATCGAACGGATCATCCGCTTTTCCATCCAGCACAAGGCCGCGGTATTGATCGGCGTGCTGGCCCTCATCATCGGGGGCATCGTCTCGTTCCGCCACCTGCCGGTCGATGCCGTGCCCGACATCACCAACAACCAGGTGCAGGTGATCACCCTGGCGCCCACACTGGCCACGTTGGAGGTGGAGCGTTTCGTGAGCTACCCCGTGGAGCAGGCACTGGCCAGCCTGCCGCGCATGATCGAGCTGCGCAGCATCTCGCGCTTCGGCCTAAGCCAGGTCACCGCCGTGTTCGAGGACGAAATGGACACCTACCTCGCGCGGCAGCTGGTGAACGAGCGCCTCCAACAGGTGGCCGCCAGCATGCCGCCCGGCGTGGAGCCGCCCTTCCTCGCACCCATGAGCACCGGCCTGGGCGAGGTGTTCCAATACGTGGTGCGGGTCGACAGCGCCCACCGCGACAGGTACGACGCCATGCAGCTGCGCGAGCTGCAGGACTGGGTGATCGGCCGACAGCTGCTGGGCGTGCCCGGCGTGGCCGAGGTCAACGGCTTCGGCGGCGAATTGAAACAGTTCGAGGTGGCGGTGGACCCCTTCCGGCTGCAGGCCATGGGCCTCGGCCTGGGCGATGTGATCGATGCGCTCCAACGCAACAACGCGAACACCGGCGGCGCCTACATCGAACACGCGAACAACGCCTACTTCATCCGCGGCGTGGGCCTCGCCACCGGTCTGGACGACATCGGGTCCATCGTGGTGGACACGCCCCGCGAAGGTGCGCCGCTGCTGGTGCGCGATGTGGCCACGGTGCGCCTCGGCGCCGCCCCGCGCTATGGCGCCATGACCCGTGATGGCGAAGGGGAAGTGGTGGGCGGCATCGTGATGATGCTGAAGGGAAGCAACGCCAGCGCCGTGGTGCAGGGCGTGAAGGCGAAGCTCGACGAGATCCGCAAGGGGCTGCCCGAAGGCGTGGTGATCGAACCCTTCCTGGACCGCGCCGACCTGGTGTCACGCGCCATGCGCACGGTGCGCAACAACCTGGTGGAAGGCGCGCTGATCGTGATCCTCGTACTGGTGCTCTTCCTCGGGCAGCTGCGCGCAGGCCTCATCGTGGCCAGCGTGATCCCGCTGAGCATGCTCTTCGCCATCATCCTGATGCAGCTCACCGGTGTGACCGGCAACCTGATGAGCCTTGGCGCGATCGACTTCGGTCTGGTGGTGGACGGCGCCGTGATCATCGTGGAAGCGGTGCTCTTCAACCTGCACCACATGCGGAAGCGGACGACCCTCCTCCGCCGCAATGAAATGGATGACCAGGTGCAGCACGCCGCCGGTCGCATGATGAGCGCCGCCACCTTCGGCCAGCTGATCATCCTCATCGTGTACATCCCCATTCTCGCCCTCACCGGTGTGGAGGGCAGGATGTTCCGCCCCATGGCGCTCACGGTGGTGTACGCGATCATCGGTGCGATCGTGCTCAGCCTCACCTATGTGCCGGTGATGTGCGCGCTCTTCATCCCGCGCAGGACCGGGCCGTCGGTCACCTTCAGCGATCGCATGATGGACCATGTCACGCGCGTGTACCGACCGGTGCTCGAACGTGCGCTGCGCCACACACGCCTCGTGCTCGGGCTCAGCATCGCCTTGCTGGCCACGGCCGTGTTCGCGTTCTCGCGCATGGGGGGTGAGTTCATCCCGCAACTGGAGGAGGGTGACTTCGCCTTCCACAGCGTCCTGCCTCCGGGGGCCTCGCTCAGCGCCAGCATCGCCAACAACGCCAACGTGGAACGCATCGTGAAGCGATTCCCCGAGGTGAAGGACGTGGTGAGCAAGACCGGCACCGCCGAAGTGCCCATGGACATCATGAGCCCCGAGATGACCGATGTGCTGATCCTGCTGCACGACAAGGACGAATGGACCACGGGCCGCACGTACTGGGAGCTCGCCGACACGATCCACCGGGCGTTGCGCCGCATCCCCGGCGTGTTCTTCGAGATCAACCAACCCATCCAGATGCGCAGCAACGAACTGATGACCGGCGTGCGGCAGGACATCGCCGTGAAGCTCTTCGGACCCGACATCGACACGCTGCTGCACTACGCTGAGCAGGTCAGTGCCCTGATCGGTGAGGTGGAAGGCGCGGGGCCGCCCTCCGTGGAGCGCGTGGCGGGGATCCCGCAGATCACCATCACCTACGACCGTGAGCGCATGGCCGCCCTGGGCTGTGACGTGGACGAGCTGAACCGCACGGTGCGTGCGGCCTTCGCGGGCGAGCCTGCCGGATCGGTGTACGAGGGCGAACGTCGCTTCGACGTGGTGGTGCGTGCCGACAGCGCGCACCGCGCCAGCATCGCCGATGTGCGCAACCTTTTCGTCCGCACGCGCGGCGGTCGCCTCGTCCCGCTCGATCAGGTGGCCGATGTCGCTTTTGTGGCGAGCCCCGCGCAGATCACGCATGAGAACGCGCAGCGCCGCATCTACGTGGGCGTGAACGCGCACGGCCGCGACGTGGAGAGCCTCGTGGAGGAGATCCAGCGGCGCGTGGAGGAACGCATCCACCTGCCCAGCGGATATTTCCTGCAGTTCGGTGGTCAATTCCAGAACCTGCGCGAGGCCAAGGCGCGCCTGTCGATCGCCCTGCCGGTGGCGCTGCTGTTGATCCTCGTNCTGTTGTGGACCACCTTCCGCTCGCTGTCCGACGCGTTGCTGATCTACACGGCCGTGCCGCTGAGCGCGATCGGTGGCGTGGCGGCGCTGCTGCTGCGCGACATGCCCTTCAGCATCTCGGCGGGCGTGGGCTTCATCGCGCTCTTCGGCGTGGCGGTGCTCAACGGCATGGTGCTCATTGGCACCTTCCGCCAGCTGGCCGCCAAGGGCATGGGCGTGATGGAGCGGGTGCGCGAAGGCACCGCGTCGCGCCTGCGCCCGGTGCTGATGACGGCTTCCGTCGCCTCGCTCGGCTTCCTGCCCATGGCCCTGAGCAACGGCGCCGGTGCCGAGGTGCAGCGTCCCTTGGCCACGGTGGTGATCGGCGGATTGATCTCCGCCACGGCCCTCACGCTGCTGGTGCTGCCGGTCATGTATGCGCTCTTCCACGGTCGTGCACGCAAGGTCGGGCCGAACGCGATCAGCGCCATCGCCGTGCTGGCGTTCGCCTGGCATGGATCGAGCGTGCAGGCCCAGATGCCGCGCTTCACGCTGGACGAGGCCCTGCGCACCGCCTGCGAACAGGCGCCGTCGATGCAGCGGGCGCGCGCCGAGGCCGAGCGCATGGACGCGCTGCGCGGCGCGGCGAGCGAGATGCCGAGGGCCGAGGTGGTGTACATGCGGGGGCAGTACAACACCCATGTGAAGCAGGACAACAACATCACGGCCACACAGACCATCCCGTTCCCCACCCTGATCGCCGCGCGCAGCGGTGCCGCACAGGCCGAGGCGAAGGTGGCGCACGCCCAGCGCCGACTTGCCGAATACGACCTCGCCTGGCGGGTGAAGGAGGCCTGGCAGCGCCTGCAACACCTGCATGCCACCGAGCAGCTGCTTCTTCAGGAGGACAGTACCTGGCAGGAGCTCGCACGCACCAACGCCTTGCGCGCCACCACCGGCGACATTCCACCGCTGGAGCGCACCACGGCCGAAGTGCGCGCCGGACGTTCGCAGGACGAACTGCGCAGGCACCGTGATCGCATGGCGGCCGAACGCGTGGCCTTCGGTGCATTGCTGGGCCTGTCCACACCGGCCGATGTGGTGCCCGAGCCGCTGGTGCCGCTCGCCGATGCCCTGCCGGACACCGCCGTGATGCAGGGCCCCGAGTTGCTGCTGCTCCAGGAACGCGTGCATGCGACCATTCAGCAGCATCGTGTGGAGCGCAACGCCTTCTATCCCGACCTCACGGTGGGCTACTTCAACCAGACCCTGATCGGAGCTGAGGTGGACGCGGAGGGCACGCGCCTGGCCACGGGGAGCGACCGCTTCCAAGGGTTCCAGATCGGCGTGTCGATCCCGTTGTGGGCCCTTCCGCAGGTGGCGCGCAACAAGGCCGCGGAGCTGCAGGAGATCGTGGCCCGGGCCGCCCTGGCGGAGGGTGAGCACCAGTGGCGCACCGAGCTCACCACCGAGCTGCAGCGTATCGCCAGCGACAGGGCCACCCTGCGTTGGTACGCGGAGGAGGCATTGCCCAATGCCGGGCTCATTCTCAGCACCTCGCGCACCGCCTACGCGGCCGGTGCCATCGCGCACGCCGAGCACGTGCTCAACCTCCAGCAGGCGCTCGCCATTCGACGCAGCCACCTGGACCTCATCCTTTCGCACAACCTCAACGTACTCCTCGTACAACGCCTCACCGCAGGCCAATGACCCATGCCATGAAAAGCCCCGTGTACCTCGCGTACATCCTGATCCCCTTCCTCCTCCTTGCCTGTGGGGGGAACACGACCACCGAGCCCGGCCAGCCCTTGTCCGAACGACCCGATCACGACGGTGATGCCCACGAGGTCGGCACCATCGTCCTGAGCGCTGTCCAGTCCGCCGCGCTCGACATCCGCACCGCCAGGCCCGTGGAGCGCACCATGGCGGGCAGCGTGCGGCTCACCGGTCGTGTGCGTTCATCACCCCTGAGCAAGGCGCGCATCACCAGCCCCATCGGCGCGAAGGTGGTGGACGTGCTCGTGGACGAAGGCGCGCACGTGCGCAAGGGCCAGCCGCTGATTGCGCTGAGCGACATCGCCTTCTTCCGCATGCAGGAGGAATACCTCACCGCCCAGGCCGAGCACGCACTTGCCGCCGCCGAGCTTCAACGCCAGCGCACCCTGGTGGAGGGCAATGCCACGGCGGGCCGCTCCCTGCAGCAGGCCGAGGCGCAGGCCAAGAGCACCGAGGCGCGCATGCGTTCCCTGGCCCTCCAGCTGCGTTCGCTCGGGGTGGATGTGGACGCGCTCAGCCCCCCGACCCAGCTTATGCGTTTCATCCTGCGCAGTCCCGTGGACGGCCGCGTGAACGGGATCACCGTACACCTGGACGAACGCGTGGAACCCACCACGGTGCTCATGGAGGTGATCGACCTGCACCATTTCCACGTGCACCTGAACGTCTACGAACGCGACCTGGCCGCACTGAAGGAGGGCGTGGCGTTCGACTTCAGCGTGATCAATCTGCCGGGTCGGCGCTTCAGGGGTCGGTTGTTCAGCATCGGGCGCACCTTCGATGCCGATGGTCGCACCATTCCGGTGCACGCGCACGTGGAGGAGGGCAGCGAGCACCTGGTGGAAGGCATGGCGGTGAGCGCCCTCATCCCCACCTCGTCGGCCACCATGCTGGCCGTACCCGATGCGGCCGTGGCCCGTTCAGGCAACGATGCCTTCGTATATGTGGATGCCGGAGCGTACGGCGATGGCGGGCGGATCTTCACCGAAGTGCCGGTGACCACCGGTCCGAGCGCGGAGGGCTACACGGCGATCGTACCGTTGATGGCGTTGCCCGAGGATGCCCAGGTGGCGGTCACGGGTGCGTTCCAGTTGCGGAGCCTGCGCACCGGGGCCGAGCACGACCATTGAACGCACATACTTTCGCGGCCATGTTCTCGAAGGCTTGCCAATACGCCATCCGCGCCACCATCCTCATCGCCATGGAAGGGCGCCAGGGGCGCCGCATGAGCCTGGTGGAGATCGCCGAGCGCACCGGCTCGCCAAAGGCGTTCACCGCCAAGGTGCTGCAACAGCTGGCCCGGGCGGGCATCCTGGAAAGCACCAAGGGACCCAGCGGCGGCTTCGATCTGCCGCCGGCAAAGGCCCGGCGCGTGAAGTTGAGCATGGTGGTGAAGGCGATCGATGGGGATGAGGTGTATCGCGGCTGCGGCATGGGCCTGCCCCAATGCAACGCCCGCAAGCCCTGCCCGCTGCATGACCATTTCCAACAGGTGCGTGATGAACTGCGCGACATGCTGGAGCGCACCGACATGCACACGTTGTCCCTCGGGCTCGAGAAAGGGCGTGCGGTCCTCAAGCGCTGAGCCGGGCCTCAATCGGCCGACACGAACTTGAGGCCGATGATGGAGGCGATCAACGTGGTGATGAAGAACAGGCGCCAGAAGGTGGCGGGTTCCTTGAACACCAGGATGCCCAGCAGCGCCGTACCCACTGCGCCGATACCTGTCCACACCGCGTAGGCCGTTCCCAGGGGGAGGGTCTGTGTGGCGCGGATCAGCAGGTACATGCTCAGCGTGAGGCTCACCGCGAACCCGGCGTACCACAGACCGGCGGCCGTGCCCACGGCCTCGCGGGCCTTGCCCAGGCAAAAGGTGAAGCCCACCTCGAAGAGGCCACCGAGGATCAGGAACAACCAGTTCATGCGTAGCGGGCACAAAGATGGGTGCGGACGGTCCAACGGGACGAGATCCGGCCCGACCTAAATCGGATAAAAATGTCCTAATATTGCGGCGTCATTCCTTCCTGCCATGCTCCTCTCCGCGTCCGATGGACTTTTCTTGCAGCCCGGCATCATCGGTACGGTGGTGCTGGTGGGCATCGTGCTCTCGGTAGGCGGGCTGGTGGTGGTGGCCCGGACGCGACGTGCGATCGACCGCCTGCGCCGTGACCGTGATCCCCGTCCGCGCCTGTTGGTGCGCACGAGCGATTTCCGGCTGCGCGGGGACGAGCTGGGCGGCTCCGTGCCGAGCCACGATCCGCGCGGCCTGGTGGAACGCGCCGTGAGCGAACCCGACATCCCGCTGGTGGACGAGAAGAAGAAGGTGCGGCAGCGCCTGGACGTGGCACCCGAGCTGCGGCGCATTGTGGTGATGTACCTGAGCGCCGCCACCGCCTGGCTGGTGTTCGGCACGCTGGTGGGCCAGTACGTGGGCATGAAGTTCGTGTGGCCCGACATGGACCAGGTGGCCTGGCTCAGCTTCGGCAGGTTGCGGCCGGTGCACACCAACACCGTGTTCTGGGGCTGGGCCTCCATGGCCATGATCGGTCTGGGCTACTTCGTGGTGGCCCGCACATCGCACAACACCATATACAGCTACGCGATGGCCCGGCGTGCCTGGTGGCTGATCAACCTCTCGCTGGTGGCGGGCAACCTGCTGCTGATGGCCGGGATCAACAACGGCAGTGGTGAATACCGCGAGTACATCTGGCCGGCCATGCTCCCCTTCGCCATCGCCCTGTGGCTCACCTTCCGCAACTTCTACAAGACCGTGGCCACGCGCAAGATCGGCGAGATCTACATCAGCAACTGGTACATCCTCGCCGCGCTGGTGTGGACCTTGGTGCTCGCCACCATCGGCTACCTGCCCTGGTACCAGGACGGCCTCGGGGAAACGGTGATCCAGGGCTATTACATGCACCAAGGGGTGGGCATGTGGTTCATGACCTTCACCCTGGGGCTGCTTTACTACTACCTGCCTTCCGCCCTGAACAAGCCGATCTACTCGTACTCCCTGGGGGTGCTGGCCTTCTGGACGCAGATGCTGTTCTACACCATGATCGGCACGCACCACTTCGTGTTCGCGCCGCTGCCGTGGTGGTTGCAGACCGTGGCGATCGTCTTCAGTGCGGGCATGTTCATCCCCGTGGTGGCGGGCACCACCAACTTCCTCATGACCATGCGCGGCAGCTGGAGCGCCATCGCCACCAGCTACGTGCTGCCCTTCTTCCTGGTGGCGGTGATCTTCTACTTCGTGGGCAGCAGCCAGGGCAGTTTGCAGGCCTTCCGCTTCACCAACCACGTGTGGCACTTCACCGATTTCAACGTGGCGCACTCGCACATGACGATGTACGGCATCATCACCTTCGCGCTGTGGGCCTGCGTGTACGCCGTGCTGCCGCGCATCACCGGCCGCGAGCCCGCGCAACTGCTGGTGGGCGCGCACTTCTGGACGGCCTTCATCGGACTGTTCGCCTACATGATCAGCCTGATGGCGGGCGGCACCATCAAGGGACTGATGTGGATCGACGGCAAGCCCTTCATCGACTCCGTGACCGGCATGCGGCCTTATTGGATCTGGCGCGCCATCGGCGGATCGCTGATGTTCCTGAGCCATCTGCTGTTCGCGTGGAACTTCTTCACGATGGTGCGGGGACGCGGCGTGGTGAAGGGGGAGGAGCATGTGCGGCCCGTATCCGTCGCACCCCGACCCGCCATGACCTAGCGCCCGCATTCCCTGGAACCCGCCTGACCGAACTCACCCATGTTCAACTTCCACAAGGACCATCGCAACCTGGTGAACGTGTCGCTGCTGGTGTTCGTGCTGCTGAGCATGGGCGTGGCGATCATGCCGGCCGATGGCATGCGCAACACCGCCCCGCTGCCCGGCATGCCCGAGATGACGCCCGCCGAGCGCCGCGGCCTGGCCGTGTACGTGGCCGAGAACTGCGCCGCCTGCCACACCCAGCAGGTGCGCAACATCGAGATGGACAAGACCTGGGGCGCACGGCCCAGCGTGCCCAGCGACTACCATTACAGCAAGGAGCGCATGGACGTGTGGCGGCAGTCGCCCTCGTTGCTGGGCAGCGAGCGCACCGGCCCGGACCTCACCAACGTGGGCCAGCGGCAGCCCGGCGAGGCGTGGCACCTGCTGCACCTGTACGACCCGCGGATGGTGGTGAAGGGATCGATCATGCCGCGGTACGGATGGCTCTTCGAGGAGACCGACCGGCCGGCCGAGAACGCCGTGATCGTGCCCGTGCCCCAGGAAAGGCTGCGTGACACCAGCCATGTGCTCGTGGCGAAGCAGGAGGCCCTCGACCTGGTGGCCTACCTGATCTCGTTGAAGCAGACCCCGCTGCCCGACGGCACGCCGCCGCCCGGCTTCCTGCCCACGCCCGGCCGCCGCACCGATGCCACGCTCACCGCCACCGCCGACGGCCTGCCCGATGGCGCGGAGATCTTCAAGGGCACCTGTCAGGCCTGCCACCAGGCCGATGCCCAGGGCCTCGCCGGCGCCTTCCCCCCGCTGGCCGGCAGCACCATCGTGAACGATGCGGACCCCGCGCTGATGATCTCGATCATCCTGGGCGGCTACGATGCCCGGCCCGAGTACAGCGCCATGCCGCCCCAGGCCGAACAGCTCACCGATGCGGAGATCGCCGCGGTGGTGAGCTACGTGCGCGGCAGCTTCGGCAACACGGCCACCGCGGTGACCGAGGATGAAGTACGTACCCTGCGGAGCACCGTGGCCCCGCAGACGATGTTGATGCCATGA
>JGI12383J13903_1001225_pt1 | contig 12711 bp, 12 predicted proteins | sample Passage237B_FD_13903 | JGI IMG/M metagenome (IMG submission 13903)
TCCACCTCGATCCGCTCCATGCGGTCGAGCTTGGTGATCAGGCTCTGGGCGAAGGCGGCCTTGCTGGCCTTCGCGCGGTACTTGTTGATGAGCGCCTGGGTCTGCTCGATGTATTTCTGCTGGTCCTTCGCGGCGGCGATCTGCTGTTCGCGCTCCACCTTGCGCAGCTCCACATACTTGCTCCACGAGGCCTTGCGGTCGATGATCTTGCCGCCGGCCACCTCGATGGTGCGCGTGGTGAGGCGGTCCAGGAAGGTTTTGTCGTGACTGATGAGCACCAGTGCCGCCGGGTAGGTCTGCAGCAGGTCCTCCAGCCACTGGATCGCGGGCAGGTCGAGGTGGTTGGTGGGCTCGTCGAGCAGCAGCAGGTCGGGCCGCATGAGCAGGATCCGGGCCAGCTCGGCGCGCATGCGCCACCCACCGCTGAGCTCGCCCATGCGGCGGTGCATGTCGGCCCCCACGAAGCCGATGCCCTTGAGCATGCGCTCCACCTGCATGTCGTGGTCCGAGGCGCCGATGGCGTTCAGCCGTTCGTGGGCATGGGCCAGCAGGGTGGCCAGCTCCATGGCCTTCTCATCGTCGGTGCACGACTCCAGCTCGGTGGTGATGCGCTCGATGCTCGCGTTCAGTTCGCGTGCCTCGGCAAAGGCCAGTTCGGCCACCTGCCAGGGCGTCAGCTCCAGGTTGTGCGACATCTCCTGGGGCAAGTAGCCCAGGGTGAGGTCCTTGGGCCGACCGATCGTGCCCTTGTCGTACGACTGCACGCCCGCGATGATCTTCAGCAGGGTGCTCTTGCCGGCCCCGTTGCGCCCGACAAGGCCGATGCGGTCGTCGTTCCCGATGAAGAACGAAATGTCGTCGAACATCGGGCGCTGGCCGAAGTGGAGCGTAAGTCCTTGTACCGTGAGCATGGGGCGCGAAAAAGGCGCGCGAAGGTAGGGAAGAGGAGGGGGATGGAGGTGCGTCAGTAATGCCACAGATCGAACCCCATCTCCAGCAATTGCTGCCGCAGCCCATCGCTTTGCAGCAGGGCATCGAGGCCGGTCATGTGGCCCGGCACGGCGCGGTCGTGCATGTTGCTCACCTTGATGATGGTGCCGGTGAACCTGCGGCTGGCGAAAAGCTTCTCGAACGACAAGCGGCCGCCATCATTGTTCACCATGGCCGCCCAGCGCGACAGGAGCAGGCGGCATTCCGGGTAGTGGAGCCAGACCAGCGGGCGGTGGCCGCGCAGCTCACCATCGGGGCCGGTCACCTTCACCATGGGCGCAAGGCCGATGATGCGCACCTCCATCACCGATCGCCGCTTGTCGAAGATCCAGTCCTCCTTGATCCGGAAGCCCGCCACCATGCCGGGATCCAGCGTATCCAGCATGGCGCGGAACGCTGCCAGCGTTTCACCTGCCAGCGGGGAACGGAAGCCGTCGTCCTCACCGTTGGGGCCGGGCGCGTACGGCGTTATGCCACCCTCGTCGATCATGCCGTGGCGCAGCACACCGAACAGACCCATGCAACCGCCCAGTTCCCTGCCTTCGGGCGTGCCGAACGGCTTGTTCAGCGGGTCGTTGAGGTCGATGTGCCTCCACACGCGGCGCTCCCACATCACGTCCGCTTCGCGCAGCGGCACGTACGGGACGGGTGGGTCGGTGGCGCGGCAATCAGGCGGGTCCAACACTTGGGCCTGCGCAGCGGTCAGCGTGCCGCATAGCAGTCCGGGGAACACCCGCTTGGCGCATGGCAAAAGGGAACGCACGAGGGCTGAACGCGCCACGGCCCCTCCATCGTATGCCCGCTATCTTCGCGACCCGCAAAGAAGGACCACCGATGGCCGTCACCAATTTCATCGCCGAACTGCGTTGGCGGGGCATGCTGAACGACAGCACGCCCGGCGTGGAGGAACACCTGCTGAAAGGACCCGCCAGCGGCTACATCGGTTTCGACCCCACGGCCGACAGCCTGCACGTGGGCAATCTGGTGCAGATCATGACGCTGATGCACTTCCAGCGCTGCGGGCACAAGCCGGTGGCCTTGGTGGGCGGCGCCACGGGCATGGTGGGCGACCCCAGCGGCAAGCGCGCCGAACGCGATCTGCTCGATGAGGATGCGCTGCGCCACAATCAGGAATGCGTGCGGAAGCAGTTGGAACGGTTCCTCGACTTCAGCGGCACGGCGAACCCGGCGCGTATGGTGAACAACTACGACTGGTTCAAGGACATGGGCTTCTTGCGCTTCATCCGCGAGGTGGGCAAGCACATCACGGTGAACTACATGCTGGCCAAGGACAGTGTGAAGACCCGCCTGGAAAGCGGCCTCTCGTTCACCGAATTCAGCTACCAACTGGTGCAGGGCTACGACTTCCATTGGCTGAACAAGCACGCGGGCTGCACCGTGCAGATGGGTGGCAGCGACCAATGGGGCAACATCACCACCGGCATGGAACTCATCCGGCGCATGGGCGGTGGTGAAGCCTACGCCGTGACCACTCCGTTGATCACCAAGGCCGATGGCAGCAAGTTCGGCAAGAGCGAGGGCGGCAACGTATGGCTCGATGCCGCGCGCACCTCACCCTACAAGTTCTACCAGTTCTGGCTCAATGCCAGCGATGCCGACATCGAGCGCTACGTGCGGATCTTCACCACGTGGGAGCAGGAGCGGGTGGAAGCGCTGATCGCGGAGCATGCGAAGGCGCCGCACCTGCGCGTGTTGCAGAAGGAGCTTGCTGCGGACATCACCCGGCGGGTGCATGGCGAAAGCGAACTGAAAAGCGCCATCGCCGCGAGCAACATCCTGTTCGGCAATACGGCCGAGGGCTTGTCCACGCTCACCGAGCAGCAATGGCTGGATGTGTTCGAGGGTGTGCCGCAGGCCGAAGTGCCGCGCACGGCCTTGGAGAGCGGCGTTCCGATCATCGACCTGTTGACCGACCACACGGGCTTCCTGCCGTCGAAAGGCGAGGCGAAGCGGGCGTTGAAGGAGGGCAGCATCAGTGTACACAAGGTGAAAGTGGACGACAGCCGCACGGTGGGCACCGACGACCTGATCAGCGGGAAGTTCATCCTGCTGCAACGGGGGAAGAAGAACTACTTTTTGGTGAAGGTCGCAGGGTCCACTTCGTGAGACCCTGCGAAGGTGTGAAATGAGAACGGCCCGCTGCATAGGCGGGCCGTTCTGCATGAGTGACTGCGTGTTTACCAGAGGTAGGCCACGTTCAGGCTGAACGTCACGGCAGCGCCGGATGGGGCCAAGTTGATCGTAGTGGGGAACCCATTACTACTTGAGTAGGGGGTGAAGTTGATACCTCCCATCCAATCGTCTGCGTCGAGATCATCGTAGTCGTATAGGGTCAGGGTGTATTGACTGTTAGGGCTGGTGAGGTTGAACGTCGGGTTCGGTGTGAATGTGTAGTCTTGAGCCGGGTCAGCGTTCTGGAAATAGTTAGGGCTTTCCCAAATGGCTGTAGAGCCAAGAGTCAGCTTGACGTAGATGTCAGGACCGCTGGTTAGATCCCATCCAGCCCCGCCATCGGTTGCAGGGAATGATGTGACCTTGATGGAGTTGATCCGGATAGCTGTCGGGGTTACCTGTTGACTACAGTTAGAACCTGTGTAGCCCTGTGGACAAACGCATGCTCCATTCGCACAGTAGCCACCATTCAAACAGGTTACGCCTACACAAGCATCGGGCGGTGTTTCACAGTTTGCACCTGTGTATCCGTTGGCACAACTGCATGTTCCACTCACGCATGTTCCGCCATTTAAACACGTCTTTCCTTGGCAGGGATCGGGGTCGTCCTTTTTGCATCCGCTGAGAGGCAGAAGGACCGCGATCAATAGCGCAGTTAGCGCGTTAAGCGTTGCGTTGCGTTGCGTTGCGTTGCGTTGCATTGCATTGCATTGCATTGCATTGCATTGCATTGCATTGCATTGCATTGCATTGCATAGGATGTGGATTGGCTGGCGAAGATAGAAATCTGTTGAAAATGGTGACATCCAATTCCCAAGTCTGTGCAGGGTGTCCTCCAGCCTCCGCAGTGGTCTGCCGAAGGCGACCCTGCGGTTCCGAACTCACCGCTATACCTGTCGTATCCGTGCCTCGATCCACGCCTGTATCTCTTCCACGGATGACTTGCCTTCCGCCACGCGGATGGTCATGGCGTATTTGTCATCCTCGCTGGCATTGAGGGTCAGGCCCGCTTCATCCAGCACGAGTTCCATCAGCACGTAGCCCGTGCGTTTGTTGCCGTCCATCCACGGGTGGCGGATGATGATGCTTTCCAGCATGGCGGCTGCTTTCCCAGCAGGGGTAGGATACAGATCCTCACCCGCGAAGGTCTGGTAGGGCCGCGCGAGGCAGGCTTCAAGGCCACCGGGATCCCGCAGGCCGGTGGCACCTCCGAATTCAGCCACGAGCAGTGCATGCACACGCTCCGCCTGTACGAAGGAAATCATTGGGCGAGCCGTTGGAGCAGTCCCCGGTTCTCGTCGATGATGCGTTTCACGCGGGCATCGAACTCCGCCTCGTCCAGCATCGCCTTCACTTCGTCGATGATGCTGACGAAACGTTGGAGCTTGTCGTCGGGGACGGCATCCACGGTCTTGTGGGCCTTTTCGCGAAGTTCCTTAGTGTTCATGATGTCCCAAAGATAGCCCGGCCGCATTCCTACTCCACCAGCAGATTGCACCCCCTTACATCGCTGTGGTCGAACCTTCCCAGCACCTCGAAGCTACCATCAGTATGCAGCCTTCCGAGGTCCTGCGTACTGATGAACGGACAGCTGGCGATGTTGCACAGATCGATCACATCGATGCCACCGGTGCGGCCCATCGGCACCGTGGCGAAGGGATCGTGTACCTCGCGGATCCGCACCCGCATCCAGGGCGGACAACGATAGATGCCATCGCCCGTGCTCCACGCCTGCGACAGCAGTTCGGTCATGCCGTATTCGCTGTGAATGGCGGGCACATGGAACGCCTCTTTCAGGATCTTGTGCAACGCTTCGCGCACGATCTCGGGCCGCCGTCCCTTCATGCCGCCCGTCTCCATGATCACCGTGTGCCGCAAGGGCATCGGGTGTTGCTCGGCCAGATCGAGCAGGGCGAAGGTGACGCCCAGCAGCAGGGTCTTTTTACCCTCGGCCTCGGATCGCTTCAGCACCTCGGCCAGCTCGTCATAGCGGTACAGGTAGGTGCCGCTGAGCGGGTCGCCGCTGGCCGCGATGAGCTTCTCGGCCATGTACACGAGCGAACTGCCCTGCCGTTCCAGGTAGGCGGGCAACAGCGCCAGGAAGCGCCATTCCGACGGGTCGCCGTACACGGCACGGAACGAGGTCGTGAACGAGCGTTCGTACAGTTCCGGCCACGGCACGTGGTGCGTGCTGGTGGTGGCCCCCGTGGTGCCGCTGCTGGTGAAGGTCAGTCCGGCCTCCAACTGTTCGAGCAGCACCTTGTGGCTGCGGAACAGCCCGATCGGCAGGCAGGGAATGGTGTCCACGCTGCGCACCGTGGCAGGGTCGAGCCGGAGACCAAGCAGGAAACCCCGGTACACCGGGTTCCGTTCCGCGTGCAGGCGGAAGAGCCGCAGCGCGAGCGCATCGAAGGCCGCCGGTCCGTCCACCGCGAAGGGGGCGTCGAGCAGGTCGGCGGGGACGACGTGTGGCATGGGCGGTCGGAGCACGATACCTTTGGTACCATGAAGGCAGCGCAAAGGACCGTCGCGAAAGTAGGCCTGTCCCTGCTGGCTGGCGTGCTGTTCCTGGCGGGCTGCCGACCCGAGGAGAAGTTCCCCGTGGAGCCCAGGCTGGAGTTCCGCTCGCTCGAGGTCTTCGGCGATTCGGCTTCGTTGGTGGTGTACTTCACCGATGGTGATGGAGATGTGGGGCTTGATCCGGGCGATATCCAGCCGCCCTTCGACACCACATCGGCGTATTACCACAACTTCTTCGTGGAGCATTATTACCGGCAGAACGGCGAGTGGGTGCACCATCCGTTCACCGAGTTCCCCATGTACTACCGCGTGCCGCGCCTCACGCCCACCGGACAGAACAAGGCGCTCGAAGGCGAGATCGCCCTGGCGATCGATCCCCTGCCCCTGTACGTGGCTCCGGGCGCCGATACCGTGCGCTACACCGTGTACATGGTGGACCGTGCCCTGCACCACAGCAACACGGTCACGTCGAGCGAGCTCGTGTTGGGCCAATAAGCCCGGCCATCATTCAAACCTTGCCCACGAGCGCTTCGCTCACGTTGATCAGGTGGTCGCCCACCTTCTCACAACTGCTGAATAGGTCGTTGTACACGAGGCCGCTCTTCACGTTGTAGTGGCCCGCCTCGATGCTCTTCAGATGGCTGCGGCGCAGCGTATCGCGCATGTGGTTGATACGTTGCTCCACGGCCACGGCGGCATCGATCGCCACAGCACCGTCCTCGGCCTCCAGGTTGCGTTGCATCACCGTAAAGGCCTCGTCCAGCAGGTCGATGAGCGCCTGAAGGTTGCTCCGCTGTTCGGGTGTGAACCACAGCCGCTCCGCGTGCTTGCGTTCCATCAGGCGCGACATCTGGTAGAAGATGTCGCTCACACGCTCCAGGTCGCCGATCATGGCCAGCATGGCGCGGATCCGTTCGCTCACCTCCTCGTCCCTGGCCTCGGCGCTGGTGCGGGTGAGGTAGCGGCTGATCTCCTCCTCCATGCGGTCGGTGAGTTCTTCGGTGGATGCGATCTTCCGCATCAAAGCCGAGCGTTCCGCTTCGTTCCGGGTCACCAACAAGCGTTTCAGCATGCCCGACATTCCGGCGGACGTACGGCCCATTTGCGCGATCTCGCGGCGCGCCTCCAGCAACGAGAGTTCCGGCGACAGGCCCATCACCGGATCGTCGATGTACTTCAGCCGGTATTGCTCGTCCTTCCGGGTGCGCGAGGGTGCCATGTGGGTCACGTGACGCTCGAGCTGCGGCACGAAGCCGATCAGCAGCAGGGTGTTGATCACGTTGAACGAGATGTGCAGATAGGTGAGCGACCACACCAGGGCGTTGGTATCGGTGAACGGCGAAGCGCCGTGCATGTACTGCATGCCGGCATCGATTAGCCGCAGGTAGGGGCCGAAGAGGAGCAGCGCCCAGGTCACGCCGATGGCCTTGATCAGGAAGTGCGCCAGTGCCGTGCGCCGCGCCCACGCATTGCCCACCAGGGCGGCGATGTTGGCCGTGACCGTCGTGCCCACGTTCATGCCCAGCACGGTGGCGGCGGCCATTTGGTAGCCGATGATGCCGCCTTCGCACAGCGCCATCGTGGCGGCGAGCGCGACACTGCTGCTCTGTACCACCACGGTGAACAGGAAGCCGATCAGCACGAACAACAACACCGACCAAATGCCATGGCCGATGAGTGCGCGGAGCAGGTCCAGGCGCGCCGCCTCGGGCGGAGGTATGGCGCTCTTCAACAACTCCAGGCCGATGAAGAGAACGGCGCACCCCATCAGGAACTCACCGATGGCCTTCGCCGGGCGGTTCTTGATCAGCAGCAGGGGCATGGCCAGCCCCGCCAGCGGCAGGGCGAACGTGTGTATCGTGCTTTCGGCCGCGCCCACGGCACTGAACAGGATGGCCTTCACGGTGGTGCCTAGGTTGGCGCCCAGGAGCACACAGATCGCGCCACGCAGCGAGAGCACGCCCGCATTCACGAAGCTCACGGCCATCACGGAAGTCACCGATGAGAGCTGGATCAGCACGGTGGTGACGAAGCCCGTGAACACGCCGACCAGCCGGTTGGCCGTCATGGCCTCCAGCACGTTCCGCATGCGGGTCCCGGCCACCTTCTGTAGACCCTCGCTCATGGCCTTCATGCCATGGATCAACAGGCCCAACGAGCCTGCGATGGTCAGCAGCGGGATCAGTCCCGAAGTCATGTTCAAAAGGCCGACGAAAGTACCCGGAGTGCGTTAAGCGAATGTTTCGCCACTCTTAAAAACCCTTGTCGGGCGCGGGTTACACGATACAGGCGGCTATCTTCGGCCACGTGTCGGACCTGCTCCGATCGTCATCACCCGTGCGTCCCCTTCCTCCACGCCAGGTGGCGCTCTTCATTGCGCTGATCGTGACGGTCGTGGCCGTCGTGATGGCCTACGGTGTCCGATCCGCATGGCCGCGCACACCTGCCTGGTGGCCCTTGGCATTGGGAGCAACGTTGCTGGTGGTCACCTATGGCACGGTGCTGTTCGGGATCGAACGCTTCGTGCATGCCCGGATCAAAGCCCTTTACCGCACTGTGCACGACCTGCGGCGCGGCAGCACCGGCACGCCAGGAGAGCAGATGAAGGGTGATGTGCTCGGACAGGTGCATGCCGAGGTACGTGCCTGGGCGCGGGAACGGAATACCGAGATCGCCGAGTTGGAGGCGCGCGAGCAATTCCGGCGCGAATTCATCGGCAACCTGGCGCATGAACTGAAGACGCCCATCTTCAACATCCAAGGCTACATCCTTACCCTGCTCGAAGGGGGATTGGAGGATGAACGCGTGAACCGCGACTTCCTCGATCGCGCATCCAACGGTGTGGACCGCCTGATCAAGCTGGTGGAGGACCTCGACCTGATCACCAAGCTGGAGAGCGGCGTGATAGGGCTGCACGAAGAGGACATCGATCTGCACGACCTCGTACGCACGAGCATGGAAGGCGTGGATCTCGCCGCGAACGAGCGGGGCATTCGCCTGGTGAACGCCGTACCTGCTGCTACCCTGGTCCGCGGCGACCGCGCGCGACTGGAACAGGTGCTAACGAACCTGTTCAACAATGCGATCGTCTACGGGCGCGAGGGAGGCACCTGCACGGTGAGCACCTATCCGCTGGGCGAACAGCAGGTGGTGGAGGTGACCGACGACGGCATCGGCATGGCGAAGGAGCATCTGCCGCGCGTGTTCGAGCGCTTCTATCGGGTGGGAAAGAGCCGTTCGCGTAACGAAGGCGGCTCCGGCTTGGGCCTGGCCATCGTGAAGCACATCATGGAGGCGCACCATCAGACCATCACGGTCAAGAGCACGGAAGGCGCGGGCTCCATCTTCAGCATCACACTGCAGCGGGTGTGATGCTGTTGGCACTTGTCCGTTGGTAGTTGTAGCGAGGTAAGTGAGGTGAAAGTGGAGAAAGGGTGAAAGAGTGGGCCAAGGTTGGGAATACGCAGTGCCTGGCACAAGAGCACTGAGGTTCTCGTCCTTACGAACTTTGTCCTTCAGCGTTCGCCCTTCTTCAGCCTTTGCCCTTCTGAGCCTTGATGACTCCGCACTGCGCTACCGCACCGCTTCCTCGTACAGCATCACCTCCTTTTCGTTGTTGATGCTGATCCGCGGGATGTCGTCGTAGAGCGTGATCTTGCCGGTGACGCACACCTTCTTGTTGATGAAGTAGGTCTCTGGGTCGTAGCTGAAGTTGGGCCCGTTGTACGCCCAGATGGTGGCATAGAAGTCCTGGTGCGGGTGCATCCGGTCGAAGTTCAGGTAGATGGCCTGGGCCTTCGCCGTCTTGCGCGTGCTCACCACGGTGCCGCACACCGTCGCTTGGCTGCCCACGTGTTTCCGTGCCTGCACGGTGTTGAACATGCCCTTGGGCAACGGCGGGCGCAGGGGCTCCACCTCGCCGAAGAAGGGGTCGCCCTCGGCGTACCAATCCTTCGGTTCGCGCATGGCCTCGATGCGGTCCTCCACGGCATCGTCCAAGGCATGGAAGAAGTCGAGGCCCGTGAGCTTCTCCACACTGTCCACGGGCACGGCATAGCTGATCGGTGGATGGTCCAGCGTGGCATTGCGCATCACGAACCCTATGGCCTTGGGGTTGTCGCCGTCGAGGTCGGCGATCACCTTCCAGAAATACTCGGGAATGCTCACTTCGTTCCGGCGGTCGGGTTTCTGCAAGGTGGGCAGGCCATCGCGCAGCACGGGGCCGGTGGCCACAAAGACCCGGCGTTTGCTGAAGTTCACGTAGCGCCTCACCCAATCCTCCAGTTCGGCCCAGGTCTTCCGGTTCAGGTCGGGCAGCTGCGGGCTGATGTTGCTGTACAGATAGGTGGCCGCCAACGCGTCCCGGTTCCACCGCATGTCGGCGCTGGGCACCATGTGGCCGCGGTCGTAGCCGCTGTTCCAGTAATCGGCCGTGACGGCGGTGCCGGTCTTCACCTGCTGGTCGGGCAGGAACGAGTCGATGCGGGCCAGGTTGCCGGTGATCAGGTCGGGAGATGCGATGTGGGCGGTCCACTTGGGCTGTTCGTGTTGTTCACTGTACACGAGCATGTGGCCGGGATGCACGATCAGCTCATCGCCCGGCTCCAGCTTGGGCAGGCCGATCCGTTGCAGATCGTTGCGGATGATCACCAGCTTCACGCTGTCCATGCGCTCGGTGATCTGTGCCATTTGCGCCTGCACGGCCGCGCGTTCGGCTTCCAGTTGTCGCAGCTTCGCCTGCACGTCGCCTTGTGCAAGGCCGCACAGCGCGGGGACCATCCATCCGGCGGAAAGGAGCAACTTGATCTTCATCGGGCTTGAAGGTAGGGCCTGCGCATTTACAGCAGTCGTGCCAGATCTTCCAACGCGGCGTCCAGCATGGCTGTCCCTTCAATGGGTGTGGGGGCGGACACGTGGCGTACCCAGTGCAGTGCGGCTTCAAGGTCGAGGCTGTCCTGCGGTTGGACGAGGAAGCGTCCCGAGCCGGCATGCAGCTTACCGAGGTATTCCTGTTCGGGCTGGCCCGGTGTGGGTACCAGCAGTGCGGGTCGGCCGAGGGAGAGCAGGTCCATCAAGGTGGTGTACCCGCTGCGCGACACGATCAGTTCGGCACCCTGCATCGCGTCGGCCAACGCATCGCTGCCGAGGTGGGGGAGGAGGGAGATGGTGCCGTGCTCACCCGCCCCCGTATGCATGGGCAGCCCGCGCACGAGCAGGTGGCGGCCGGGGATCCTGGCCATGGCGGCGACCAACTTCCCCTCCAGCCGCGTGCGTTGCGGTTCCGGCCCGCTGATCACCGCCACGATGCGGCGCTCCTGTCCACCGGTGTTCGCCTGCGGCTTGAAGCGGCTCAGGGTGCCGATGTACCGCGTGTTCGGTGGCAGGTGGGCGCTGTGGGACAGTTCGCCGGCCCATCCCGGAGCCTGTGGTTCATCCATGATCCAGCAGCGATCGAAGCGTGCCAGCAGGCGTCGGTTCGATCGCCTCAGCACGCCTTGAGCCACCGGGGTGATGGGGTTCACCTGGTGCGTGATCACCACGCTGGGCGACCCATCGGCCCGCACTCCGAAGCGGTTGTCGCTGATCACGGCATCGAACCGCCATTCCCTGTGCAGTTCCAGGAAGCGTGACCGTTCTTCGTGGATGGACCGAAGTAGTGCGGGGAATTGCCGCATCATGGCCCAGACCTGCGACCCACCCCGACCATAGCGGACCTCCACGCCGGGCAGCACAGCGAAGGGCAGCTCGGGGAAGGCTTCGCGCAGCAGGGCGAGCGGACCCTTGTCGGCGAGGAGCACGGGTCGGGCATCCAGCTCGATCAGTCGTCGGATGATCGGGATGTCGCGTGCGGCATGCCCCAGCCCCCAATCCAAGGGGGCCACTGCGATGCGCGCTCCGCGGAACATGTCGCGAAGGTCGGTGTTGGTGAACTCTTCGTTGCTTCGCACCCCGATGGGAAAGAACAAGCTCAGGCGCTTCGCCGAGAACGCCACGTTCGAACACGTGGTGCAGCCTTCGTTCACCGAACTGATGCGCGATGGACTGGCGCTGCGCGGCCGCTGGAACGCCGAGCTCTTCAAGTGCGAGGCACCGATCGTGCTGGAGCTGGGCTGTGGCCGAGGCGAATACACCGTGGGCCTGGCGCAGTTGGCCCCGGAGAAGAACTACATCGGCGTGGACATCAAGGGCGCACGCATCTGGCGTGGTGCCCGCACGGCCAAGGAGCTCGGCCTCACGAACGTCGCCTTCCTGCGCACACATGTCGATCACATCGTGCGTTGTTTCGGGCCGCAGGAGGTCAGCGAGATCTGGCTCACCTTCAGCGATCCCCAGATCGGCAAGGCCCGCAAGCGCCTCACCAGTCCGCTCTTCCTGGCGCGCTACAAGGAGATCCTCGTGCCAGGCGGGCTCATCCACCTGAAGACCGACAGCCCGCTGCTCTACGAGTACACCCTGGAGCAGATCGCCGCCCACCAGCTACCCATTTATGAGAAGAGCGACAACGTGTACGCCGACCTGGTGCACCGCGTACCACCGGAGGAGCAGGCCGTGCTGAACATCCGCACATACTATGAAAGCATGTGGCTGAAGGAAGGGCGCACGATCCATTACGTGCGCTTCGGCATGGCGTAGGTCCGCTAGCTTTGGGAACCCATGCACATCGCCGTACCAGGACTTCTCGCCCTCGCCTTTGTAGCAGGATGTGCTTCGCCTGCGATCGATGGGACCGTGGTGGATGAACGTGTGGACTGCGACGCCAACGGCTTCCGTCCCGACTGGGCCCGCATCATCGCCGACAGCGGCAGCACCGGCGTCTTCGTCCTCTGGGAGCCCGACAGCGGCCGCTACCAGGTGTCTGACACCGTGCGCCACCGCGAAGGCCAGCTGCCCGCTTCCACCTTCAAGCCCTTCAACGCCCTGGTGGCCCTGCAGACCGGCGCCGTGGCCGACACCGGCACCATCATCCCCTGGGACGGCCACCCGCGCCGCCCCGAATGGGACCGCCCC
>JGI12383J13903_1001226_pt1 | contig 12709 bp, 9 predicted proteins | sample Passage237B_FD_13903 | JGI IMG/M metagenome (IMG submission 13903)
CGCAGTCAGTTTTTCTCCCGCCGCCAGTTTGCCGACCTCGACATCTTCCAAGAGGTCTTCCGTCCGCTCGGCATCGACAACCACTGCGCCGTTCACGTCCCGATCCCACCCGGAGAAACCATGTTCTTCGGACTCGAACGTTCCGGCGGCAGCGATTTTTCGTCCGACGATCTCATCCGCCTTCAACTGGCCCAGGACCACCTCGCGAACGCCAACGCGCTCGCGCGCACCTTTACCCACGCCGACGACACCGTTGAACCGGCGTTGCTCACGCACGCCGGCCTTACTCCTCGCGAAGCCGAGGTGCTCTCATGGCTCAACAAAGGTAAGAGCAACCACGAGATCGGCCTGCTCCTCGGCATCGGCCTCCACACGGTCAAAGCCCACATCACTTCCATCTTTAACAAGACCGGCACCAGCAACCGTCTCGCCGTCGTCCTGTGGGCTCGCGAAATCTGCCGAGACTTGAACGAAGCCTCCACGCTACCGGCCGGCTTCGTGGCTGTCGCCGCCTAGCCCCCCTCCAAAGTATAATAACGGTCCCGCAAGGACATTGCTACACTGAGGAGATGCTCTCTCGTCGTCCCCGCCTCAACGCGCTCATCGTCTGCACCTGCCTTGCTTTCGCTGCATCCGGTCTTCACGCTGGCATAGTGGCCACGGACGGGAACGTCTCCGGTCTCAGTGTAGGAAACGGCGGCACCGAGGCAGATCCAGCGATATATGTGATCGGAGATACCGGCCCTTATCACATTTCCACCCCTAACTACTATTTCAATGTCGGCACCGCCTCCTCTTACAACCATCTCATCGTTCGAAACGGTTCATCCGTCACGAAGGAGGCTCTCAGCATCGGTATTGTGGAAGGCGCGAACCATAATTACGTGCATATCACAGGCGGATCTCAGCTGTCATTAGACACCCACCTCTGGGTGGGCAGACAAGGCAGCTACAACACCATGCGCATCTCGGGCCCCGGCACCACCGTCTCCCTTGGCGGCTATCTGACCGTCGGCACCGCCAGCCCAAGCAGCCACAACACGCTTATCATCGAAGACGGTGCATTTTTCGAAAGCGGACATGGCACTCCAACAGCCTATACAGTTATCGGTGCCGGTGCCTCCTCCAACAATGCGGTGATCGTCACCGGGGCAGGCACGCACTGGGCCCATCGCAGCAGCTTGGATATTAGCGTAGGAAACTACCAACGTAATAATACCCTGACGATCCTAGATCACGCTCTTGTCTCAATCGATAAGGGCCTTTACTTCATGCACGACCCGGGCAACGGCATCTTTCTTGATGGCGGTTTCCTTGCTATCAAAGGTGATGTCAGGGACTTCATTATTGATCACACTATGGCCTTAGTCGGGGCGTTCCACTACTGGGATCCAAACAGCAAAACTTGGGTTGTGGGAGGCACCAATGACTTCCTCCATGGTTACTTTGCCGATGAAGCTGACGCGTTCGCCTTCAGCGGTTACGAAGGGCTCGCCGGCTACACGATCATCACCTCGCTTTCGACGATCCCTGAGCCCTCCACCTATGCCGCGCTTGCCGGCGCCGCCGTCCTCGGGCTGGTCGCTTTTCGACGCTATCGTCGTCATTAAACAGACGCGACATCTCGCGTTGAGATGCTCCGGCAGGATGCCGCTGCGCTATCTACCTCACCCGTCCGGCCCGTTTTCGATCCGTCGGGAAATGAACCGATTTTCTAATACAATTCTACCCGCGAACAGATTTTATATAATGCGGTTCTCCGCTATATCATAATTTCTTGCCTTCCAAAATCTAACTTGAAACTGTCCGGTGGCATGAGTTTAACCGTTTTGGAGGCAGGTGAGCACGTTACAGTCGTAGCGTTGCAGGGTAAACTTGACGCCACGACCGTCACCGCGATCCAAGCGGACTTCCTGAAGGAGACCGCCGGGCGCAAAAAATCCGTCATCGTCGACATGTCGCAGATCGGGTTCATGGCATCCCTCGGCATTCGGATGCTTGTCGAAGCCGCCAAAGGCCTGCGCTCCTCCGGCCACCGGCTCGTCCTGCTTAAACCGCAGCCGTTCGTCGAACGCACCATCGTCATCTCGGGACTTGATGCCGCCTTGGGTGTTACCCACGACGAGGCTGAGGCGCGCAAATTATTGGGAGCAAGCTGACGCTCCAGCCGGCGGCGTTCGTTTCAGGGAGTAATGGAGCCGCCTTTCCTCGCGTTTTTCACAAACGCTAACCGGTCTACGCACCGTTTGGAACGTGTCTTGCTATGCGGTATCCGCGTCCAACCCTTCCCCTAACCCCATCTTTTTCAACCATACCCTCACGGCATGACCGCAGCGTCCAATTCCTCTATCATCCAAAACCTGCTCAATGATCTTCACGCCAAATACAAGGATCTGAACACCGGCGAGGTCGCGACATACATACCAGAGCTCGGCAAGGCCAACCCCGACCACTTCGGCATCTGCCTCGCCTCGGTCGACGGCACCGTTGTTTCCGTGGGTGATTGCGACGTGGAGTTCACCATTCAGTCCACCTCAAAGGCTTTTGTATTTGCCATGGCGCTGACCTCGCACGGGCGCGAAAAAGTCTACGAGCGCGTCGGTGTCGAACCCAGCGGTGACGCTTTCAACTCCATCGAACTCGACCGTTACAACCGCGCCTTTAACCCCATGGTGAACGCCGGCGCGATCACCACCACCGGTTTTATCGAAGGCTCATCTTTCGCCGAGCGCCGCGATCGCATGATGAAGACCTTCAGCGCCGCCGCCGGCCGCGAGCTGCGCATCGACGAATCGGTCTACCGCTCCGAAAGCGCCACCGGCCATCGCAACCGCGCCATCGCTTGGATGCTCACCAATTTCGACAAGATGGATCTCGCGAACAACATGGAGACGCTGGAGCTGTATTTCCTCCAGTGTTCCATTCTCATCACCGCGCGCGACCTCGCCGTGATGGGCGCCACTCTCGCCAACATGGGCGTCAACCCGCTCACTCAGGAAAATGTTTTCGAGATGAGCTGCATCCAAGACGTGCTGTCGGTCATGTTCACCTGCGGCATGTATGACTACGCGGGCGAATGGGCCTTCCGCGTCGGCATCCCCGCCAAGAGCGGCGTCGGCGGCGGCATCCTCGGCGTCGTTAACCGCCAGCTCGGCATCGGCACGTTTTCGCCCCGACTCGACGAACGCGGCAACAGCGTCCGCGGCATTAAGGTTTGCACCGATCTCTCCGAGGAACTCGGCCTGCACGCGTTCAACTTCATGAACCACGGCTCGAACTTCCTGAAGACGATGCTCGACGAGGAAGCCGGCAAACCCGCCTGAATTTGTTCGTCGGAATATCCGCCGCTAGCCCCACTGACCGGGCACGGCGACACTTGAAGTTTTTCCGCAACCCGTTCTTCGTCGTGGTCCATGCCCGTGCGCATCGAGACCGTTGATGTCATCCTCCCCCTCGCCGTTTCCGAGGATGCCGCGGCACGCATACAAGCGGCGGCTCTCCAACTCGGCGTCGCGCCCAATCGCATCGGCGAAATCCGCCTGCGCAAGCACTCGATCGACGCACGCAAACGCGACATTAAAATCCAACTGCGCTTGGAGGTCGCGATCGATGGCAAGCTGCCGCCCGAAACTTTGCCGACGCCGGATTACCCAGCCGTTCCGGCCAACGCCAAACGCGTAATCATTATTGGCTCCGGCCCGGCTGGTCTCTTCGCCGCACTGCGGCTGATCGAGCGCGGCGTAAAACCCATCGTGCTCGAACGCGGTAAAGACGCCTCGGCCCGACGCTTCGACCTCGCGCCGATTCTGCGCGAAGGCCGCGTGATTGAAGACTCCAATTATTGTTTCGGCGAAGGCGGCGCCGGCACATTTTCCGACGGTAAACTCTACACGCGCGCCACGAAACGCGGACCGGTGGCGGAAGTTTACCGCACCTTCGTTGCGCACGGCGCGCCCGAAGCAATTTTGGTGGATGCACATCCGCACATCGGTTCGAACCTGCTGCCCAATGTCGTCAAAGCGATGCGCGGTAGCATCATCGCCGCTGGTGGCGAAGTGCATTTCCAAACCCGCGTCACGGGTTTGATTCGGCGCGATGGCAAGTTGGTTGGCGTGACCACCGCGAATGGCGGCGAGTTCACCGCCGATGCCGTGATTCTCGCCACCGGCCACAGCGCGCGCGACATTTACCGACTGCTGCATCGCGAGGGTATTTTGCTCGAACAAAAACCGTTCGCGATGGGCGTGCGTATCGAACACCCGCAATCCTTCATCGATGCACGCCAATATCACTACCCGGCCGGACGCGAACGCCCCGAACTTCTGCCTGCGGCGAGCTACCGCCTCGCCACGAAAATCAAAGACCGCGGCGTGCATTCGTTCTGCATGTGCCCCGGCGGATTCATCGTGCCGGCCGCCACGGAAAACGACGAGGTCGTGGTCAATGGCATGAGTCTGTCGCGACGCGATTCGCCTTTCGCCAACAGCGGATTCGTCGTCACGGTTGAACCCGAGGACACCGCGGCGTTTCAAGCCGAGCACGGCGTGCTCGCCGGCATCGCGATGCAAAAAGCCCTCGAACAAGCCACCAAGCAGGCCGGCGGCGGCGGCCAAGTCGCGCCCGCGCAACGCGTGCCAGATTTCATGGCCGGTCTGATTTCATCCGAGCTCAACAAGACCAGTTACTTTCCCGGCCTGAATCCCGCACGCCTCGACAAACTTCTCCCTGGCCCCATCGCGTGGCGCATGAAGCAGGGTTTGAAATTATTCGGCCAGCAAATGCCCGGTTACGTGAGCAACGACGCGCAACTCATCGGCAGTGAAACGCGCACAAGTTCGCCCGTGCGCATTCCGCGCGACGACACCACGCTGCAACATCCCGATGTCGCAGGGCTCTATCCGTGCGGCGAAGGCGCGGGTTTTGCCGGCGGCATCGTCAGCGCCGCACTTGACGGCCTGCGTTGCGCGGATGCGGCTGCGGACGCGTTGAAATAAAAAAGGCGGGGATCGAAATCCCCGCCTGAAATAATGTCGCGACGTCGCTCGCTTACTTGCCGAGCACCCAGCTGAAGATGAGCGGAGCCACGATCGTGGCATCGCTCTCGACAATGAATTTCGGCGTCGAAGCGGCAAGCTTGCCCCAAGTGATTTTCTCGTTGGGCACCGCGCCGGAATAACTGCCGTAGCTCGTGGTCGAATCGCTGATCTGGCAGAAGTAGCCCCACAGCGGCACGCCGGTGCGCTCGAGATCTTGGTGCAACATCGGCACGACGCAGATCGGGAAATCGCCCGCGATGCCACCGCCGATTTGAAAGAAGCCGATCGAGCCCTCCTTGTTGCGGAGCGTCTTGGCGTTCTTCGTATACCACTCGGCGAGCCAGGTCATGTATTCGATGCCGGTGCGGACGGTGTGAACGTTCTTCACGTCGCCGCGGATCACAGCGGCCGCATACATGTTGCCGAGCGTAGCGTCTTCCCAACCGGGGACGATCATCGGCAGGTTCTTTTCGCACGCGGCGAGCATCCAAGAATTCTTCGGATCGATCTGGTAGCTCTTCTTGAGCTTACCCGAACGGAGAATCTTGAACATGAATTCGTGCGGGAAATAGCGCTCGCCCGCGCGGTCGGCAGCGACCCACTCTTCGAGCACGGCCTTCTCGATGCGGCGCATGGCTTCCATTTCAGGAATACATGTGTCGGTCACGCGGTTCATGTGACGATCAAGGAGCTTTTGCTCATCGGCCGCGGTCAGGTCGCGGTAGTGCGGCACGCGCTCGTAGTAGTCGTGCGCCACAAGATTGAAAATATCCTCCTCGAGATTCGCGCCCGTGCAGACGATGGCGTGAATCTTGTCCTTGCGGATCATCTCGGCGAGCGTGATGCCAAGTTCCGCGGTGGACATCGCACCAGCGATGGTCACGAGCATTTTGCCGCCGGCGGCGAGGTGGGTCTCATAACCCTTCGCAGCATCGACGAGTGCGGCCGCGTTAAAGTGGCGGTAATTGTGGGCGATGAATTGGGAGACCGGCCCCTTTTTGGCCGCCAACTTGGCGTTCACGGCTTCAGGCTTAACCTTGGCTTTTTTAGCTTTCATGTCTGGCCACGAATAGAGCCACTCCACGCTTACACGCCACAAAAATATCCACCCATCGCGCCGGACAAAAAATCTGGCCACGTTTGGGGTTACCGCCCGTAGTCAGGCATCGGCCCCATGGAAACTTTGTCCGACGATACCCCGCATGGCTGGCCCCGGCGCATCGGCCTCGCGATCGCCGCGGTGCTGTTCATCGCACTCTGGATTTCGCCGCCGCTTTGGGGTTTGAGCGAAGACGCCACCCAAGTGGCATTGCTCACACTCCTGATGGCCACGCTCTGGGTCACGGAAGCCGTTCCGATTCCTGCCACCGCTCTGCTGCCGCTTGTGCTATTACCTCTAATGGGCATCGAGCCCGTGCGACAAGCGGCGGCGCCCTACGCCGATCCGATCATCTATCTTTTCATGGGCGGCTTCATGCTGGCGCTGGCCATGGAACGATGGAATCTGCACCGCCGCATCGCGCTCGGCATCATCGGCATGGTCGGCACGAAACCGCGCGCGCTTATTCTCGGCTTTTTGTGCGCGGGCGCATTTCTCAGTATGTGGACGAGTAATTCAGCCACCGCCATGATGCTCCTGCCTATTGGCGTGGGCGTTTACACGCTGCTGAAATCCACGCCTGATCCGCAGATCGATCTCAAGGAAATGGGCGCGGCCCTCGTGCTTGCGATCGCTTACGGCGCCAACATCGGCGGCATGGGCACACTCATCGGCACGCCGCCCAACGCCATCCTCAAAGGTTACATGGCGAAGACCCATGGCATCGAAATCGGATTCGGCCAGTGGATGTTGCTCGGCGTTCCACTCATTATCATCGCCGTGCCGTTGGCCCACCTGATTCTCACGCGCGTCAGTTTCCGTGTAAGCAACGCCTCCATTCCCGGCGTGCGCGAGCAAATCGCGAGCGAGCGCGCCAAACTCGGCCCAATGAGCCGGCCCGAATGGATCGTCACCGGCGCCTTCGGATTGGCCATCGCTTTATGGGTTTCGCGCGAAGCGTGGAAAACCACCGCAGGCGGCGCGCTCGTTACCGACGAGGTCATCGCGATGGGTGCGGCACTGCTGTTGTTCTTCATCCCCGCTCACCGTCGTTCCTGCACATTCGTTCTCGATTGGAAGACATTGCATAAAATGCCGTGGGACGTGCTCGTGCTCTTCGGCGGCGGTTTAAGCCTAGCCAGCGCGATGTCGAAAACCGGACTCGTCGAGGCCATGGCCACGGGACTCGAAGGCATGGCCGGCTGGCCGCCATTGCTTGTGGTTTTTCTCGTCACGCTCGTGATGATTTTCGCCACCGCACTGACCAGCAACACCGCGACCGCCACGGCATTTCTGCCGGTAATCGGCGCACTGGCTATCGGAGTAGATCAACCCGTGCTCTTGCTGTGCGTGCCGGTTGCGCTGGCCGCCTCAGCCGATTTCGCGCTCCCTGTGGGCACACCGCCCAATGCCATCGCCTACAGCTCGGGCCTCGTCACGATTCCGCGGATGGTGAAAGCCGGTATCTGGGTAAACCTGCTTTTTGCCCTGCTGCTCCCCCTGCTAATGTGGACGCTGGGGCGCGTGATTTTCGGGCTAAACTGAACGGCGACGCCACAGAGCGAACGCGAGAACGCCCACGCCACCAAGCAATGCATAGGTTGAAGGCTCAGGCACTGCAGTGAGCGATGCGCCTGAAAGTGTCGAATACGTCCAGCCTTCACTCAAGGCCGAGATATACGTGCCTACCTCAGCCCCGGCATCAGCCTGCCCCCAATTCGTCCCTCCCCACTGCGCGGACACCATGATGGTCGCCGAGGCACTGCCATAGATTTCAATGNTATANCCGCTTTGNAGATCAAAGGTCACNGGCACCACNGGTCCGCCCGTGTATGCATAATTTGATGACGTCTCACTTCGCGTATACTGATCACCGCTTGTTACATATTGGTCACTGTAACCTTGGGTCACGGTCATGATCGTTTGGTTGCTCTCATCTTTGACCACATACCTTAGAAATCCATCCACCTTCTGCACGTCATTGATTTCCTGTCCGTCCATCACGGGTTCCGGAGCTCCAGGATAAGTCGTGTCCAATGGCCCCCGGTTATACTCGCTATACAAGTTAAAGATCGGATTAAACGTCACTGAGCCGATCCCCGACCCGGTGAATGTCGCTTTGTCGTAAAACGTCGCACTGGCGTTATACTGTCCCGAGGTAAAATTGCCGCTCGAACCGTTGGATGCTGTGCGGGAATAATAGCGGTAAACGGCCACATCCAGATAGCCTATTGCCGCATACGTGTAGGCATATCCTTGAGTATAGCCGATATCCCAACCGCCCGAGCCGCGAAATGCGCGCATCGTGTCCGTGTAATAGCGTTCCATGGATTCACCATCGGAATTTGTCACGTTCCAGTCGTTCCCCGAAAATGGATCTCCTGTCGGCGTGCCGTTCATCGACGTGCTCTGAGCCGAGACTTGTCCGCCCGTTGCGACCATCAGCACCAACCCCACCCATAGTTTACCGATCACAAAAAAATTTCTCATCCATGGTTTATCGCAAACCATTGACCGTTTGTTGCACGCATCGAAGATTTCTTTGGCGTGCCCCGTTTTACGACCCTGCTCCAGTTTCTTTTCCTGCCTGTCATCGTCAGCCCCGGGCTGATCAGCGCTCCGGTCTCAACTTCGCCTGTTGAAACTCCTGTCGTCCGCGAGACCCGCCTTCGCGCCGAGCTCGCCGCACTTGCCGAAGATGACTTTTCTCCTGCGGCAGAAGCCGCGCGTTTCGAGCTGGCCCGCTTGTTGGTATTTAAGACCGAGCATGATTTCAGCACCGCCGTCGCCTTGCTTGAACCTCTTCTCGAGCGCGCAACCGCAGCAAGCACACCCGATCCTGACACCATCGATCACCTGCAGCATACCCTCGGAATGGCTTACGCTTATACCAGTCGTGAAGCCGAAGCCCGCGCCTTGCTCGACGCTTCTTGTGCATCGGCCGCCTTCCGACTCGGGCCCGAACACACCGAAACCCTCACCTATCGCGGTAATCGTGCCACGTTTCTCGCCCGCATCGGTGAAACCGCCAGCGCCGAAGCCGAGCTCCGAACTATCGCCAGCATTTATCACCGGCGCGACCCAGATTCCGACGATGCCTTGCACACTCGCACCCAGTGGATGATTTCGCTGGGCCGTCTTGGACGTTGGGGCGAAGCCGAAACCGAGATTCGCGACATCATCAATCGTCGCACTCGACTGCTCGGCCCCGATCACCCCGATCTTTCCCACCAACTTAACCTTCTCTGCTGGGTCCTATATTCCACCAACCGTGCCATCGAAGCCATTCCTTTGCTGGAACAACTGGTCGCTATTCGGACCCGTGAGTTGGGTCCCCACTCGTCGCGCACTCTGACCGTTCGTTACAATCTCGCCACAGTTTACGCTCGAGCCGGTCGCTACGCCGACGCCGAATCAATCCTACGCACCGATTTGGCCGCGCTCCAAACACGGCCAGCCGAATCCCACCGCGAAGCAGCCGACTATCTATTCAAACTCGGTGAGCTCGCCCTCTATCAGAATGATCCTGCGACCGCCGTAGCCAAACTCACTCGCGCTCAATCACTCTATCTCCAGCCCCAGAATCAAAGCTGGCGCGATCGCGAACAACGCGGCCTAGAAAAAACCCGGCTACTCTTGGCCCGCGCTTTGTTTGCCCACGACGACATCGAGGCCGCGCGACACACGGCAAGGGATTGGCTTTCACAATTGGAGGCGCAGTTTAACCTGCATCTGGCTTATACCAGCGAGGCCGACCGACTCGCGTTTCTCAGTCAAGAAAACCCTTTCGATCTGCCCGGCACCCTCGGCGATCCGGACTTATTGGCCCGTGGTAGCCTGCGATTGAAAGGATTGGTGCTCGATTCCTTGCTCGANGACCAACGCCTCGCTCGTAATGCGGACGATCCTACCACCCGGNAAATTCTGCGTGCTTATCAAGCCACTCTCGCCGCCTCCGTCAGCAGCACTAACGATTACACTGTCTTGCCGGTTGAGGGATCACCTCTCGAACAACTCGAACGCGAACTCGCGCGGCGTGCCGTGCCTCTCGGAATTCAACGCGCGGCACTCGCCGCCCATCCGGCGGACCTGCTTGCCAGCCTCTCAGCCGATGCGGCCTTCATTGATTATCTGCGCTACCGACACGATGTAGGACAGTTGGTGCAAGAAGAGCGTTACCTCGCACTAATCGGCTTACCATCCGGTTGGAAGGTCGTCCCACTCGGTTCTGCTTCAGCGATTGATGATGCTATCAACCGTTATCATATCTTGGTCCAACGCGGCGGACCGATTGCTTGGGCGCAAGCCGTGCGCCGACTGACGCTTGATCCGGTGCGAGCCGTTCTGTCTGAGGAAACCAAACGATTGTTCGTTTCGCCGGACGGTCTTTTGCAAAATGTGGCCTTCGCCAGCTTGCCCGAGGACGATGTCACGCGCATCGCCGCTGATCGTCACGTGTTTGTTAACATCACTTCCGGACGCGATTTGTTGCCGCGCGCGCACGCGCCCGCCAAAGGCGAACCACTCGTGCTCGCAGCTCCGCTTTGGTCGGGTGAACTCGCCGCGTTACCGCCACTGCCGGAATCAATCGCCGAAGGAGAGGCCATCACCGCACGATTTCCCAGTGCTACTTTGTTGACCGGTGCTAGCGCCAATGCCGCGGCACTCCGTCAACATCCCTCACCTCAAGTCCTCCATATCGCCACGCACACGGTGAGCGATCCAAGTCCCGATTTGCCGCTGGCTACCCGATTGCGTCGAACCGGTTTGGCACTGGCTGGCGAGCCCGGGTTGCTCGATACTCTGCAAATCGCAGCACTTGATCTGCGCGGCACTGCCCTCGTTTTTCTCAGTGGCTGCAAAACTGGGGGTGGCGCGATTGCCCACGGCGAAGGAGTGCTCGGTCTTCAACGTGGATTTGCCCGCACCGGTGCACGCGCGCTTGTGCTCACTCTCTGGCCGGTGGCCGATCAAGATAGTCGGGATTTCACCACCGCGTTTTATGCCGCCTATTTCGCCACGTCTGATCCTGTCACAGCTTTACAAAAGGCCCGTGAAAACTTGCGCGCCAAATTATCCGCCCAAGGCTTGTCCTCGGCAGAACTGTTGCGCCGGACCGGGGCACATATCATCAGTGTTCGCCATTGAGCTCATCCGCTCCATTTCCAATCGATTTCGCCGCTCGAATCGCCAAGCGGGAGCCAGCCATCTGTCGATTGGTTTTCACGCGACTGTGGCCCGTCGCGTTACGCGCCGCCACTCAAGTATTGAGGCATCACAGCGACGCCGAGGACGCAGCCGCCACCGCCTTGTCCGAACTGATCAAACGCTCGGACCTGCCCGATACTTGGCCGACTCTGGAAGCCTACGTCGCCGTGATCGCGCGGCGACGCGCGATTTCACTTCTGCGCGAACACACCGCTAAAAAACGGGGCGGCGGCGCCGTTCTGCCATTGGATCACGCCGAGCAAATTCCCGCCAGCACGGTCGCGCGCCACGCGCTCGATCTCACCACCGCCCTGGATCAGCTTGATCCCTTGCGAAGGAGCCTGCTCGAAGAACACTTCCTGGAAGGCCTGACTTCCGAAGAGCTCTCCAAACGCCATCGGCTCAACCCTGCCACCATCCGCAGCCATCTTCATCGGGCGGTCCAGACTTTGCGCGAATGGGCTAAATCCGATCGCGTTGAAACAAAGCCGCCGTCATCTGCGACAAATCCATGATGCCCGAAACATTGGAGGACTTTTACGATCTGGCCTGGCGTGCTTTGGAAACGCCGGCGGAGGCCTCCTTGCAACAAGCCGTCGCGCAGGCATTGGCCGCACATCCGGAATGGATGCAGGCATGGGCCGATTTGCGGGACAGTCACCGCGAACTCCAAACCACCGTGCCCGTGGTCTCCGCCATGGCAGATGCCGATCGCACGGCGAAGATACCGGCTGATCGCTTAAATCAGCTTATGCGCGAAGTGGATGCCGCTCCCATGCGCCGCCAACGCTGGCCATGGCTCGGCGCGGCCATGGCTGCCGCCATTGTCGTGCTGTTCTGGGTCCTCCCACGTGGGTCCGATGATTTTGAATTCCAACCTTGGAGTGATCGCGCGCCCGCGAGTCTTCGTGAGGCGTTTTCCAAACCATGGTCTGAACTGGTGCTCACAGCACAAATCCCCGTGCTGCGCGATACGCCTGCCGTCCAATTGCAGTCACCACTCATTGCGACCGCTCCCGGACCTGTTACGATTGCATGGCGCGGAGACACCGCTTCTGTGACGGCTGTTATTCGACAGAATAATCGCGAGATTTCGCGCCAGACGGGTTCATCCCCATTGGTCACGCCACCGCTGGTCGCTGATACGGTTTACGAACTTTATCTCTACGAAGGCGCCAAGCTCCTGACCCGCGAGCACTTCATGACCACGGCAGAGACACTGCCGCAGGCAACGGGATTGGCCGGCGTCATGAACGCCATCATTGCCGAGCCCATGCACTTGGGGGACGCGCTACTCGCTTGGCACGCTCTTGATCAGAAAACCCGCCAAAGCGATGCCGGACGACGCCTTGGCTTGTGGCTCCCC
>JGI12383J13903_1001231_pt1 | contig 12653 bp, 13 predicted proteins | sample Passage237B_FD_13903 | JGI IMG/M metagenome (IMG submission 13903)
GCTCAGGGATGTCCGTGCGCAGCTCGACGGAGACTTCTCCGCGCAGGCCATGGGCGCGTCCGATGCGTGCGACGGTCACCTTCATGGCAACCAGCCTAGGCGGGTGCTTACGCGTGCGAGCGTCAGGCGACGTCGACGAAGTTGACGCGGACGTCGTCCCTGGCGATCGCATCGATGACGGTGCGGATCGCCTGCGCGGTGCGGCCGCGACGGCCGATCACGCGCGGGAGGTCGTCGGGGTGCACGATCACGTTGAGGGTCGTGCCCCGACGGCCCGAGCGCTCGTTGACGCGCACATCGTCCGGGTTGCGGACGATGCTGCGCACCAGGAACTCGAGCGTCTCGACGACCACGAACTAGTTCTCCTCGGCCTCGTCGAGGACGCCCTCGACCTCGGCGTCGGCGTCGCTGGGGTTGCCCTCGGCGATCTCGACGTCGACCTCGGTGCCCTCGTCGGCGGGGACCTCGAGCGACTCGTCGGCGACGGTCTGCTCCTCGGCGGCGGCAGCCGCCTCCGCGGCGGCCTTCTCCTTGGCGGCGGCCTTCTCTGCCTTCAGCTTCTCGGCGGCGTCAGCGGTGGCCTTGATCTGCTCCTCGGGCGAGAGCTTGGCGGCGACGGGCTTGATCACGCTCTTGGCGTTCTTGTCGCCCTTGAACTTCTGCCAGTCGCCCGAGAGCTTGAGGATCGCCTCGACCTGCTCGGTGGGCTGGGCGCCCACGGACAGCCAGTACTGCACGCGCTCCGAGTTCACCTCGATCAGCGAGGGCTCCTCGGTGGGGTGGTACTTGCCGATCTCCTCGATCGCGCGGCCGTCGCGCTTGGTGCGCGAGTCCATCACGACGATGCGGTAGTACGGGTGACGCTTCTTGCCGAAGCGCTTCAGACGAATCTTGACAGCCATGGCTGTGCATCTCCTTGCATTCGGTATGAGCCGGGCGCACGCAACCGGGGGGAATGCGGAGGCGGCGCCTGACAAGACGAATAGCGTTCGCGGGTAGAGGGCCGCTTGCGCCAGCGCACAAGTATGCCAGAGCGGAGCGCCCCCGCGCGACCGTGCCCAGTCGTGCGGCGTGCTCCCCAGCGCGACGTCCCCCGTCGGCGTGCGCGACGAGCCCAGTCCTGCGCCCTGCTCAGTCGAGCGCGGAGGGCCATCCCGGCGTCGCCACGGTGTCGTACGACCCGTCCTGCCGCTCGGCGACGACGACGAGGGCCTCGAGTCCGGCGTCGGCGGCGGCAGACAGCGCCTCGAGGCCGCCCGCCACGACGGCGGTCGCCCACACGTCGGCCTCCACGAGAGAGGCGCCCGCGACCGAGGCCTGGAGCACGTGGCGGGNGGGCTCGCCCGTCGCCGGGTCCCAGATGTGCGCCCCGCGCTGAGCCGTGCCGGAGGTCGCGAGCGCGCGCAGGCGTCCCCCGAGCCGCACGACGTCGATCGTCGCGGCTCCGTCGGGGTCGCCCTGGACGCGAGGGTCCGCGATGCCGACCCTCCACGTGCGGTCCTCGCTTCCCTCCCCCCGCGCATCGACGCCGGAGACGAGGATGTCTCCTGCCGCATCCACCATCCACGCGCCGACTCCGGCGAGCGCACGCGCGGCGCGCTCGACGGCCCAGCCCTTGACGAGGCCCGTGGGATCCAGGCCGTTCGGGCCCCGCGCGTCGAAGGCTCCGCCCGTCGCGCCGCGATACCACTCGCACGCCTGGAGCACCTCGAGCAGCTCGAGCGGGCCCTCGTCGATGGTGATCTCGCCGCGGTGCAGCGCCGAGATGCAGCTGTCGTCGCGCCACAGCGAGAAGACGTCGTCGGCCCACTCGAGCTCGGCGTGCAGGCGACCGACCGCCCGCTCCAGCTCCTCGGGGCCGAGCGCGCCCGGGTCCGCGACGGTCACGCGGAAGGGCATCCCCATCGCGTGGACGGTGCGGCGCCAGGCGTCGCTCATGACGCGCGGAGGATCACTCGAGCCCCGCGGCCTCGAAGGCGCCGCGCAGCGACTCGATGAACGCCGGAGAGGTGTAGGAGGCTCCGCTCACCGCGTCCACGTCCCACGACTGCGCCTTGAGGACTCGCTCCCGGAACTCCGGGATGGCCACCGAGTTCACCGCCACAGACTCGTACGCGGAGGTGCCGGCCACGACGGCCTGGACGTCCACCACCTCGCCGTCGCGCACGACGATGCGCGCCTGGTACGTGCCGCGCAGGTTGCTCACCGGCGGGCCATCGAAGGCCTGCTCCGCGCCGGGGGCGCCGCTGGGGCCGGCATCGGGCTGCGCGCCGCCGCCCTGCGACGGGGCCTGGGGATCCGCGCTGAGGGTCGGGTCAACGGGGATGGCCTCCGGAGCGGCCGACCAGCCCACCGCCACGATCGCGCCCGATGCGAGCACCACGCCCGCCCTGCGGCTCGCCTTCACCGGTCCCTCCTCACCATGCGAACTCCTCACGGTGCACGCGCCGCTGCGGCACTCCCGCCTCCGCCGCATCGGCCGCCACGGCGAGCGCCCACAGGCGCGGACCGCAGATGAACACGTCTCGACGCGAGACGTCGGGCACGAGCTGGGCGAGCGTCACGGGCGTGGCGGCCGGGGCCCAGCCGCTCTCTCCTCGCGCGCCGGCGAGGACGTGCAGCCGTGCGCCGCGCTCGGAGGCGATGGCGCGCACCTCGTCGAGCAGGGGCGCGTCCGGCTCGCTGGAGCAGCGGACGATGACGTCCACGGGCGCGTCATCCTGAGGCAGCGCCTCGAGCATGGCGCGGATGGGCGTGATGCCGATGCCGGCGGCGACGAGCACGAGGCCGCGCCCCAGCCTCCGCTCGCCGTGGAAGACGCCGAGCGGGCCCTCCGCGATGACGCGCGTGCCGGGCTTGAGCAGAGCCACCCGCGAGCTGAAGTCTCCCGATGGCTTCACGGTGATGCGCAGGGTGTCCGCATCGGGCGTGCGCGACAGAGAGAACGGGTGCGCCTCGCGCCAGAAGCCCGGCGCGACGAAGCGCCACAGGAAGAACTGCCCCGCGCGGGCGCCGAGCGACTGGACGCCCTTGCCGCGCACGACGATGCTCGTGGAGCCGTCCGGCAGCGCCTCCACCGAGGCCACGTGCAGACCCAGCCGCGCCGCGACCCACAGGGGTCGCGCCACGCGGAACACGAGCAGCGAGCCGAACGCGAAGACGTACAGCACGAGCCAGAACCACCATGCCGCGCCCTTGGGCGAGAAGGTTCCGCCGAAGAGGAACTGGTGCGGCACGGCGAAGGCGGTGCCCACGTACACCAGGAGGTGGACGGTGTGCCACGACTCGTAGCGCCACCTGCGGCGCACGATCACGAGGCTGCTCGCGAGGACGGCCAGGAACACCAGCAGGCCCAGCTGCGCGGCCGCGAGGTACCAGGCCTGGGTGAAGAACATGCCGAGCGTGGCGACGAACGTGGTGCCGTCGTGATTGGTCGTGACGCCCACCACGAAGAAGACATGGACGACCATGAGGATGATCGCCCACTTGCCCAGCCTGGTGTGCAGCGCCACGGTGCGGTCGTGGCCCACGGAGCGCTCGATGTACGGGGCGCGTGACACGAGGAGCACCTGCGCGAGCAGGAACACGGTCGCGATCACGCCCACCACGCGGCCGAGGGCGTAGAACCAGTCGAGCCCGCTTGCGCCGGTGAACGCGCCGCCGGACAGGACGAACGCGACGCCCACGGCGCTCACCAGGTAGACGGCGGCCTCGAGGCCGTCCGCCCACCATTCGTGGCGCGGTGTGCGCTCGCGCGCGGCAACAGCTGATGAGGTCATGTCTCTCCGGGTCCGGGATGCATCAGGAGTATGACGTGCCGCCGAGCAGGACCGCGACCGGAGCGCGCAGCGCGCCGATGTCCTCGCGGGGATCCGCGGCGAGGACGACCACGTCGGCAGGGTCGCCTTCCTCGAGCACGGACGCTCCCAGGAAGCGGCGCGCACGCCACGTCGCCCCGGCCACGACATCCGCCGCAGGCATCGCCTTGGCCATCTCGGCGGCCTCGAGCGCGGGCTCGCCGTGGCCGATGCTCGTGCCGGCGTCCGAGCCCAGCAGGAGCGTCACTCCCGCGTCGTGCAGCCGGCCCACGTGCTCGTAGCGGCGGGCGTGCATGCGGCGCATGCGCTCCGCGTAACGGGGGAACTTGGCCTCTCCCTGGGCCGCGAAGGACTCGAAGTTGGCCGCCTGGCGCAGCGTCGGCACCACCGGGATGCCCTCGCGCGCCGCACGCTCCGCGTGCTCGTCGGTCATGCCCGTGCCGTGCTCGATGCAGTCGATGCCGGCCTCGAGCAGGTCGTCGATCGCCTCGGTGGAGAAGGTGTGGGCCGTGACCCGCGCGCCGTGGGCGTGAGCGGCCGTCACGGCATCGGCCAGCTGCCGCGCGCTCCACAGCGGGGCGAGGTCGCCGTCGGCGCCGAGCGACCTGTCGATCCAGTCGGCGACGAGCTTGACCCACCCGGTGCCCAGCCGCGCCTGGCGCGCCGTCTCCTCGGGCAGCTGCTCGGGCTCGATCTCCACGGCGTAGCCCGGCAGATAGCGCTTGGGCCGCGCGATGAAGCGACCGGAGCGGATGATGCGCGGCAGCGCGGGGTCGCCGTCGAGCGGCGACAGGTCCACGGTGGAGCCGACGTCGCGGATGAGGAGCACGCCGGAGTCGCGCTCGCTCTGCGCGATCTTGCGTGCGAGGTCGATGTCCTCCACGGGCCCGGCAGGTCCGATGGCGACGTGGCAGTGCATGTCGACGATGCCGGGGATGGCCCAGCCGTCGACGCGCGCGTCCACGCTCGCCGGCCTCTCGTACGTGACGCGGCCGCCGACGACCCACGCCTCGGGCCGGACGTCGTCGTCGCCGGCGAGGATCGGGCCGGTCAGGTGGAGCGTCGTCATCCGCGCAGGAACTTGTCCAGCGTGGGCAGCTGGTTCAGGTCGACGTCGTCCTGTGACGCCTGCTGCGGGATGCCGAAGGCGCTGCCCGGCGCGAAGGTCGGGCCCTGGGCGAGGCGGCTGCGCAGCTCGGCTTCCTGCTGGGCGCGCTTGGCAGGATTGCCCGACTTGCCCTTGACCTTGCGCTGCGGCGCCTGCTTGCCCTTGGACTTCTTGCCGCCCGGGAAGCCGCCGAAAGCGCCGGGAGCGCCGCCCATCGTCGGCATGCCGTGGCCCTGGGCCATGGCGCGCATCATGCGCTGGGCGTCCTCGAAGCGCTTCACGAGCGCGTTGACCTGCGACACCGTCACGCCGGCGCCGGCGGCGATGCGCGCGCGGCGCGAGCCGTTGAGGACCTTGGGGTTCTCGCGCTCGTAGGGGGTCATCGACTGGATGATCGCCTCGGTGCGCGCGAGCTCGCGCTCGTCGAGGTTGTCGATCTGGTCGCGCATCTGCCCCATGCCTGGCAGCATCGCGAGCATCTTCTTCATCGAGCCCATGTTCTTGAGGTGCTGAAGCTGGCTGAGGAAGTCCGAGTAGGTGAAGTCCTCGCCCTTGGAGACCTTGGCGGCCATGCGCTCGGCCTCGGCCTGGTCGAAGGTCCGCTCGGCCTGCTCGATGAGCGACATGATGTCGCCCATGTCGAGGATGCGGCTCGCCATGCGGTCGGGGTGGAACGCCTCGAAGTCCTCGAGCCTCTCGCCCGTGGAGGCGAAGAGGATGGGGACGCCGGTGACCTCCCGCACCGACAGCGCCGCACCGCCGCGGGCGTCGCCGTCGAGCTTGGTGAGCACGATGCCCGTGATCGCCACGCCCTCCTGGAAGGCCTGGGCGGTCGCGACGGCGTCCTGACCGATCATCGCGTCGATGACGAAGATGACCTCATCGGGGTCGATGGCCTTGCGGATGTCCGCGGCCTGGGCCATGAGCTCCTGGTCGACGCCCAGGCGGCCGGCGGTGTCGACGATGACGACGTCGTGCTGGCGCTTCTGAGCCTCCTTGAGGGCCGCCTTGGCGACGTTGACCGGGTCTCCCTTGGCCTTCTCGTCCTCGCGGGTGACGCCGCGCTCGGGCGCGAAGACCGGCACCCCCGCGCGCTCGCCGACGACCTCGAGCTGGGTCACCGCGTTGGGGCGCTGCAGGTCGGCCGCGACAAGGAGCGGGGTGTGGCCCTCGCTCTTGAGGTGGTGGGCGAGCTTGCCGGCCAGGGTCGTCTTTCCGGCACCCTGCAGACCGGCGAGCATGATGACCGTCGGGCCCTGCTTGGCGAAGTTCAGGCCGCGCGCCTGGCCGCCCAGGATCTCCACGAGCTCCTCGTGGACGATCTTGACGACCTGCTGGCCCGGGTTGAGGGCCTGCGAGACCTCGGCGCCCAGGGCGCGCTCACGGATGCGACCGGTGAAGGTGCGCACGACGGGCACGGCGACGTCGGCGTCGAGCAGGGCGCGACGGATCTCCCGGATCGTGGCGTCGATGTCCGCCTCGGAGAGGCGGCCCTTGCCGCGCAGTCCCCGGAAAGTGGCGGTGAGGCGATCGGACAGGGTTGCGAACACGGGACTCCCTTTGGGCTGTGACTGCCGCCTAGCCTACCTTCGGCCTCAGGCGGAAGCCCCTGCCGCGAGCGCGGCGCGTGCTCGCGCGGTGAGCGTCTCGATGAGGCTCTCGCGCCACGCGGTCCACGCCTTGGGGCCCGCGGCGCGCGAGTCGGCCTCGGTCAGCGCCCGCAGCGCCTCGAGCAGATCCTCCCTGTGGTCCACTGCCGCCAGGAGCGCCCCGACCGTGGCCGGATCGTCCGGATCCTTCGTCGTGGCGAGCTCCGCGAGGGTGAGGTGCTCGCGCACGAGCAGCTCGAGATCGGCGGCGAACGCCGGCTCCAGCCCCATGCGTTTCGCGATCGCGGGGATCATCTGCGCCCCCACGATCGAGTGGTCCGTGCGGCCAGGCGCCTTGCCGATGTCGTGCAGCAGCGCCGCGACGAGCACGAGGTCGAGCGTGGGCATGTGGCGCCTGCCGCGACCGGCGATGGCGACAGCCTCGACCATGTGCCGGTCCACCGTGAAGACGTGGAACGGGTTGCGCTGCGGGCGGTTGCGCACGGCAGCCCACTCCGGCAGCCACCGCACCGCCTGGCCCGCGAGGTCGATCGCCTCCCACACCGCGACGACATGGCTCGAGCCGCGCAGCAGGTCGTTGAGGTGGTCGCGCGCCTCCTGGGGCCACGGCACCGGCAGGTCCGGGCATCGGCCGAAGGACTCGAGCAGGCTCGGGGTGAACGTCAGGCCCGTCTGCGCCGCGATCGCGGCGGCACGCAGCGGCAGGATCGGGTCGTCCTCGGCCGCGTAGTCGGGCGCGAGGGCGAGCTCCCCGTCGACGTCGACGAGGCCCTGGCCCACGTACACGTGACGCGGAGCGGTCTTGCGGCGTCGGGCGAGGAAGGCGCGCGACCCGACGCCGGAGCGCTCGAGCGCACGGCGCGCGCCCCGCTCCGTCGTGTCGAGGGCGTAGGCGACGACGCGCCCGGCCTCGGCGAGCGAGGCGAGGAGGTCGTCGCTGTCGCCCATGCCGAGCAGCTCGGCGACCTCGTCGGCCATGTGGCGGCCCACGACGTTGGCGGCGCGGCCGGCCACCATGTGCATCGCGTCGCGCACGTCGTAGAGGTGCTCGCCTGCGGCGTCGACGGCGCCACGCGGCCGGTCGGTGAGCCACGTGGCGGCGAGCGCGCTCAGGCTCACGAGGTCGCGCAGGCCGCCGCGCGAGTCCTTGATGTTCGGCTCGAGCAGGTAGGCGAGCTCGCCGGAGCGCTCGGCGCGGGCGCGGGAGGCGGCGAGCAGGTCGGGCAGGCGCTTGCGGGCCGCGGAGCGCCAGTCCGCGAGGATCGCGGAGCGCGCCTGCTGGGTGAGCTGCGCGTCCCCGGCGATGGCCCTGATGTCGATGAGGCCGGCCGCGGCCGGAAGGTCCTTGTCCGCGACCTGGCGGCACTCCACGAGGGAGCGGGTCGAGTGATCGAGCTGGATGCCCGCGTCCCACAGCGGATACCACAGGGCGTAGGCGATCTCCGCGACCCTGGACTTGGCCGTCGGGGAGCCGTCGTGGAGGAGCACGAGGTCGAGATCGGAGTGCGGGCCGCTCTCTCCTCGCCCCAGGCTGCCGACGGCCGCGAGCGCGATGCCGGGCACGTCCCAGGCGATGTCGTCGTAGTGCTCGGCCAGGCGGGTGACGACGAGCGCGCTGAGCGCCTCGCGCCGCTCCGGGCCGGGAACCCCCTCCGCGAAGAGCCGGCGGGCGAGCTCCTCGCGCTCACGCTTGAGGTCCCGCACCCCGTGGGGGCGCGGGACCTCGGCGTGTGAGCCGTCTCGGACAGCGCCGGCACGGCCCATGGTCGACGGCGTCCCTGGATCAGAGGGCGTCGGTGCCGCGCTCGCCGGTGCGAACGCGGGCGACATCCTCGACGGGAACGACCCAGACCTTGCCGTCGCCGATCTTGCCGGTCTGCGCGGCGGCGACGATCGCGTCGGTCACGGCAGCGGCATCGGCATCGTCGACCAGGATCTCAAGACGCGTCTTGGGAATCAGGTCCACGGTGTACTCGGCGCCGCGGTAGACCTCGGTGTGGCCCTTCTGGCGGCCGTAGCCGGCTGCCTCCGAGACCGTGACACCCTTGACCCCCACTGCCTCGATGGCGGCGCGGACCTCGTCGACGCGGTGCGGCTGGATGATGGCGGTGATCAGCTTCATGGCTACTTCGCCTCCTCGTATGCGGTCTCGCCGTGCTCGGCGAGGTCGATGCCCGATACCTCAACATCCTCGCTCACACGGAACCCGATCGTGTACTTGATCGCGAGTCCGATGATCGCGGTGGCGACGGCGCAGTAGGCGATCGTCACGAGTGCGGCCACGGCCTGGGCACCCAGGCCCGCGATGCCACCACCGGTGAACAGACCGTTCCACGAGCCGAAGGTGTCCGTGCCGACCAGGCCGATGGCGAGCGTGCCCCACAGGCCGGCGACCAGGTGGACGCCCACCACGTCGAGAGAGTCGTCGTAACCGAGCTTGTACTTCAGACCCACCGCAAGAGCGGAGAGCGCACCGGCGACCACGCCGACGACGACCGCGCCCCACGGGTCGACCGCCACGGCGGCCGGCGTGATGGCGACCAGACCCGCGACGACGCCCGATGCGGCGCCGAGCGAGGTGGCCTTGCCGTCGCGGATCTTCTCCACGATGAGCCAGCCGATGATGGCGGCGGCGGTCGCGTAGGTCGTGTTGCCCCACGCGGCAGCGGCGTAGTCGTCAGCGGCGAACGCGGAGCCCGCGTTGAAGCCGAACCAGCCGAACCACAGGAGTGCCGCGCCGAGCATGACGAGCGGCAGGTTGTGCGGCTTGAACGGCTCCTTGCCGAAGCCCTTGCGGACACCGAGGATGAGCGCCAGCACCAGACCGGCGACACCGGCGTTGATGTGGACGACCGTGCCACCGGCGAAGTCCTGCGGGTACCAGTCCTCGCTGAAGATCGGGCCGGCGTCGGACAGGATGCCGCCGCCCCACACCCAGTGCGAGACCGGCGAGTAGACGAGGATCGCCCACAGGAACGCGAACACCATCCACGCGCTGAACTTGGCGCGGTCGGCGATCGAGCCCGAGATGAGGGCGGTCGTGATGATGGCGAAGGTGGCGCCGAAGCCGACGCTGATGAGGCCCTCACCGTCGCCGACACCGGCGGGGTACGAGTTCAACAGCAGGAAGTCCGAGCCGGGGTTGCCGAACCAGCCGCCGACGGTCTCGCCGACAGAGACCGCGTTGCCGACGAGCACCCAGGCGACCGCCACGACGGCCATCGCACCGAAGCTCATCATCATCATGTTGAGCACTGACTTGCGCCGCGACATGCCCCCGTAGAACAACGCCAGACCGGGCGTCATCAGGAGCACAAGCGAAGCGGCCGTCAGCAGCCAGGCAATGTTGCCGCTATCCATTCTGCTTCTCCTTTTCACCGGCCACTCGGCCAGTCGCTAGTCAGCGTTGCGCAGGATGGTTTCGGCCCAACTGCTCCAGTGTTTCCGGGCGGTTACGAAAATCGCTCACACGTAAAACTCATGTTGCGCACACGGGGACGACGAAGCCCTGGCACGCGTGTCTCCACGCGCACCAGGGCGACGGCTCCGTGCCAGGGCGTCGTCACGGAACCGGCATCGGCCCCGTGCGAGGCGTCACTCGATGAACGAGCCGCCGTAGTTGACCCAGCCCCTGTCGGTCTTGCGGAAGTAGTACTCCCACGACTCCTCGGTGCGCGAGGTGTCGCCGGTGTAGAGGTAGGACTCCTTGGTGACGATCACGGCCTCGTCGTTCTGGATGTTCGTCGAGACGATCGAGATCCGCCAGTCGCCCAGGTCCTCCGTCCACCTGTAGTCGACGCTGTTGCAGAAGTCGGCCTGCGACATGCCCTCGGGATCGATGACCTGGTACTCGGCGACGCAGTCCTTGTCCTTCCACGCCTGGAACATCTTCTCTGCGGCCTCGTTGGGGCCGGAGACGGCCTTGCTCAGGAAGACGACGAAGACGACGATCGCGATGATGCCCAACAGCACCAGTCCGCCGACGACGCCGAGCACGACGCCGACGACCTTGCGGCTGCTGCCTGCGGTCTCGCCGACGGCGGCGGGAGGCGAATAGGCGGCCGCTGGGGCGGCGTGGGAGGACGCCGGAGCCGGGGCGCTGGCGGACGAGGCGAAGACCACCGGCTCGGGAGCCTCGGTCGGCTCGCCCGCGATGTGGTCCGTCCATGCGGAGCCATCCCAGTAGCGCTGGGTGCCATCGGGCTGGGGGTACCAGCCGGCGGGTGCCTGGGACATGCTTTCTCCTTCATTCGGGCGCGCAGGCGCAGTTGCGCCACGCTAGCACCCGCAGGCGCCGCTCGGCAGGCTCGTCAGCCGCCCAGGAGCCCTTCGACGAAGGCGCGCGGCTCGAACGGAGCGAGGTCGTCGGCGCCCTCCCCCAGTCCCACGAACTTCACAGGGACGCTGAGCTCGCGCTGCACGGCCAAGACGATCCCGCCCTTCGCGGTGCCGTCGAGCTTGGTGAGGATGATGCCGGTCAGCCCCACGGCCTCCTTGAACATGCGGGCCTGGGCCAGGCCGTTCTGACCCGTGGTGGCGTCGATGACGAGCAGGATCTCGGTGGGCTCGGCCACCTTGGAGGTCACGCGCACGATCTTGCCGAGCTCGTCCATGAGCCCTTGCTTGTTCTGCAGGCGGCCAGCGGTGTCGATGAGCACCACGCGCGCCCCGGTGTCGCGGGCGTGCTGGGCGGCCTCGAACGCGACCGAGGCCGGATCGGCTCCATCCTTAGACGAGCGCACGACGGGCACTCCCACGCGCGCGCCCCACGTCTCGAGCTGGTCGGCCGCCGCGGCGCGGTACGTGTCGGCGGCGCCGAGGACCACGGAGAAGCCGTCGGCGACGAGCATGCGCGCCACCTTGCCCACGGTCGTGGTCTTGCCGACGCCGTTGACGCCGACGACGACGATGGGCGCTGGACTCGTCTCGCCCAGGGAGATGCCGCGCTCGAGGCTGGGGTCGACGATCTCGAGCAGCGCCTCCGTGAGGACCGCGCGCGGGTCGGCGTCCGCCTGGCGCTTCAGGCGCGAGCGCATGCCTTCGAGGATCTCGTCCGTCGCGGCGACACCCACATCGGCCAGGAGGAGCAGCTCCTCGAGCTCCTCCCAGGTCTCCTCCGAGATCGCGCCGCGACCGAAGAGTGCGGCCACGTTGGCACCCAGCCCGCCCTTGATGCGCGAGCGCAGGCGGGCGAACCGCCCGTGCGGGGCCTCCGGCTGCTCGACGGGGGCGGCCGACGCAGGTGCTTGCTGTGGCTCCGGCTGGGGCGCAGGCGTCGGCGCGGGCGCCGGGTCGGGTGTCGGCTCGGGCTCGGGCGTCGCCTCAGGAGCGGGTGCCGGCTCGGGCTCAGGCGCCGCTTCTGGCGCCGAATCGGGCACGGACTCGGACTGCGGCGTCGCCACCGCATCGGCCACAGCGTCGACGAGCCCTCCGAGCGAGGCGTCGTCGGGCGCCTGCTCCTCCTGGCCCTTGCGCTTCCAGGGCCGCCACCTGAACTCCACGTGACAAGTGTGACAGGGCGGTCAGCGCGAGGCCGACACCGCCTCGCGTCGGCGCGGCTTGATGGCGGGCGGCATCGTCTCGGGCGCCCGCAGCATGTTCGCCGGGCCCGAGGCGAGCACGAGCTCCCCGGACTTGGGTTGCGTCGAGGACGCGTGCGTGGTCACGTGGCGCGGCGCGACGAGCTTGGGCTCGGCCAAGGCGCGCACAGGCACCTCGCCGGTGCGCATCCGCGCGTCGAGGAGGTGGCCGATGAGGTCCCACTGGACGTCGGGCCGGGGCACGTCGTCGTAGACGTTGAGCCTCTCCGTGCGCGGCGCCATGCCGAGCAGCACCTTGAGCGCGTGGCGCCCGCGCCCCTCCGAGAGCGCCGCGACGAGGCAGGCGATCACGGACAGGACGGAGCCCCAGATGAACGTCGATGCCATGTGGCTGAGCACAGGCGAACCTCCCAACGGACTGTCAGAGCCGGACCCCATGACAACGGATAATCCGGACAAATCGTCTCGCCGTCGAGACGTGCGTGCAAACTCGAGCGATGTGGAGCTCGGGAGCCGAGGCGCTCCCGCATCCGCAACGCGCGACGGCGAGCGGATGGTTCCCCGCCGCGAGGCTAGG